>Ga0214469_1000350_pt1 | contig 15604 bp, 13 predicted proteins | sample RVTome_10_FD_187340 | JGI IMG/M metagenome (GOLD analysis project Ga0214469, IMG submission 187340) | Soil microbial communities from uranium-contaminated site in the Upper Colorado River Basin, Wyoming, United States - RVT153D57 HiSeq ... | reverse complement strand
GACGCGGCCGAGCACTTCTGACCCTGGTACTCGTACGCTCCGCGAACCAGTGCGGTGGTCAGTACCTCCAGGTCTGCACTCGGGTGTGCGACGACGAAGTCCTTGCCGCCGGTCTCGCCGACGATGCGCGGGAAGTTGCGGTACGACTCGATGTTCGCGCCGATCGTCTTCCAGAGCAGGTAGAACGTCGGCGAGGAGCCGGTGAAGTGCAGCCCCGCCAGGTCCGGATGGTTCAGGACGACCTCGGACACCGGGTGACCGTGGCCGGTAAGCATGTTGATCACACCGGGCGGCAGCCCTGCCTCCTCGAGCAGTCGCATGGTGAAGTGCGCGGCCAGCTGCTGAGTGGTACTGGGCTTCCAGATCACCGTGCTGCCCATGAGCGCCGGAGCGGTCGGCAGGTTGCCGGCGATCGAGGTGAAGTTGAACGGCGTGATCGCGTAGACGAACCCCTCCAGCGGGCGGTGGTCGACGCGGTTCCAGACGCCCTTGCTGTGTGCCACCGGTTGGTCGGCCAGGATCTGACGCGCGAAATGAACGTTGAACCGCCAGAAGTCGATCAACTCGCAAGCACTGTCGATCTCGGCCTGCGTGACCGTCTTGGACTGCCCGAGCATGGTTGCCGCGTTCAGCGTTTGCCGCCAGGGCCCGGACAGCAGCTCGGCCGCCTTCAGGAAGATCGCCGCCCGGTCGTCGAACGAGAGTGCACGCCAGCCCGGCGCGGCCTCCCTCGCCGCCTCGATGGCGGCCCGGGCGTCGTCCTGCGTGGCGTTGCCCATCGTTCCGAGCACGTGCGAGGTCTTGTGCGGCTGCACGACGTTTATCTCGTTGCCGCCGCCGAGCTTCTGATCACCGCCGATGGTGCAGGTCAGCTCGTGCTGCTGCCTCGCGAGCTCGCCGAGTTTGGCCTCGACCTCGGCCCGTTCGGGGTTTCCCGGGGCGTAGGTGAGGACTGGCTCGTTCACCGGGAACGGGACGTTGGTTACGGCGTCCATGGGTGAGCACTCCTGGGTTCAGTTGTGGATGGGTGTCGCGGTGACCCCATCGTGGCATGAACGCACGCTAGGAGCCCAGCAGGAGGTCCGGGATCTCCTGAGTCGCATACCAGGACAGCTCCCGCGCTTCTGCCTCGTCCATCGCGAACTCCGCGTCCGGGTCTCTGGCGTCGGCCGCGTCGACCGCCGCAGCCGCCGCCCGGACCACGGGTTCTGCCTCCGGATGGTCGACATGCACAGCGGCGACGGACTCGAATCCGATCGGCGTCGCCAGCCGGACGGCCGACCGGCCATTGGCGGGTTCCGGTACGGCTCCTTGCACGTCGGCAGCCACCACGACACGTCGCGCCGGAGCACCGGCGTCCGCCGCGAGCAGCCTGATGCTGGCCATGGCGGCGTGGGTCAGCGCGGTGTACTCGAGCTCCTCGGTGTCTCCGGTCGCGTACCACTCTCGCAGGGCGGGCGTGACAGCGAAGCCGGTCGATGCATCGACACGCCTGGCAGCGCGCCACCGCTCGAGCAACGGCAGCGTCGCCGGCACGAATACCCGCATACCGGACTACCCGGCGTCGGCCAACTGATCACGCGCGGCTCGCCGCAGCGTCCGCTCCGTCGTCCAACTCGAGGTATCGAGCACCAGCAGCCGCCGGGAGGCGTCCATGACGTTGGCGCCGAAGGCCCGCAGATCGTCCGGGCTCGGACCCAGCACCGTGACCCGCATCCCTTCGCCCCTTAGCTTGTCGGCCTCGCGCAGGCAGCGCCGGGTGGTGCGAATCCGCCAGCGTCGCTCGAGCTTGCCCATCAGCGACGGCGGGCGATCCAGCAGTGGCGACACCATCGGTGCGATCACGTACACCTCGTCCAGCCCCAGCCCGGACAGCACGTCTACGGACGTGGCCGAGCACGCGCCGCCGTCGACGAACCGGTGCCCGTCGATCACGACCGGCGAGAACCAACCCGGAATCGAGCACGAGGCGGTCACGGCATCGGCCAGCGTGGCCTTCGGTTCTCCGGGTCGCCCGAATGCCACCCGGCGGCCCGTTTCGTAATCCATCGCCATGATCCACACGCCCGGGTGCGGCGACCACCCGTCGTCCGGCGTCACGGCCTTGACGAGCTTGCGGACGTTGCCAAGTGAGCCGCGTCCCTCCGGCAAGAAGGCCGATAACACGGCGGTCGGGGGAAGGCGGTTGAGCTTCGCCACGTTCCGCGCGACGAGCATCGGAGAGCCCACACCCCACTTGGGCCGGGGGGGCAGATGCCCGCCGGTGGACGTGTTGTGGTCCCAGCCGATGGCGGCGAGTGGCCCTTCGGTGAGGTCGCCGAGTTGGTGCTGGCGAAGCTGTTCCGGTGATAGCCCCGAGCCCAGCAGGGCGGCCAACACGGACCCCGCGGACGTGCCGACGATGTAGTCGAAACCGCGGACGTCGGCGCCGATGTGTTTCTCGAGGGCGCAAAGCGCTCCGATCGACCACGCGGCGCCGAGGACTCCGCCTCCTCCGAGTACCAGGCCGCGATGCCTCATGTCCCAAGTGTGCACTACGCCCCGCGTTAATGCCTATCGAACACGTGCAGCATTACTACACGAATGATGGTGAGCGCACAACACATCAGCGCGCCGCAGCCGCCTCGAGCATCTCCTCCAGGGCATCGCGGATGCACTGTGCGAGCACTGCCAGGTCCGGCATCGCGTCGCGGTCGGCGTAGAGGCCGTAATGAACCGCCCCGTCATAGGAGGTCACCCCGATGGCCACGGCCTGGCCCGCAGTGAGAGGTATCACCGGGTAGGCAGCCGACATGCGGGCGCCGGCGGCGTAGAGCGGCGTCTGCGGCCCGGGCACGTTGGTGACTATCAGGTTGAACAACCGTCGCGACAGCCCAGAGGCGACCCGGGCCCCCATTGCGTGCAAGGTCGCCGGCGCGAATCCGGCCAGCTCGACCAGGGCGCTAGCCGACACGGCGCGCCCGGTGTCGGCATGCGCCCGCATCGCGTAGGAGATCCGCTGCAACCGGACGACCGGACTGGGTTCACCGATCGGCAGGTCGACGAGGTACGACGCCACTTGGTTGCCAACCGAGGCGACGTCCGGTCCAGCCGGCGGTGCCTGCACGCTCACCGGCACCAGTGCTCGTAGCGAAGAGTCGGGCGACACCGGTTCACCGCGGGTCATCAGCCAGAAGCGCAATGCGCCGGCGAGCGTCGCCAGCACCACGTCGTTGACCGTGCCGCCGTGTACCTTGCGGATCCGCCGGTATTCCTCCAGGGACGCGTCCACCGTCTCGAACCGGCGTTGCGATCCGATCGGTACGTTCAGCGGGCCGGGCGGCGCAGGACGAACGGCGGCCCACGCAGCTTCGGCCAGACCGCCGACGTTTCCCACGACACGCTGGGCGGCGTGTTCAATTCCGACCAGCCCGGTACGCACCTGGTCCACGACGGTGGTCGGATGCCGGGCCGCATCGGCCACCGCACCGGCGAGGAGATCGACCCAGCCCGGACCCGGCTCGGGATGCCAGGGCTCGGCGATCGTCACTCTCGGCTCCTGCGTATCGTCCAAGATCAGCTGGCCGATGTTCACGGCGGTGACGCCGTCGACGATCGCGTGATGAGTCTTGGACAGCACCGCGAACCGCCGGCCGGAAAGCCCCTCGACGAGGTACATCTCCCACAACGGGCGATCCCGGTCCAGCGGCCGGCTCAGCACTCTGGCCACCAGCTCGCGCAGTTGCGCGTCGGTACCGGGTCTGGGCAACGCCGAGCGGCGCACGTGGTAGGTCAGGTCGAAGTCGGGATCGTCCACCCACACCGGCCGGACCAGCCGTCCCAGCACCGGCCGGACCTTCTGCCGGTAGCGCGGGACGAACCCGATGCGGTCCTCGACCAGGCCGACCAACGCGTCGTAGTCGAACCCGCCGGGGGGTTCGTCGAAGATCGCGACGTTGCCCGCATGCATCGGCGTCTCCGCCGCCTCGAGATACAGCATGGACGCGTCAAGAGGGTTCAGCCGATCGGGCATACCGTCATCTTGTCAACACTTTCCAGCGGCGTGTGGGTGCGGGCGCGTCGATTCCAGTCAGCTCGGCGGCCAACCTGGTGATCGCGAGCCGGGCAGGCGACCTGGGCGCCGCCTCGGCCAGGGTCCGGCCACTGGCCATCGCCGCGTCAGCCGCGACGGGATCGTCCGGGATCACAGAGACCCGGTGTGCCCCGGCGTACCGCCGCAGCGCATCGCGCACCTGGCGCTCGGGGTACGGCCCGAGAACGGATTCGCGTACTCGGTTGACCACCACCCGCACCTCCGCGTCCGGCGCCCGTTCGGCGAGCTCGCCCAGGCCGCGGACGAGCCGCTGCATGCCGACCGGATCGGCGGATCCGACGGCCAGCACTACATCCGCCTGTTTCAGCGTCGTGATCGTGGCTCCATTGCGTCGAGGCGCCGAGGTGTCGAAACTGAGCTCTTCGTCCAGCTCTAGGCAGAACGCGCAGTCCGCCACGGTGATCTCGGCCAGGCCTCGGGCCAGATTCCACACCACCTCCAGCGAGGAGGGCCGGATCTCCGGCCAGCGCTCAGTGCGCGAGATTCCGGTGAGCACTCTCAACCGAGACCCGTCCAACTGGCGCGCATGGCGGGCCAGCGCCGGAAGGTCGAGCAGGCCCTGGTTGGCGGCCCGGGCGGCACCGGCGATGCCCGGCGCCTCGTCGAGCATCGCCAGCGCCTGCGCCACGGCGCCGCCGTAGGTGTCGACGTCGACCAAGAGCGTGGCCTTGCCCAGCACGGCGCTCTCGGCGGCGAGGTTGACGGCGACGGTCGTGCGCCCCGGCGCCCCCGCCGGGCCCCACACAGCGACCAGCCGGCCCGCGGCCACCGGCGTCGCCTCGTCGTCGTCCGGAATCCACGCCACTGGCATCGGGCCGGTGCCGGCCAGCCGGCTGATTGCCGCGTGCACGGCGTCGGCGATCTCACCGGCGCCGGCCGCCGCAGTCACCACGTGATCGATTCCCAGCTGGCGGAGCCGTCGCTCGCTCTCCTCGTCGTTGTCCGGGACGACACCGACCGTCGCCACTCCGGACGCGGCCAGCCGCCCCACCGCCTCGCGGTCCAGCAGGCGCAGATCGGCGGACACCACGACCGCCCGGCCGTGCCCTGCGGCGGCGGCGGCCAGCAGATCGGCCAAATCGACGCAGCGCCGCACGACCTGCAGCCCGCCCGGCGCCTTGTCCAATGCGGACACCAGCCGCGCCTCCCACGCCGCGCCGGTCACCGCCGTGAGGATCGGTACCGCCATCACTGAATCCCGGGCAGGGCGGCCAGGTATACGCGACCCGCCCGCGCCGCCGCCACCAGCTGCGCTGTGATGTCGTGCAGGTCGTCTCCTGTGATCGCGAGGGTGACCTGGGCCTGCCTCGACGCGTCGGCGAACCCGCCGCCGCCCGCGGAGGTGGCAGTGACCGACACTGCCGGCAGCAACAACGTCGCAGCCGGCCCATCATCCAGCGGGGTCGTCCACACATCGACGACATCGCCCGAGCTGATGCCATGCGGGAGTTCGGCGGCATCGAGGGGCAGGGTGACGTACCGGACTTCCGGCGCCTCCGCAGCCGGGCTTATCGCGGCACTGGGCAGCAACTCGCCCCTGCCGACCGGACGGACGACGACGTACCCGCTGCCGACCTCCCCGGTCAGGTAGGTGTCGACCCCGTGCTCGAGCCGGACGTTCTGCACTTCGACCAGCTCCGAGGTCAACGGCTGGCCCGGCACCAGGTCCTCAGTGGCGACCAACACAGGAACCGTCTGGTCCGCGGCGGAGATGACTCGTACGCCCGCCACGACGGACACCAGCACGATCAGCACGCCTACGATCATTCGGACGCTGAACCACCGCGGCGGCCTCAGCCGCGCCGCCGCCGGCGATTGGAGGTCGGTGGCCGCCGGAACCTGGCGGCCTGGTCGCTGGTCGGCGTCAGCCACGATCGGCATCGGGTTGCTCCGTGTTGTTGGACCTCGATCGATGAGGTCGCCAAGGGTAACCGCATCCAGCTGTGGATAACAGGAATCCTCCACACGCAAGTGCTGTCAGACTGGAGCCAACAGCCTTGAGTGAAGCGATAGGACGGTACTGATGAGCCAGGTCAGCCCGCGGTTCCTCCAGCTCTCAGACGTCGCCGAGGTGCTCAACATCTCGGCTGCACAGGCATACGCGCTGGTCCGCCGCGGCGACCTACCGGCGATAAAGATCGGCGGGCGGGGGCAATGGCGTGTCGAGGCGTCCGCGCTCGAGGACTACATCCAGCGGATGTACGCCGAGACCGCCGAGTTCGTCGCCCGCAACCCGCTCGCCGCCGGCGACGACTGAGGTCTGCTACGGCGCGCGGCGGACGAGGGCGAGCGCGCCGAACGGAATCGTCGCCACACTCCCGAGATCCGCATGGTCCGCGCTCAGGTCGACGTGGTCCGCGCCCACCCGGTCGACGACCCCGACGAGGGTCGAACCGTCCACCAGGGTCACGGCGACCGCCGCCCTGTCGCGCGCGATTCCTCGCAGTACGTAGCTCAGTCGTAGCCGGCCGGCGAGCCGGCCCTCCGACCCGGGCACGCTCGCTCGGCGACCCAGGCCGGTGATCTTCAGCACCGAAGCCAGCGCCACCACGGTTTCGGCCCCGTTCGGGTCGGCCAACAGCAGCCAATCCGGTCCGGAGGACCGGACGGTTCCGCGAGTGGTCGCCCCACCGGCACTCCACACGGCCAGCTCGCGACCGGCGACCGCACGGAGCCGATCAGCCACCCGCAGTTTCGCCAGCTCGGTGCGGGTGCGGTCGGCGACTTCGGACCACAACTCACCAAGCTCGGATTCGGCGAACTGTGCTTCGAGATCGGCGAAGAGCCGCTCCCAACGATGCACCGCAAACCTCCGATCTGTGACCAGCGCGACGGTACCCGCCCGTTCGGCCATTCACATCGTGCTTGACGCCTTAAGTGAAAGGCTATAGAACTCAACCACAAGCAAATCAAAGCAAACGGAGGAACTTCGTGCGCTTCGTCGCGGTGGCGGTCGCCATGGCACTGGCTGTGCGCGTGGCCGCCTGGGGTGCCGCAGGCCCGCTCGCCGCTGCCCGGGCGGGCACGGCGACATTCGAAGAACTCGTCGCGGTGGCCGCCGCTGGTGCCGCACTCGCGCTGCTGGCGTGGGTTGCGGCCGTGCTCGCCGTCACGGCGCTCGCCGCTCTGCCAGGACTGCTGGGCGAAGCCTCAGAGCGCGTTGCTGGTCGCATCGCGCCCGGCGTTGCGGGCCGCCTGGCCCGCCTTGCGCTGGGCCTGTCGTTGACGGCGGGGCCGGTTTCGGCCTGTACGCCTGCCCTGGCCGGCGGGTCCGGGCAACCCTCGGCGGTTGTCGCCACCGAACAGGTCGGCAACAGCGAACTGCCCGGTGTGGGGCGGATCGGCGAGGTGATCGCGCCGGACGAATCGCCAGGTACGGAGGCGATGCATCAGCCTCCCGCAATAGAACCGCCCGGTCTGCCCGCCACCGGACGTCCCGTTGCACAGCCCCCGAACGAGCCGTTCTCGACCGACGAGCCGGCACCTCGGCCCTCCCCTACGCCCGACGCCGGGCTGGCAGCCGAACCCACCCGGGAGCACCGTCCCGCGGGCGAGGTTGTCGTCAAGCGTGGCGACACGCTGTGGGGAATCGCCGCGCGCCACCTGGGTCGTGGCGCCACCGAAGCGGACATCGCCGCCGAGTGGCCCCACTGGTACACCACGAACCGAGCCGTGATCGGCGCCGATCCAGACCTGATCTTGCCCGGCATGATCCTGCGTCCACCGACCCATCGCTGATGCCTCCAGCGACGCGAAAGGAGTCCCGCACCATGACCACGAGGGCGATCCGCCGGCTGCCGTGTCCCGCTCCGGATCCGCCGTTCGACGACGAGATCGGGATCCGACCCGGCACGAGGTCTGCTTCCCATACCCAGGGAGCACTCGCCCTCGCCTTCATGCTGCCCACCGGTGTCCCCGCCGAGCCTGAACTGCCGGCGACCCTGCGGCTCGTCGACGACCCCCGCGACTCCTTGACCGGGCCGGCCGACGAGCCCGACCCGTTCGTCGCGCAGTTCACCGCTCGCCGCCCGACCAGCGGCGAGGCGCTTCCCGAACCCCGGCGTTGGTCGGCCCGGCTCGCACAGGCGATCATGGAGACGCTGTACGGCCAGCGCCCCGTCCAGCAGTTGTTGAGATGGACCGACGACGCGGTGTACTCGAAGATCATCGGCCGGCTCCCGGCCCGGCCTCGCGTCACGCCGGGCGTTCGTCCAACCCTGCGGTCCATCCGGGTGTGCACCCCAACCGACGGCGTCGCGGAGGCGAGCGCGGTGATTCAGGTGGGCCGTCGCTGCCGAGCTCTCGCCATGCGGCTCGAGGGTCTCGACGGCCAATGGCGCTGCACCGCGCTCGAGATCATCTAGTTGTCATCCATCGCGTCGATCATGCAAAAGTGGGGCGACACACCGTCTAAGCCCAAGCTGCCCAAGCTCGGTGACACACCTGAGGGCGGCGTGTCGCCCCACTTTTGCATGATCGACGCAGAGGACTGCTAGTTCTCGCGGTTGCGTGGGTCGCCATGGCAGCGCTTGTACTTGCGGCCCGACCCACATGGGCACGGCGCATTACGAGGAACGTCGCCGAATTCGAGCTCGGCGCTCGGTTCGACGTTCGTCGCGGTACTGGCGACTGCGCTCGCCGTCGCCGGTGTGGTGGTCGAGACCTCACCACCGGGCGGCGCCGCGACCCCGGAGGGCGCTGCCGCGCCGGCGCCCGAGGCACTGGCCGCGCCCTGCCGCGCCCCGGCGGCAGCCGGGCGGGCCGCAGCTCCGGCCTTGCGGCGGGCGGCTCGGTTGGCCTTGTGCGCGCCGCCGGTCCCGGCCCCCTCGACCCTGCGCTGCACCCGCTCGCCACCGTCGACGCTCGGCGCGGTGTACTCGAGCTGCTGCGGACGCCGGGCTTCGGCAAGACCCTTCAGCACGATCATCGTCGGGCCGTCCTCACCCTGCCGCTGGATCTCGATCTCGTGGTTCAGCAGCAGGCGGACCGATTCCTCCTTGATGCCCTCCATCATCCCCGCGAACATGTCGAAGCCCTCTCGCTGGTATTCGACAAGCGGCTGCTTCTGGGCAAAGGCCCGCAAGCCGATGCCCTCGCGCAGGTAATCCATCTCGTAGAGGTGCTCGCGCCACTTGGTGTCGAGAATCCGCAGCAGCACGCGCCGCTCCACCTGGCGGATGACTTCGCGGCCGAACTCGAATTCCCGCTGGTCGTACGCGTTCTTGGCGTCGTCGATCAGCGGACTGGTGAGGAACTCGCTGGTCAGCTTGTCGCGCCCGCCGGCCTCTTGCTCGAGTTCGGCGATGGACAGCGTGACCGGGTACAGCGTGCGCAGCTCGTTCCACAACTGCTCGAGGTCCCACGTCTCGGGGTATCCGTCGGCGGTCGCGGTCCGCACGTACGACGTGATGGTGTCCTCGATCATGGCGGTGACCTGGTCGTGCAGGTCTTCGCCTTCGAGCACTCGCCGCCGCTCGTCGTAGATGACGTGCCGCTGCATGTTGAGCACGTCGTCGTACTTGAGGATTTCCTTGCGGCTGTTGAAGTTCTGCTCCTCGCGCTGCCCCTGCGCGCTCTTGATCGCGTTACTGACCCGCTTGTGCTCGATCGGCTGGTCGTCCGGGATGTTCAGGCTGCGCAGGATCATGTCGACCCAGTCGCTCTTGAACAGCCGCATCAGGTCGTCCTGCAGCGACAGGTAGAAGCGCGACTCGCCAGGGTCACCCTGCCGGCCGGAGCGGCCGCGCAACTGGTTGTCGATCCGTCGCGACTCGTGCCGCTCGGTGCCGAGCACGTACAGCCCGCCGAGGCGCACGACCTCGTCATGCTCTGCTGCGACCTGTGCCTGCAGCTTCTCGAGCGTCGGGCCCCACGCGGCCTCGTACTCCTCGGGCGTCTCGACCGGATCGATGCCCCGCTGCTTGAGCTCGGCATTCGCCATGAACTCCGGGTTTCCGCCCAGCATGATGTCGGTGCCGCGGCCGGCCATGTTGGTGGCCACCGTGACCGCCCCGCGCCGGCCGGCCTGCGCGACGATGGCCGCCTCCCGCTCATGCTGCTTGGCGTTCAGGACCTCGTGCGGGATACCCGCCTTGCGCAGTTGCTGGGACAGGTGCTCGGACTTCTCGACGCTCGTGGTCCCCACCAGAACCGGCTGGCCGTCGGCGTGCTTGGCGATGATGTCGTCGACGACGGCTGAGAACTTCGCTTCCTCGGTGCGGAACACCAGGTCGGCCTGGTCGAGCCGGATCATCGGCATGTTCGTGGGGATGGGCACGACGCCCAGGTTGTAGATCTTGGCGAACTCGGAGGCCTCGGTCATCGCCGTACCGGTCATGCCGGCGAGCTTCTCGTAGAGGCGGAAGTAGTTCTGGAGGGTGATCGTCGCCAGAGTCTGGTTCTCCTGCTTGATCTCCACCCCCTCTTTGGCCTCGATCGCCTGGTGCATGCCCTCGCTGTATCGGCGGCCGGCCAGCAGTCGGCCGGTGTGCTCGTCGACGATCTTGACCTCGCCGTCGACGACGACGTACTCCTTGTCGCGGCGGTAGAGCTCCTTGGCCTTGAGCGCGTTGTTGAGGAACTGGATCAGCGGGGTGTTGGCGCTTTCGTAGAGGTTGTCGATGCCAAGCCAGTCCTCGACCTTCTCGATGCCCGGCTCGAGCACACCCACCGTGCGCTTCTTCTCGTCCACCTCGTAGTCGGCGTCCCGGTGCAACCGCTTGACCAGCTTGGCGAACTCGCCGTACCAACGCGTGGGCTGGTCGGCCGGCCCCGAAATGATCAGCGGCGTCCGCGCCTCGTCGATAAGGATCGAGTCGACCTCGTCGACGATCGCGAATATGTGGCCGCGCTGCACCATGTCCTCGACCCGCTGGGCCATGTTGTCGCGCAGGTAGTCGAAGCCGAATTCGTTGTTCGTGCCGTAAGTGATGTCGGCGGCATAAGCGACCCGGCGCTCCGCGGGTGTCATTCCCGACAGGATCACGCCGACCTCTAGGCCGAGGAACCGGTGGATCCGGCCCATCCATTCCGCGTCACGCTGAGCCAGGTAGTCGTTGACGGTGACGATGTGGACACCCCTGCCGGCCAGCGCATTGAGGTAGGCCGGCAGCGTCGAGACAAGTGTCTTACCTTCACCGGTCTTCATCTCGGCGATGTTGCCGAAGTGCAGCGCCGCACCGCCCATCACCTGAACGTCGTAGTGGCGCTGGCCGAGGGTACGCCGAGCCGCCTCACGGACGGTGGCGAACGCCTCTGGAATCAGCTCGTCGAGCGACTCGCCGTTCGCCAGCCGTTCGCGGTATTCCGCGGTTAGTCCGCGGAGCTCAGCGTCGGAGAGATTCTCGAAGTCTTCCTCGATGCTGTTGACCTGGCTGACGATTGCTTCGAGCCTTTTGAAGATCTTGCCCTCGCCGGTGCGAAGAAGCTTGTCGAACCATTCGGGCACGCGGGTCAACTCCTAGACGATTCAATGTCGCGGCTGCGATGCCGAGCCGGCGGTTGGCCCGCCGACTCGCCCCCAGCGCACCATGGTACGTGCAGCGGCCGCTGAGATAACGATTCGACCTATCTCGACGTTCCAGGGCACCATTCGCGGGTGCAGCCATTCGAACTTCGCGGTGACGGTGTCCTGCTCGCAACGCCCACGTCCGCCGACGTCGACGCGATCACCGCACTCTGTCAGGACGACGATATCCAGCGCTGGACGACCATCCCGGTCCCGTACCGGCGCAGCCATGCCGAGCAGTTCCTCGGCCAGAGCGTCGACCCCGGTTGGGAGACCGGGACCAACCTGACGTGGGCGCTACGCGATCCCGAGGATCGGGTGGTGCTCGGCATGGTCGGGCTCAACCTCCGTGACGAGGTCGGCTCCGGAGAGGTCGGTTTCTGGCTCGGACCCGCCGGACGGGGTCGCGGGCTCATGACGACCGCGGTCCGGCTCGTCACCGAGTACGCATTCGCCCCGGAGGGCCTCGGCCTCGAGCGCGTCCTCTGGCGGGCCCGGGTCGGCAACTGGCCGTCCCGGCGGGTGGCCTGGCGGCTCGGATTCACCATCGAAGGGACGGTCCGCAAGGAGTTGCGCAAGCGCGGCGAACGGGTGGACGCCTGGGTCGGGACGCTCGTCGCCGGCGATCCGATCGAGCCCAAGACCCGCTGGCTGAACGTCCCGACGCTGACCGGTTCGAAGGTGATGCTGCGCCGGTTCGCCGAGTCCGACGCGCAAGCCTGCGTCGAAGCCTGCAACGACCCGGTGACCCGCAGGTGGCTGGGTCAACTGCCGAGTCCGTACACCTACGACACCGCGCTGGGCTACATCCGTTCGCGGGAGAACGAGCACGCCGACGGCAGCGCCGTGCACTGGGCCGCGGCGCCGGTCGGCGGCGGGCCTGCCGTCGGGGCGTTCTCGCTGATGGCCATCCGGGACGGGCGGGCCGAGGTGGGTTACTGGGTCCATCCGTCGGCCCGCGGCGCCGGGGTCGCGACCGAGGCGGTGCGGCTCGTGGCGCGCCACGCATTCACTGACGAGGCGGCCGGCGGCTTGGGGCTGCGTCGGCTCGTGCTGGCCCGTGCCGACGGTAACGACGCTTCTGCCGCCGTCGCCGAGCGAGCCGGGTTCCAGCCCTTCGGCCTGGAACACCAGGCGGAGCAACTCGGCGACGGAACGCGGGCCGACCTGCACTGGTACGAACTCCTCGCTCACCCTGCTGGTTGATCATGAGCGGCGCTCGTAGGCCAACGGATGGCCCATTAATCAGCGCAGGAGGGAGAGGGCGTCGCGAAGAAGGTCACGGGTCGCCGCGTCGAACGCCACCAGGCGGATGAGCATCACTTGCGTGGGCGTGGCCGTCACCGTACCCACGGCTATCGCCGCCGCCTGGTCGGACGGGAACCCGTAGACACCGGTCGAGATGGCGGGAAACGCGATGCTGCGTACGCCGAGCTCGTCGGCGATGCCGAGGCTGCGGCGGTAACACGAGGCGAGCACCTCGGCTTCTCCTTGGTCACCGCCGCGCCACACCGGACCCACGGTGTGGATGACGTGCCGGACCGGTGGGTACAGGTCGAACGCCGCGGTGGCGACGGCCTCACCCGGCGGGCACGGGGCGAGGGCGGCGCCGGCCTCGGCCAGCCGCGGCCCGGCGGCGCGGTGGATGGCGCCGTCCACCCCACCTCCGCCGCGCAGCGAGGAGTTGGCCGCGTTGACTATCGCGTCGACGTGCTCGCGGGTGATGTCGCCCTGCACGACCTCGATGGTGGCCATGCCTTCGATCCTGCCCGACGCGTCCGGATAGGTGCACCAGGATCCGTGGCCTGTTCCCGCCAGGTCGACGGGCGTCCGAATCAAATGAGCCGGACGCCCGCCCTCGACAGCCCCGTTCTCTGAGCGGCCTACTTCTGCACCGAGAACTGGACGTCGACGCAGTCCGGGTTGCACGCGCCCTGGAACGACGTCGTCTGCAACTCGAGCAGCGCCGGGTCGTCCTGCGCTGGCCCGTGGTCCTGGATCACCAGGTGAATCTCGGCCCCCGTGTGCTCAAGCCCGGTCACGACACCCGGCACGAGAGCGCCATCGGCGGGATCGCCGATCACAACCTTGATGCCTGGGCCGCTCGGCACCTCGCCGACCGCGAGGCCGCCGTCGAGCTTGACCCGCCCGGCCGGATTGGCGACGTCTCCTGCCTTGCCCCACACCACCGAGATCCGCGCCGCCTCGATCTGTGCGAAGTTGAAGCTTCCGTCGGCGAGGAAGATGTCGTCCTCTCCGCATTCGCCGCCGTTGCATGCGGCCGGGTTGTTGAAGATGACGTACCAGAGCGTGTAGGCGTGCCCGGGCGTGATCCGCGTCCGGACCTTCGACGCGACAGTGTCCTCGCCACGGTCGACCTGCGAGAACGCTCCAACGACAGGCTCACCGGTCGCAAATTCGAGAACCGGCTCCTTGTTCGTCGTCCCGGCCGACGCGGCCTGCGGCAGAGCTACCAGCACCACGGCCGCGGCCGCCACCGCCCATGCGCGAGTACGCATGGCTCCCCCCTTTCGATCCGCCGGCCCGGCGCCCCTCGCATTGCAGTCTCGCGACTCATTGCCACGACGTCCCACCAGACAGTTGCCGGGCGGCGTGGCCACGTTACAAAAGCGGGAAGGGCAGTAATGTGATCCGGCTCACATACCATAACGGGGTGGCTGGCCTCACACCACGGCGCGGAGCGCGCCTTCGAGGGCCGGCGATAGGTCGCCGCGGCCGTTGACCGCGACGCCGGACAAGCCGAGCCAGCCCGCCATGTCGACCAGCTCGGCGGCCAGCTGCTCTGCCGTCTCGCCAGGCGCGTCCGGTTCACGCCACGCCGCTTGCACGCGAAGCACTCCCGCCGCGCGGTCGGCCTTGAGGTCGACCCGGCCCACCAGGCGGTCGCCGAGCAGGAACGGCAGCACGTAGTAGCCATGGACGCGTTTCTCAGGCGGGACGTAGATCTCGATTCGGTACCGGAAGCCGAACAGGTCCTCCGTGCGGCGACGCTCCCAGACGAGCGAGTCGAACGGGCTGAGCAGGGCGCGGGCGGCGATCTGGCGCGGCAGCCGAGCGTCGCGATGCAGGTACGTGGGGCCCTTCCAGCCATCGACTGCGACCGGTATCAGCTCGCCTTCTTCGACAAGCTCGTCGATGGCCCGCCGGGCGCCGTCGACCCTGATCCGAAAGTAGTCGGCGAAGCACTTGGCCGTGCCGACGCCGTGCGCCCGGGCGGCGATGCGGACCAACTCGCGGAAGGCGTCCTGCTGCGACGGCGTAGGCGCGTCGAGTACCTCAGCCGGTAGCACCCGTTCAGGGAGGTCGTAGAGCCGGGCGAACGAGCCGTTGCGGCCGGCCGAGGTGACCTTGCCGGCATAGAAGAGGTATTCGAGCGCGGTCTTGACCTCGGACCAGTTCCAGCCCCAGTGGTCCTTACGCCGGGGTGCGTCGTGCTCGATCTCACCCGCGGTCACCGGACCGAGCCGGCGCACCTCGTCGAGCACCCAGTCGATGAAGCCCGGGTTCTCCTTGTTGAGCCGGACCATCCGGCCCCACGCCAACTCGTCCGCCCGAGCCATGCGGTGGCGAAGCAGCGGCTGGGTGGCCACGGGTAGCAACGAGGCCTCATGTGCCCAGTACTCGAACAGCATTCTCGGCGCCCGGCCGGCCGCGTTGTCGAGCAGCTCGCGAGGGTACGGCCCCAGCCGGCTGTACACCGGCAGGTACTGCGAGCGCGACAGCACGTTGACCGAGTCGATCTGGATGACGCCGACCCGGCCCAGCACCCGCCGCAACGCCCGCCGATCGGGCTGGGCGGGCCGCCGGTCGGCGAACCCCTGGGCGGCGAGCGCGATGCGTCGGGCCTGCGCCCGGGACAGGCTGGTACGAACTCCCACGCCGGAAATCCTGCCAGCCCGCACTGACACGTTCCGCAGCCGGTTGATCACGTTCAGCATGCCTGTGGGTGCCGTACCACCCGCACGCGCCTGTTGAAGCACCGA
>Ga0214469_1000349_pt1 | contig 15637 bp, 10 predicted proteins | sample RVTome_10_FD_187340 | JGI IMG/M metagenome (GOLD analysis project Ga0214469, IMG submission 187340) | Soil microbial communities from uranium-contaminated site in the Upper Colorado River Basin, Wyoming, United States - RVT153D57 HiSeq ... | reverse complement strand
GGCCCAATTAACTGCAAATTGGACGCGTGTTCGATTCCACCGGCCCCGCGCGCGCCTACCTTGCGACGGGTCAGCGCTTGCGTCCCGGGGGGACGGATGGCGATCGGGACGGGGTGACCGGTCACGGATGACCAGGCGGCGCGGGCATGCACGGGGACCAGGGATGGAGTCAAGCGCCCCGCCGGCACGAGGCCGGCGGGCGCCCCCACGGTCCGGGCGAACTGAGGCCGACCCTTGCGACGAGCCGCCGGGCGACTACACTCTTCGCACTCGGCCGATAGTCGCAGCCGTCCACAGCGCCCCTCCCGCCACATACGGGACACCGGGCCGGACGGGGTCCGTGAGCGCCGAGCGCCCCTCACAGGGGTCCGGTATCCCCTGTGCTATCTTGGCTGGTCGCGCCTCGAGGGCGGTCGATCCTCGTGCGCGCCGCTCTCTCGTCCTCCGTTCCACCTCTGAGGAGTCGCCGTCTTGGCTTCCGTTGACGCTCCCCGCACCCGCCGCAGCTTCGCGCGGCTGGACAAGATCCTCGATGTCCCGAACCTGATCGACATCCAGAAGAAGTCGTTCTCCTGGCTCGTCGACCCAGAGGGCGGAGGGCTGCGCGAGACGATCGACGACATCTCTCCCATCGAGGACTACACCGGCAACCTCGCCGTGCAGTTCGGCGAGTTCCACTTCGATCCGCCGATCGCCTCGCTGGAGGAATGCCGCGAGAAGGACCTGACCTACGCCCGGCCGCTCACCGTGACGGTCGGCTTCATCAACCGCGAGACCGGCGAGATCCGCGAGCAGTCGGTGTTCATGGGCGACTTCCCGTGGATGACCGAGCGCGGCACGTTCGTCATCAACGGCACCGAGCGCGTCGTCGTCACGCAGCTCGTCCGTTCCCCGGGCGCGTACCTGATGGAGCCCAAGGACGTCGAGAAGCAGGTGTTCGTCGGCAACCTGATGCCGGCCCGCGGCTCGTGGCTCGAGCTGGAGATCGACAAGAAGGGCCGCGTCTACGTCCGCATCGACCGCAAGCGCAAGCTGCCGGTCACGGTCCTGCTGCGCGCGATGGGCTACGCGACCGACGAGGAGATCCTCAAGCTCTTCGACGAGTCGACCTACATCCGGAACACGATCGAGGCCGACACCGACGCCACGAAGAGCGAAGAGGGCGCGCTGATCGAGCTGTTCAAGAAGCAGCGCCCGGGCGAGCCGCCGAGCGTCGAGTCCGCCCGCAGCCTCCTGCACCAGCTCTTCTTCGACCCCAAGCGCTACGACCTGACGCGCGTCGGCCGCTACAAGCTCAACTCGCGGCTGAACCTGGACATCGACCTCGACACCCGGGTCCTGACCCACGACGACATCATCGCCCTGGTCAAGGAGCTCGTCACGCTCCCGCGCGCGCTTGGCATGAGCGAGGAGGAGGGCGCCTACACCGACTACGCCGCCGAGGCGCTCAGCCGCCCGCGCGAGTCGGTCGCCGACCGCCTCGACGAGTACGAGCACTTCGGCAACCGGCGCCTGCGCACGGTCGGCGAGCTGATCCAGGAGGCGTTCCGGATCGGCCTCTACCGCATGGAGCGCGTTGTCCGCGAGCGCCTCACCACCGAGGACGCGGACACGATCACGCCGCAGACCATCATCAACATCCGCCCGGTGGTGGCCGCGCTGAAGGAGTTCTTCGGCTCGTCGCAGCTCAGCCAGTTCATGGACCAGACGAACTCGCTGTCGGGCCTGACGCACCGGCGTCGCCTCAACTCCCTCGGCGCCGGCGGCCTGACGCGCGAGCGCGCGCCGATCGAGGTCCGCGACGTGCACCCCACCCATTACGGCCGCATGTGCCCGATCGAGACGCCCGAGGGCCCGAACATCGGCCTGATCGGCTCGCTCTCGAGCTACGCGAAGATCTCCGAGCACGGCTTCGTGATGACGCCGTACCGCGTCGTCAACAAGGGCAAGGTGACCGACGAGGTCGTCTACTTCGACGCCAGTCAGGAGCAGGAGCGGCTGATCGCGCAGTCGACCACGCCGGTCGACAAGAACGGCAAGCTGACCGAGGACCTGGTCCTGTGCCGGACGCTCGCCGGCCAGTACGTGAGCGTGCCGCCGAACGAGGTCGACCTGATGGATGTCTCGCCCGACCAGATCTGGTCGGTCGCCACGGCCATGATCCCGTTCCTCGAGCACGACGACGCCAACCGCGCGCTGATGGGCTCGAACATGCAGCGCCAGGCGGTGCCGCTGCTGAAGACCGACGCGCCGCTGATCGGCACCGGCATGGAGCGCCGCGCGGCGCTCGACACCGGTGACGTGCTGATCGCGGACAACGGCGGCACGATCGACTTCGTCGACGCCGAGCGGATCGTCATCACCACCGACGACGGCGGCCGCGATGAGTACGACCTGCAGAAGTTCATGCGCTCCAACCAGGGGACGCTGATCCACCAGAAGCCGCTGATCAAGAGCGGCCAGACGATCAAGGCCGGCGAGGTGCTGGCCGACGGCTCGGCGTCCGACCAGGGCGAGATGGCCCTCGGCAAGAACCTGATGGTCGCCTTCATGTCCTGGGAGGGATACAACTTCGAGGACGCGATCATCCTCTCCGAGCGCCTGGTCAAGGACGACGAGCTCACGTCGATCCACATCGAGGAGTACGAGATCGACGCCCGCACGACCAAGCTCGGCGACGAGGAGATCACGCGCGACATCCCGAACCGCTCCGAGGAGTCGCTGCGCAACCTCGACGACCGCGGCATCGTCCGCATCGGCGCCGAGGTCCAGTCCGGCGACCTGCTGGTCGGCAAGGTCACCCCGAAGGGCGAGACCGAGCTGACCGCCGAGGAGAAGCTGATCCGCGCGATCTTCAAGGAGAAGGCGCGCGAGGTCCGCGACACCTCGCTGAAGGTCCCGCACGGCGAGGGCGGCGTGGTGATCGACGTCAAGACGTTCTCGCGCGCGGCCGGCGACGACCTGTCGCCGGGCGTGAACGACCTCGTGCGCGTGTTCGTGGCCAAGAAGCGCAAGATCGCCGAGGGCGACAAGCTCGCCGGCCGCCACGGCAACAAGGGCGTGATCTCCAAGATCGTCCCCGAGGCGGACATGCCGTTCCTCGAGGACGGCTCGCCGGTCGACGTGATCCTCAACCCGCTCGGCGTCCCGAGCCGCATGAACATCGGCCAGATCCTCGAGACCCACCTCGGGTGGGCCGCGGCCAACGGCTGGTACGACGACGGCACCGACGCGTACAAGAACGCCGGCCCCGACGACGGCCGCGTCTACGTCGCCACCCCGGTGTTCGACGGCGCCTCGGTCGAGGACGTCGACCACGCGCTCGTGCAGTGGCAGAAGGAGCACAAGGGCGCGATCCGGATGGACATCGACGAGAAGCGCCGCGCCGGCGAGCGCGCCTCGGGCAAGGTGACGCTGTTCAACGGCCGCAGCGGCGAGCCGTTCGAGAAGCAGGTCACCGTCGGCTACATGTACATCCTGAAGCTGCTGCACCTGGTCGACGACAAGATCCACGCGCGCTCGACCGGCCCGTACTCGCTCGTCACCCAGCAGCCGCTGGGCGGCAAGGCGCAGTTCGGCGGCCAGCGCTTCGGCGAGATGGAGGTGTGGGCGCTCGAGGCCTACGGCGCCGCGTACACGCTCCAGGAGATGCTCACCATCAAGTCCGACGACACGGTCGGACGCGTGAAGGCCTACGAGGCGATCGTCAAGGGCGAGAACATCGCCGAGCCGTCGATCCCCGAGTCCTTCAAGGTGCTCCTGAAGGAGATGCAGTCGCTCGCGCTCGACGTCAACGTGGTCTCCGAGGAGGGCACGCGCGCCGAGATGGGCGACGAGGACGACGACCTGCTGCGCGCGGCCGAGGAGCTCGGCATCGACCTCTCGGGCGTGCGCTCGAGCGACGGCAGCAACGACGACGCGGCCGACGAGTCGGAGGAGACAGAGGTCGAGGAGGGCGAAGGCGAAGCCGGCATGACCGCGGACGCCGACGCAACTGACGCGGAGTACATCGAAGAGGACGCCCCGGAAAGCGCACCAGAGGACGCCCCGATCGGCGACATGCTGGCCGCCGACGAGGAGTAAGGAAGAACATTGATCGATATCAACAACTTCGACGCGATCGAGATCGGACTGGCGTCCTCGAAGCAGATCCGGAGCTGGAGCTCCGGTGAGGTCACCAAGCCCGAGACGATCAACTACCGAACCCTGAAGCCCGAGAAGGACGGCCTCTTCTGCGAGCGCATCTTCGGTCCGACCAAGGACTGGGAGTGCTACTGCGGCAAGTACAAGCGCGTCCGCTACAAGGGCATCGTGTGCGAGCGCTGCGGCGTGGAGGTCACGCGCAGCAAGGTCCGCCGCGAGCGCATGGGCCACATCGACCTGGCCGCCCCCGTGAGCCACATCTGGTTCTTCAAGGGCGTCCCGAGCCGGATCGGCTACCTGCTCGACATGGCGCCCAAGGAGCTCGAGAAGGTCCTCTACTTCGCCGCGTCGATCGTGACGTGGGTCGACGAGGAGGCCCGCGCGGCCGACGTCGACGAGCTGCGCACGAAGGTCGACGAGACGATCGACGAGTACGCCGGCGAGAAGGAGCAGCGCCTGCTGGAGCTGCGCGAGTCGCTCGAGCGCCGCGAGGAGTACCTCAAGACGGGGTCGCAGTCGGGCTTCTCCGACGACGACCACATCTGGGCCGAGCACCTCGACCTCAACCCGAAGAAGCTCGAGGACGACGAGCGCGACAAGCACCTGAAGGACATGAAGAAGCTCCTCGAGTCCGACATCGCGGACACCGAGGCCTACATCGAGGACGCGATCGAGCGCCTCCGCCAGGTCTGGGAGACCTTCCAGGCCATGGGTCCGAAGGACATCGTCAACGACGAGTCGCTGTTCCGTGAGCTCAAGGAGCGCTTCGGCTCCCCGTACGGCTGGGGCGAGTACTTCCGCGGCGGGATGGGCGCGGAGTCGATCCGCGACCTGCTCGAGCAGGTCGACCTCGACGCCGAGGCCGCCGATCTCGAGGAGCAGATCAAGACCGCGAAGGGCCAGAAGCAGCAGCGCGCCGTCAAGCGCCTGAAGGTCGTCTCGGCGTTCCTGAACTCCGGCAACAGGCCGGACATGATGGTCCTGGAGGCCGTCCCGGTGATCCCGCCGGAGCTGCGCCCGATGGTGCAGCTCGACGGCGGCCGCTTCGCCACGTCGGACCTCAACGACCTCTACCGCCGCGTCATCAACCGCAACAACCGCCTGAAGCGGTTGCTCGACCTCGGCGCGCCGGAGATCATCGTCAACAACGAGAAGCGGATGCTGCAGGAGGCCGTCGACGCCCTGTTCGACAACGGCCGCCGCGGCCGGCCCGTCACGGGCCCGGGCAACCGTGCCCTCAAGTCCCTGAGCGACATGCTCAAGGGCAAGCAGGGGCGCTTCCGCCAGAACCTGCTGGGCAAGCGCGTCGACTACTCGGGCCGCTCGGTCATCGTGGCCGGCCCGTCGCTGCGCCTGCACCAGTGCGGCCTGCCGAAGCTGATGGCGCTCGAGCTGTTCAAGCCGTTCATCATGGCCCGGCTCGTCGAGCGCAAGGCGGTCCAGAACATCAAGGCGGCCAAGAAGATGGTCGACTCGATGATCCCCGAGGTCTGGGACGTGCTCGAGGAGGTCATCCACGAGCACCCGGTGCTCCTCAACCGCGCGCCGACGCTCCACCGCCTGGGCATCCAGGCGTTCGAGCCGGTGCTGGTCGAGGGCAAGGCCATCCAGGTCCACCCGCTCGTCTGCCACGCGTTCAACGCGGACTTCGACGGCGACCAGATGGCGGTCCACCTGCCGCTTTCCGCCGAGGCCCAGGCCGAGGCGCGCGTGCTGATGCTCTCGAGCAACAACATCCTCTCCCCGGCACACGGCTCGCCGCTGGCGACCCCGACGCAGGACATGGTGCTCGGCACCTACTACCTGTCGTACGGGCCGGACGAGGCCGAGCTCGAGGGCATGGACCGCGAGAAGGTCAAGCCGCACGTGTTCCGGACCGCGCAGGAGGCCGAGCTCTCCTACGAGCACGGCATGGTCCAGCTCCACGACCTGGCGGAGTTCCGCGCGCCGGGCCGCAAGGGCGGGCACGTGCTCACGACCGTCGGCCGGATCATCTTCAACGACCGCATCGAGCGGGCGCTGGAGGAGGCCCTCGGCGAGGAGTTCGACCGCGAGAGCTACCGCTTCATCAACAAGACGCTCAAGAAGCGCGACGTCACGTCGTTCGTCGACGAGCTGATCCAGACGTTCGGCGCCCCGGCGATCGCGCTGGTGCTGGACGCCTTCAAGGACCTCGGGTTCCACTACGCCACGCAGGCGGGCGTGACGATCTCCAAGAACGACGTCCTCGTGCCGCCGTCCAAGGAGGAGATCCTCGCGAAGTACGAGAAGGAGGTGCGCGCGATCCAGGACCAGTACGAGGAGGGCCTGATCACGCAGGAGGAGCGCCACCTGGCAGTCACGGACAAGTGGAACCAGGCCACCGAGGAGGTGGCCGACGCGATGATCGAGAACATCGAGGGCGCCGACCAGCTCAACTCGATCTACATGATGGCCAACTCCGGCGCGCGCGGGTCGTTCAAGCAGATCCGCCAGCTCGCCGGCATGCGCGGCCTCATGGCCAACCCGAAGGGCGAGATCATCGAGCGGCCCGTGAAGGCGAACTTCATGGAGGGCCTGGACGTGATCGAGTACTTCACCTCCACGCACGGCGCCCGCAAGGGCCTCGCCGACACGGCGCTCCGCACGGCGGACTCGGGCTACCTGACCCGCCGCCTGGTGGACGTCGCGCAGGACGTGATCATCCGGATCGAGGACTGCGGCACCCAGGAGTACCTGGACGCTCCGCTGTACAAGGAGACCGGCGACCCGAACGAGATGCTGATCGGGCGGATCACGGCGAAGGCCTTCAAGAAGGGCAGCAAGGTCCTGGTCGGCGACGGCGAGGAGATCACGCGCGAGAACCTGGCGGAGGCCGTCGAGGCGATCGGCGACGACCGCTCGGTGACCGTCGCGGTGCGCTCGGTGCTCAAGTGCGAGGCGACCACCGGCGTGTGCCAGGCCTGCTACGGCCGCTCGCTGGCCACCGGCAAGTTGGCCATGATCGGCGACGCGGTCGGCATCATCGCCGCCCAGTCGATCGGCGAGCCCGGCACGCAGCTGACCATGCGGACGTTCCACACCGGCGGCGTCGCGGGCGCGGACATCACGCACGGCCTGCCGCGCGTCGTCGAGCTGTTCGAGGCGCGCAAGCCGAAGGGCCTGGCGAAGATCGCCGAGGTCGGCGGCGTTGTCTCGATCGAGGACACCGACAAGGCGCGGACGGTGGTCATCACCGACGACGCCGGCGAGGAGCACCGCAACACGTTCCCGCGGCGCACGCGCCTGCACGTGATCGAGGGCGAGAAGATCGAGCCGGGCACGCAGCTCAACGAGGGCTCGCTGTACCCGCACGAGCTGCTCGCCCTGCGTGGACGGACGGCGACCGAGGTGTACCTCGTCAAGGAGGTGCAGGAGGTCTACAAGTCCCAGGGCGTCGACATCAACGACAAGCACATCGAGCTGATCGGCCGCCAGATGCTCAAGAAGGTCCGGATCGACCAGAAGGGCGACACGGACCTGCTCCCGGGCCAGTTCGTGGACCGGCACGAGCTGCGGCGGATCAACGACAAGGTGCAGGCCGACGGCGGCGAGCCGGCGCAGTTCGAGGAGATCATCCTCGGCATCACGAAGGCGTCGCTGGCCACGGACTCGTTCCTCTCGGCGGCCTCGTTCCAGGAGACCACGAAGGTGCTCACCGACGCGGCGCTCGAGGGCAAGATCGACCGCCTCGCCGGCCTCAAGGAGAACGTGATCATCGGCAAGCTGATCCCGGCCGCCACCGGGCTCAAGCGCTACCGCACGATCGAGATCGAGCCGACCGAGGTGCTGCCGCGCGGCATCGACGACGTCGGGCTGCTCGAGGGCGACGACCTCGCCGCCGAGCTCGGGCTCGAGGACGGCGAGGGGCTGCAGGGCTTCGGCCCGGCCTTCGACACCGCCGAGCTCGACGAGATCAACGCCGGCTTCGGGACGTCGGGCGGCTCGTTCGACGACATCGGGTCGGACCTCGACGTCGACTCGGACGACAAGAAGAGCCGCTGATCGGTCTACGGCCTCGCCGCGGTAAGCGCCGCGGCGGGGCCGTCGTCATTCAACGGCGCATGTAGGGGAGCGGGCTCGGCCGCCGCGCGACTCGGTGGCGACTTTTCGTGACATATGCACGAGAAGTCGCCAGGGAGCTACCGCCCGGCCGACCCCGCTCCCTAAATGCCGGGGTTGCCGTTCGCCCAGGCCTCCAGTCGCGCCACGTGGTCGTCGGTCAGCCCGACGGCCGGGTCGGTGGCCATCAGCAGCGTCGGACCGGGACGGGCCGACGCCCACGCCCGCGCGGCCTCGCCGTGCGCGTCGTCGACCCAGGCGAGCGGCTGCGCGCCGGGTATCGCGGCGTCGATCGCCGCGAGCTTCCATCCAGGCCCGAGCGTCAGGTGCCTCCACCCGCCGGACAGCCCCAGCAGCCGCGGCAGGTGCTCCTCTGCGCGCTCCTCCCAGCCCGTGCACCAGACGCACTCGAACGTGCGTGACAGCCGCCGCAGGCGCGGCCCGGCGCCGTCCGAGAGCCAATGAGGAATGCCGTCGACCGTTACGGGGAACCCGAGGGGAGGGTCGGCAAAGTCGAACCCGAAGAGGGAGACCACGCCGTCGACGTCGACGAGCAGGAGAGGACGATCTTTCGGCGGCATTGAGAAACGGGACGCTAGTCTGCTCCGCTTCCTCGGACTCAAGGCGGGGGCCTTGGGATCCGATGACTGGGGAGTGACCCGGCCGAGGGGGCCGGGACTATTGCTTAGGGGTTTGAACCGAACGTGACGCTGAACATCGGGATCATGCTGGCGCTGGCCTGCGCCGTCGCCACGCAGCTCGGCTTCCTGTACAAGCACCGCGGCGCCAACGCGGCGCCCAAGGTCGACATCCGCCACCCGCTGTGGTCCGTCAAGTCGCTCTTCGCTTCCAAGTGGTTCGCGATCGGCATGGGCGTCGCTCTCGGCGCCTGGCTGCTGCACGTCGCCGCGCTCGTCTTCGCCCCGCTCTCGGTCGTCCAGGCCGTGCTCTCGACCGGCGTCGTGATCCTGGCCGTGCTGGCCGACCGCCTGTTCGGGTTCAAGGTCGGCCGCCGCCAGTGGATCGGCGTGGCCATGACCGCGCTCGGCCTGGTGCTGCTCGTCGTGACGCTGCCCGCACACTCCGGCGCGCACTCGAGCTACTCGGTGGCCGGCATGCTCGCCTTCGAGGTCGGGATGCTCGCGATCGGCGCGCTGCTGATCACGGGCCCCCGCATGGGCGCCCCCGACCACCATCACGGCATCATGCTCGGCGCCGCCGCCGGTGTGCTGTTCGGGGTCTCCGACGTCGCCATCAAGGCCCTCACCGGCCTCGGCGGCCCGCTCGAGATCCTCCTCTCCCCGTGGCTCGCCTTCACGGTGCTGGCCTCGATCATCGCCTTCTACGCGTCGGCCCGCGGCCTGCAGGACGGCGAGGCCGTCCCGGTCATCGCCTCCACCTCGACCGCGGCCAACGTCTCCTGCATCCTCGGCGGCATCCTCGTGTTCGGCGATCCGATGCCGAAGGACGCGCTCGGGATCGCCATCCAGGCCTTCGCCTTCACGCTCGTGGTCGTCGCCGCGCTGGTCACGCCGCCGCCGATGCGCGCGGCCGAGGCCAACGTGCAGCCCGCCTAGCGCGCGGCGCTCGCCTCGAGCAGCACGCGGGCGACCTGCTCGGGGTCGTCCCACATCGGCACATGCCCGCAGCCGCGCAGGGTCACGTGCCGGGCCTGGGGCAGCATGCGCCGCGCGCGCGGCGCCTGCCGCGAGGCGATCAGCAGGCGGTCGCGGTCGCCCCACGCGATCGTGGCCGGGCACGCCGGCATCGGCGACCGCCAGCCGTCGAGCGCGTCGAGCAGCTCCCAGAAGGCCGGAGCTCGGGCGTAGTTGCGCGTCCACTGCGCCATGTCGACGGCTGGGACCCGCGACGGGCGCGAGCAGGCGTGCGAGGACAGCACGGTGCGCAGCACGGCGCTGCGCGCCAGCGGCTCGGCGACGGGCTGCAGGGCGCGCGACACGCCGCGCGTGGCGGCCAGGACGGCGCGCGCGTACATCCCCTCCCGGTCGGAGCCGAACCCCACCGGCGACAGCGCGCAGACCGAGCGCGCGGCGCCGACGGCCGCCATGCTGAGCGCGACGGCGCCGCCGAGCGAGTTGCCCGCCACGTGCGGGCGCTCGAGGCCGAGGCCCGCGGCGAAGGCCGCGACGCAGTGGGCGAGGCCCTCGACGGTCCGGGGCCCGTGCGGCGAGTCCCCGAAGCCCGGCATGTCGAGCGCGATCACCTCGCGCTCGCTCGACAGCAGCGGCAGCAGCGGCCGCCACACGACCTTGCCCATCCCCAGCCCGTGCAGCAGCAGCAGCGGCGGTCCCGAGCCGGTGCGGAAGTGCGAGAGGTCCACGGCCGGCACGGTAGTGCCATTCCGTCCGTCGAGAGCGCCGACGCGGTAGGTTGTCCGAAACGGCGCATGAACCCCGACGATCCGTACCATGCTGGCGCTTCGTGACCTCCTGCGCGACCTCGATGTCCGGCTCGTCGCGGGCGAGGCCGGGGCCGGCAGCGCGGTGCGCTGGGTGCACATCTCGGAGATCGTCGATCCGACGCCGTGGCTCTCCGGCGGCGAGCTGCTGCTGACCACCGGCCTGCAGCTCGAGCGCGAGGAGGTCCAGCGCGAGTACGTCGCCCGGCTCGCGCGCCACGGCCTGTCGGGGCTCGGGCTCGGCACCGGGTTCGCCCACGCCGAGGTGCCGGTCGCGATGATCGAGGCCGCCGAGGAGCACGGCTTCCCGCTCTTCGAGGTGCCGTACGAGCTGCCGTTCATCGCGGTCACCGAGAAGGCGTTCACGCATCTCGTCAACGAGCACTACGCCGTCCTCCAGCGCGCCCTCTCGGCCCACGAGCGGCTCGAGCGCATCGTGCTCTCCGAGCGCGGGCTGGATGGCGTCGCCGGCGCGCTGGCCTCGCTCATCGGCGGCCCGGCGATGGTCTTCGACGCGCGTGGCGACGTGCTCGCCCGGCGGGCCGCCGGGGCGCCGCTGCGCGACTCGGCGGTGACCGGGCTCGCCGACGAGCTGCGCGAGCGGACTCGCGCGGGCGGCCGCCGCGGCTACGCCCCGGGCGGTGAGCTGGCCGGCCGGGCGCTGGCGCTGCCGGTGCCGCGAACCCCGCAGGAGCGGCCGTCGGGCGGCTCGGCCGGCGATGGCCCGGCCCCGCAGGCGTGGCTGGTGGCGGCCAAGGACGGCGGCCCGCTGACGGAGTTCGACCGCCTCACGCTCCACCAGGCGGTGACGATCGTCGCGCTCGAGCTGCTGCGGCGCCGGGTGGCGGACGAGACCGAGCGGCGCCTGGCCGGCGACGTGCTCAGCGCGATGGTGTCGGGCGACCTCGACGGCGCCGAGCTGGCCCGCCGGCTGGAGCCGTTCGGGCTGCGCGACCGCGCCGCGGTGCTCGTGCTGGCGCCGCCGCGCACGCTGAAGGCCGCGACGGAGGACTCGCTGGCGCGCGCGCTGCACGACGAGGCGCACGCCGGCCTGGCCGCCGGCACGGGCCACTTCTCGTGCGCGCTGCTGGCGCCGCCGCGCGGCGGCGACGATGAGCTGTTCGCGCTCGCCGAGCGCCTGCGGGCGCGCGTCTCGCAGGAGGTCGGGGACGAGCTCGGCGCCGGCGCCGGCCGCCCGGTCCCCGCCGGCGAGCTGCGGCGCGCGTTCCACGAGGCGCGCTGCGCGCTCGAGGCGCGCTCGCTCGACGCCGACGGCGGGGGCGCCGGCCTGGCCACCTACCGCGACCTCGGCTCCTTCCAGCTCCTGCTCTCGCTCCAGGACGACGAGGCCCTGCGGCTGTTCTGCGACTCGATCCTCGCCCCGATCGAGGACGGGGAGGGCGCGTACGGCGGCGAGCTGATGCGCTCGCTGGAGGCGTTCATCGAGTGCAACGGCCAGTGGGAGCGAGCCGCGCGCCAGCTGTACTGTCACCGCCACACGCTGCGCTACAGGATCCGGCGCGTCGAGGAGCTCACGGGCCGCTCGCTGGACTCCGCGCGCGACCGCATCGACTTCTGGCTCGCCCTCCGGGGCCGAGAGCTGATCCGCCACTGAAAGAGAGGAACCACGTGAAGGTCGGCGTCCCCACCGAGATCAAGACCGACGAGTACCGGGTCGCGCTGACCCCGGCCGGGGTGCGCGAGCTGGTCGAGCACGGCCACGAGGCGGTGGTCCAGACGGGCGCCGGCGAGGGGTCGGCGATCAGCGACGACGACTACCGCTCGCAGGGGGCGCAGATCCTCCCCGACGCCGCCGCCGTGTTCGGCGAGGCCGACATGGTGGTCAAGGTCAAGGAGCCGCAACCGGAAGAGGTGGCGATGCTCGAGCCGCGCCACACGCTGTTCACGTACCTGCACCTGGCGCCCGATCCCGAGCTCACGAGCGGCCTCGTCGAGTCTGGCGCGACGGCCGTGGCCTACGAGACCGTCGAGGACGCCCGCGGGCGGCTGCCGCTGCTGGCCCCGATGAGCGAGGTGGCGGGCAAGATCGCCACCCAGGCGGGCGCCTTCATGCTCGAGAAGCCGCTCGGTGGGCGCGGGATCCTGCTCGGCGGCGTCCCGGGCGTCGCGGCCGCCAAGGTGATGATCATCGGCGGCGGCGTGGTGGGCATGAACGCGGCCTTCATCGCCATGGGCATGGAGGCCTCCGTCTACGTCTATGACCGCAACATCGACCGCCTGCGCGAGCTCGACATCGCCTTCGGCGGCCGCGCCGACACCTGCTACGCGTCGACGCTCGACATCGAGAAGATGCTGCCCGAGGCCGACCTGGTGATCGGCGCCGTGCTCGTCCACGGCGCCAAGGCGCCGTACGTGGTGCGGCGCGACCAGCTCAAGCTGATGAAGCGCAACGCGGTGATGGTCGACGTCTCGATCGACCAGGGCGGCTGCTTCGAGACCTCGCGCCCCACGACCCACTCCGACCCCACATACGAGGTCGACGGCGTGACCCACTACTGCGTCGCCAACATGCCCGGCGCGGTGCCGATCACCTCGACCTACGCGCTCACCAACGCGACGCTGCCGTACGTGCTGCTGGTGGCCGACGAGGGGGTCGCCAGCGCCGCGCGCGCGAACGCGGGCCTGGCCAAGGGCGTCAACGTCGTGGCCGGGAACGTGACCTACAGGCCGGTGGCGGACGCGACCGGGCAGCCGTACGCCGAGCTGTTCGACGCCCTCGGCGAACCGGCCGCCACGTAGGCCGCTGCTACAGTTTCGCGCCGTATGCCCACGACCTCCCAGCTGGTCCGCAAGGGCCGGAACCCGAAGACGAAGAAGCTGGCCACGCCGGGCCTGAAGTCCGGCAAGGGCCGCAAGAAGAAGGTGGCCGCCCCGCAGCGCCGCGGCGTCTGCACGCGCGTGTACACGACCACGCCGAAGAAGCCCAACTCGGCGCTTCGGAAGGTCGCCCGCGTCCGGCTCACCAACGGGATGGAGGTCACGACGTACATCCCGGGCGAGGGCCACAACCTGCAGGAGCACTCCGTGGTGCTCGTGCGCGGCGGCCGCGTCAAGGACCTCCCGGGCGTGCGCTACAAGGTCGTGCGCGGGACGCTCGACGCCGCCGGCGTGTCGGACCGCAAGAAGGCCCGCTCGCAGTACGGCGTGAAGGCGAAGTAATGCCGCGCCGCGCCGCCGCCACCAAGCGTCCGATCGATCCGGACCCCGTCCACCGCTCCAAGCTCGTCTCGCAGGTCGTCAACCGCGTGATGCAGGACGGCAAGAAGTCGAAGGCCGAGCGGATCGTCTACGACGCCCTCGCGATCCTCTCCGAGCGAACGGGCAAGGACCCGGTCGAGGCGCTCGAGACCTCGATCAAGGCGCTCACGCCCGTGCTCGAGGTCCGCTCCCGCCGCGTCGGCGGGGCGACCTACCAGGTCCCGGTCGAGGTGCCCGCTCCGCGCGCCCGCACGCTCGCCGTCCGCTGGCTGATCGAGTTCGCCCGCAACCGGCGCGAGAAGTCGATGGCTCAGCGGCTGGCCAACGAGCTGCTCGACGCGCAGTCCCAGCAGGGCGGCGCGTACAAGCGCAAGGACGACATCTTCCGCATGGCGCAGGCGAACAAGGCCTTCGCCCACTACCGCTGGTAGCGAGGGCGTCTCGCCGCCCCTGCCGGCGTCCTCGGGGGCGGCCCGTGCTGGCGCACTGTGCCGCCCCCTGCGTCCTTGGCAGGGACGACGATTCGCGCCTCGCTGACCAGCGGTTTGGATAACGGCTCGTTTCGTGGTGGTACCGGCGGGATAGGGTTCTCCTGTGCGTGCCATCGCCGTGCGTGAGTGGGGTGGGCGGGACAAGCTCGAGCTGATCGAGCACGATGTGCCGCCCGTGGCGCCCGACGGCGTCCTGGTGCGGGTCAAGGCGGCCGGGGTCAACCCGGTCGACACCAAGATCCGCGGCGGCTACATGGCCGCCAAGCTCCCGTTCCACTTCCCGGTCATCCTCGGCTGGGACGTCGCCGGCGTGGTCGAGGAGATCGGCGCCGCCGTCACGTGGTTCAGGCCGGGCGATCAGGTCTACGGGTACATCCGCCGCCACCACCTCCAGTACGGCACCTACGCCGAGTACGCCACGGCGCCCGAGGGCTTCTTCGCCCACATGCCGCCCGAGCTGTCGTTCGAGGAGGCCGCGGCGATGCCTCTCGCGGTGCTCACCGCCCACCAGGCGATGGAGGCGCTCGGCCTGCGCGGCGGCGAGACGCTGTTCCTCGGCGGCGGGTCCGGCGGCGTCGGCCACCTGGCGACACAGCTCGCGATCGCGCGCGGCGCGCGCGTGGTCGCCACCGCCTCGCCGGCCAACCACGACTTCCTGCGCGAGCTCGGCGCCGAGCCGCTCGACTACGCCGGCGACGACCTGGCCGACCACGTCCGCGGGCTGCTCGCCGACTCGGGCACCGACGCCGCGTTCGACCTGTTCGGCGGCGATGCCCGCGAGCAGGCGTTCGCCGCCCTACGGCCCGGCGGCCGGCTCGTGTCGATCGCCCAGCCGCCGCCGGAGCCGCGCGCCGGCCACCACGAGGTCAGCTACATCTTCGTGCGGCCCAGCGGCTACGACCTCGGCGAGCACATCACGCCGCTGGTCGCAGAAGGCAGCCTGCGCCCGCACGTCGAGGCCGCGTACCCGCTCGAGCGCGCCGCCGAGGCGCACGAGCGGATCGAGGAGGGCCACGTGCGCGGCAAGCTGGTCCTCACAGTGGGCGACTGAGGCGCTCGCGGACCTCGTCGGCGAGCACGCGCCGGTCGTCCGTGGCGGACTCCGCCTCGGCGACCAGGTCGGGCCGGGCGGACTGGCCGCCCGCGTCGTCGAGGACCTCGGGGTCGACGAGCAGCGGCGCGCCGGTGACGAGCGCGAGCGTGATCGCGTCGCTGGGCCGCGCGTCGACGGCCGTGCCGTCGGCCAGGACGATCTCGGCGTAGAAGGTCGACTCCGCGAGCCGGG
>Ga0214469_1000345_pt1 | contig 15732 bp, 18 predicted proteins | sample RVTome_10_FD_187340 | JGI IMG/M metagenome (GOLD analysis project Ga0214469, IMG submission 187340) | Soil microbial communities from uranium-contaminated site in the Upper Colorado River Basin, Wyoming, United States - RVT153D57 HiSeq ... | reverse complement strand
TGGCGGTCATACAGCACCATGTCGTCATGGCCGTTGGCCGCCCCGTAGGTGTCGTTGTAGAACGTGAACGCCACATATCGGCCGCTGTCAGACAGCTCAGGCCTGGGCCAGTGATTGGAGGCAGTCCCCCCAGCCGGGATTCTCTCCAGCGCCTCTGAGGTCGAGTCGTACACGAACACGTCGTGGGTGCCGGCGGGGTCACCGGCCACGTAGTTGCTGTCGGGTGAGCCGAAAGCTACGAACCGCCCATTGCCCGAGATCGAAGTGTCGTTCTGGCGGGAGTTGGGGGCGACACCGCCGAGACGGGGGTTCGCCACCTTCCAGGTGTCCGTCTGGCGGTCGAAGAGGATGATGTCCTCATTGCTGTTGAACTCCCGGGTCGTGAATGTCACGAACCGACCGTCGTCGCTGATGGCCGGGTTCTCGTACGTCGTCTGTCCGGCGAAGTCCACTCCGTCGGTCACCCGCTCCGACGTACCCGCCACCCTGTCGAAGACGTAGACACCTCTGACGGTGAGCGGTTGGCCATCCTCGAAACCCAAACCCAGGAAGACGATGTAGCGGCCATTTCCGGAGATCGCCCCATCATGGGCCCGCACTCCCTGCTGGCCGGCGTCACCGAGCACTCGCGTCGTCGAGCCGGTCTGTCGATCGCGGATGAAGACGTCGTCGTCGGTGTTGGTGTCGCCGGGAACCAAGTTGGTGGCTTCGGAGTGGAAGATCACATACCGTCCGTCGTCGGACATGTCCAGGCTTTGTCCGGCCGCGTCGTTGGCCTGGACCCCGTTGGAGGACACGCTCACGATCTCGACCGCTCCCGTCTGCATGTCCTTGACGAACACGTTGGTGCCTCCGCTGTAGCCGGGCACCAGGTCGTCACTCGACTGGAACGCTACGAAACGCCCGTTGTCGGATACCGCCGAATGGCCACTGCCGCCACTCTCGGTCCCGTCGGCCGACACACTCACCCAATTGATCGACTGATCGGCGACGGCTGCCGTCATCAAACCCATCACCAGCACGAATACCGCGCCGATCCCCAACCTGATCACGGCTTTCATCGATCGTCTCTCCTCGGTCGTGGGTTCCCGCTGACTATGCATGCGCCAGGCTGCAGAGCTCGAGTGTGTCCACTCGTCCCACCGGCGAATGTATGGGAGAACCGAGCGGGGTGAACACTCAATTGACTCGAATCGACCACTCATCCTCGACGCATGGACGGCGGGTGAGCGGGCTCGAGCGACGGCCAAATCGATCTCATCCGTCTTTGGTTGCGTCTCCGAACTGTGGGTGGAAGGAATCTCGCAACCCAAAGGAGACACAATGCGAAGACTCTTGACCCTTGCCGTGGCCGCCGCGCTGGCCGTGGCGACGATGACTGCGACCGCTGGCGCTGCCAGCGTGTCCGCCAGCCTCGTCAGTGTCGTGCACGGAATTCCGGACGCGACCGTTGACGTCTATGTCAACGATGCGCTCTTCCTCGAGGACTTCGAGCCCGAGAGCGTCGCCGGTCCGGTGGTCCTGCCCGCAGGCACCTACGACATCGCCATCTACGCAGCGAACGCCGATCCGGCGACTGATGCGCCAGTCATCGATGCACCGGGCGTGACTGTCCCGGCAGGCATCGATGCAGCCGTCGTTGCCCACCTGGACGCCTCCGGCGCCCCAACCGCCTCGGTGTTCGTGAACGACGTGTCGGAGATGGCGGCCGGGGAGGCCAGACTCACGATTCGCCATGTCGCGGAGGCCCCTGAAGTCGACGTGTTCGCCAACGGATCCATCGACCTGACTCCCGGCGCCTTCGTCAACGGTGAGGAATCCGTCGTCGATGTCGCCGCCGGCACCTATGCGGCGACGGTGACCGCACCTGGCGACTCCAGCACGGTCCTGGCCCCCCTCGGCGAGGTGACCTTGGTCGAAGGTGTGAACACGATCGTCTACGCGATCGGCACATACCCCGACACCTTCACTGTCGTCGTCGATGCAATCCAGGGTCTGGGACCGCAGGGTTCGTTCACGGATGACGACGCGAGTGTCCACTCGAACAACATCGACCTGATCGCACGCGTCGGCATCACCAGAGGATGCAATCCGCCCGACAACACCGAGTTCTGCCCCGAGCGCGGGCTGACCCGTGGCGAGACGGCGGCGTTCCTGGTGAGGTCCTTGGGCCTTCCCTCCACGGACACGGACTACTTCCCGGATGACAGTGGCTCCACGTTCGAGGCCGATATCAATGCGCTGGCAGAAGCCGGTATCGCGAGGGGCAACAGCGACGGCACATTCGGGCCGGATGACGAGCTCACCCGCGGTGAGATGGCCGCCTTCCTGAACCGTGCGTTCGTGGTCGGAGGTGGATCTGGGGACGACCCGTTCACCGACGATGACACCTCGATCTTCGAGGGCGATATCGAGGCGATCGCTGCCGCCGGGATAACCCTCGGCTGCAACCCGCCCGCCAACGATCAGTTCTGTCCGGACCGGACTCTCATCCGTGCCGAGATGGCCTCGTTCCTGGCGAGGGCGCTGGGCATCGGAACCTGAATCGATAGAGCAAACGAGCGGGAGAGGGGCGACCTTTGGTGGTCGCCCCTCTCGCTTTGCCTGGCCCGGAGTCAGGAGTCGGGGGGAGCCCACAGCAGGCTCCCGGGATGGAACTGGCTCCAGGCGAACCAGAAGGATTCGTGACTGGTCAGCTCATTGCCTCGTGAGTCGTACACCCTTATCGAGTCTTCGAGGCGGACGGTCAGGCCCTCGAACTCGAACTCCTCCTCCCTCAGGGCTCTCCTCGCCTCCAGAACCGGGAAGGCCACCGGTGTCCCGTCGGCCTTGATCACTCCGACGACCTTCTCCTGAGTCGGCAAGCGCCGGTCGACCTCCCCGACAGGGAAGATCGGCCCGGCTTCGTCCCGACCCTGGAGAGGGTCATCGACATACGTGCGACCGATTCCGCCGTCCTCGGCGAGGATCCCTGTTTCAGGATGAGCATCCTTCCAGTCTCCCCAGGTCGACGCGACCACCGAGACCTGTTCGAGTGTGACTCCCTCCTCGGCGAGCTGTCCGGTCAGGGCTTCGCCCGTGAATGTGTCGATTGCCGAGCCTGTGGTGAGGTCGTACATCAGCTTGTTGGACCGGGAGAGCAAACCGGAAGTACGGAGAACCACCCGCTCTCTGCCTGCGATGTTGTCGACGTAGTAGGCCTGGGCGGACCCGCAGAGGGTGCAATACGGGATGCCGAGCTCCCTGCCACCGAGCGTCACATGCACCATCTCATGGACTTCCATCTGGTGTTTCGGCAAAGCCAGCGCCTCGCCGTTCACCACGACTCCGAACACGACGTTGCGATCGGGGTACCAGTCCCCGCCCGATGCCTCGGTCGTCTCAGGATGATCGAGAGCGGGGATGCACCTCTCACATACGCCGTTGTCGTCGAGCGGGCGGGTATCGGGAAACACTCCGCCCCAGGTGACGATTCGCCAATCGATGCCATGGTCCTCCTCGAAGAACCGGTCCCACACTGGGCTCACGAAGCCGAAGATCTTGCGTTTGGCATCCGGGTATCCCTCCCAGGCCGGGATATCGGCCGAGAGCAACTGGTTGGTCGCCCAAACGAACTCGACCTCTTCGGTATCCCGCTCCTCCCCGGTCAAATCGGTGAAGGCCGCGCTGAGCCTCTCGACACGAGAGTCGGTCTGGTAGAAGCGAAGAAGATCGGCGATGAGCCAGGCCGTCCGTACGTCTCCTTCGGCGACCAGGGAATCGACGTCATCGACGTCCCACTCAGCGAGGAGAACGCCTGAGAGGAGGTCCTCGACGGCTTCAGCCACCTCGGGAGCGAGAGGGCCACTCTTGGGGACGACGGCGCTGCTCGACGTGGCCGGTTGTGTCGACTCGGGGGAGCCCGTGGTCGAAGCCGCCTCACCGTCGCCCTCACCGGTACACCCGGCAACGGCCAACACCCCGATCATCAACAAACGGCGCATGACCCATCAAGGTAGGGACCCGCCCGTCACGCGGACTTAAACCGCGTCACGGGCCGAACTGGCCGCTCGCGAAGATCTTGCCCAGGGTGCTCGGATCAATGAGTAGGTGTGAGCACACCTTTGAGTACTCACCCTTCGAATGGTCTCCGTACCTTCTTCAGTGGGCACGAGAGGGTTTTCTGAGTTGGATCTGGGTCGGGAGGCCACCTCTCTTCGCCATGGACGACACGAGGAGATGGAGATGGGTTGGGTGCGCGCACGATTGGTCGTGTTAGCAGGGTCGTTGGCCCTGGTCGTGGTCTCATGTGGTGGCGGTGGCGGCGAGGGAGCGGCTCCCTCCACGGGTGACTCGGGAACCGCGCCTGCATCGGAGGGCTCTGACGGCACGACTCCGCCGGCCGCGACCGCCTCCGCAGAAGACACCGGGGGATCGTCAGACGAGGCGCCCGGTGAGCGCTCGGCGGTGATCACGATCGACGGCGAGGCGACCACCTACGCCCTCGACGACATCACGTTCTCGCCGGTCGAAGGTGTCGACGACCTCACCTTCGAGACGTGTAGCCCGGACTTCTTCGGCTCGGGGCGTTTCTATGCCATCGGCTACGCCGTAGACGCCGACGGTGAGCTCATCCTGGAAGACGATGACCAGCCCGGGACCTTCACCATGGACCTCCCGCCAGACGACTGGCAGGAGACCGAACGCGACGCACCCGGCTTCGAGATCAGGGCCGGGGGTCTCGACATAGAGATCGCGACGCCCGAAGAAGCGGCCGGGGGCACGATGGCCTGGACTCTCGAGGACACGAGAGCTTCGGGGGCCGCTGTGTTCGTGGACTTCGACAACACCTACACGGTCGAATTCGAGGTGATCTGCGAGGGCTCACCGACCGTGGACGTAGAGGATCTGGCCAGCGACGACGGCGCCACAGCAAGTGATGGCGGGGCGGAGGAGATCCCCCCCGCCGGTGGGGTGGGCTCGTTCACCGTCGACGGTGAGTCGTTCGACAACGTGGACATCTACAGCTGCGCGCCGTTCTCGTTCGGGTCTGACCCCGATCCCAGAGATCTCTCACTGCTGGGGTTCATGGGGGGCATGACGGGCTTGGAGGTCGAGTTGAGCCACAGCCAGGGGGTCGACATGAGTGACGGCACTCAGTTCGACCAGATCCGTCTCAGCGTGTTCCACTCCCGATCCGGAGACAGCGGAACGGAGCAATTCGAAGGATCGGCATCCAACAATGCCGCCGGAGACTGGTTCACCACCGACCCGGAGACCTTCGAGGAGGTGCCTCTCGCCGCCCCACCATTCGTGATGGAAGGCAACCGCATCAGCGGCTCTTTCGCCGGCCTTGAGCAGACCTGGCCCGACGAGGGCGCCGCCACGGTCGACGTCACATGGGACTACGAGATCCCGACCGAGGTCATCGAAGATTGCTGATGAGATCGATGGCAGCAGCATGTCCGACTCGGGGCGATGCTCGAGTAGCCGCCCAACGACGGCATTGATCCGGAGCCGGTGGACGTCCGGCACCGGGACATTCAGCGTCACCTGTCCGTAGGTTTCGACACACTCTCAGATACAAGGCCGACGACGTCACGGAGGAAGAGGTCGAGCACAGCTCCGAGGAGCACGACGAGGGTCACGAGGCTCTGCTCGCCGTCATGGAGGAAGACGACTTCGACTCGGAGGAGTTTGGCGAGGCCATCGAGGAGCTGCCAGAGCACATCGATCACTGACCGTTCTGTGTCGATTCAGTGGTCTCAGAGCCCACTGAATCGACACAGAAGCGTTCGGGGTCAGTGGCGGTCTTCCCGTGAATTGCCGGCGCCGACTTCCTGGAGGACCCATCCGTTGCCGTCGGGATCGGTGAAGGCCGAGTAGCTCCCGTACTTCCGCCGTTCGGGGTCGGGACCGTCCTCCCAGCCCGTCGGCCCCATGTGGCGGATCGGGTCGCAAGCAATGCCCCGGCCGGTCAGGTCGTTCACCGCCTCGACTATGTCGGCGACACAGAGATGCATTCCCTTCACTGGGGCGTCTGTCACCTCGCCGAGGCCCTTGCCGAAGGTGATCGAGCAGTCCGACCCTGGTGGGGTGAACTGGACCACGCGGAACTGATCGTTGGGCTGATGGTCGACATCGAGGATGAACCCGGCTTGCTCGTAGAAGGCTTTGGCCCGGTCTACATCGGATACCGGGAGGATGATCACTTCGAGACGTAGGTCGACCATCAGACCGTCTCCCTCTCTGTGGCGAGGATCTCGTCGATCCGGTCGAGGCTGTGCTGCAAACCACTCTCCATCCCCGATCCGATGTGGGCGTCTCGCGCCTCTTTGGTCTCGTGCTGGACGTGGACCGTCATCGTGGTCACCCCGTCTTCCTCTTCGAGAGTGAGTGTGTTGACGGCCTTCGAGTCCGGGAACGGCTCGAACGTCTCGGTCGAGACGAGCCGGTTGGGCGGGTCGATCTCGAGGCACTCCCCGCTGAAGGCGAACTCTCCGTACTCGGCATGGCCCGCTGCAAATCGCCATTTCCCGCCGACTCGGAGGTCGAACTCACACACCGTCATCTCATCTCTCTCCCAGCCCCACCAATTGCGTATGTGCTCGGGCGTGGTCCACACTTCGAACAGCAATTCGGCGGGGGCGTCGAACTTTCGGGTGATCAGGATCTCGGTGTGGGAGGGCAGCGTCACCACGGCGCTACCGGATCGATCGATTGGCATGGTCATTCCTTTCCTTGAATCTGATACAGGTAGCCGTCGAGACGGTCGAGCCGCTCGTTCCACATGCGCTCGTAATCCTGAAGCCAGTCGTGGATCGGCTTGAGTGCGAGCGGCTCCACCCGGTAGAGCCGTTGACGGCCCACCGATCGTGATCTCACCAACCCGACCTCTCTCAGGACCTTGAGGTGCTTCGACACCTGAGGCTGGGACACCGGCAGCGTCGCCACTAGATCGGTAACGGAGCGCTCGCCGTCGGCGAGGGCGTCGAGGATCTCCCTTCGACGCGGCTCCGCCACGGCGTTGAAGGCGTCAGCTGTCGTCGCGGCCCTGGCCATGCCCACAAGATATATAACCATATAAGAATATGTCAAGGACTTTCTGCGAACCCAGGGTTCTAGACTTCGCTCAGCGGTGTCTGCAACCCTGGGTTCGCAGTTGGTGGGGGCTGGTCACTCGACAAGGTCGAACTGGCCGGTGGCCAGGGTGGTGCCGTTGGCCATGAGCTCGAGCGTGTGTCGGCCGGGATAGAGCCGATAAGTCGTGGCGTCGCCGCGGAGGGGATGCTTCTTCGTGAATGCGATGCGCTCGCCTGCGGCCAACTGCATCCTCTTCAGCTTGAACACCCTCCGCCCGGAATTGCCGTTCCCCCTGACGAAACCGATGGCGTAGTCGACGATCAGAGAAGTCTCGGCATGCGCCTCAATCGACACATCGAAGATCAACGTATGCCCGATGCGCACCTGACCGGCCAATGCCTCGATCTGCCCGGTCACCGGAGGCTGGGGTGGGAATCCCAGAAGTGCCAGGCTCTCGGAGTGGCCCTGCTTCACGAGCGTGCGCAGGGCATGACTTTCGATCCACGCCAGCTCCCCGGGCTCTTGCCGATTCGCGGCCCGCCACCCCGACAGCGTCTCGATGACCAGATCGGGTTGGATCTTGGAGATGTCATTGAGGTGGTTGGCCACCGACCTGGTCACGTAGCGGGTCGGATCGGCATGGAGAATGTCGAGGAGTGTGATCGGGGCCGCCGGGTCGAGACTGATCCGCGGAGCCCAGGGAAGCCGAGGGCGTGTGCTCTCGCTCACCAGTCTCCTGACGTGGTAGTGGGAGTCATGGGCCCATTGCCGGAACCGGCTGAGCGTCTCTCCAGGCTCCATCTCGATGAAGGGGCGCACCGAGCCCTCCATCGAGAAGCGCATCGTCAGCTCGCGTAGCAATTCCATCGAAGTGTCGTAGTGGCCCAATCCATTGTCTTCGACGTACTTGCCGAAGGGGGCAAAAATGAAGTCACCGAAGTCGTCGTCCTCGAGCGACGGATCGAGTGGGGGAGGGAGGGCCGCCCTCATCTGGGCTGCCGCGGTGGTGAAGTCAGGGCTCAGGTGGTCACTGAGCACAGATGCGATCAGGGCGATCCGTTGCTTCAACTCCAGCGCCGGCATCGCCTCCACGATCTGGCCCTCGAATCGGCCCCGGTCGAAGCCGGCGACAGCCGGCTCCAGGAGGCCGCCCAGGTAGGCCACCTTCTCCGGGTTGAAGAGATGGTCCTTGAGGCTGAAACGCTCGGTGGTCATGGCGGCGCGTCGCCGCCCCGATCAGTCCTCGGGCAGCTTGTCGATGTAGTCTTTGGCGGCCTCCTGGCCCTTGTCGACGTGCTCTGCATGCTGCCCGCCGGTCTTCTCATCGACGAAGTCGCCCGCCTCGTCGACACCGTCTTTCACGGCATCTTTGTTCTCGGCGGCCGCCTTCTTTCCTTTGTTGAGCCAATCTCTCAACCCCATGGGTGCTCCTATCTCGCTGGCGCGAGCGAGAGCCTACGCCACTCGATCGAGGTCAGAAGGGGGGATCGCCGAAACCCGTGACCGTCGATTGGGCTCGGTCGCCGACTTCGCCGAGTGGAGTCAACTGGGCCCGACCCCTGCCACCATCCGGGATCTGCAGTTCGACGACGAGCGCCTTGCCGGCGACTCCAGTCCCCCGCAGCGTTTGCACGATGCCTTTCCAATTCCCCAACTCGGTGTCGGTCTCGAGAGCCGCCTGCCCGGTGGTCAGGAGCACGCCGTCGCCGCCCATGATCTTGACCGGCCCGTCGTACGAGTCGGCCATCAGCCTTCCCTCCCGTATATCGTCCGGATCTGGCCGCGGAGGACGATCTCGGCAGGTTTGACCGCAGTCTCAGCGGCTTCTTCCATCTCCTCGATCTTGTCGCGAAGACGATCGAGCTTTCTCTTGAGGCGGCGATTCTCCTCCTGGAGTGCGAGAACTCGGCGCACACCTTCGAGGTTCATGCCCTCGGCGGTCATCTCCTGGATGAGCTGGAGGCGCTCGATGTCCTCCTGGGAGTAACGCCGGGTCCCTCCGGGGGTGCGGAACGGGTCGATCAGGCCCTTGCGTTCATAGATGCGAAGGGTCTGGGGATGCATCCCCGCCAGCTCGGCAGCAACCGAGATGACGAACACTGCCCGTGTTGAGTCGGTCATATCGTCTCGCCAATCATCTCAGATGAGACCGGATGTCCTCGGTCTCATGGCCTGCCAATTCTTCGAGGAGTCGCTTCTCGTCCTTGCTCACCTTCTTGGGCACGGCGACTTCCACCGTGACCAAGAGGTCGCCCTGACGGCCCCGCTCGGGTGCGATGCCCTTGCCGCGGACGCGGAAGGTCTTCCCGCTCGGGGTTCCCGCCGGGATCTTCACCTTGACACCGCCGTTGAGGGTGGGAACGTCGATCTTGGTGCCCAGGGTCGCTTCGGTATAGGTGATCGGGACCTTCAACGTGAGGTTGTTCTCTTTGCGTCCGAAGGTCGTGCTGGGCGCGACCCGAATCTTCACGAGCAGATCCCCCGACGGGCCTCCGAAGGATCCCGGTGCGCCTTTGCCGCGAAGACGAAGAGTGGTCCCGTCCTTGACTCCGGCGGGCACTCGAAGCTTGACGTTGCGACGACGATTCTCGGTGCCAGAGCCGCGACATTGTGCGCACTTCTCCTCGATGAGCTTCCCGACACCACCGCATTGAGGGCATGGCTGGGAGAACGAGAAGAAGCCCTGGTTCTGGGCGACGACACCTCGCCCGCCACAGGTCGGGCAAGTGGTGACCGCGGTCCCTGGCTCGGCTCCTGAGCCGTGACAGCGCGAACAGGCGGCGGCCCCATCGATGGTCACCTCGGTGGTGACACCGAAAGCTGCGTCCTCGAAGCCGATTGTGAGCTCGGTCGCCATGTCGGCACCCTGGGTAGGTCCGCCTCGTGAGCGCTGGGAGCCGAACCCGAAGAGGTCGCCGAATCCGCCGGCGGCTCCCCCGAGTAGGTCCTCCAGGTCTTCCATGCGGACCTGTTGACCGCCAAAACCCCCGAAGCCGCCTCCGGGCTGGCCACTGAATCCTCGGAAGCCGCCGGTGGCGGCGAGCCGACGCACCTGGTCGTACTCTTTCCGCTGCTCGGGATCAGACAAGGTGGCGTAGGCCTCGGAGACCTCCTTGAACCGCTCCTCGGCAGCCTCGTCTCCGGGATTGGCGTCAGGATGATGGGTCTGCGCCAGCTTGCGATAGGCCTTCTTGACCTCCTCGGCAGTCGCCGTGTCGGGTACCCCGAGGACCTGGTAGAAGTCTTTCTCGACCCAGTCGCGGTTCATGCCCGCCCCTCCAGCGTGACCAGGGCGGCCCGGAGGACCTTGCCGTTGAGTCGGTAGCCACGTCGCAGCTCATCGGCCACGATGAGCTGTCCGTTCCCTTCGGGGGCGCCGACCGGCTCGTGGACCTCTGGGTCGAACTGCTCGCCGAGTGTGGCGATCACCTCGAGTCCCAGCTCCTTGAGAGAGGTCATCAGCTGTTCTCTGGTGTTGAGCATGCCCGAGTAGAGCTGCTGCTCGCCCTCGCTTCCGGGTTGTGCTCCCAGTGCGGCGTCGAAGGTGTCGAGTACCGGCATGAGACTCTGCACCACCTTCTCGGTGGCGCGGTCGAGCATGGCCGCACCCTCCCGGGTGCTCCGCTTCCGGTAGTTGTCGAAGTCCGCGGCGACCCGCTTGAGGTCGTCGAGATACGACGTCGCCTCGTCGCGGGCCGTTGCCAGCTCGACGAGGAGGAGGTCGATGGCCTCGTCCTTGTCGGCCGGCAACTCCAGACCCAGCGAGTGCGGGTCCGGAGTCTGCTCGGCCTCTACGGGATAGGTGGCCTCTACTACCTGGTCCGGGGTCTCGGCTCCGTTGTCATTCATCCTCATCGTCAACGATCTCGGCCTCGACGATGTCCTCGTCGTCCGACTGGGCCTCGTCTGAGCCGGCCGACGCCTGCTGCTGGGCAGCCTGCTGATAGAGACGTGTGGCCATGGCCTGGCTGGTGGTCACCAGCTCGTCCATCTTCGCCCGGATCGCCTCGGTGTCGGCTTCGCTGTCGCCGAGGACCTCGGTCAGGGCGCCCTTGGCCGCCTCCACAGAGGACTTCTCCTCTTCGGTCATCTGCTCGCCGGACTCCGCGAGGAGCGTCTCGGTCTGATGGACCAGCTGCTCGGCCTGGTTGCGGGTCTCCACTGCCTCACGGCGCTTGGCGTCCTCCTCGGCGTAGGCCTCGGCGTCCTTGACCATCCGGTCGATGTCGTCTCTCGAGAGGGCGGTCCCTCCGGTGATCGTCATCTTCTGTTCCTTGTTGGTCGCCAGATCCTTGGCGTTGACGTGGACGATGCCGTTGGCGTCGATGTCGAAGGTCACCTCGATCTGGGGCACGCCCATCGGGGCGGGCGGGAGACCGGTGAGCTGGAACTGGCCGAGGCTGTTGTTGTCCCTGGCCATGGTGCGCTCACCCTGGAGGACATGGACCGGGACTTCGGTCTGGTTGTTGTCCGCCGTGGTGAAGATCTCCGAGCGTTTGGTCGGGATGGTCGTGTTGCGCTCGATCATCCGTGTCATGACACCACCCTTGGTCTCGATGCCGAGGGTCAGGGGAGTGACATCGAGCAACAAGATGTCCTTGACGTCGCCCTTGAGGACTCCGGCCTGGATGGCGGCTCCTGCGGCGACGACCTCATCGGGGTTGACCCCCTTGTGAGGCTCCTTGCCGGTGAGCTTCTGGACCAGCTCCTGCACGGCGGGCATCCGGGTGGAGCCACCGACCAGGACCACGTGGTCGATCTCGGCGAGGTCGATTGCGGCGTCCTTGATCGCCTGCTCGAATGGGGACTTGGTCCGGTCGAGCAGATCCTCGGTGAGTTTTTGGAACTCGGAGCGGGTCAGCTTGTACTGCATATGCAGCGGCCCGGCGTCGGTCGCCGTGATGAAGGGCAGGTTGACCTCGGTCTCGGATACGGAGGACAGCTCGATCTTTGCCTTCTCGGCAGCCTCCTTGAGACGCTGGGTGGCCATGCGGTCCTTGGAGAGATCGACACCGTGATCGTCCTTGAAGCTCTTGACGAGCCACTGGATGACGGCGTCGTCCCAGTCGTCACCACCGAGTTGGGTGTCTCCCGATGTCGCCTTGACCTCGAAGACCCCATCTCCGATCTCGAGCACGGACACGTCGAAGGTGCCTCCTCCGAGGTCGAAGACCAGGATGGTCTCGTCGGTGCTCTTGTCGAGGCCGTAGGCGAGTGAGGCCGCCGTGGGCTCGTTGATGATGCGAAGGACGTTGAGCCCGGCGATCTGGCCGGCCTCCTTGGTGGCCTGCCGCTGGGCGTCGTTGAAGTAGGCCGGGACCGTGATCACCGCGTCGGTCACGGTGTCACCCAGGTAGGACTCGGCGTCCCGCTTCAGCTTCATGAGGATGCGAGCCGAGATCTCCTGGGCGGTGTACTTCTTGTCGTCGATGTCGATGGCCCAGTCGGTGCCGATGTGACGCTTGACCGAGCGAACCGTGTGATCGGGGTTGGTGATGGCTTGACGCTTGGCGACCTCGCCAACGAGGACCTCGCCGTCCTTGAACGAGACGATCGACGGCGTGGTGCGGCCACCCTCGGCATTGGCGACGACTGTGGGGTCGCCACCCTCGAGGACGGCGATGACGCTGTTCGTGGTGCCCAGGTCTATGCCTACGGCGCGTGTCATTCGAATTCCTTCCAGTTCTCGTGTTGAGTGTTAGCGAAGTGTACAACCTGAGTGTGGTTGTATCAAGTTCGCTCTGGTTAGAACACGGTGGCCTGGAGTTTTATGCCGCCAGGCTCTTAATGTATTCAACGAGGTCGTTGATCTGCTGCTCGTCGAGTTGATCGGAGTAGAACTCGGGCATGATCGCCTCGTACCCTTCGACCACCTGTGAGTGGGGGTCCACGATCGAGTTGAACAGATAGCCGTCGTCGGCAATCACCTCTTGCCCACCGACGAGGGGTCGTGTCGAGCCGGCCAGCCCTTTCCAGCTCGGCCCTGAAGCGAGTTGGCCATCGGTCGTGTGGCATTGCAGACAGCCTTGACCTTCTGCGAGGACCTCGCCGCGTGCTGCGGCTTCGGGATCGACCGTGATGGGTTGGGGCCCCTCCGCACCGCCGCCTCCATCACCGATGCTCTCGCCGGTGAATAGGAAGAGGCCGATGCCGAGAGCCACTACGACGATGAGGGCGAGGGCGCCCTCGCTCCAGCTGTTCATGGGTGGTGAACCGTAGACAAGACCAGGGCCAATAATAGGGTTTGGCGATCTTGGCCTCTCTGACCCGTCGACAGTTGCTCGCAATGGGGGGACCGGCCGTCGGCCACCCGTTCCCAGCGCTCTCCCCACTCGTCATGCCTTCCGTCAACCCGAGGTCTGCATGGGCAATGGATCGGCCGCCCAAGGCCGAGCCGATGGACGAGGAGGTGAGATTCCTCATCGTCCATCACTCTGCGTCCCACAACGGCCATCGCGGATCGGAGGTCCCGAGCATCCTGCGCGGGTTCTATGACTTCCACACAGCCTCTCGTGGTTGGGCGGACATCGCCTACAACTTCCTGATCGACGTCGACGGCGGGATCTGGGAGGGCCGGGCAGGGAGCATCGACGGCCCAGTCGCCGGCGACGCAACCGGGGGAAACCAGGGCTTCACCCAACTGGTCTGCCTGATTGGCGACTTCGAGGCCACCGGTCCCTCGGCCGCCGCCGTCGCTTCCCTCGTGGAGCTACTCGCCTGGCTCGCCGACCGCTACGACATCTCCACCGCTCCCGGCGCCGAGGTCACCTTCGTCTCGAGAGGCTCCAATCTCCACCCGGCCGGTGTGGAAGTGACGACACCCACGATCACAGGGCATCGGACGATGAGCCAGACCTCTTGTCCCGGGGCAGAGTTGAACGCCTACGTCGTGGGCGGGCTCTCGGCTGACGTGGATGCCCGGAGAGCGGAGGTCGCCGTCTCCACAACGTCGGCACCGTCCACGATCACGAAGAGCACTGTCACGACGAGCTCCAGCACGACGAGCTCCAGCACGACGAGCACCAGCACCGCACCGACGACCACCACCCTCGTCACCCCGAGCACATCTCCGGCCACGGCCCAGCCTCCGACCACTCCGCCCCTGGCCTCGGGGACAGGCGACCTCGCCTGGCCCGGCTGGTTGAGTGGTGCCACGGTCGCCGTGGCGACTCTCGGGGGCCTTCTCGTGTGGAGACATCGCCGACTGACACGGGATGCCGAGAGTTCGGGAGGAGGCTGACCGGTCCAGCGAACGCGTATCGTGTCGCCATGGTGAAGAGATGATCGAGATCGACGTGGCAATGCTGATCCTGAGGGTCTGGGCAGGTGTGGTCATGATCGCCCATGGGGTCAACCACGCCCGCACACTGGAGGGAACGGCGCGATGGTTCGAGAAGGTGGGTTTTCGCTCCCCTGATCTCAATGCGAGGCTCTCCGCCGGCAATGAGGTGGCCATCGGGTTGGCGCTGATCGCCGGCCTGCTCACGACCATCGCGGCAGCAGGTCTCGCCGCCACGATGCTGGTGGCCTTCTGGGCCATCCACCGCTTCGCCGGCTTCTTCGTGTTTCACCGCCCCGATGAGGGATATGAATACGTGGCCACCCTCACGATCGTCGCCTTCGTCATCGCCATACTCGGCCCCGGTGCCTACTCACTGGACTCAGTCCTCGGAGTGGAGCTCGACGGTGGGATTGGAGCGCTGATCGTCGGACTCGGTCTGCTCGCGGGTGCCGGCCAGCTCGCCGTGTTCTGGCGCCGCCCGGCGGAGCGTGGGGCATGAGACTGCAACCACTGCCAGCCAGGTTCGTAGAGACCCGCGACGCCCTCCATCAGGTCGCGTTCTTCGCGGTGGCCCCCGCTCGATATCGGGCCGAGGGACGCATGGGTCTCCGAGCGGCGCCCGGTGGGTTCGGCACCCCCGAGTTCGACGGCAGGGTTGCCCGGGTGGAGGGGAACACACTCGTCCACGAGCAAGCAGACACGGTCGCATCTCAGACGATCACGACCACCGGGGCGGCGGCCGGCTTCTTCGGTGTCGAGTACGCCACTGATTGGTATGAGCACGGGTTTCGCGACCCCCTCGCCCCTGTTGGGCCCGACGTCGAGCTCACGGTCGACGACGAGGCGGGGAGAGCCCTGGGGGCTTGGTTCGGCTTCGGCTACGACGTCCTGGAGACTCTGCGATCGCACGGAACGGAGGGCGACGATGTCAGCACGGTGCAGCTCTGGCCCGAGCATTTCGACCCGGCGATCGAGATGGGGAGTGAGGACAGGGGGCTGAGAGCCTCCTATGGCCTCTCACCCGGAGATCGCGCCCACGACGAACCGTATGTCTACGTGGCGCCCTGGGGCGAGATAGACCGGACTCTCTCGTACTGGAACGACGAGGCCTTCAACGGCTCCAGTCTCGACTACGCCGAGCTCCTCACTGCTCCCGATCCGGCCAAAGTGGCATTGGACTTCCTACTCGAGGGCCACCGACTCATCCACGCCGACTGATCGGAGAGCGTCGACCAGACCCGAGGCTGCGGCCACCACCTGGCTGATCGTGGAGTCGTAGCCCTCGTCAGGGCCTCCGTATGGGTCGGGGACCTCGTCGGAGTCGGTTTCAGGATCGAAGGTGCGAAAGAGCCTCACCTTCGCCCGGTCTTCGAGCCTCGGGGCCAGCT
>Ga0214469_1000344_pt1 | contig 15735 bp, 14 predicted proteins | sample RVTome_10_FD_187340 | JGI IMG/M metagenome (GOLD analysis project Ga0214469, IMG submission 187340) | Soil microbial communities from uranium-contaminated site in the Upper Colorado River Basin, Wyoming, United States - RVT153D57 HiSeq ... | reverse complement strand
CTACGTGGTGACCGGCAACGAGATCGTGTCACCGATCGATCACAAACCCAAGACGGGGCGAGTACTCGCCCGCGTCAGAAACATCGAGCGCGACGATCGCGTCACCATCCTCGTCGACCACTGGGACGAGGATTGGACGCGGCTAGCGTGGGTGATGGTCCGGGCCCATGCGGTGATCGATCCCGATGCATCCCCCGAAGTGGTGCTGTTGCTAAACGCTCGATACCATCAGTACGCGCCAGATGAACGGCCCGACGCTTTGATACGCATCCGCCCGAAGAAGCTGACATGGTGGACCTGGACGTGAGCGCACCCCTTGACGTCGACCCCACTATTCGCCCTGCTCTTCCTCCTCCCCTGACAAGACGTGGTCGGCCCAGTGATCGTGCATCCAGGCAAGGTGCTCCCAGCGACTGTCGACGATGCGGAGGGTGTCCGAGACGGGCATGTTCTGCTGCGCGATGATCTGCATCCTGTCTGGATCGATCTCGTAGACGTCGTCGAGTCGCATCACGACGCCGTTCGATACCGGGCGAGGATCTGGTGGCCGCTCCGCTTGGAGTCTGAAACCAAACACGTGATCTCCTAGTCCTCGTAAGCCTCGTCGAGCTGGTTCTTCCCCGGGTTCATGATGTTGTTGGGATCCAGCACCCGCTTGATCTTCTTCATGACGTCGAAGCCGCCTCCCATTTCCCGCGGTACGAACTCCGCATCGCCCTCGCGCGTCGATCCATGACACGCGGTGATCGAGCCGCCGTACTTGAGCGACACCTCGGTGATCTCTCGCTTGCACTGAACCCAGGCATCCCACATGGCGTCGTCCAGGCGCTGCTCCCAGATTCCGATGTCGATCTCAACGAGGTAGTCGCCCCACGGTTTATGCGCGCCATTTGTATAGGCAAACATGCCCCAATCGTCAAAGACGCCGTAGTCATCGATGTAGCGCTTGGCTATCGCATGCCATTCCTCACGCACCATGGGCAACGCGCTGTAGGTGATGGCCGCGTCCTCGCAGTGCCAGCTCATCGGCACGACCTGACCCTCGGGCGTCCGTCCGTGAAGCGGCGTCGCATAGCGATCGTGACGCGAGGCCCAGTCACCTTGAGAGACCTCGTCGCCGAGATAGTTGCCGCCGGTGTCCTTGCCGATCGACATGATCACCTGCGACGCCGGCTTCGTCTCGGCCAGAGTCCCTTACGCCGCCACCGCGACGACACACCTGAGCTCCCGGGGCTGAGGAATGTAAGCCTCATCGTCCCGCCGGAGGTAATTCACTTTCCACTCGTCGAACAAAACGACACCCGCGAGACTCGCCAGGCCCGACTTCGAAAGGGCCCCGGTGCTTCTGTACGCGGTCTCGTAGTCTGGATACCCGAAGAAAGCCGCGAACTCAGCCTCGGGTCGAGGCACGAGTTCGAGTGTCGCCTCGGTGGTGATGCCGAGACTTCCCTGGTGCCCCATGAACAACTGCTTGAGCTGAAAGCCGGTCGACGACTTGCGGATCTTTCGGCCGCCACCGTCGCCCACCTCGATCAACTCCCCGGTGGGCAGGCACACCTGCATACTTATGACGAGGTCGCGCGTGTGCCCGTAGCGCGCTCCGATCAACGACCAGCCTCCGGTACCAATTCGGCCTCCGACGAGCGAGCATGGATACGAGGCGGGGTCGTCGGGATAGATGACCCCGTAGCGTCGCAGTTCCTCGTTGAGTTTCAACATGTTGATACCTGGTTGAACGGTAACCGTCCGGTCGTCGAGGTCGATGTCGAGAATCTTGTTCATCCGCTTGACATCGACGAGGATCCCGCCGGTCACGGGCACTGCGCCGTCCGACAACCCCGTGCCGCCAGCCCGCGGCACCACCGGGATCTTGTAGGCGTTGGCCAGCTTTACGACTTCGGACACCTGCTCGGCCGTCTCGGGCAAGACGGCGATATCGGCGATGTGTTCGTCCCACCGGTGTACGGGGAAGGGAGCCGGCACCCGCGCGCGATTGAACAGGCTCGATTTGTTCGTCAGCACGTAGTCAGAGCCGAGGATGGCCCGCAGCTCATCGACGACCGAGTCGGACAGCGCGGCCACGCTCATCTCTGCACACCTCCGTAGTCGAGGCCCGCTGCATCCGCGACCAGCTCCATGAGATCTCTGACCTCGATCGAAGGTTCTCGATCAGCACCCTGCTCGGCAAGTGGTCGCTCCGACCACACGCAAGCGCTGACTAGAGTGTCGACCTCGAGGTCGGCGGCCTTCTCCATTCGCCTTCGAGCGATTTCGTCGGCGATCTCGGGACGTTCGATCCGCATTCCGCCTCCTGCGCCCGAGCAATAGGACCACTGCGTAACGTGGTCGACGTCCTTGAAGGTCAACCCGGGAATCGCATGAAGTATCTCGCGCGGTGACTTGTAGATGCCCTTTCGTTTGTTGAGCCGGCAGGCATCGTGATAGGTAACGACCCGCTCAACCGGCCGAGTAAGTTCGAGCTTGTCCTCTCGTACGAGCTCTGCCACGAGTTCCGTGATGTGCAGAATCTCGATGTCGTACTGATCGCCGAAGTAGCTGGGGTAATCGACGGTGAAGGCGATGTAGTCGTGGGGATCGAGCGTGATGACGCGCGTTGCTCCCACCGATCTCCAGTCGGCGAGGTTGTGCTCGGCCAGAGTGCGGGCGTGCTCGACGTAGCCCATCTCGGCTGCCGGGCCCCCGCAACACCATTGCTCCTGCATGAGGCCAAACTCCACACCTGCCTGTCTCAGAACCATGGCCGTCGCGCGCGCGACTGAGGTCCGGTAGAAGGCCGCCTCGCAGTCAACGAACAGGATCGTCTCGCCCCCCGTTGGAATGTCGAGGCCCTCGGCCCAGTCTCGAACCCTCTCCTGGCTGACGCCGTCCACGACCGGCTCGTTGTGAGCCTCCATGGTTGCCTCGACCCAGCGCTTCCAGTTCGGCTGTTCCACGCCCGAGTCGACGGCCAGGGCGCGCATCGCCTTGACCACGTCTACGGTGCGCGTGCGGTGGCGGTAGAAGTCGCCGGTAAATAACGTGTTCGGACACCGGAGCTCACACGCCCCGCACTGAACGCAGTGGACGTAGTCCTCGGCGACGTCCCCGACCGCGAGATGGCCTTTCTCCATTGCGACGATGTTGGCGTGGAAGGCGGTAGGGGTGTGATTCTCGTTGCGGGTTACTTGCATAACGGGACAAACTTCGCGACAGAACTTGTGTCCGGAGCTAAAGCACCCGTACGCCGAGTCGCGCCACTCCGATACGAACTCCTCGGTGAGGCCATCGGCTCCGTGGCCGTTTGTTTGGAGTCCATCGCCGACCGAGGTCCGGTCTCCGGACTCCCGTATGCCTGTCATCGAGACTTCCCTCCCCCCAGAGCGAGCAACTCCCTCTTTCTATCCTCCGTCGCACTTGTTTCCAAGACTTGCCCGGGAATGTGACTAAGTGATATCCCAAGGCGAACGGGGCCGAAAGAGAGGATGGGTGATGGTCAGATTCAGCTATGTGCAGGTGCCGGCGTATCCCTTGAGTGACTCGATCGAGATGATCAAGACCGCCGACGATCTCGGTTTCTATGCGTGCTACAGCGTCGACGAGACCTATCACAAGGACATGTGGCTTTTGTTCGCCGCCGCGGCCGACAAGACCAAGAACATTCGCTTTGGCCCCAACGTCACGCACGTCATCCTGCGCGAGCCCACCCTTATCGCTCAATCACTTGCAACGCTCGACGAACTCACGAACGGCCGGGCGGAAGCGGTTGTGAGCTTTGGCAATCTCGTGATGTTGAACCAGTACCACATTCCGTGGCAGACCTCGAAACCCTTATCGCGTGTGAAGGAAGGGCTTCAGGTGATGCGCACATTCCTCGATGAGGGAGCGATCACATTCGAGGGTGAGTTCTTCAACTACACGGGCATGTTCACAGCGGCTCGACCCGTGCAGGAACACCTTCCGCTCAAGCTTGGAGCCATGGGAGGTCCCAGGTCATTCGAGGCGGCCGGTGAGCTCACCGATGGAATGCACCATGCGTGCGGCTACTCGCGCGAGAACTACGAGTACGTGGTCAAGCACGTCAAGGCGGGGGCCACGAAAGCCGGTCGCAATCCAGAGGACCTCGACATTGGGGCGTGGCTCATCTGGGCGTGTGGACCCGACTCGAAGGCTGCGAAGGAAGCGGCGCGCATCATGGCCGCCTTCTACATCCCCGCGATGCCCAAGAGCCAGGTCGAGCGTCACGGAATCGAATACGAGAGTCTCCAACCCATCACCGATGCGTTTGCAAGTGGTGACGTCAATCGCGCTCTCGAGCTCACGACACCAGAACTGGGCGATGCCTTGTCGGTCTCCGGCACACCTGAGGAGTGCGTCGACAAGCTAAAGAACAACATCATTCCGACCGGGATCAATCACGTGATTGCGTCCGTCACCGATCCGTTCCTCGTCAAGCACTTCACAGGTAAGGAGCTCGAAGGGGTCCCCGACGTTAACGGCCAGTTGAAGCTCATCCACGACGAGGTGATACCCGCCTTCAACTAACCGGGGGTCGATTTTTTGGAGGTGTCCGCGCCGTCGAGACCAAGGCGATGCGCGGACGCGGCCGCCTCGACCCGAGTGCGGACGCCCAACTTCGCGAGGATGTTGCTTACGTGGACGCTGGCTGTCTTGCGACTGATGAACAGCAGGTCGGCTATCTGCTGATTCGTCCGGCCATCTGTCACGAGTCGAAGAACCTCGAGCTCCCGAGGGGTCAGTCCGGCCGCGCCCGCGCTGGGCGTCACATTGGCGACCTCCAACCGCGCCCGGCGGACGAGTTCCTCGATCCGGGCCAGCAAGGGCTCGGCCCCCAGTCGCGCGGCGGCCTCATGGGCGGAGCCTGCGGCCTCCGCGGCCTTGTCTCGCTCGCCCGCGGCAAGCAGTGCCTCGGCCAGTCGCCAGCGCGACCGAGCCTCCTCGTAGATGTAGCCGTAGCCGAATGCATCGGCCGATGTCTGCCAGCGATCGGGATCTGAGTCTGCATTGAGCCGAGTCCACTCGGCCTCGGCCCGGGGCGAGCCACGCGATCGCCTCGGGACCGATCTGGCGTCCCACCGAGCGGGCTCGCTCCTCAGCGCTCCGGGCGCGCTCGAACAGTGCAGCGCCCGTGGTTTTCGCTTCGGACTCCGACGCCCCGTCGCCGTCGGCGCGCGCGCTCTCGGCTCGATCGGCTTCAGCGGCAAGACCCAGGGTCGCGGGCCAGATCACGCTGAGCTCCCAAGCCTCGCCGACCGCTTCGAGGGCCTCTATGGTTCTCTGGGCCATCGCGCGGGCACCGTCAAGGTCGCCCTGCCACTGTGCAAGATCGGTGCTGCAGCCTCCGCCGAGGTACGCGATCCATTCGTCCTCGTCCCACTGGCGCTCTAGGCGCTCGAGCCTGCCCGCTGCGCTCGTCCGGCCCCGGCCTACCTCGACGAACAGAGCAGCAGCCGACATGACCGCGGCTGAAGGAAGGTGATCGTCGAGGCCGGCTACGAGGTCCTCGGCCTCGTCCCACCTTCCCGCGGCGTAGTAGGCGAAAATGCGCATTACCCCCGAGGTGATCCCGTACTCGCTCCAGGTAAGGCCGGTGCGCTCGGCCATCGCTACGGCCTCATCAAGGGTTGTGCAGGCCGCCGGAAGATCTCCGATATCGAGCTCGAGCCCGGCGAGGTTGCTTTTGGCCCGCAGCTGCTGGCTTCGGGAACCGGCGGCTGCGGCCATTGCCTGAGCCTCACCCAGCAGGGAGCGAGCGACTGTTGGGTTGTTGCGGCGTTGTTCCAGGATGGCGAGGGTCACCAGTGCGTGGGTCTCCTCCTCGGCCGCCCCCGCTGCCTTCGCAACTGCGAGCGCCTCGTCACACCACTTGCGGGCGTCGTCGTAATGAGTTTCGCCGGCGAGCGCCCGAGCGAGTCCGCCCGTCACCCGCGCCCGCAGCGCGGTCGGAGGATGGAGCGGAACGAGCTCCTCCGCGCGCTGAAACGTGGCCACAGCCTCACTTCGAGTCGCCGCGGCGGCGACCCAGCGCGGCGGGCTTCCCTTCTGATAGGAACCGGTTTGCAACAAGTGACCGGCCAGGCACTCGTAGACGAATGCGGCGCGCAAATTATCGTGACCGTCCTCTAGCGTCGCCGCAGCCTCTCGCGCGAGTGCTACCGCTCGCCGGAACTCTCCCGAGTCGCTCGCCGCGGTCGCTGCTTTGAGAAGCAGGTCGATGCGATCGACTCCGGCCACGCCGGCCGCGTCCGGCACCTTCTCCCACAACTCGATCGCCTGGGTGAGGTGCCCAAAGGCCTCGGCGGGAGCGGACACGGCCATGGCGTCGGACGCCGCCCGGACCAGGGCGCCGAGCGCCCCGGGGAGATCGTGGCTCGACAGGCAGTGGTGGGCGAGCTCGGCAGCCGGACCCGACTCTGCCATGAGCCGCGCATAGGTGGCGTGAAGGCGACTCCGCTCTCCTGGCAGGAGGTCGGCATAAACGGCCTCCTGCAGAAGCGCATGATGAAATCGGTAGGTCTCCGTTGCCGGGTCGGCCACCAGGACCTGACGGGCGATGGCCTCCCGAAGGCCCAATTCGAGCTCGCCCTCCGGACGATCGGCGGCCGCGACCAGAAGGCGGTGACTCACCCTTCGGCCGGCCACCGAGGCCACTTTGAGGATGTCTCGAGCGTCCTCGGGGATCGCCTCGATCCGGTCGCGAAGTACGTCGACAAGCGTCCCCGGCAACACCACGTCTCTCCGGACCGCCCCCGCCGCGACGAGTTGCTCGGCGAAGAAGGCGTTGCCCTCGGAGCGGGCAAGGATCCGATCGACCGCAGGCCCCGCGACTCGCTCGCCGGTCAGCGCCTCCAAGTGCTCTGCCAGCTCCGCTCGATTGAACGGTCGCATCTCGATCCGCTCGATTTCTGAGTTCCGAACCAGCTCGGAGAGGAGTGGACGCAAGGGGTGCCGGCGATGGAGCTCGTCGGAGCGATAGGTAACGATCAGGGTGAGATGTCCCGAGCGGAGTGTTCGGACCAGAAAGTCGAGCAGGTCGCGCGTCGAGCGATCCGCCCAATGAAGATCCTCGATCACCAACACGAGGGGGGCACGCTCGGCGAGGCGCATCAACAGAGTGAGAACACCACTGAAGAGCTCGACCTGTTCGAATTCGTCGGTGGAGGAGCGCGTCGGGAGGGGTTCGTTCCCCAAAGTGGGGAGGAGCCTGCCGAGATTGGGGATTGCGCCGACAAGCTCGTCGATGAGCTCTCCATCGTCGGGACGAGCTCCGAGGTCGCGAAAAGCATCCACGAAGGGAACGTAGGGAAGTCCTACGTCCCCTGCCTCCATGCAGCCACCGAACAGGACTCGGGCCCCCCGTCGCTCGGCCCGATCGGCGAGTTCGGCGAGCAGACGAGTTTTGCCCACACCCGCGTCGCCCGCGACGAGGGCGACCGCGCGCCGACCCTGGTCGGCTCGATCGAGAAGCTCCACCAAGCGGCCGATTTCCTCGGCCCGTCCGATAAACGGTGTGCTGTTTGCCGTCGCGATGCCGGCAAGTATCCCATCCAGAGATGACGACGACGTCGGCGGGCCGAGGGGGATCGGCCCGCCGTCGCTGCCGAGCTCTAGATTCTCCAACTAGGGTGCTGCGGCGCTCTGAGGCCGAATTGCACCTCTCACGGTGCGCTCCTTTTTGTGCTTCCGGGTGATCTGCGCCAGCTTGCGACGCGAAGCATCTCTGCGAAGGTCGTCAATGTGCTGCTGGGCGAGTACCGAGATCGTGTGGTGGTCCATGGGGCTTCCTCCCTTGCCTGATCCGCTTCGGCCAAGCTACGGATAAGGCGGGGGGCCTGGCATCAGGCTGCATACCTAGATCGGGCCGTAGGGGGACTTATTTCCGAAGGGGCCCAGGCCCGTCTTCTAAGTCATGCGCCCCACCGCGCCGGGCGGTGACGATCCACGCCCGGGAGTCGAACCACACGCCGCTCTCGGTCTCGCGCTCCGCGAGGGTGGCACGCAGCCGCTCGACCGCACCCTCCCTCGTTGAATCGTCCAGTGCCGCGAGCAGCTCCTTCGTCATCATGAAGCCGCTCACGAAATCGAACGCCGCAGCGCTGTCTGGCCCGTAGTAGACGGGTTCGTTCACTTCCGAAAATCCGATGTCGACGAATCCGGCCGAGCCGAGGACGTCTCTCACGGTTGCCGGGTCGCCGAAGGAGAACGGATCCGTCCCGCTCGCAGGAAGCGCCGAAGATGTTCCCTCGGTAGCTAGAGCCCGGAGGATGGCCGATATCGATTCATTGCGATCAAGGTCCTGCCAGACCATCATCACCAGACGCGCCGCCGGGCGCAATGCTCTTCCGATGTTGGTGAATGCGGCCACAGGATCGGTGAAAAACATCGTGCCGAAGCGACTGATACCGAGATCGAAGTGCTCGGACGGAAAGCGGTGGACCTGAGCATCGGCCTGCTCGAAGCTGATGTTGTGGAGTCCCTCCTCGTCGCTGAGCCGGCGGGCGCGTTCGAGCATCCGAGGGGAGATATCGACGCCCAACGCGTGTCCCGACGTGGCGACGCGGGCGGCATCACGAGTGGTCTGGCCGCTTCCGCAGCCGATGTCGAGCACGCGGTCGGCTGGGCCGACATCTGTGGCTTCGCGGAGATGTTCGTTGTGCAGACGCAACTCGGCGTCGTAGTCCACGGAGTGTGTCACCACTGCTCGGACGTGATCAGGGGAGGAGCTCCCAATCAGTGGTTATCTCGATCGCGCCCTCGATGGATCTCGCTACCGGGCACTTACTCGCGTGGAACGAGTGCACACGTTCGACAACCTCTGGGTCGATCCCGTCTCCTTGAAGTTTGTAGTGAACGTGAATCCGCTTGATCACCAGAACCTTGCCCTCGAGCTCGATCTCACCCCTCGCCTCACCGGTGAGCCGGCCCTCGCTTGCGTTTATCTTGCGCGCCTCCAGCGCGCCCCCGAAGGTCCCAGTCAGTCAACCGCAGGCAGCGGCGACAACATAGTCGAGCGTGGTGGCATCAGGAGGAGAGTCCCCGGGATCAACTCCGTAGTGCTCAGCTACCTCCGAATGGACACCAAAGGTGACCGCTTCCTTCCGTGCCGGAAGGAAGGCCTCCCGCACCGGTCCCCTGTGTCGCACAACTTTCACCTTCGAGGTGTAAACGACGTCACCCACAGGCACTCCTTCCGTCAGCTGGGAATCTATCGCCCACCACAAGTAGTGCATGGGGTTTCAACTATCTGTTCCCTCGTCGACTCATACGAGAAACTTCTTTCACCGCGCGTGCATGCCGCAGTTTTGCCGATCGCGTCATCGCCCCACCGGGCAACTCGACGACGAACGCGGTCGTTCGCTTGAGCCGGCGGTCCTGCCAGCGGGTTGCCGTGCCGTGTCGCCACAACCGACGGAGAGGTAGTCCGACCCTGCGAGCATAGCGACGCTGAATACGTCGGTCATTGCGTCCGCCGACTTTGGTCACCAGGGACATCGCCTGGTGATAGTAGATAGTGATTCGAGGTTTGATCTCGAGAACAAAATCGCGCACCGCTCGCGTCTCGGGTTCGGACCACGGCCGAGGCCCGGAGTAATAGGTATCCCAGGGCTCGCCGATCGCCCGCCAGCGGTGCTTGAAGTTTCTGTTGAGGTCTACTCCGCGTCCATTCTGACGCGTACCCGCTCTGCTGCCATCAGGGTTAACCGTTCTGATGAGATAGAAGTGGTCGTTTGCTAGGCGAGACTTGCGAAGTTTCTTTATCACCGCCCTCCCAGCGCATTCGTTACCGTGGATGCATCCAACGACAACGATTCGGTTGGGACTCGAGAGATCGCCTCGCTCGACAACACGGATGGGGCGTCCATCAACCGAGCGCCCAATTCTGAAGCGCTTGGTCTCGGAGGCTGCGGGCGGGACGAGAACGCCGACCGCGAGAAATGTGCCTAGCAAGACCGATAGCAGGCGCAAGGTTCCCTCCTCGATGTCGTTGCGGGGAGGTCGCCCCGCGAAAGGTGACATTAGCTGAGTGGAGACAGAACCATATGTGTTGAAGCACAACCGATTTGGGTAAAGGAGACCGATCGAGAAAGTGAGGTCTCAATGGACGCATGGGTAATCGTGCTTATTGTCGTCGCTGTGATCGTGATAGCCGCGGCGATCTATTGGACGACCAGCGGCAAGGCCAGAAGGCTGGAGCAGCAGCGCGAGCAAGCTGCGGAGCATCGGGAAGAAGCGCATGGCGCGGCCCAACGGGCGGGAGAAGCAGAGCTGACGGCTCGGCGACACGCCGAGGAGGCCGAGCGGGAGCGGGAGCGCGCTCTGGAGCTCGAGCACAAAGCAGCCGAGACCGACCCCGACCGGCCTGATCCCGTCCAACGCGACACCGGCCAAAGATAGCGATACGCCCATCCCCGCTTGACTCGGCCCTGTGCCGTGTAACCGAGCCGCGGGGATTGGGACATCGCCAGCTGAGACTGGGCCCTACAACCGACTGCAACTCTGAATGTGGTGTAAAGCTCACTCCACGACCATTACCGTGACCATTCCGAACATCCCGTCGGGCCCCTCGGCGTGGGTCAGGATGTGGCAGTGGAAAGCCCAGGCTCCGGCCTCAGTCGCTTTGACAAGGACGTCGTAACGCTCTCCCGGCGCCACCATCACGGTGTCAGCCATGTAGGGATGCTTCAGCACGTGACCGTCCTTCGCTATGACCCTTTGAGGCATCCCGTGAAGATGCATGGGGTGGATCTGAAGGCCCTCGTTCATGTAGCGGATACGCACAAGGTCTCCCTTGGAGGTAACAATCGGCGCAGTGGCGGGAAATCCCTTGCCGTTGATCGTGAAGCCGAGTGGGCCGTCATTCAGCACCATCGTCGTGTCGACGTCGACGTTCGGATCCTTCGCGTCGTCGACGATGAACGCTCCAAGCAGACCACCGGGTACCTGCGTGTCGGCCATGAAGTGCGAGTGGTACATGTTCGAGCCCGTGTTTCGCACGGTGAACTCGTAGGTGAAGTTCTCTCCTGGGAGGACCGCGTCTTGGTTTAGGGCGGGGACGCCGTCCATGTCGTTCGGAACGATCATTCCGTGGAGGTGGAGGGTGGTCGGTTCATCATCCAGCTCGTTGTTGAGGATGATCCTGACCCTGTCGCCGAGATCAGCCTTGATGGCAGGTCCGGGAATCTGACCGTTGTAGGCCAACCCCTCTTTGATTACGCCCGGCTCGGTCTCCCACTGGATCTCGTCTGCTGTCAGTTCGAAGACCTTGGTGCCATCGGCCTCGACCTTCGGCTTGAGGACCTTGCCTCCGGTCCCCTTCGTCTTGGCCGGAAACATGCCGGTGCGCGCCGCGTCTGCGTCGAGCATCTCCTGAGGAGACATCGAGGCATGCTCCGAATGGTCCTCGCCCCCTGTTGTCGACGTTGCCTCGGTGCCGGCTCCATCGGCCACCGTGATGACACCCTTCATACCGCCGTCGGCATGACCGGGAACAGAGCAAATGAAGTCGTAGGTTCCGGGCTCGAGTCCCGTAAGCTCGATCGTCTCCTCGCTGCCCGGCTCCAAGAGCTCGGTTCCGACCAGGCCCGTCACCGTGAAGTCGTGTTGGGTCTTTCCGTTGTTGGCAACTGTGATGGAGGCGTCGCCCGGCTCGAGGCCGATCTCGGCGGGCTCGATGAAGAGATCGCCAAGCTCGACGCTGGCGGTGTTCTCTCCACCGGTCGAGTCGGTCGATGCGGCGGTGACGACCCCCGCGCTTCCGCCGAAAGCGGCTTCGGAGATCAGACCCACCCCAAAGGCAATAACGACGAAGAATCCGGCCACCGGCCATACGAGAAGGGCTTTGCTTCGCTCACTCATCTGGGCTCGCGTTCCTTTCAAGTTGCAGTTCTGGCTGTTTGAGCCATCCGAACGGAAGTGGCGGATGAGAAATAGGTCCGAAAGTCCCGAACCCCCCGGGACTTTCGGACGCGCCCGCCCTGCGAGGGAGTCACGTGGTGATGAAACGGGCACCTGGCCCCCTGAGAGGCCCCCATCTACCCAGATTTGATTCGGATTGGGTTAGGGGTCCATTGAGTTCTATTGAGTCGGACTACCTCAGGAGGAGATCGCGTATCTCGCGTGCCATCTGGATCTCCTCTCTGGCCGGCACAACCGTCGCGCGCACCGAGGCCCCCTCTCCGGAGATGTCTGCATCTCCTTCAGCCTGGCGATTGCGAGGCTCGTCGAGCCGGATACCGAGAAAGTCGAGACCCGCCGCGGCCAGAGACCGAATCTCGACAGAGTGCTCCCCAACCCCACCCGTGAACACGAGGGCATCGAGGCCCTCCATCGATGCAGCCATCCGGGCGATACCGCCTCGCAGAGAGTGCACATAGACGTCACGAGCCAACCTCGCCCGTGCATCGCCTTCCGAGGCCCGCTTCAGGACCTCCCGCATGTCGGGCGTACCGGCAAGTCCGGCAAGACCGGAATCTCGCTCCAACGCCTCCTTGATCTCGCCGGGCGGCAAGCCGCCGTGCTGTTGGAGCCAGAGGGGTATTGACGGATCGATCGAGCCGGATCTCGTTGCCATCACCAGCCCTTCCAGTGGAGTGAGCCCCATCGTGGTGTCGACCGAGCGTCCGCCCGCAACGGCCGCAAGCGAAGCACCGGCTCCCAAATGGCACGTGACGATGCGGAGAGATTCGAGAGGGCGGCCGATCATCTCGGCACATCGCCGCGAGGCGTAGGCGTGGGAGAGACCGTGAAACCCATAGCGTCGAACCCCGAATCGGTCTCGCCACTCCTGCGGCACGGCGTAGGTCGATGAGGCGGCCGGCATGCCCGAGTGAAAGGCCGTGTCAAAGCAGGCAACATGCGGCTGGTTGGGGAAAGCTCGCCGAGCGCGATCGATTCCCTCGACAGAGGGAGCCTGGTGAAGGGGGGCCAGCTCCTCGAGCGACGCGATCTGCTTTTGGACCTCGTCCGTGATTATCGTCGCGCGCGAGAACAACCGACCCCCGTGTACGACTCGATGTCCCACGGCCTTGAACTCCGAGTTGCCGAAGAGTTGCTCGAGCGACCCGCGTTCGTCGAGTCCCTCCGGGTTGAGATCATGCGAGAGGGCGATCGAATCGTCCGCGCCCAGAAGTCGCAGCTTCATGCTGCTGGACCCAGCGTTGACCACGAGGATTCGCATGCGGAGGAGCGCTCAGTAGGGCCAGGTCCAGTTGCTTACCTCGGGGCTGTCGGCCCCGGTCCTGCGCGTGTGAGCGCGATGACGAAGGCGCTCGTCGACCATCTGCTGACGGAAACCGGCATACCTGGCCCCGAGCCCGGGAACCCTGTCGATCACGTCGATGACGAGGTGGAACCGATCCAGATCATTGAGCATGACCATGTCGAAGGGCGTGGTCGTCGTTCCCTCCTCCTTGTAGCCGCGCACGTGGATGTTGGAGTGGTTCGTACGCCGGTAGGTGAGGCGATGAATCAGCCATGGATAACCGTGGTACGCAAAGATCACCGGTTTGTCCGTCGTGAAGAGGGCGTCGAACTGGGCGCTCGGCATGCCGTGAGGATGCTCCTTGTCGTCCTGAAGGCGCATGAGATCCACGACATTGATGACTCGGACCTTGAGATGAGGAAGTTGCTGGCGCAAGAGATCCACGGCGGCAAGAGTTTCGAGCGTCGGCGTGTCCCCTGCACACGCCATGACGACGTCCGGCTCCTCACCGTCTTCGTTGCTCGCCCAATCCCAGATGCCGATCCCGCGCGTCGCGTGCAGCGTCGCGTCCTCGATCGACAACCAATTCAGCGTTGGCTGTTTTCCGGCGACGATCAGGTTGACGTAGTCGCGACTCCGCAAGCAGTGATCCGCGACGGAGAGCAGCGTGTTGGTGTCCGGGGGCAGGTAGACCCTGATGATCTCCGCTTTCTTGTTGACCACATGATCGATGAAGCCGGGATCCTGGTGCGAAAAGCCATTGTGGTCCTGACGCCAGACGTGTGACGTCAAGAGATAGTTGAGAGAAGCAATGGGCCTCCGCCAGGGAATCTCATGGCTCACCTTCAGCCATTTGGCATGCTGGTTGAACATCGAATCGATTATGTGAATGAACGCTTCGTAGCAACTGAAGAGCCCGTGTCGCCCCGTCAACAGATAGCCCTCCAGCCATCCCTGGCACATGTGTTCGCTCAGAACCTCCATCACACGGCCATCGGGAGCGACCTGCTCGTCGTTGGCATCCATCTCGGCGACCCACGTTCGGTTGGTGACCTCGAAGACCGCGCCCAGCCTGTTCGATTCGGTTTCGTCGGGACCGAACAGCCGGAAGTTGCGGTGGTGCTCGTTGGCCTTCATCATGTCCCTAACGAACTCACCCATCACCCGCGTTGCTTCGCTTGATGTAGTCCCGGGCGCGTCTACCTTCACGCCGTAGTCCTGAAAGTCGGGCAGCAGCAGATCCCGCAACAACAACCCACCGTTCGCCACGGGGTTGGCGCTCATTCGTCGGTCCCCCCTCGGGGACAGGGCCCGGAGCTCGTCGATCAATCGACCCTCGTCGTCGAACAGCTCACGCGGGCGGTAGCTTCGCATCCATTCCTCGAGGGCACTGAGATGTTCCGGGTTCTCGGCGAGCTTCGACAGCGGTACTTGGTGAGAACGGAAAGTACCCTCCACCGGCTTCCCATCCACGGTCTTGGGCCCGGTCCAACCCTTGGGTGTGCGCAACACGATCATGGGCCAGCGTGGCCGTGTGGTCTCGGAGTCCTCCCGGGCCGCGTGCTGAATCGCCCCGATTTCTGCCACGCAATCATCGAGCACCGATGCCATCTGCTGGTGCATCTCGAGTGGATCGTCTCCGGTCACGAAGTGTGGCCGGTACCCGTATCCCTCCATCAATCGCCTGAGCTCGTCCTCCGGAATTCGCGCCAGCACGGTCGGATTGGCGATCTTGTAACCGTTGAGGTGGAGCACGGGCAGGACTGCTCCGTCGGTCGCCGGGTTCAAGAACTTGTTGGAATGCCAGCTCGTCGCCAGGGGGCCTGTCTCGGCCTCACCGTCACCGACAATGCAGCACACGAGAAGGTCGGGGTTATCGAAAGCGGCACCGAATGCGTGCGTAAGCGAGTAACCCAGTTCACCGCCCTCGTGAATGGAACCCGGAGTCTCGGGGGCAACATGACTGGGAATCCCACCCGGGAACGAGAACTGACGAAACAGCTCGCGCATACCGGTCTCGTCCTCGGTTACGTGCGAATACATCTCGGTGTAGGTGCCCTCGAGATAGGCAGTCGCAACCAGGCCGGGCCCCCCGTGACCAGGGCCGATCACGTACATCGCGTTCAGATCCGACTTCCGGATCACGCGGTTCATGTGGACGTACACGAAGTTGAGGCCGGGTGTCGTTCCCCAATGTCCGAGCAGCCTCGGCTTCACGTGCTCTATCCGGAGCGGGTCTCGCAGCAGGGGGTTGTCGAGCAGATAGATCTGGCCGACGGAGAGATAGTTGGCCGCGCGCCAGTAGGCGTCGATCGATGAGAGTTCTGCGTCCGAGAGCGGGCCCGTGGGAGCGTCAATCGAAACCGCGGCCTGTGACATCGATCCTCCTCATTCGGCGAAACGCGATTGTCACACAACGAGCAGACGGACCTCCGAGGGGTCCGTCCCCCTTGGAGTGGGACCAGAGCATTTCACGGCGATCTACTGAGAGCGGCCCGCATCCCCGGTGGCGAGGG
>Ga0214469_1000342_pt1 | contig 15773 bp, 15 predicted proteins | sample RVTome_10_FD_187340 | JGI IMG/M metagenome (GOLD analysis project Ga0214469, IMG submission 187340) | Soil microbial communities from uranium-contaminated site in the Upper Colorado River Basin, Wyoming, United States - RVT153D57 HiSeq ... | reverse complement strand
TGCCGCCGAGCAGGTGGCTCCTGCCGAGGAGCAGCCCGAGCCCGCGTCGAACGGCAGTCAGGCGTCGGCCTGACGTCACCCCACCACGCCCGGCGGTGCGGTGTTGACCGCCACAGCTCGAGCTGACAGCCACGATGAGGAAGTAACTGCGATGCCTGAGATCTCCGCAGCCGACGTCAAGCGCCTTCGCGACGCGACCGGCGCCGGAATGATGGACTGCAAGCGTGCCCTGGTCGACGCCGACGGCGACTTCGACAATGCCGCCGACCTGGTGCGCGAGCGCACGGGCGCAAAGATGGGTGACCGGGTCGGGGGGCGCACGGCCAACGAGGGCCTGGTCCATTCCTATCTGCACGCGCCCACCCCGGGCCTGCCACCCAAGGTCGGTGTGCTGGTCGAGCTCAACTGCGAGACCGACTTCGTCGCCAAGGGTGAGGGCTTTCGCCGGCTCGCCAATGACATCGCCTTGCACATCGCCGCGGCGCGCCCCCAGGTCATCACCGAAGGCGAGGTCGACGCCGAGCAGTTGGCCGCCGAGCGCGAGTTCGCCGAGAAGCAGGCACGCGACCAGGGCAAGCCCGACCACATCATCGACAAGATCGTCGAGGGCAGGCTGCAGGCGTTCTACAAGGAGCGCGTACTGCTGAACCAGCCGTTCGTGCGCGACGACAAGCGTACGATCCAGCAGCTGCTCGATGAGTTCCAGCGCACGTCCGGTGAGAAGATCGTCGTCTCGCGCATGGCGCGGTTCGAGGTCGGCGCCTAGTCCAGCCGGTACCCTGCCAGCGACAGCCGATCGGGAGCTACTTCGTGAACGACTCCGACACGTTCGACCGCGTTCTGGTGAAGCTGTCAGGTGAGGCGTTCGCCGACGAGGTCTCCAGCATCAGCCCCAAGATCCTCATGTCGCTGGCGCGCCAGCTCGCCGAGGTCAACGCCGACGGCGTCCAGACCGGCGTGGTCGTGGGAGGTGGCAACATCTTCCGTGGCACCTCGCCGCAGGCGACCGGCATGGACCGCTCGAGTGCCGACAGCATGGGCATGCTCGGCACGGTCATCAATGCGCTGGCGTTGCAGGACGCCATCGAGAAGGAGGGCGTGCCCACGCGCGTGCTGTCGGCGGTCATGATGCAGGAGCTGTGCGAGCCCTACATCCGGCGCCGGGCGATCCGCCACCTGGAGAAGGGCCGGGTGGTGATCTTCGCCGCCGGGCTCGGCGAGCCCTATTTCTCCACTGACACCGCGGCCGCTCAGCGGGCGCTGGAGATCAACGCCCGGGTGATCCTGAAGGCCACCAAGGTCGACGGTGTCTACGACAAGGACCCGGTGCTGCACGACGACGCCATGCGCTTCGAGGAGCTGACGTACCTCGACGCCCTGCAGCGCGGACTGAAGGTCATGGATGCGACCGCGCTGTCGCTGTGCATGGACAACGGGTTGCCGATCATCGTGTTCGACGTGTTCACCGAGGGCAACATCCGCCGTGTCATATCGGGGGAACCCCTCGGCACGGTCGTACGAGCTGCAAACGTCGCGGAGCCCGAACCCACGAAGCACGCGGCGGACCCACGGTCAGGAAACAGAGGTGGCGACGGTGTTGGATGACGTCATGACCGAGGCCGAGTTGAGGATGTCCGACTCGGTCGACCACACGCGGAGTGAGTTCGCGAAGATCCGGACCGGCCGGGCGAACCCGGGATTGATCACAGGGCTGCAGGTCAACTACTACGGTGCCAAGACCCCACTGCAGCAGATCGCCGGAGTCAGCGTGCCCGAACCCCGCATGCTGCTGGTCAACCCGTATGACGCCAACGCGCTGCGCGACATCGAGCGCGCGATCCAGTCGGCGGATCTCGGCGTGAACCCGTCGAATGACGGCAGCGTCATCCGTGTGATCTTTCCCGAGCTGAGCGAGGAGCGGCGCAGGGACTTCGTCCGCCTCGCACGTGAGCGCGCCGAGGAGGGCCGCGTCGCGATCCGCAACATCCGCCGTTCGGCCAAGAGCGACTTCGAGGCGCTGCAGAAGGATGGCGAGATCAGCGAGGACGAACTGCGACGCGCCGAGCAGGCGTTGCAGGATCTCACCAACACCTACGTCGGCAACATCGACGAGTTGCTGACGAACAAGGAGCGCGAACTCCTCGAGGTGTGACTCGAGCGCACATGCCGCAGGGATCCGGGGAGCACGAGCCCGCAGCTCGGTCGAGCGGGGCACAGGGAGCGGACGGCTCCAGACGCGTCCGGCGCATCAGGCTGCGGCCGGCGGGACGCAACTTGTTTCTCGCGGTCGGCTCAGCTGTGGTGTTCGCGGTCCTGTTCCTGGCGGTGGCCTTCATCAGCAACTGGGCGCTGATCGGTTTCATCGCAATGATCATGGTCATCGCGGTGCTCGAGGTTGAGGCGGCGCTGCGGACCGTCGACCTGCGCCCGCCGACGGCGGTGGTGCTGATCGGCGGTCTGGGGATGCTGATCGGCGCGTTCGTCCTCGGGGCGACGGGCCAGCTCGCCGGTCTGGCCGTGACGTTCTTCGGCATCCTGCTGTGGTCGGTGACCGCGGCGGACGACACCAGGCCGTTGCGCAGCGCAGGCGGTGCGCTGCTGATCACGTTGTGGGTCCCGTTCCTCGCCAGTTTCCTGTCCCTGCTGCTGCGGCGGGACGGTGGCGAGTGGTACGTCGTGATCACCGTGGCGCTGACGGCCGCGAGCGACATCGCCGCCTACGCGTTCGGCAGCCAGCTCGGACGCCACAAGCTGGCCCCTGCCGTGAGCCCCGGCAAGACATGGGAGGGCTTCATCGGGGGAGTGGTCGTGACGATGCTGGTCGCGGGGGTGGGCGCGCCGCTGCTCGTCGACGCGTTGTCGATCGGCAGGGCGGTGGCGCTGGGTGCGCTGGTCGCGGTGGTGGCCACGGTGGGCGATCTGGCGGAGTCCGCGGTCAAACGGTCACTGGGCGTCAAGGATCTGGGCAACCTGCTGCCGGGACACGGTGGCATGATGGACAGGGTCGACGCCATGCTGTTCACACTTCCGGTAGCCCACCTCGTCCTGCTCGCCGGCAGGCTGTGATCAACATGTCCATGCTGCCGGGTGAAGGCGAGCGTCAGCGAGCCGGGAGGCGGGGATCTGCCAGCGTCGACCCGTTCCGCCTGTCCGACGACGAGCTCGGCGCGCTGCTCGCGGGCGAGCCGGCGTTCCGGCTCCGGCAGGTCCGCCAGTGGCTGGCGCGCGGTGTCGCCGACTCGGCCGCGATGACGGACCTTCCCAAGACCCTACGGATGCACCTGACCAAGGTGTTCCCGCCGGCTCCGCGGACGTTGCGCCACGTGACCGCCGACGGCGGGCTGACCCACAAGGTCCTACTGGCGCTCGAGGACGGCGAGGCCATCGAGAGCGTGCTGCTGTGCTACCCCCGCAACGGCAGCCGCCGCGGCCGCGCGACGGTCTGCATCTCGACACAGGCGGGATGCGCCATGGGTTGCCCGTTCTGCGCGACGGGACAGGCGGGGTTGCGCCGTCAGCTGCGCACCTACGAGGTCATCGCCCAGATCGCGGCAGTGGAAGGCTTGCTTCGGAATGGGGCCGTCACTGCCGATGGCGTGCCTGACCACCTGACCAACGTCGTGTTCATGGGCATGGGTGAGCCGCTGGCGAACCTGGACGCGACCGTCTCCACGCTCGAGTGGCTGGTGGGCCACGAGACGTTCGACCTGTCGGCGCGCAACGTGACCGTGTCGACGATCGGCCTGGTGCCCGCGATACGGAGGCTTCTGCGCCTCGAGCTGCCGATCACGCTCGCCGTCAGCCTGCATGCGCCCAACGACGAGCTGCGCGACCAGCTCGTACCGATCAACCGGCAGCATCCACTGGGTGATCTGCTGGCCGCCTGTGACGAGTACGCGGCGGCCACGCGGCGCCGGCTCACGTTCGAGTACGTGATGATCGACGGCGTCAACACCGCGCCGGAGCATGCACGCCAGCTCGCGGACCTCATCGCGCCGCGGCGCGCGCACGTCAACCTGATCCCCATGAACCCGACGCCGGGCATCGCCTGGGTGGCGCCTCCGGTGACCGCACAGCGGCGCTTCGCCGGGATCCTGGAGGCGTCCGGGCTGACCGCCACGATCCGGCACAACCGCGGGACCGACATCGACGCCGCGTGCGGTCAGCTCTACGCCAACTACCAGATGGCCAGCGGCCGCCGGCTGCCCGCGGCCGAGCGGTCGCCCACCGCCGAGCGCATGCTGCCGCTTGCCGGAGGCGGCGCGCGGTCGGCGTCGTGACCCGCCGCATCACCCTGCTGGGCTCGACGGGGTCGATCGGGACGCAGGCCCTGGAGGTCATCGCGCAGCAGCCCGACCTGTTCCGGGTCGAGGCGCTGGCCGCCGGTCGCAACGTCGACCTGCTCTGCGAGCAGGCTCGCGCGTGGGGGGTCGGGCGTGTCGCGCTGGCAGATCACGACGCGGCCGGCGAGGCCCGCGAGCGGCTGCCCGCCACCGTCGAGGTCCTGGCCGGCATCGAAGGCGTCACACAGCTCGCCGCCGAACCGACCGACGTCGTGCTCAACGGCATGGTCTCGTCGCGTGGCCTGCGACCCACGCTCGCGGCGCTGCACGCGGGCAGCACGGTCGCGCTGGCCAACAAGGAGTCGCTGATCGTCGGGGGCCACCTGGTGACCGCTGCCGCGAAGCCGGGTCAGCTGGTGCCCGTCGACAGCGAGCACAGCGCACTGGCGCAGTGCCTGCGTGCGGGCAGCGCCCGGGAGGTCACGCGCCTGATCGTCACCGCCAGTGGGGGCCCGTTCCGCGGGTGGACCGCGGATCAACTCGCCGGTGTGACGGTGGAGCAGGCGCTGGCGCATCCGACCTGGAGCATGGGGCAGGTGATCACGATCAACTCGGCGACGCTTGCCAACAAGGGGTTGGAGGTCATCGAGACGCACCTGCTGTTCGGCGTGCCATACGACCGGATCGAGGTGGTCGTCCACCCCCAGTCGATCGTGCACAGCATGGTCGAGTTCTGCGACGGTGCGGTGGTCGCCAAGCTGTCACCACCAGACATGCGTCTGCCCATCCAGCTGGCGCTGACGTGGCCACAGCGGCTGCCCTGGGCGCCCGCGCGCATGGACTGGACGAGCGCGCAGCAGCTGACGTTCGAGCCGCTCGACCGCGAAACGTTCCCCATGGTCGATCTCGCCGTCGCCGCCGGCCGGTCCGGGGGCACCGCACCTGCGGTCTTCAACGCCGCCAACGAGGAGGCGGTCGCGGCGTTCCTCGAACGACGTGTGCGGTTTTCCGACATCTCCCGTGTCGTCGAGGCAGTCTTGGAGCAGCACGACAACACGCAGACGCCGGACGTCGACGACGTGCTCGGCGCCGAGGCGTGGGCCCGGACCGCCGCTGGACGGGTGCTCGACACGCGGAACCACGACGCTGAAGTGACCGGAGGGACAACACGATGATCGCGCTGGTCCTGTTCCTGGTGGTGATCGTGGGTTCGATCATGATCCACGAGGCGGGACACTTCGTGACCGCGCGCTGGTTCGGCATGCGCGCGGAGCGGTTCTTCTTCGGGTTCGGGCCGACGTTGTGGTCGGTCCAGCGGGGCGAGACCGAGTACGGGGTCAAACTGCTCCCGCTGGGCGGGTTCGTCAAGATCGCCGGCATGAACCGCTACGAGGAGATGCCGGAGGGTGACCAGCATCGCGCGTTCTACGCCAAGCCGCCCTGGCAGCGCACGATCGTGCTCGTGGCCGGGGTGTTCACCCACTTCGTGCTGGCCGCGGTCCTGCTGTTCTCGGTGCAGGCGTTCTTCGAACTGCCGCGTGTGGAGAACGGTGAGCGAGTCACCAACACCGAGATCAGCGAGGTGGTGACCGATTCGCCGGCCGCTGCGGCGGGGCTGCGGCCCGGCGACCGCGTCGTGTCCGTCGCCGGCACCGACGTTTCCTCGTTCGACGAGGTGCGCGACATCGTGGCGGCGCGCCCCAACGAGCAGGTCGACCTGACCTTCGCCCGGGGCAGCCAGCAGCGCTCAGTGCGTGTGACGCTCGGGGAGAACACCGTCGAGGGCGAACGGGTCGGCTTCATCGGCGTGGCGGCGGGCAACCTCGTGCTTGAACAGCGCTCGCTCGGTGAGGCCTTCGCCGGCGTCTGGGTGGGGGAGTACTCCCTGCCGAGGCAGACCGCGATGACGTTGAGTGGCATCGCGCAGGTGTTCACGCCCGACAGCATCTCAGCTTGGTTGCAGCAGACCGATGCTGACACACCGCGCACGACGGACGGCCCGATCAGCCTCATCGGCGCCGGACAGGTCGCCGCGGCGATGGGTCGCATGGGTGCGTTCTCGTCGCTGCTGCTGCTGCTCGCGTCACTCCAGATCGTCATCGGCACCCTGAACCTGTTGCCGCTGCCGCCGTTCGACGGTGGGCACCTTGCCGTCGTGGGCATCGAATCGGTAGTCAACGCGGTGCGCCGGGCACTGGGCAAGACCGGTGACTGGCAGGTCGATCCCGCGGCCCTCATGCCGTTGACGCTCGCGGTGCTGCTGATCATGGGGTTGTTCGCGCTGACGGCCTTCTATGTCGACATCGTCAACCCGGCGTCGAGCTTGATCCAGTGACGCTCGCCGGCGGCTGCCGGCACGGGCGCATGAGGCGGCGGATGCGCGGCTAGCCTGGTGAGGACCCCATCCCCTCGTCAAGCGAGGCAGTCACCTCATGGGCATGTCCCTGCCGATCCTGAACCAACCGGCGCCCCAGAGCGGGAACACCGTCGCGCCGCCACAGCGCCGCGCCAGCCGCCAGGTGCACGTCGGTCCCGTCGCCGTGGGCGGTGACGCGCCGATCAGCGTGCAGTCGATGACCACCACACCGACGCATGACATCAACGCGACGCTGCAGCAGATCGCGGCGCTCAACGCGTCTGGCGTCGACATCGTGCGGGTCGCGGTGCCGCGTCAGGAGGACGCCGACGCGCTGGTCGCCATCGCCGCCAAGTCGACGGTGCCGGTGATCGCCGACATCCACTTCCAGTGGAAGTACGCGATGGCCGCCATCGGGGCGGGCTGTGCCGGGGTCCGCATCAACCCGGGCAACATCCGCAAGCACGAGAAGGTCAAGGTCATCGGCGACGCGGCGAAGGAGCGGGGCATCCCGATCCGCATCGGCGTCAACGGTGGCAGCCTCGAGGACGTCATCCTCGCCAAGCACGGCGGCGTGACGCCTGAGGCGATGGTCGAGTCGGCGCTCAACGAGGCGCGCCTGCTCGAGGATGTCGACTTCTACGACATCAAGATCTCGGTCAAGCACTCCGACCCGTGGGTGATGATCCAGACCTACCGCCTGCTCGCCGAGTCGTGCGACTACCCGCTGCACCTCGGTGTGACCGAGGCGGGACCACCCAAGACCGGCATCACCAAGAGCGCGGTCGGCATCGGCACCCTGCTCGCCGAGGGCATCGGCGACACCATCCGCGTGTCGCTGTCGGCCGACCCGGTCGAGGAGGTCAAGGCCGGCATCGGCATCCTCGAGGCGCTGCACCTGCGTGAGCGCGGCCTCGACGTCGTGTCCTGCCCGTCGTGTGCGCGCGCCGAGGTCGACGTCTACAGCCTGGCCGAGAGGGTCCAGACCGCCCTGGAGGGCATCGACGTACCGCTGCGGGTCGCGGTCATGGGCTGCGTGGTCAACGGACCGGGCGAGGCCCGCGAAGCCGATCTCGGTGTCGCGGCCGGCAAGGGCAAGGGACAGATCCTGCAGAACGGGCAAGTGCTGTTCACCGTGCAGGAGTCCGACATCGTCGAGACGCTGGTCCACTTCGCCAACGAGATGGCCGAGGAGATCCGTACCGAGCGGGGTTCGGGCGACGCCGTCGTCCTGTCGTAGGGTCGCCACTCGCAGTCGAGCCGAGGAGCAACCCGCCATGCCGCCGCTGTCAGCCGAAGACGCCCGCGCGTTCGTCACCAGCCGTCACCGGGGTGTGCTGGGCACCATCAAACAGTCCGACGGGCGGCCGCAGCTGTCCAACGTCGCCTACGCCGTGATCGACGGTCGCGTCCGGGTCTCGGTGACCGACAGCCGCGCCAAGACGGCCAACCTGCGCAACGATCCGCGGGTCAGTCTGTACGTGACCAGCGACGACTTCTGGACCTACGTCGTGGCCGAGGGCGTTGCGCAACTGTCCCCGGTCGCGCAGCGCTCCGGCGACGAGACCTGCCGCCGCCTGCTGGAGGTCTATGAGGTCATCCGCGACGAACCGCACCCCGATCCCGACGAGTTCTTCCAGGCGATGGTCGACGAGGCACGCCTGGAGATCTCTTTTGCCATTGACCACCTGTATCCGGTCAGTTCGTGATGCCGGTCCCCGGCGACCGCGGTCAATGCTGCTGAAGGAACGTTCGGGTCCGCTGCGGAAACGGTTGAGTTACTTGGCCGTAGGTCCGCCGAGCGTTTCGTGGAACCAGGCGCCGCGACGTTTGTGACGTACTGCCGATATGCACGCAGGGCGACCGGACGTGCCCGACAAGGCGCTTCAGTGGGTAAAACAAAACGCCAGAGCGTAACAATCCGCCCATTGCCGCCATCATGGCCCGCTGCTAAGTTGGCGAAGGCACAGGTCTGGGTACACAGGCTGAGCGAACAGATAGATGACGCGCGCCGGACAGGCACGCGGTAGACCAGTGGGCGCGCGCCGCCCACTTTTTGCTTCTGTTGGGCACGAGCAGAAAGGGCGGACATGACCGACACCCCGGCGTCGGTCATCCGGGACATGGCCGACCGCGAGGCGCGCGGTGAGGACGTCGACCTGCTCGCTGTCGAGTTGAAGGGGCAGGGATCGCGTCAGATCGTCCGCGTCGTCGTCGACCGCAGGGGCGGGGTCGACATCGACGTGTGCCAGCGCATCTCCCAGCGGCTGTCACGGCAACTCGATGCCGCCGATCCGATCGGTGGGCGCTACACGCTCGAAGTCACCTCGCCCGGCGTTGACTGGCCCCTCGAGGATCGCGCGGCCTTCGGTCGTGTGGAGGGACGGGATGTGCTCATCCACCGCCGCCGCGACGACGGCGCGGTCGAGCAGGTGCGAGGGCGCGTGGTCCACGCGGGAGAAGACGCCGTCGAGCTCGACAGCGGTAACAACGATGCGGTCTCGGTCGCCTATGACGACATTGTCAAGGCAGCGCAGGCACTGCCCTGGTAGCCACCACGAACACGATCACCGTCGCGGCCCGCCGCCGGACGAGGAGAGGAGCTGAGAGCATGCGCGTCGACATCGCCACGCTGCGGATGATGGAACGCGAGAAGGGACTCGGCTTCGAGACGATCGTCGAAGCGCTCGAGAGCGCGCTCGCCAGCGCGTACAAGCGCTCGCACATGGAGGCCGAGGACGCCAGGGTCACCATCGACCGTGCCAGCGGCGACGTGACGATCTTCGCCCAGGAGCTCGACGATGCCGGCAACGTGGTTCGGGAGTGGGAGGACTCGCCGTCGGACTTCGGCCGCATCGTCGCGCAGACGGCCAAGCAGGTGCTGATGCAGCGCCTGCGCGAAGCCGAGCGCGAGCTCACCTATGGCGAGTACTCAGGGCGCGAGGGCGACCTGGTCACGGGCACGGTGCAGATCCACGACAACCGCGTGACCGTGCTCGACCTGGGCAACGCCGAGGCCGTGCTGCCGGTGGCCGAGCAGGTCCCCGCCGAACGTGCCGCCGGCCGTTACGAGCACGGTACGCGGCTGCGCGCGTACGTCACCGAGGTGCGGCGTTCGCTGAAGGGGCCCCAGATCGTCTGCTCCCGCAGCCACCCCAACCTGGTGGAGGCGCTGTTCCAGCTCGAGGTGCCCGAGATCGCCGAGGGACTCGTCTCCATCCGGGCCATCGCGCGGGAGGCGGGCCACCGCACCAAGATCGCGGTGTCGTCGAGCGACGAGACCATCGATCCGGTCGGCGCGTGCGTCGGGACGCGTGGCAGCCGGGTGCTGGCGATCGTCGACGAGCTGTCGGGCGAGAAGGTCGACATCGTGCCGTGGTCCGATGAGCCCGGGGGCCTGGTCAGCAACGCGTTGTCGCCGGCGAAGGTCGCGGCGGTCTACCTCTACGGCGACGAGCAGCCACCGACGGCGGTGGTCGTCGTCCCCGACTACCAGCTGTCGCTCGCGATCGGCCGCGAGGGGCAGAACGCCCGGCTGGCGGCGCGGTTGACCGGCTGGCGGATCGACATCAAGAGCGAGACGCAGTTCGCGGACGAGCAGGCGGCGTTCGAAGCGGCGTACGAACGCGGGGAGATCGACGAGGACGGCAATCCGATCGCCGCTGGTGACACGACGACTGACGTCGAACCGGAGTCGACGGGGTAACATGGGTGCCGAGGGCGTTCTGTCGTCCCTCGATCGTCCGGTCCGCACCTGCATCGGGTGTCGTCGCCGTTACCCGCAGCGACGCCTGATCCGATTCGCTGTTGTGGGCACGACGGTCGTGGCCGACGCAAGCCGGATGCAGCCCGGACGCGGCGCGTATCTGTGCTGGAGACGTGAATGCGCCCGGCGAGTGCTCGGAGACGGACGGCGCCTGGTACGCGCGCTGCGTGCCGGAAATGACAGCGTCACCGTCGACACCGGCGCATTGCTGCAAGACTGGGAAGCCAACCGACGCCAGGCACGCGACGGGAATGGCAATACGACGAAGCAGGAAGGCAACGAGCGCTGTGCAGACAACCACGGTGCACATTGCCTTTAGGAGATAACACGTGAGCAAGGTTCGAATCTACGAGCTCGCCAAGGAAACGGGACTTCCCAACCGGGAGGTCATTCGCCGTCTCCAGGACCTCGGCATCGACGCGCGCTCGCACTCGTCGACCGTGGAGAGCGTCGACGCCTCGCGCTTCCGCGAGAGCCTGGGTCAGCAACGGGAGGCCCGCCGCCGCGCAGAAGAGGAACGTGCGCGCCGCGAAGCCGAGCAGTATGACCTGTCGGCCGTGCGTCAGGCCATGCCCGACGCCAAGGCACGTCGTATCCTGCCGCCACACCTGCGTCGCGCACAGCAGGCGACCGAGCAGGACCCAGCGCCCGCACGGCGGTTCAGACCCCCGACGACCGCGTACCGTCCAGAGCGGTCGACCGGCGTGAGCGTCGGTGGCGACGACACGCCCGAGGCTCCGCAGGCACCGGCCGACCAGGCACCGCAGCCGGCGGCCCCGCCCGCCGCGAGCGAGCCGGCCGCAGCCGCGCCGGCTCCCCCAACCGAGCAGCCCACGGCACCAGAGGACCAGCCTCAGGTCGCCGCCGAAGCACCGCCCGCCGAGGTGGCCGAAACGCCTGACACGAACGAGGTCGAAGACGTGACACTGTCGGGCCCGCGGTCCGCCGCGGACGCCGCTCGCGCTGGACTGGTACGTCCGGCGTCGCCGCCGCGTCCGGCCGAACCGCCGGCGGAACCGCCGGCGGCCGAGCAGCCACCTGCGGCGCCCCCCGCCCCGCAGCCGCCGGCCCAGCAGCCTGCCGCGGCGGCCGCGCCGCCGGCGCCTCCCAAGGCACCCCAGCGCGACGACGAGGCTCGGGGCCGTCCCGGCGTCCCGCGCCCAGGAACGCCTCCGCGTCCCGGTGAGCCGACGGTGCCGCGCCGTCCGCTGAGCCCCGCCGCGACCGGCCGTCCGGTCGAGCCCCGACGGCGGGTCGAGCACAACCTGCCCAAGGAGGGCACCGGCCGGCGTGCGATCCCGCCACCCGTCCGTGCCGCCCCCAAGGACCGTCCGGCCACTGCGCCCAGCCGCCCGAGCGGTCCGGCCGAGGCTCCCGCAGGGCCGAACCGGCGCAAGAAGGGCAAGAAGGGCAAGCGCAAGAAGGAGCCCACCCTTCAGGACCAGTTCGAGCAGAAGGTCCAGCCGCGGCGTCGTCGGGGTGAACCTGTCCAGGCGATCGTGGAGGGCCCGGTCGACGTCCTCCCGGGCATCACCGTCGGCGAGTTCGCCAAGCTGATCGGTGTCAACCCGACCGACATCGTGCGGGTGCTGTTCGGCATGGGCGAGATGATCACGGTCACCCAGTCGATGTCTCAGGACCTGATCGAACTGGTGGCGGCCGAGATGAGCGCCGACATCCACTTCGTGACGCCGGAGGACCTCGAGTTCGGTCCGGAGATCGAGGACAAGCCCGAGGACATGGAGCCGCGGCCGCCGGTGGTCACGGTCATGGGTCACGTCGACCACGGCAAGACGCTGCTGCTCGACGCCATCCGCCAGACCGACGTGGTCAGCGGGGAAGCCGGCGGGATCACGCAGCACATCGGTGCGTACCAGGTGCATCGCAACGGACGTGCGATCACCTTCATCGACACGCCGGGTCACGAGGCCTTCACGCAGATGCGTGCCCGTGGTGCGCAGGTGACCGACGTCGCCATCCTCGTGGTGGCCGCCGACGACGGTGTCAAGCCGCAGACGGTCGAGGCCATCGACCACATCCGCGCGGCCGAGGTGCCGATCATCGTCGCGGTCAACAAGATCGACAAGGAGACGGCCGATCCCACGCGCGTTCGCTCCCAGCTGACCGAGTACAACCTGATCGCCGAGGAGTTCGGCGGCCAGACCACCATGGTCGACGTGTCCGCCAAGAGCGGGCAGAACCTCGACGAATTGCTCGAGATGGTCCTGCTGCAGGCTGACGTGGCCGAGCTGCAGGCAAACCCGAACCGCCCTGCACAGGGTGCGGTGATCGAGGCCAACCTCGACCGCGGACGTGGCGCCGTGGCGACCGTGCTCGTGGAGAACGGCACGCTCAAGATCGGTGACAACCTCGTCGCGGGCATCGCCGACTGCAAGGTCCGCGCGATGTTCGCCGACGACGGCAGCCAGGTCACCGAGGCCGGCCCGTCGCGGCCGGTCCAGGTGCTGGGCTGGAGCGAGGTGCCCGCCGCCGGTGACGAGTTCCGCGTGGTCGACGACGAGCGCACCGCCCGCGAGATCGCCGAGAACCGGCAGTCGCGTGAGCGGCGCATCGAGCTCGCCGAGCGGCGCACGCTGTCGCTGGAGGAGCTGTCGGGCGCGATCGCGGAGGGCAAGCTCGAGACGCTGAACCTCATCATCAAGGGTGACGTCGCGGGTTCGGTCGAAGCGGTCGCGGACGCCATGGAGAAGCTCCAGCTTCCCGAGGTCAAGATCCGCATCATCCGCAAGGGTGTCGGTGCCGTGACCGTCGACGACGTCAACTTCGCCGAGGCGTCTGCGGCGATCGTCATCGCCTTCAACGTCCGGCCGGAGGCCAACGCGCGCCAGGCGATCGAGGAGTCCGGCATCGACCTGCGGCAGTACTCGGTCATCTACAAGGCGGTCGAGGACATCGAACGCGCGGTCGCGGGGATGCTCGCGCCCGAGTTCGAGGAGGTGGTCACCGGGCGCGCCGAGGTGCGGGAGATCTTCAAGATCCCGCGTGGCTTCGTGTTCGGTTGCTACGTCACCGAGGGCACCATCCGCCGCAACGCCACCATGCGTGTCATCCGCGATGGTGTCGTGGTCGCCGACGACCGCATCGGATCGCTGCGCCGGTTCACCGAGGATGTCACCGAGGTCAGCTCCGGCTACGAGTGTGGTGTGGGCCTCGAGCGCTTCCAGGACATCAAGGTCGGCGATGAGTTCGAGGTCTACGAGGAACGCGAGGTCGATCGCAGCTAGGCGCATCCGTAGGCCACCCGTGGGTGCATCGGCGCCGCGACCGCGGCGCGGGTGCATCCACGAGACGGCTGCTGGTGCGCCCGGCCGCGACGCACACGTCGGGTTCCTCAGGCTGTTCGGGACGAAGCGTGACCCATCGAGGTGGGACGTTGTGATAGTCGCGATGGTCGACATCGGGTTGCACCTTCCGGGCTGCAGCTCGCTGAAGGAGAAGCGCGGCATCATCAAGGCGCTGATGGCGCGTCTGCGGCGGGACCTGAACGTATCGATCGCCGAGATCGGTGATCAGGACCAGTGGCAGCACTGCCGGCTCGGCGTCGCCATCGTCGCCGGCAGTGAGGTGGGCGCCCGCAAGGTCGCGCAGCAGGTCGAGAAGATCGTCTTCCGGGAGCACCGGGTCGAGCCGGTCAGCATCGCGGTCGACATCACCGCGCCCGAACCCCGTTGAGATGCCGTGCGCCGGGGCAGGCTGGAAATGACACGGCGCACTGCGATGTTGACCGATGTTGACCGATGTGAAAGGTGTGATCCCCATGGGTTCACCGCGTGCGAACCGCGTACCCGAACGGATCAAGGAGATCCTGGCCGAGCTCGTTGCCGAGCTGAAGGACCCGCGCATCGGCTTCGTCACGATCACCGACGTGCGCACGACCCCCGACTTCGGGCACGCCACCGTCTACTACACCGTGCTGGGGACGCCGACGAGTGCTCCCGCCCCGGACCGCTCGCCCACGCACCACCAATGGAGCTCCCTCGGAGCATCCGAGCGCTCGGATGAGGCCTTCCTCGGCGACGAGGAAGCCGATGCGCGGGAGCGGGCCAGGACGGCGGAGGGACTGGCGAGCGCGCTGCCGCTGCTGCGGCGCGAGCTGGGAGGCCGGTTGCGGCTGCGGCAGGTGCCCACGCTGGAGTTCATCCACGACCCGATCCCTGAGCATGGCCGCAGGATCGAGCAACTGATCGAGCAGGCACGAAGGACCAGTGAGCATTGACGAAGCGGTGTGGCAGGAGGCCGTCGACGTGCTGTCGCACGCCGAGGCGGTCGCACTGGCCTGTCACGTCGATCCCGACGGCGACGCGCTGGGTTCGATGCTGGCACTGCAACGCTGCCTCGAGTCGCTCGGCATCGGCACCACGGCAAGCTGGGGGACCAACGATGCCGACGGCGACGGTGAGCTCGCGGTGCCGCCCCAGTACGCGTTCCTGCCCGGCCTCGACCGGTTGGTGACTCCCGAGCACTTCCCGGCGAGCCCTGCGGTGATGGTCGCGTTCGACACGGGCGCGGCCGAACGCCTGGGCTCACTGCGGTCAGCCGCCGACCGCGCCTCGACCCTCATCGTCCTCGATCACCACGCGAGTGGGAACCCGTTCGGTGACGTGCGGCTGGTCGACGGGTCGCTGGCGGCCACGGCGGTGCTGGTCGACGAACTGATCACCCGTCTGGGTGGCACGGTCGACCGTGAGACCGCGATGTGCCTGTACACGGCTTTGGTCACCGATACCGGCCGGTTCCAGTACGCGAGCACCACCCCGGGCGTCCTGCGTCTGGCCGCCCGCCTCGTGGCGCTCGACATCGACCACGCCGCCATCAACCGTCAGGTGTGGAACACCCACAGCTTCGGCTACCTCAAGCTGCTGTCGCAGGTGCTCGACCGCGCGCAGCTCGAACCGCAGGCGCAGTTGCTGTGGACCGTGGTCACACAGGCGGACCTGCGACGCTACGGCGTGGCCTGGCAGGAGACCGAGGGGCTGATCGACGTGCTTCGAAGCGTCGAGACCGCACAGGTCGCGATGATCGCCAAGGAGCACTCCGACGGCGTGTGGAAGGTGTCGCTGCGCAGCCGGGGCGACGTCGACGTCGGGCGTGTCGCGCGCGACCTCGGCGGGGGAGGGCACGCGTTCCTTGCCGGGCTGATGGCGGACGGCGACCTGGAGGATCTCGTACGGCAGGTCGCTGCGAAGGTCGAGGAGCATTCGGCCTCGCCGCCGTGACGCCGTGCTCCGCCGGCGCGCCCTTCGGAAGCGGACGTGGGCGACCGAGGGACAACACGAGCGGGAAGGTATGGGCAGAATTGGTCGAGCAGCCGCGCGACGGTAGGTCGGTAGGTATGAACCACGAGGAT
>Ga0214469_1000341_pt1 | contig 15809 bp, 19 predicted proteins | sample RVTome_10_FD_187340 | JGI IMG/M metagenome (GOLD analysis project Ga0214469, IMG submission 187340) | Soil microbial communities from uranium-contaminated site in the Upper Colorado River Basin, Wyoming, United States - RVT153D57 HiSeq ... | reverse complement strand
TCGTGGACTCGGCTCCGCTGTTCAGATTCACTCCGTCGATCATCAGGCCGTCTCTCGTTGCACCGGTGTCAGGGTCATAGAGAGGCACTCGCCCGTCGTTGTCGCCCATGAGCCAGGCTCCGCAGCCGAGCACTGCCTCCCGCCAGCGCCGCTCGCCCGTGAGCTGCCAGGCGCGCAGGCATGCGTCGCTCATCGCTGCAGCCTCGAGTGGCTGCTGGTCGAAGCTGGGTCGGGGCTCCCCGGGTGCCCAACCACCGACCGGGGTGAACGAGAAGTGCCCGTCCCTTTGCTCGACTGCCACCAGCCAGTCCAGTGTCTCTAGTCCCTTGTCGGTGAGATCGGGGTCATCGAGAACGGCGCCGCAGGAGAGCATCGCTGCGGGAATGCGAGCGTTCGCATAGGCCAGACGCGGCTCCGGCCACGGAGGCCGGAAGGATCGAAGCCGCTCCGCCACCGGCTGAGCCAACAGGATCGCCATGGGGTCGTGCCGATCGCGACGCCATAGGGCATCCGCACCCAGTGCCGCATAGGTGAGCGGGCGGAGGTGGGGCGACTCCGGTGATACGAGGTCCTCCAACGCCGACCTGGCGGCCGCCGTCCAGTCCGGCCTGAAGTTGGCTGTCGCCGCCGTGCAGAGAGCCCACACTCCCCGGCCGTGGGCGTCGCCGCTGTCGTCTTCGTTCCAGTCCTGCCACTCCCTGGAGTACGAGAGCCGGTTGCGGAATCTCCCGTCGTGTGTGATCGAATCGAGGACGAAAGCGAGGAGAGTCCCTTGGGCGGCCACGACCATTTCGTTCGGCGTAGCGTCGGTGAGGACGATCAGGGCACGAGCGGCGTCGTCGAGTGTGTAGCCGTGCTCCCGTCGGGGGACCCCGAAGCGGGAATGCTCGTAGATCCCGGTCTCGTCGATCAGCTCGAGGAGATGGCCGTACTCAGGAAGCGGTAGGGACATGACTCATGGCTGTCGAGTCACGGACGGCGCTCTCGATCAGGTCCTCGTATCGGGCAGCGACGTTGGCCCAATCGAGCTCGGTGGAGACAGCGCGCTGGGCCCGGACCATATCCCGGATGGCGGCGGGGGAGTCGAGGAGGGCGGCGACCGACTGGGCAATTGCCCCGGAGTCTCGATGAGGGACGACTGTCACTGCTCCTTGCCGCGCCATCTCCCGTGCGTGGGGGAAGGGGGTGGCGATCACCGGAACGCCGGCCGAAACTGCCTCGACGAGCACGCCGGAGACCATTTGTTCCGACGAGTCGTAGGGAAGGAGAGTGGCTGTTGCCTCGAGGAGGAGCTCTTGGAGGCGATCATCGGATATGTAGTCGTCGATGAAGACGATGTTGCTCTCGATGCCGAGCTCTGCGACCAGGCTCTCCAGATCTCGACGATATGTCTCGCCCTCTCGGGTGAGGACCTTGGGGTGTGTCTTGCCTGCGATGGTGTATCTGATCTTCGGCCAGCGCTCAGCCAGCGTCGCCACTGCTTGGATGGCCCACTCCAGCCCTTTTCCAGGGCCGATGAGGCCCCAGGAGAGGAGCCGGGGCGAGAGGATCTGTGCGGTCTCGTAGGAGCGAAGCCTCGCAACCGAGCGATGGAGCCGATCGGTGCCGTGGGGCACGATCACGACCGACTCGAGATTCACGTCGTAACTCTCGACCAGGAGATCTCGTGCACCCCGGGTGGGAACGATGGTGAACCGGGACCTCGTGTTCAAGGCCTCGATGATCTCCTTCTGGATCGGCGTCGGTCTCCGCAGGAGGGTGTGGAGCGTGGTGATCAGCGGATTGTCGATCATCTCGAGGAATTCGAGGATCGACGCTCCCATGTCGGGGCCCCAGATGCCGTATTCGTGTTGGGCCACGACGATGTCGTGATCCGCGATCTGGTCTACCGCGCGGCGAATCGACCAAGGGTCTCCCGGGTCCATGGTGGCCACGACCTCGGGTTTGAGGAGGCTGGTCGCGGGCCCGTCGGTCAAATCGACAACGTCGAGACCCAGGGAACTGCCCCGGCTCTCCGCCATGGCACTGCGCAAGGATGCGGTGAACGTAGCCAACCCGCACATCGTGGGCGGGTATGTGCTCAAGAAGGCGACGCTTGTATGTTGTGGGTCGGGCCTCTCGAGACGCCCGCCGAGGCGGTCCGTCATCGAGTAGTAACGCATCAGTGTCATTCAGTGTGCCTCTTCCTCCGGACTACCAGGCATCGCCCCGGGTTGGTTAGGGCATTGGGTCCTGATTGATTCCCATCATCTCGGAGGTCCAAACCAGGTTGGCAATTGCATTTCGATGCGAGGCCCGCGCTCGGGCGTCAGTCTCCGGTCGCGAGGTCGACGTTGTAAGCGTCGTAGAGGAGCTCGGCACCGTTCTGGCGGTGCAGGGCGAGCTTTCCGAGAAGTCCCAGGACCTTGCGCTTGAGATCGCCGTCGGCGTCTCTCCCCCAAACGTCGACGACCTCCAATGCGTGACGGCACCGGGTGATCAGGTCTTCGTGCTCCTTGCTCAGGTCCTCGATGACCGGGGCCAGCTGCGGAGCTTGCGCGAGTACCTCGCTGAACAGACCGTGGTTGTCCTCGATCTCCGCCACGTGTCGCTGCAAAGCCCTGTCCAGATTCTCCAGGGCCGCGCGCATGTCCTCGGCCCAATGTGGCTGACCGATGGCACGCGCATTCGCTGCCTCGAGCCGTTGCATGGCGTCATACAGATCGAGTCGACGTTCGGTGATCTGACGCCGGGTGTCCACCGGTGGCCAGTCATCGGCGACGTTCGCCGGCAGCCAGCCCGAGGCCTCTGCCTCCTCCCTGGCCTGGTCGAACAGGAGATTGCGCCCGGGAGCCCGGAAGAGATCCTGGCCTTGGGCCGCCTCCTCCAATTCGTCGACCGGATTGGGGATCTGAGTCTCGTTCGTCACTCTTCCTCCTGAGTCGCCTCTTCGGGACCCTCCCCGGTGCCCGCTTCCGGTGCCGGGTCCCAGGTCTTCTTGGCGGCCTCGATCCCCTGATCGATGGCATCCCCGAGACGCGTGGCCGCCTCACGGGCGGCGTCAAGAGCTGATGCCCTCGCCTCCTTCGTCTGGTCCCAGGCCGCCCGCAACGCGTCGCCTGTCCGGGTCAGCGCCTCTTCGGCTTCGTCGATCCACCGCTTGGTGGTCTGATCCCTGTCTTCGGTGGTCTTGTCTTCGGTCATATCGCACTCGTCTCCTTGACTAGTTGGTCGGCGATTTCGTTTGCCCATGACTCGATCTCGTCCCAGTCCCTGAAGTCGCCCTCCGGGGCGCGGACTGCGATGAGGATCGCCTTCTCGCCGAAGCTGAGCTTCGACTTGTCGATTTTGCCCGAGAACACATGATGGGCGCGGGCGCCCGTGCTCTCGAATATCTCGGACACGTCGACGGGGTCCTCCTCGGGCTTGGGCGGGTCCCCGATCGGGCCGCTGGAGAACAGCCAGGTGGCCAGATTCTCCTTCCGTTCCGAAACCCGTGCCGCCAATTCGAGGGCGCTCGCGGTCCAGTGTCCCGCGTAGACGGCGCTGCCGAGGATCACCGCCTCGTAGCGGCCGAGACCGACTACCTCTTCGGGAGCGGCGACATCGACGTCGTGGCCTCGTTCTCGCAGCACCTCGCCGATCCTCTCGGCGATCTCCTGGGTGGCTCCGTGCTTCGAGCCGGCCGAAACCAGGACCCTTGGCCATTCTCCTTGCATGTGATGGTTCTCCAAGTCTTCTTCTAGTGACGGCGACAGCCGAAGCGCTCATGTCTCCGGCTGTCGCCGTCTTGGTCTACTTCGTCTCGTCTGTTCGTGCGCCGGCACGGTTCCCGGGCAGCAATGCACCGGTGAGGATGGTGAGCCCGATCAGGATCACCAGCGCCGGCCCGACATATCGCAGGTCGATCGAGGTGATCTCCCACCATCCGAAGCCGATGGCGGCGAGAACCGCCCCGGCCAGGGTGAGGATCACACCCCAGAGAAAGGTGCCTGCGTGGAATCGGTCAGTCATCCGTCACCTCCACACGGCCGGTGAAGGCCTGTAGGTCCAGCGAGAGGCTGGCGTCGGCCTGGTCGAAGCCCGGGGTCTCGAAGGTCTCGTCGATCCCGACTCCGTCGGTGACCCGGCCCATGATCTCGATCTGGCCGGCTCCGACTCTGCCGTCGACGCTGACCTCTGCTCCCGGCGGCACCCGAACGATCAACTCGCCCATGCCGACGCTCGCGGTCAGACGTGTCGACGCATCCAGGTCATCGATCTCGGTGAGGTCGATGGTCAGCTTCCCCATGGCCAGGTTGTAGTCGGGTCGGATTTCGTCGACCGAACTGATCTCGATCACCCGATCTCCGACTCCGCCCTGGAATCCCTCGAATGGCGCTGCTGCGGTCAGCAGGGCAAGAAGGGCGAGGACGGTGCCGAGCACCACGAGACCTGGGTGGGCGCCGTCACGGGCGAGCAGGATCAATGAGATCCCGACCAGCATCGTGGCCAGCGCCAGAACCGCGGTAACGCTTATGTCGATCGCCCCGGTTCTCTCCAACAGCCAGGTCAGCCCGATGAGCACGAGGACCGCGCCGCCGACGATCTGGGGGATCGACGCGCCACGCCTCGGGTTGGGCCGCTCGACGGTGCTCCCGGAGGTGGGTCTATCGGTGAGTGTCACGGTTGAGACCTCCCAACAACAGGGCCAGCCCGCCGAGCAGGAAGACGATCGGCCAGACGTACTGCCCCATCCAGGGGCTTATCGTGTTCACGAGGGCGATCGTGCCCACGATCATGAACACCACCCCCACGACGGCTGCTCCGTTCACGGTGCCCCTGCCCGTGTCCGGTGCCACATAGGCATCGGGTGCCGGGGGGATCACCAGCCACATGAGCAGGTAGATCAAGATCCCGGAGCCCCCGCCGAGGGCGAGGACTACGAACCCGATCCGAAACCACACCGGATCGAGGGCGAAGTACTCACCCAAGCCTCCGCAGATTCCGGCGAGCACCCGCTCGCTGCTGCTTCGATACAGCCGCCGCTCAGCTCCAGTCACTGCCTGTGACTCGGTCGCCGACTCAGAAGCCGTTTGCATCGTTTCTCCTTTCCTCAGGCTCGCTGGAGGCGAGCTTCACTGCTTCGGTGAGCACTCCGACTCCGCTCCCGACCATGGCCAGGACCAGCACGAGCCGAGTGACGAATGTCCAGTCGAACTCAGATGCCGAGAAGTCGAAGGGGAACACCTGATAGATCTGGTAGGTCACGAAGAGACTGATCAGGTTGGACAAGATCTGGCCGGTCGACTTCACGACTGGTGTGTCGTTGAACTGATAGACCAGATTGGCCAGGATCGAGACGAGCAATGACAGGCTGATCCAGGGGATCAGTGTGCGGAACTCGTCGGTGAGGAATGGCAGCCATCCCCAATCGAGGATGAACTGGACTGCCACGAGCATCACGAGATTGACGACTACGGCAACGCCGTAGCCGACGCGACGTCCCGCCCGCTTCACCTGGGGCGATACGTCGAGGTGCGAAACGGTCATCTCTATCTCCTTCACCCCGATTAGACAGGTGAGCCGGGTCCCGTCGATAGGGCCATTGGTCATGTCAGGAGCGGGAATCTGACTTGTGACCCGATTCCTCGATACCGAATTCGGATCAGGGCCACCGGCAAATAGGTCATTTCACCCTTCAGTAACGCGTCTCCGCGTCCGATTTAGGCAGGCGGGCTGGACCTGGTCCAGGAAACGGGGGCAAGAGTCAAGTGACACAGATCGAGAGCCGAAGAGAGTCGGACGCGCCGCCGTCGACTGCTACTTGGCAACGAATCGAACGCCCCTTGAGGTCGGTTGTCGGTCTGGCAGACATGCTCGCCGACCGCAGCCGTGACGTCAGCGCTGCCGCCCGCAACGAGATGATCGATCAACTCGCCTCCCACGTCAGGGCAGTCGAGAACGCAGTCGACAACCTCGTGGTCGCCACCCGGTTGCGCAATGGGGAGATCGATTTCGAGTCGGAACCAGTAGACCTGAGAGAGCTCATCGAGACGGTCGCTCAAGACTGGACTCCCGACCACGGAGCGCACCTCTCGGTGGTCGGTGGGATCGGGGCCATCTGTGATCGGGAGTGGACCGCGCACGTGATGCGCGCCGTCTTCGACGACGCCTTTTCCCGTGGCGCTCGCAACCTGTCGGTGCGAATCTCGGAGGCGTACAGCAAGGCCGTCATCGAGGTGGATGACGACGGCGGACCGGTACCCGACTCCGACCTCGAATCGCTGGCCTGCATCCAACATCGCAGCCAAGCCCTCGATTGGGAAGGCGACGTCCTCAGCCACGGTGTCGCCGTGGGGCGAGGGCTCGCCAAAGCTATGAGTGGAGATCTGCGCTACTTCCGCCAGGACGATGTGAACACCTGTGAGCTGACCCTTCGCAAGCAGAGCACCACGACCGCACCCCGGGGCCAGCTGCCCAAGTTCTCCGTGGACGCGGTGGTCACTGAGCCCAGGCGGGCCGATGTCCTCGAGTTGATCGACGAAGGGTCGCTGGCCGTCGTATATCAGCCGCTCGTGGACATCAGGGGTGACGACGCCGCCTCACGACCGGCTATCGGCTTCGAGAGCCTCGCTCGGTTCCCCTACTCCTCGCCACCTGAGTGGTTCAAGCTCGCCGGCTCTTCCGGTGTCGGCCTCGATCTCGAGCTGTTGGCGATCACGGCCGGGATCCAGGGCTTCGCGAGCCGCGACGTCGACCCATTCCTGGCGCTCAACTTGTCCAACGCGACCCTTCTCTCCCCGCAGTTGGCTTCGGCAATCGACGGGATCGATCCAGGGCGTGTCGTCCTCGAGCTGTCCGACACCGCTCGCATCCGGAGCTACGAGGTGACCAGACGGGCAATCGACGCCCTGCGCGAGCGGGGGGTCAGGCTGGCTGTGGACGACGTGGGCGCAGGCGAGATCGACATGTGGCACATCCTCAGGCTCGACCCGGAAGTCATCAAGCTCGACCGCCATCTCGTCGCCGACCATCAGAACGTCCGCCGCAACGACGCCCTGATCCGCGGCATCACCACGATGGCACGCGATCTCGGCATCATGGTGATCGCCGAGGCCATCGAGACCGAGAGGGAGAGACAGCGGCTGCTCGACCTCGGCGTGGAGTTCGGCCAGGGCTACCTGTTCGGCAAGCCAGAGCCCTTGCAGTGGAAGTCCCGGGTCCTCAGCGACCCGGACTGATCATCACACCGAGCTCGACACCGATTGGTGTAGCACCGGAGCGAACCCATTTGCGAGCGCCCCGACGGAGGTCGGCGGTGTCAGCACTCTGACACGTCCCTTTGGACGTTTCCCCATGGGAACCCAGCCCGAGAAGGTGAATATGTAGGCGTCGTCTGCCCAAACGAGCATCGGCGCATTTTCATCATCGAGGATCACCGTTCCCCCGGGTAGTGAGCTGGCTTCAGCGGTCCATGTGATTCGGTCTCCTGCACGGGTCATGCCGCGACCCGGCCTCAGCCTCTCGGCAGCCAGCATGTCGTTCAACTTCTGCGCCCCAACGGGCTCGGCCAGCTCGCGCGATCGACTCACCGCCGCGGAATAGCTCTGATAGGCGTCGCGCCGGCACAACCCACAGGGTCGATGCCCGGCAGCAAGGGCGGCGGCGTCGTCGAGGAAGAACAATGGGGTCCAATGGCGCGGCTGTTGCAGCGGTGACTTCCAGTCCTTGTAGCGAAGCATGCAGATGATCCACAGCCTTCCCCGATGGTGACGGACCGTGGTCCCCGACTCGTCGACGAGACAACCTCGGTTTCCGGTCAACAGCCCTCTCTCGGACGTTGCATGGAGGTCACCGAACGGGTCGACACGATTGCGACGGGGAGAGGCAGAGGTCATTCCGGTCCATAGCCTGGCATGCCTTCGACCTTTGGGCTCTTCGCCGACCTTGTAGGGGAATCTCGGGACGGTGCCGATCTGGAGGGCTCGGCGGGATCTATCTCTCGCTTCCCAGACGGGCGAATGGTGTCGTCGAGAAAACGACCTCGACCGGCACCTCGAAGTACTCGGCGATCTTCAGAGCCAGGTGGAGACTGGGGCTGTACTCGCCGCGCTCCAGATACCCGATCGTCTGATAGTGGACACCCACCGCTTCGCTCAGGTCCCGTCTGGAGATTCCCCGCTCGGCGCGGAGCATGGCGATGCGATTGTGGACCTGATCCGTCACCGGACCCACTGGGTGGCTTCATGACGGGCAGCCTCGACCTGAGAGCCGGACTGACGTCTTGCCATCTGCCGTAGGATGCGCGGGGCCAACAGGAAGCCGACGATCGCCCAAAGGGCGAGCACGATGACGGTCTGGGTGGTTCGCCACGTCCCGCCGATCTCGAGGGCCGCAGCGGAGTCGGGGAGAAAAGCGGAGCGCATCCCCAGACCCAGCCAGTAGACGGGGAAGATCTGAGCGACGACCTGGACCCACCCCCAGAGAGCCTGGATCGGGAAGAAGATGCCCGATATAGCGGTCAGACCCATGATCGGAAAGAACCCCCACGTTCCCATCTTCTGGACGTTGGGCACGAGTGAGCCGAGGATTATCCCGATGGGGAGGGTGGCAAGCAGTCCCAACACGGTCACCCACAACATCGTCGCCCAACCTGCAGCGCCGTTCTGCATGAGGTCATCGAAGAGGAACATCCCGGGAATCAGGATCACGGCGAACGTGGGGATGATCCCCATCGAATGAAGGACCACCTGACCGGCGACATAGCCGGTCATGCCCCTCGGCACGGCCTTGGAGCGCAACAACGTCCCGTCCTCACGTTCCATGGCCAGGGAATACCCGGGACCGATCACGAGCCCGAAGGCGATGAGGGCGCCCAGGATGCTGGGCATGGCGAATGCGGGGAGCGACATCGATATGCCTCCGCCGTCCACGGTGTTGTTCCGGTTCAGCCACAGATACCCGAGGGTCACCAGGGCGAGAAACACGTAGAAGCCCCAATCCTGGGGGCTACGCAGACCGAGCCTGAACTCATGCCATCCCCGTGCGATCCCGGTCTTGAGTGCGTGGGTCCTCGGGTTCATCCTGCGGCTCCTTCGAAAGCGCTCGTGGCCGCCACGGCAGCCTGGCCCGACTCGAACTGCTGGACCAGGGCGATGTAGGTGTCCTCCAATGTCGCTCGGCGCACCTCGAGGTCGGCTATCTCGTCGTGGTATTGGTCGAACAACTCTCTTACGAAGCGCGTGGCATCCGGGGTGGCATGGACGAAGGACTCTCCGTTTCGACTCCATCGGACCTGGGCTTCACGTGTGATCTCGCGTGCGAGCTGGTCGGCGGTGCCATCGGCAACGATTCGCCCTCCGGCGAGGATCAGTATTCGGTCGGCCAGCTTCTCGGCCTCGTCGAGGTCGTGGGTGGTCAGGAGGATGGTGGTGTCCTCGAGGTCGGCCAGTCGATGCACGATGTCGTGGAAGTCCCTCTTGGCCTGCGGGTCGAACCCGGCGGTGGGCTCGTCGAGAAAGAGGAGCTCGGGACGACCGATGATCCCAACGGCGACGTCGAGGCGACGCCGCTGCCCACCGGACAGGGTGCGGATCTTCTGGTCGGCGTGATCCTCGAGACCGACCATCGTGATCAACTCGTCGACTTCGTAGGGTCGTTTGCGATCCGGGGTCGAGTAGGGCTCGTAGTAACGCCCGAGATGGAGCAGGAGGTCGTGTGGAGACCAACGGGCGTGATCACGCCACGACTGGAGGACGACCCCGACTCTCGCCCGCCAGTCTTCGCTCGCCGTCGCCGGGTTGGCGCCGAAGACGCGAGCTTCGCCTGCCGACGGCTCTCGGAATCCCTCCAGGATCTCGATCGTGGTCGTCTTCCCGGCCCCGTTGGGCCCGAGGAGTGTCACCACCTCGCCACGGCCGACTTCGAAGTCGACCCCGTCGAGTACGTCGGTGGTCCCGTAGCGCATGCGGAGGTCGCTGACTTCGATGATGGGGGTGTCCGGCATGACCAGCGCTACCGTATACAGCAGTCGATCTACTGTCAATAGCAGATCTACTACATGCACTCAGCGAACCCTGGGTTCGTGGTTTGGTGGTCAGCCTTGGGCGAAGGCGGTGTCGAAGCCGGCCCGGAGCTCGGGGGTCGACGGGCCGCTGAAGCCGCAGTAGTTGACACTGCCGCCCTGGGCGCTGATCAGATACTGGTCACCGACGACGAAGGGGATGCCCCCGATGAGGGCCTCCATGCCCTGTGGTGCGTTGAGGACCACCTCGGTGGCCTCGTCACCGCCCCGGAACCAGGTGTCGACCGTCAGGGTGACCGTGTCGCCATCGACGGTGGTCACGGTCCCTTCGAACGCAAGCTCGGCGACGTTCGCCAACTCTTCAGGGGAGAAGGCGATGCAGCTCGCCATGATGTCCTCGCCGCCGGCATCGAGGGCGATCGGGGCCTTGTCCTGGATCGCCGGCGTTCCCTCGTCGCCGGCCAGACTCAGCCCGGCCGCCACCGCGAGGACGAGGGCCGCCACAGCCGCGGTGGCGATCATCCAGGTCTTGCGCGGAGCAGACGGTGCGTCCTTCTCCTTGGTGGGTGTGCTCATGATTTGCTCCAATAGCTCTCGTGACGACTCTGTCGTCGTCGACTCGGTGGGCACACCGGAGTGCATCGGATCCATTCGGGCCAGTCGTTCTCTCAGCTCGTCAGTCATCGGCTCTCCTGTGTGCCTTCGACCCGCTTATGTCCGGCATCGTCGCCAACCTGTCGTGACAGCTCGGCGGAGAGCCGTTTCTTGGACCGGCTCAATCGCAGCGTCGCGGCGTTGACCGTGAGACCGAGCACAGTTGCGATCTCCCGTGGCTCCAGTTGTTCCCATGCCCAGAGGCGGAGGATCTCTCGGTCTCGGTCGTCGAGGGCATCGAGCGCTGCCATCAGGTCGGCATCGGGACCCTGTTCGGCATGGTCAGGGCTGAGTCGGTCATGTGGCTCGGTCTCCATGCGCTGTACCAGGCGAAGCCGTCTGCTCTGACTCCTTCTCTGGTTGGCCAGCGCTCGCCGGGCCACTCCATAGGACCAGGGGAGGGCGCGCCCTTGTGGCACCTCGTCGAGTCTGCGCCAGATCGTCACCATCACCTCGGAGAGGACGTCCTCGGCGTCAGCGCTGCCGGCGCGACGACGCAGGTATCGCTGAAGGGGCTGGAACACCTCATCGGCGATGTCTTCGAAACGCTGGCGGCGGCTCGTCGAGCTCACTCAGCAGTTCATGTCCGGCATCGCCGCGATTCTGTCACGGTCGGCGCGGTTTCAGCGCGCCTTTCGAATCGCCTCCTCCTCGAGGCGGCGGAGGTGGTCGCGCTCGGTTTCGTTGATGGTCAGCGACCGGGCGTGGGCAAAAGCCTCTGCGGCATCCTGGTTGCGGCCGAGCCGCTCGAGAAAGTCGCCGCGGGCGGCGTGATAGAGGTGGTAATCGGCCAGGTCGAGCCGGTCGAGCTCTTCGAGTGCAGCGGCGACCTCGCCGGTCTCAGACACGGCGATGGCCCGGTTGAGTGAGACGATCGGTGTAGGCACGAACACCAGTAGCTGATCGTAGAGAGCGACGATCTGCTCCCAGTCGGTGTCGTCGGCTCTGCCGGCGTCGGCATGTACCGCGGCGATGGCCCCCTGTATCTGATACGGCCCCGGTCGATTGCGGCGAAGACACGCCCGCACCAGCTCCTGGCCTTCGTCGATCATCCTGCGATCCCACAATCGGCGATCCTGATCGGCGAGGCGGATCAGCTCGCCGCTGGCCCCTGTCCGGGCTGGGCGGCGCGCCTCGGTGAGCAGGAGGAGGGCGAGCAAGCCGACCACTTCGGGCTCGTCCGGCATGAGACTGGCGAGCAGCCTGGCGAGACGGATGGCGTCGGCCGACACATCGGGTCGGCCCAGGTCGTCGCCCGAGGTCGCCACGTGGCCCTCGTTGTAGACGAGGTAGATCACTGCGAGCACTGGCCGTATCCGGTTTGGTAACTCGGCGTCTCCCGGGATCCGGTACGGGATGTTCGCCGCCTTGATCTTCTTCTTGGCTCGGACGAGACGCTGAGCCATCGTGGTCTCGCTGACCAGAAAGGCGCGGGCGATCTCCTCGGTCTGTAGACCCCCGATCAACCGCATTGTCAGCGCCACCTGGGCGCTCACTGCCAGCGAGGGGTGACAGCAAGTGAAGATGAGCCGTAGCTGGTCGTCTTCCACGACGTGGATCTCCTCGGGCTCACCGCCATCGAGAAGGCGGGTGGCCTCGGTCTGGCGCTCGTCGCGCAGCGCCTCCCGTCTGATCCGGTCGATGGCGCGATTGCGGGCGGTGGTGATGATCCAGCCGGCCGGGCTGGGCGGGACTCCCGCCTCGGGCCAGCGGCGGACCGCTTCGACGAAGGCCTCCTGGACCGCCTCTTCGGCGAGATCGATGTCGCCGAAGCGACGGGCCAGGGTGGCGACGGCGCGGCCCGACTCCTCCTTGAAGATCTCGGCGATCGAGGAGGCGTCAGGCACTCCGGGGGATCAGCCCTCGGGCTCGTCCTGGAATGGGCGGACCTCCACGGGGCCACGACAGGCGACTGTCGCCTGGGATGCCCAGTCGAGCGCCTCGTCCATGTCTTTTGCCTCGATCACCCAGAAACCGCCGATCTGCTCCTTGGCCTCGGGGAACGGACCGTCGGTGGTGATGATCTCGCCGCCATCGGCGCGGACGACAGTGGTCATGTCCGGAGTGTGCAGCCCACCTCCGAACACCCATGCTCCCTCGTCCTGCATCTTCTTGTTGAGAGCGCCGACGTCGGCATACATCTCCTGGATCACGTCGTCGGCCGGCTGATCTTCGCCCTCCACGTAATACACGGACATCAGGTACTGCGTCATTGCTGGCTCCTTTGGCCTCGGCGGTCGGGAACTTACCCGGCCTCTTCACCCAATACACGAACCACGTGTCCCCGAATCGACAGGTGGCCGGATTTACTGCGAACCCAGGGTTCGCCTGTCCTGCGGACAGGCGGCTTCACTCCCCGTCGAAGTAGTCACGCTCGGCTGATCCGTCCAGATACTTCCAGAGGTTCGCCTGGCCAGATTCCCCAGGCGCTCTCCCGGCGAAGACACCGACCTTGCCACTGTCGGGGTATTCGGCGACCTCGGGCTCGACCATCGTCGAGATCATGAGGATGCGGGCTTCGTCCTCCGAAGTGTTGATCACCTGATGGGCTCCATCCGACCCTCGCTTGAAGATCAGCGCGTCGCCCCGCCCGGCCGGCTGGTCGCCCTGTGGTGTCCTCACCGTCACTGCTCCTTCGACAACGACCAGCATCTCCTCGTTGGCGTGATGGAAGTGATAGGGGAACGACTTCTGGCCCGGTCCGAGGACGTAGACGCTGGCACCGAGCATCTCGCCTCCGAGACGCCGCGCCAGCCGGATCCGATTCCATTCGTAGCCCGGATGGTCCTCGTGAGCGTCCCAATCGGTGGCAAAGATGTTCTCCATCGCGTCGAACCTACCGTGGTGCAAAACCGGGCTACGCGGGCCATAGTTGCGCCGTGAGCCAGGCCAGGTCGAAGCGCCCTTCGTTGCGCGCGCTGATAGTCGCCCTCTCCGCATTCGTGATGCTCGGTCTCATCGACGGAGGGCTCGGTGTCGCCTGGCCCTCGATGCGGGAGTTCTTCGACCGAGGGGTGGCCGAGTTGGGACTCCTCCTCGCCTTCGGCAGTGCCGGCTACCTCACCGCCAGCGCCGGCTACGGGCGGCTCCACAGACGATGGGGGACAGGAACACTCCTCGGCTCCGGGTCGACTCTGCTCTTCGTGGGTGTCGCCGGCATTGCGCTCGGCCCGGTGTGGGTCGCGGTCGCAGTGTCAGCAGTGCTACTCGGTCTGGGTGGCGGCCTGGTCGACACCGGGATGAATGCCCACGCCGCCCTGGCTTTCGATGTCGGCTCCATCAACCTGCTCCACGCCTGCTACGGGGTGGGGGCCACCCTGGGCCCTGTGGTCATCACGCTCAGCCTCTTGACGAGCGACGGCTGGCGCTGGGGATATGCCGTCATCGCCGGCCTGCAGTTGCTCACTGCCGTCGCAGTCTGGTCGCGGAGATCTCGCTGGGCCGGCTCGGAGCCGGACCTCACCGGCGAGGCGTCGGCGCCCGGGGCTCGGGTCCCACTGCTCTTCCTCGTGGTCCTGTTCTTTCTCTACACGGGGGTCGAGGTGGGTGCGGGCCAATGGGCATTCACACTCCTGAGTGAGGGCAGGGGCATGTCCACGGCCGCTGCCGGGGTTTGGGTGGCCATCTATTGGGGCGGGCTCACGGTGGGAAGGTTCGGCTTCGGGTTCGTCGGGGACCGGCTCACACCGGCGCGGATCCTGAATGGGAGCATGCTGGTCTCCCTCGCCGGGATCGGCTGGCTGTGGCTGGATCCCCGGGGGCTCGGGGTGCTGGGATTACCGGTTGCGGGTCTGGGGTTCGCCGGGGTGTTCCCCACCCTCGTCTCGGTCACACCGGCTCGTCTCGGTCGTGGCCGGTCGACCAAGGCGATGGGCTATCAGCTCGCAGCCGCCAATCTCGGTGCGGCAACAGTCCCATGGGTGCTCGGGATCGTGGCCGAGAACAGGGGAGTGGCCAGCCTCGCACCGGGCCTTTTCGCAGCTGCGGTCGCCCTCACGGTCGTTCATGTCGCAAGCGCTCACATCTCATCGGGTGCCGCCACCTCCCCACCTGACGAGAATCCGGAAGGGCACAATCAGGTCTAGGCGATCCACGCCGATAATCTGATCGTGATGCTCCGCCGTCTCTCCCTATACCTGGCGCTCGCTCTCGCCGTGGTCGCTTGCACTTCCGGCAGTGAGACGTCCACGACCGTCTCCACCGTCGTCGAGACCACCACGACGATCCCAGCCGAGGATTCGACCACGACGGGCCCGGCCCCGACCACCACGACCACCCCGATGCCTCAAGTGACCCAGCCCGACCTCTCCGGTCTCGAGGGCGTCTCCGAAGAGGTTCGAGCACAGCTCGCCGAGCTGATCGCGGTCGCCCAGGAGATGAGGGGCCTGCCCTTCCTGACTCCACCTGTGATCACGATCGTCACCGAAGAAGAGTTGGAATCGTTGGTGCGTGCCGACATCGAGGAGCAATCCGAGGACTTCCCCGGAGACGAAGCCCTCTACAAGATGCTCGGCTTGCTGAGCGACACCGCCGATTTCGAGCAGATCGTCCTCGACCTCTACGGGGAGCAGGTCGCCGGCTACTACGACGGTGACACCGGTGAGATCGTCGTCCCCGCCAGGGAAGATGGCTTCTCGCTCCTCCAACAGGGCACGATGGTCCACGAGCTGGTCCACGCGATAACCGACCAGCACTTCGGCTTCAACGAAATGTTCCAGTCGATGATCGACGAGGACCGTCTCGACCAGGCCACCGCCTATCAGGCGCTCATCGAAGGAGACGCCACCCTCGCCGAGGTGCTCTGGGTGCAGACGCTCAGCCAGGAGCAGATCGGCGAGTTCATCGCCGAGTCTCTGGCGATCGACACCGACGCCCTCAACGATGCCCCCCGATTCCTCACCGAGTCGCTGCTGTTCCCGTATGACAGCGGTCTGGCCTTCGTGCAAGACCTCTATGTAGACAACGGCGACTGGACCGGGGTCAACGAGGCCTACTCGGAGATGCCTCCGCTACCCGGCTCCACCGAGCAGGTCATCACCCCCGATGACTTTGGCCGAGACCTTCCCGTCGACGTCGAGATCCCTGATCTGACGGTGGCCGGCTACGAGTTGGAACGGACGTCTGTCTGGGGCGAGCACGGCTTCCGTCTGCTGCTCAACCAGGGCTCGGG
>Ga0214469_1000339_pt1 | contig 15861 bp, 16 predicted proteins | sample RVTome_10_FD_187340 | JGI IMG/M metagenome (GOLD analysis project Ga0214469, IMG submission 187340) | Soil microbial communities from uranium-contaminated site in the Upper Colorado River Basin, Wyoming, United States - RVT153D57 HiSeq ... | reverse complement strand
AGACGCCGCAGCCGCGTTCCGCAAGGGCTACGCAGCCGAGCTGCCGGAGAGCCGCTATCGCTCGTGGGTGGCCTACCACTCCGCGATGATGATGCTCGACGCCGCCGAAGTGCGGGAGGGCCGCCTCGGCGACCTTCACTACCTGGTCGCCGATCTCACCGAAGCGGTGATGGGGACCTAGGACGGACCCAGTGGTGCGCAAATCCGCAGGATCGGGGACGTTGTCTCTTAGCCTCTGACACGTCTCGGCAAGGAGATCGGACGGATGTTGGAAGCTTTGGTGGTGGCCACGGCAACGACAGGGCTCTTCGCTCTCGCCAAGGGCATCAGGGGCAACGAGAAGTTCGACGTCGATTCTCGTCTCGTGGTCTCGTTGAGAGACGAGCGGAGCGAGGACCTCCCATGTCCCTGGTGCTACTCGCCGACCGAGGAGAGCGACAGTCGGTGCCGCGGTTGCGGCCGTTCTTTCGGTTGACCCTCTCTTCGGGAACGTCCACGAACGCGTGATTCAACCCTGGCAAATCGGGCGCCCGGTTCTATTCTGAGCACTGTGAGCAGGGTAGGTCTGGTCCTTGGTGGCGGGGGCATAACGGGCGCCGCATATGAGATCGCCGCCTTGATGGCGTTGCGGATGGCGACGGAGTGGGATCCCAACCATGCCGACGTGGTCGTGGGAACGTCGTCAGGCGCTTTTGTGTCAGCGTTGGTGCGCTACGACGCACTGAGCCTGGACTCGCTGGTCCTACCCTCCGACGACCGTGAAGACGTGACGCGACGCATTCGCGAGCACGTCTACTCGAAGGACGCATCGGCCAGCGTCGGCAAATGGATGCGATACGGCCTGGTCCCTGGAGTCCGCAATCCGGGGTTGACCATGTTTCTCGGGTCTCCCGCCCGCTACAGCGCCGAAGGCATCGCCCGCTGGGTGGCCACCAACATCGGTGAGGGCGCGGCACAGAGTTGGCCGAGTCGCCCGACGGCGATCATGGCTCACGACATCCAGAAGGGCATGCGCGCCGCATTCGGGACCGACAACGCGCCGGCGGCGGGCATAGCCGACGCAGTCGCTGCCTCTTCGGCCGTCCCTCTCGTGTTTCGCCCTTATCGGATCGGCGAGGGTCTCTATGTAGATGGAGGGGTCTCGTCGGGTACCCATGCCGACGTCGTGCTCGGGCACGGCGAGCCGCTCGACCTGGTCCTGGTGGTGGCCCCCATGGCCGCCCAGGTGCAGAGAGCCCGCGCACGTTTCCACGAGAAGATGTTCGATCGCGTCGGCCTCAAGGCATTGCGGGACGAGATATCGATGATCACCGATGTGTGGCCCGACTGTGACGTGGTCACACTCTTCCCTTCGCCATCTGTTCAGAACGCCATGCGCCCCAACCCCATGGATGCATCCCGATCCGTGGCGACCTTCATGAGGACGCTCATCTCGATGAAGCGGACTCTGGCGCGCCCCGACATCTGGGAGCGGCTGGAGCATCACCTGGTGAGCCCTTCGATCAACCGGCGGGCAGCGGCTCGCTGATCTCCTCCGCATCGCTGGGGGCGAGCCGGGCGATCACGAAGACGACGATGAACCCGATGACACCGGCCACAGTGACCGTCAGCCAGTCGTCGCCGGGAGCTCCGAGGGCAGCGCTCTCCACCCCTTCCGGCCATGGCCAGACGACCCGCAACGAGCCCGCCATCAGCCCGACCAGGGCGGCGAGGATCAGGTCGTGGTGGCGGTGCAGCGCCCAGTGGAGCACTTGGGAGAATATGGCGAGCCCGACGATCGCGCCCAGGGCGAAAACCCCGACGACCAGGAAGTCGCGATCGTTGACGGCGGCGAGCACCGGCGCGTACATGCCGATCAGGAGGAGGATCAGTGACCCGGAGATCCCGGGCAGGATCATGGCGCATATGGCCAAGGCTCCCGCTGCGAAGTAGGCGATCAGCGACGGCGCGACCACGGCGGTGTCTCCGTCGCCCAGGCCGAGAAGGGCGAAGAGGATGAGCGCGACAACCGCCCCGACCACGAGGTGGATCGGCTTCGGATCACGAAGAAGCCGCCAAGCCACGACGACCGAGCCGAGGACCAAGCCGAAGAACAGCCCAGCAAGGATCGTCGGGCGCTCTTCCAACTGGTGCGCGAGGAAGCTCGCCAATGTGATGACCGCCGTGAGGATGCCGACGAGCAGCGGAACGAGGAAAACCCATTCCACGCGACCGAGATGTCGTCTGAACCCGACAACGTCGGCTTTCAGGATCGCCCCCAGCGCCGAACTGCCCTCCCTTATCGAGTCGACCAGCCTCTCGTAGATGCCAATTACGAGGGCGATGGTGCCTCCAGACACGCCGGGGACCAGATCGGCCGTGCCCATGAGGAAGCCCCCGAGGAGGGAGCGGAGGATTTGGATCACAGAGCGAGTATGGCTCCGGTGCCTATCGCGGCCAAGGATCAAGCCACTGAGCCGGGATCGACATTTCCGCCGGAGAGGACGGCGACGACCCGATCGCCCGGGTCCGGCCGGTAGGCCCCCGATCTCAAGGCTGCCACCGTGGTGGCTGCAGCCGGTTCGACGACGAGCCTGATCTCCTCCCACAGCCACCGCTGGGCCTCGACGATCGAGTCCTCACTCACCAGGATCGACTCCTCGATCAGGGACCGAGCCCGCCAAGCGTGCTCGCCGATGGCACGGGCGCCGAGCGACGACGCGGCGACACCTCCCACTTCGGCGTCGACGGGCCGCCCCGCACCGATCGCGGCGTTGAAGGAGGGGCACCTCTCCGGCTCGACGGCCACCACCCGGGTGTCCCTCTGGTACCAACTCGCCATGCCGGCGAGCAACCCGCCACCGCCAACCGCGACGAGCACGGCATCGGCGGCCACCTGGGAGTCGAGCTCTCGGGCCAAGGTGCCTTGTCCCGCCACCACCTCGGGTTGGTCGTAGGCGTGGAGGGTGGTGGTTTCGAGCTGTCGCGCCAGATCCTCAGCAGCTCGCCGCGCCTCGTCGTAATAGCCCGGAATCACCCTGACCTCTGCTCCGTGGCCCCGGATTCGCTCGATCTTCTCGGACGGGGAGGTCTCGGGCACGAAGATCGCGGAAGGGCGCTCCAACCGGGACGCGGCGTAGGCGACTGCCGCTCCGAAGTTCCCCCCGGAGGCTGCGACCACCACTCCGGGCCCGGGCAACGCTGTCAGCGCCGAAAAGGCTCCCCGAGCCTTGAACGAACCCGTGACCTGGAGGTGCTCCAGTTTCAGGATGAGGTCCCAATCTCCGAGCAGCCCACCCAAGTCGATGACAGGGCTCACCCTGACGAGCCCGGCAATGCGATGACCCGCAGCGGCGATCTCCTCACGGCTCACCGGCGGGACATCGGGCTCGGGCGCCGTCATACGATGCGACGCTTGCTAGCCCACCTCGCCAGCTCGTGGCGGTTGCTGAGCTGCAGCTTGCGGAGCACCGACGAAACGTGGGTCTCGACGGTCTTGATCGAGATGTTGAGCTTTCGGGCCACCTGCTTGTACGCGAATCCCCGGGCGATGAGTCGCAGCACGTCCTTCTCGCGGGAGGTCAACTGATCGAGTTCCGGGTCATCGTCGGACGGGATCGCTCCGGCGAATGCGTCGAGGACGAACCCGGCCAGCCGTGGAGAGAAGACCGCGTCGCCGGCATCGATTCGCCGGATGGCATCGGCGAGGTCATCTGGCTCGATGGTCTTGGTCACATATCCCCTAGCCCCGGCCCTGATCATCGCGATAACGTCCTCGGCTTGGTCGGACACAGACAGGGCGAGAAACTTCACATCGGGATTGGTCTCGGTGACGCCTTCGACGACGGCGATGCCGCCCCCGTCGGGCATATGCACGTCGACGAGCACGACCGCGGGACGTAGGGCCCTGATCTCGTCGATTGCGGTGTCCACGTCATAGGCGGCGCCGACGATGCGAAAGTCAGAGTCGAGCTCGGCCCTGACGCCGGAGAGAAAGAGACGGTGGTCGTCTACGAGGTAGACCTTGATGCTCACGGCGCCAACTTGAGCATCACTTCGGTGCCTTCGCCGGCGATGCTGTCGATCGCCACTTCTCCCCCGACCTTCTCCATGCGCGCTCGGATCGACTCGGTGATCCCTTTTCGGTCGGAGGGCACCTGCTCGAGGTCGAATCCACGTCCCTGATCGGTCACGTAGACCTGGACCTCATCCCCTTCGACCTCGAGATAGAGCGAAATCCGATCGACCTCTGAATGCTTGGCGGCATTGACCATCGCTTCGGCCGCGGCGAACACCAATGCCCTCGTTCTCTCATCGATCGCCACGTCACCCACCGTCACAACGTCGATGGGGATCTGAAAGTCCGACTCCACTCGGGCCGCGGCCTGCTTCAACGCAGTCGACACCAGGTCGACACCATCGAGCGGCGCGGTCCCATACAGCCAGTCGCGGAGCTCCGACTCCTGGTGCCGTGCCAGCATCGCCATCCGCTGGGGATCATCGCTTCGCTGGATCAGGGCGAGGGTCTGGAGAACCGAATCGTGGAGGTGTGCAGCGACCTCGGCGCGCTCCTCCTGCCTGATTCGCTCGCTGCGCTCAGCGCTGAGATCGCCGAGCAGACGGCGCACCCATGGCCCGAAGGCCACGAACACACCGAGTCCTGTGAGGAACACTGCGAGGAAGACGACACTGAGCTCGAACACCTGGCCGATAGCGGCCGAGAACATGATGATGCCACCGGCAAGCAAGCCGATGCCGAGCACCAGTCGCGCCTTGCCCACCTTCTCCACTTCCGGGTTCATCAAGGCAGCGAAGGGACCCGGGCTCGACGGGTCGGTGAGAGCCGCGGTGCCGAAAGAGAGAGCGGCCGCAGTGAGGACCACCACGGCGCTCGGCCACAGCCCAACGGCGCCGAGCAGGAAGAGAAGACCGGTGAAGGAAATCCCGAGGCCGATCGCCCGGATGTTCTCGACCGGGTCATTCGGCCGGTCTTCGACCTTTTCATAGGTAGCCAGCCAGAAGAGAAGATAGAGGAGGCCCCCGAGCCCCCATATGGTCAGAAGTGTGACGAATGCTGCCCGCACGTATCCGTCGCGTACGCCAAGACTGTCGGCGATGCCCCCGGCTACTCCGGCGACGACCCGGTCGGACCTGCGTCGATGGAGGTCGAGCGACCATGCGGTGGCAGTGGGTTGCACCAGGGAATCATGCCCGTATATCCGTGCTTCCTCAATCGGGGAGTCCCCTGAACTGGGTCAGGGAGCGCTCAGGGTCGTCACCGATACCCTGATCGGCCACGGTCTGACCTAATGAAGAACATGGAGAACACAGACACAACCACTGCGGAGTCATCCCAGTGGAAACGCCGCTCCGATGAGCTGGTGCGCCCGGTCGAAGGGCGCATGCTCGCCGGCGTGGCGAAAGGAGTGGCCGACAACTTCGGCCTGTCGGAATGGATACCGAGGGTCTTCTTCGTGGTGACCGCGTTCATGGGGGGTCTCGGAGTAGTCCTCTACCTGGCATGCTGGGCCTTCATCCGCTCCGAGGACGAGAGCGAATCCATCGCGGATCGCTTCTTCTCAGGAGCCTCTTCCTCGAGATCGTGGCTCGGCATCGGGCTGATGGTGGTCGCCGGGATCATCGTGCTGTCCAACTTCACCTTTCTCGCGGGAGAGGTGGTCTGGGCGGCGGCATTCCTGGTCGTGGGCCTTCTGCTCTACACGGGCAACATCCCAACCGGGGCGAAGCGGTCCTCCGACGTGTCGGTCGAGTCAAAGGAGGGAGTTCAACGAATGACCACCACCGACACCATCGAACAGGAGTCCACGTTGGGGTCCACGCTTTCCGGCGACTCCCCCGCCGGAGGCACGGTGGCACCGCCACCGGTTCCGCCCCCCACTCCGACACCGCCAGACCTTCCACCTGCCAGGCCGCGAGAGACCTCGATCCTCGGTCGGCTGACCGTGGGGGCGATGCTGCTCGCCATGGGCCTCTTGGCGGTCCTCGACAACATCGATGCCCTTGCGATCGACGCTCAACCGCGCCACTACCTGGCGCTGGCAGTCACCGTCCTCGGCATCGGCCTCCTCGTCGGATCGCTGATGGGAAGGGCACGGTGGCTGATCTTGCTCGCCGTGATCATGATTCCGACGCTGGCCTTCTCGCCGGCGTTCGAATACGACTGGGACTCCGCGAGCTTCGACAGTCAGATCAGACCGACATCCTTCGAGGAAGTCGAGCCGCGATACGAGTTGGACATCGGGAGCATCCACCTCGACCTCCACGAGCTCCCATGGGCTGGACAGGAACTGGTCATCGATGCCGAAGTGGCGATGGGCAGCATCGAAATCGAGTTGCCGGAAGGGGTCGGAATCGTCGGCACGGCCACCGTCGACATCGGAGTCGTCTCCGAGCCTGGCCGCTCGAGCAGTGGCCTGGGTGACCCTCACCTCGACTGGAACGCCCCAGGCGAGTTGGGCACGGTGCGGCTCGACGCCGAGGTCAACGTCGGCAATATCGAGATATCACGTTGAGGAGGTCGGAAATGAAGAGACACGCGTTTGACGGACTTTCGTTCTTTGCAGGGTTGGTGATCACCGCGATCGGGCTCGCCTTCCTGCTGGTCCCGGATGTGTTCGATCTCGTCGACTTGTTCACGGACGCCGGATCGTGGTTCTGGGCGGCGGTGCTGATCGCAGTCGGCATCGCGATCATCGCACCTGCTGTGGCACGACGCCCCAGCTCAGACGACGAGAGTGACGACCCAGCTACGCAGGCTGAGGCTCTCTGATCGTCTCGTAGAGCGATCGGACGGCCACGAAGAGTACGAGAAACCCGAAAGCGACGGACAGGGTGCGGCCTTCGATGCCCAGCGCGAGCCTGGTGCCGATCAATGTGCCCGCCACTCCCCCGGCACCGATGAACATCGAGTCCCTGAGCTGCACCCGTCTGTTGCGCACGTTCACCACTGATCCAGCGATGGCAGTCAGGGCGATGGCGACGAGAGAAGTTCCCTGGGCGACGTGCTGATCGAGGCCGAGCAGGAGCACACTGGCGGGGACTATCACCACACCTCCTCCGATGCCCACGAGACCGGCGAACAGGCCAGAGATCAACCCGATGCCAAACGCCGCCAGGATCTGTGCTGTCACGTCGAGCCCGGTGACGCCCGAGATCGGGTCTCCTCCGAGCACCATGCGAGCGCCGGCCACGAGAAGGACCAGTGCGAAGGCGGTCCCCAGGGCGCGAGCGCTCATGCGGTTCATCAAGGAGGCTCCCACGATCGATCCGACGATCCCACCCACCCCGATGGCGAGCCCGAATGTGACGTCGATGTCACCGGCGACGCCATAGGCGACTGCGCCGGCCGCGGCGATGATGATGAACGATGCGAGAGAAGTTGCGTGGGCCCGATGGCGGCTCAGGCCAACCCAGACGAGCAACGGCACAAGGATGATGCCGCCCCCCACACCGAAGAATCCCCCCAGCAGTCCGCTTGCCCCTCCGATCACAGCCAGCTTGGCCAGGCCCACGGATTGCTGCTGATCCACGGGAATCGAGCCTAGGACTACGGTGGAGTGCATGGAATTCGACCCGACGACAGCTCTCGTGGTGGTCGATGTTCAAAACGACTTCGCTGATCCTGGGGGCAGTCTCTACGTCCAGGGTGGCGAAGAGGTGATCAGATTCATCAACGAGCAGATCGGTGAAGCGGTGGCAGGCGGGTCGACAGTCGTGTACAGCCAAGACTGGCACCCTGAGTCCACACCTCATTTCCAGAAGGATGGCGGGATCTGGCCTGTGCATTGTGTAGCCGATACCCAGGGAGCCGCGTTCCACCCAGATCTCGATGTCGTGGACGATGCCGTGCTCATCAAGAAGGGTGTGGGGGGTGAGGATGGGTACTCGGCGTTTCATCTCCGTGACCCGATCACCGGGGAAGAGTCCTCGACCGGACTGGCCGAGCGGTTGTCCGGCATCGAATCGGTGGTTGTCGTCGGCTTGGCTCTCGACTACTGCGTCAAGGATTCGGCAGTGGACGCGGTCAAGCTGTTTGACACGACTCTGCTCGCCGACGGGACCAAGCCGGTGAATCTCGAGCCGGGCGATGGCTCCCGGGCCGTGGCAGCCATGGTCGCCGCCGGTGTCAACATCGTCTAGGACGGTGTCAATAACAGCGGAAGCCCGATCTCCATCGCGTCATAGTGCCTGGTCGGGGGTCTGTCGTCGACGGCTGGAACGAATTGTTCAACACGTCCTAGCCCTCGAGACTCTCGATCAGCTCGAGTTGGAGGTCTTTCATCCGTTTGGTCAAGGACACGTGATAGATGTGCGGGTTGACGAGGCGGCGCACACCGGGGTCGAGACGATCGAGGTCGGCGCGACGCCGTTTTCGAAGGGTCTCCAGGTCAGGGTCGCCGTCTTGTCTCCTTCCGCCCCCAAACACCTGCTCCAGGAGATCTTCTGATCCCGAGAGGTCGCTGGGCCGCAAGGACCGGTGTACCTCGCGGTGGGGATGGAACAACTCGACGACCTCCGCATCGAGAGGCTCCTCCTTCGCTTCGGCGATGATGTCAGCGGTGGCCAGGCCACGTCGGTCGTATACCCGCACCACCCGTTTCTCTCCCGGCACGGCGACTTTCTCGATGTTCTCCGAGATCTTGATCGCGGGTTCCCACGATCCGTCGCCACCGTCGACGGCGACGAGTTTGTAGACCCCGCCCAGGGCCGGGTCGCCGTGGGAGGTGATGAGACGTGTCCCTACCCCAAATGTGACCCGGGAGACCAATGCCCTGGAATCGAGGCCGTAGCGCGGGGCCTCCGACTCGAGTTGGGAGAGGATCTGCCAGATCACCATCTCGTCGAGGTCTGAGGAGAGCACGATCGAGACGCTCTCGAAGCCGGCAGCGTCGAGCATGGCCGCTGCCTGAATCGTCATGTAAGCGAGGTCTCCGGAGTCGATGCGGATCCCCACCGGCTCGTGCCCGGACGCTCTGAGCTCACGGAAGACTTCGATCGCGTTGGGAACCCCTGAGTCGAGCACGTCGATGGTGTCGACCAGGAGGATGCACTCGTCTGGATAGAGGGAAGCGAACTTGCGGAACGCATCCAGTTCGGACGCTCCGAGAGCGATGAAGGCCTGAACCATGGAATGGGCGTGAGTGCCCTTGGGGTCGAGGCCAACCGCATGAGACAGCGCCACATTGGACGTGAAATCGGCCCCGCCGATGAGGGCCGCCCTTCCTCCGGCGTGCACTCCGGAGTGCGGGCCACGTCTCATCCCGAACTCGAGAACAGTGGCTCCCCTGGCGGCATCCTCGACCCGGGCTGCCTTGGTGGCCACGAGTGTGGGGTAGTTGAGGTGGTTGAGGAAAGGGGTCTCCAGGATCTGGGTCATGGCGAGGGGCCCGCGAACGATGGCTACCGGAGCGTTGGCATGGACCACTCTCCCCTCAGGGACGGCCTCGACCGTGACCGCAGAGAGATCACCGTGCTCTGACAGCCACTGGAGAAAGCCCCGGTCGAATCGCTTGGCCCCGGTGAGGGTCTCCTGAGAGCCCAGTAGCTCCAAGTCGTCGGGCTCGAAACGCGTGTGCTCCATCCACTCCACCAGCCAGCCCAGGCCGGCGGTTATGCAATAGCCCGCTTGATGGTTCCCGTAGTCGGGGTAGCGTCGGAAGAAATAGTCGAACTGGCCGTCACGGTCTGCCAGCCCCTCCTTCCAGTAGACCTGAGCCATCGCCAGCTGATACTGATCGGTGGCCAGCAGGCCTCCGAGACGGTCGTGACTGTCGGGCATCTCTTCATCATGCCAGCCCGACCGTCAGGTGTGGTCGATGACCAGCCCTTCCCGCGGCGCCAACGCCACAGCCTCGCGGTTGCGTCCTCTGCGCTCGCGGTCGGCCGTGGAGAACACGATCTCGCCACGGCCAACGTCGATCGAGCGAGCCTCGTCGGAGAAGTTGAGGACCACCGTCATCGTCTCCGAGTCGGACTCCCTCCGATAGGCGAAGACGTCCTCGGTCGAAGCAGGATGGCTGAGGAAGGAGCCGATCTGGAGCGCACTGTGCTCCTTTCTCAGTCGGAGTAGGTCGCGGTAGAGGTTGAGTGTCGACCCAGGGTCACCGAGCTCAGTCTCCACGTTGACGGTGGTGTGGTTTGCGCCGACGGGAAGCCAAGTGTCGCCCCCTGACGGTGAAAAGCCCGCGTTCTCCCCGGCGTCCCACTGCATCGGGGTCCGGGCGCCATCCCGACTCAGCCACTCCACATTGTGGCCCCAAGGGTCACGAGCCTTGGTGGCTGGGACCGCCACCTGCCGCATGCCCAACTCGTCGCCGTAATAGAGGAATGGGGTGCCGCGCAGGGTGAGTAGGAGCAAGGCGGCCAGACGCTCATGATCCTCGGGCAGCCTGCTCGCCAATCTGATCTCATCGTGGTTGCCCAGGGTCCAATTGGTCCAACCGCCGACCGGGACGTTCCATAGAACCGCTTCGATGGTGGCCCGCAGGCTGGGGACATCCCAGTCGGCGGTCATCAGGTGGAAGTTGAACGGCATGTTGAGCTGATCGAAGTTCTCGCCGTAGTAGGAGGCCCATTCGGGCAGGTCGAATATGTGGATCTCCCCAACCGTGAGAGCATTTCTCTCGTAGGAGTCGGTGACGGTGCGCAGACGACGATGCATCTCGTGAACGTCGGGATGTGCAAAGTCGTAGAGATGGATGTAGTCGTCGTACTCCCCCATGTCCTTGTACGGCCGGGGGTAGTCCGCCGGCGCAGGCGGGTTGTCTCTCTCCTGGGGGTCCTTCATCATCTGATGGGCTGCGTCGACGCGAAAGCCGTCGACACCCATGTCGAGCCAGAAGCGGGCCACGTCGAACATGGCATCGACCACCTCGGGATTGCGCCAATTGAGGTCTGGCTGTTCGCTCAGATAGGTGTGGCGGTACCACTGCCCGGTGGTCTCGTCGTGGGTCCACGCAGGCCCGCTGAAGACGCTGACCCAGTTGTTGGGGGGCCCGCCGTCGCGACCATCGCGCCACACGTACCAGTCGCGCTTTGGATTGTCCCGTGACGAGCGTGACTCGAGAAACCATGCGTGTTGATCGGACGTGTGGTTGATCACGTAGTCGATGATCACCCGCAGCCCGAGACCGTGTGCCTTGGCGACAAGCTCGGCGGCATCGGACAAGTCACCCATCAAGGGGTCGACATCGGTGTGGTCGGCGATGTCATAGCCCCAGTCACGCATCGGGCTCTTGAAGAAGGGTGAGAGCCAGATGGCGTCTACGCCGAGGGTGCCCGTGAGGTAGTCGAGTCGGGAGATGATGCCGCGGAGATCCCCGTAGGAGTCGCCATCGGAGTCGGCGAAACTGAGGGGGTAGATCTGATAGAAGACGGCGTGCTTCCACCAGGTGTCATACGACGTCCGCGCCATTCAGCCCTGACGCTAGGGCGATCTGCTCCAGGATCGTGACAACTCCGGCGACGTCTTCGACCCGGTGCTCCGCGTCGGTATCCCCCTCCCCCACCTTGATGCCGACATCACCCGGCCTGAGGGCGGAGAAGACGGTCTCGTCGGTGGTGTCATCACCGATGTAGAGGATCGGTCTCGCCCCTGCCAGCTCGAGGATGGCGTCCCCCTTCGTACGGGTGGCGATGGTCAGCTCCACGACCTTCTTTCCCTCGATCACCGCGACTTCCGGGTGGTCCTCAACCCAGGTCCTGATCATCTCCAGTGCCGGTTTGGCAGTGTCCTCGTCCACATTGCGGTAGTGGAACGTCACCGACCGGGTCTTCCTCTCCGTGAACGCCCCCGGGAGGGCTCGGGCCAGATCGTCGACCAGGGTGGCCATCTCATGGACGAAAGACTCTGTTGTCGACTCCTCGCCAACGTCGTTTCCGTGCTCTCCGATGAAGATGGCGCCCTCGATGTCTCCGAGCCTCGTCCGCAGGTCCTCGAAACCCCTCCCGGACACCACGGCCAGCAGCCGCCCCGGCTGGCGAGCGATGGTTCGAAGTGATTCGACTGCACGTGCCTCAGGGATCGCCAGATCGGGGTGCTCGACCAACGGGGCAATCGTCCCGTCGAAGTCGACACCGATCACCGTTTCGGGACGGGAGGCGAATCCCTCTATTGCCTCGTCGAGACTCAAAGGTCCAGGGCGCTCAGGCACCGATCCGCCCACCAGAAGACGTCATGGCGATTCACCGACCGACGCAACGCCTTCATCTGCGGGTTGCCCTTCATCGAGGCGGTGCCGATTGCCTCGTCGAGCGTCGTCGCAAGGGCGTTGAGGTCGAATGGGTTGACGATGAACGCCTGTGTGAGCTGCTCGGCCGCCCCGGCGAACTCACTGAGTATGAGTGCACCGGTGTCGTCGTAACGCGTGGCAACGTACTCCTTGGCCACGAGGTTCATCCCGTCGCGTAGAGGGGTGACGAACATGACATCGGCAGCTCGGTAGTAGGCGATGAGCTCGTCGAAGGGCACGCTTCGGTACAAGTAGTGGATGGGGGGACGGCCCACCTCGGCGAGGTCTCCATTGATGCGACCAACGAGGCCTTCGATGTCGGCGCGAATCCGCTGGTACTCCTCGACGTCCTCGCGGCTGGGGACTGCGATCTGAACGAAAGCGATGTCACCGATCAGGTCGGGCCGCCGCTCGAGGAGAGTCTGCAGCGCACGCATGCGAAGGTCGATCCCCTTGGTGTAGTCGAGCCGATCGACTCCGAGGATCACCACCTGCGGGTCGCCGAGATGCGACCTGATCTGCTTGGCAGCCAGCGTCGTCTGATCGGATTGGGCCTTCTCGTCGAAGACCGCCGTGTCGATCCCGATCGGTGCAACCTGCAACACCACCTCGCGTCCTTGCCAGAACAACTTACGGGAGGACCCGGTCGCACCCACGAGACGACGGGCGGCGACTGCGAAGTTGGTGCGGCTCGATCGAGACTGGAAGGCGAGGACGTCGGCTCCGAGGAGCCCTTCGAGGACGTCATTTCGCCACGGGAGCTTGGCGAACAGCTCGACCGGGGGGAAAGGAATGTGCAGGTAGAAACCGATGCGGTGCACCTGAGTCATGTCCCGCAACAACTGCGGCACCAGCTGCAACTGGTAGTCCTGCACCCAGGCGACATCACCGCTTCCGAGCCCCTGCGCGGTCACCTCGGCGAATCGTTCGTTCACTTCCTTGTAGGGCCGCCACCAGTGGCGGTGGAACTCGGGAGCCCGAACCGCGTCGTGGTAGAGCGGCCACAGTGTCCCATTGCAGAAACCGACGTAGAACTCTTCGTACTCTTCCTGGCTCAGGGTGACCGGGACCTGGTCGATGTCGGAGTGCTCGAAGGGTTCGAACTCCCGGTCGGCGATCCCGCTCCACCCGACCCAGCTTCCTTTGGTGCGTTGCAGGATCGGGGTCAGTGCCGAAACCAGCCCTCCAGGGCTGGTGTTCCAATCGCCTGACTCTTCGTCGAATGCGACTGGGAGGCGGTTGGCGACTACGACGACTCGACGTTCATGCTCAGGCACGGACGCCAAACTATCGCGCGTGGAGGACAAGGCATACTGTGTCGTCTATGGCAGTTGGTGGCGGAACCAGGGCGGTCATCACCGCGATGCTCGCGAATGCCGGGATCGCGATAGCCAAGTTCGTCGCATACCTGGCTACCGGGTCGGGTGCCATGCTGGCAGAGTCGATCCACTCGGTGGCTGACACGTCGAACCAGGCCTTGCTCTTGTTGGGAGGTCGCCGAGCCCAACGCGTCGCCGACGATCGGCACCAGTTCGGCTACGGGAGGGAGCGGTTCTTCTGGGCATTCGTGGTGGCGATGATCCTGTTCGCCCTCGGTGGCATCTTCTCGATATACGAAGGGATCTCGAAGCTGCGTGACCCGCATGAGCTCGAATCTCTGGGTTGGGCGATGGGGGTCCTCCTCTTCGCCACCGTGGCGGAGAGCTTTGCGATGCGAACCGCCATCATCGAGTCGCGCAAGGTGAAGGGGAGCCGGACCTGGTGGGAGTTCATTCGCAAGTCACGGTCCCCCGAGCTCCCCGTCATCCTCCTCGAAGATTCCGGTGCGCTCATCGGCTTGCTTCTCGCCATGATCGGAGTCGGGCTGACGGCTCTCACCGGTGACCCGACCTGGGACGCATTGGGGACGCTCGGCATCGGCGTCCTCCTCGTGTCGATCTCGGTGGTCCTCACCATCGAGATGAAGTCCCTCTTGATCGGGGAGGCAGCCACTCAGGAGCACATCGAAGCGATCATCTCGGCTGTTGCCGGAGTGACGACGGTCAGCCGGGTCATCGATCTGAAGACCCAGCACATCGGGCCCGATGAGCTCTTGGTCGCCGCGAAGATCGAGTTCGATCGAGGCCTCTCCAATGTCGAGATCAGCGACGCCGTCGACACCGTCGAAACAGCCGTTCGCGCCTCGGTGCCGTTGACGATGCAGATATACCTCGAGCCCGATCTCTTCGATCCCAAGCATGCCGACACACCGGATCTCCCCTCCTCGCACTGAATCCCGTTTCCTCGCATCACCTCACGGGTAATCCGCCGTCGAGCGAAAGGAACTCATATGCAATGCGCCCACGAGATCTGCACCTGCACCGTTCCCACAGCCGGCGAATACTGCTCGCCCTCCTGTCGCACCGGCATCGAACAAGGAGACCAGTGCTTCTGCGGGCATCCTGATTGTGCCGCCAACCAGGTTCCGTGACGGCACCATCTCTGCTCGCGAGAGGTGGGATACGATCCGCTGATGACACCCGCACCCGACGGAGCCCTCGACTGGCTGCTCGATTCCGACCCTTCGATCCGTTGGCAGGCGATGCGTGATCTCCTCGACGCTCCGCGAGAGGAGTGGGCAGCAGAGCGTGCCAAGGTGGAGACCGAGGGGTGGGGAGCCCGGCTTCTCGCCCTCGAGGACGACGATGGTCGGTGGGACGGTGGCGCCCATTTTCCTGCTGACTTCGTGTGGGGCGGCGACGAACCGGGCCAGCCTTGGACATCAACCAGCCACTCGCTCGCTCAACTCCGTGAGTTCGGCCTCCCGCAGTCCAACAGGACGCAGGAGATGGTGGAGCTCATCGGTGCCAACACTCTCTGGGAGCACGACGACCAGCCCTATTGGGAAGGCGAGGTCGAGCCCTGCATCAACGGAGCGCTGGTCGCCAACGGCGCCTACTTCGGCGTCGACATGACCCCGGTGGTCGAGAGGCTCATTTCCGAGCGCATGGAAGACGGTGGGTGGAATTGCGAAGCCGAGAACGGATCAGTGCGATCTTCGTTCGACACCACCATCAACGTGCTCGAAGGGCTCCTCGAGCACGAGAGGGCCACCGGAGGCACAGCAGAGTCACGTGAGGCGCGGCGCTCTGGCGAGGAGTATCTCCTCAAACGCTCGCTCTATCGCAGGGAGAGCACCGGTGAGCCTGCTGACGACAGGTATCTCTACTTCCTCCACCCCAACCGATGGCACTACGACGTGCTCAGGGCTCTCGACTACTTCCGAGAGTCATCTCTCCTAACCGGAACGCCTCCTGATCCCCGGCTCGGTGAGTCCATCGAGCATGTCCGCTCACGACGCCTGCCCGACGGCACCTGGCCCCTCGATTGGAATCCGACCGGCCGCACCTGGTTCGAGGTCGACGAAGGTCAAGGTGAGCCTTCGAGATGGATCACCCTCCGCGCCCTACGCGTCCTCGACTGGTGGGACAGCACCCAAGATCGAACCTAAGGTTCCTGGACCCGGATATGGGCCGATTCCGCTGATGTTCTCCACCTTGGTGCCCCGGCTCAGTGGTGCCTCGCAGGGATTCTCTGGTCAGCTCGGTACTTGCACATGTCTGGGACGCACTGGCATTGTCGTGATGTGACA
>Ga0214469_1000336_pt1 | contig 15930 bp, 16 predicted proteins | sample RVTome_10_FD_187340 | JGI IMG/M metagenome (GOLD analysis project Ga0214469, IMG submission 187340) | Soil microbial communities from uranium-contaminated site in the Upper Colorado River Basin, Wyoming, United States - RVT153D57 HiSeq ... | reverse complement strand
GCACCGGGACGCCTCGGCGAGTAGTATAGAGGTTACCTCATTAAGAGGTTACCCCGCAAATTGTCTGGTGCGCGGTAGCGTTCGCGCTCGTGGAGACCGACATCGCCGCGCAGACGGCCGATCTTCTCGCCAGGACGAACCGCCGGCTGCGACGGCAGGCGGAGCAGCGACTGGGACCGCTCGGTGTCACGCCCGGTCAGGTCCGGGTCCTGCGGGCTCTGTCCAGGGCGGAGAAGCCGTTGCGCATCGGCGACCTGGCCCGCCGGCTCGATGTGGTGCCGCGGTCGGCCACGTCGGTGGTCGACGATCTGGAGAGACTCGGGCATGTCCGCCGCGAACGTGATCCGCAGGACCGCCGGGCGACACTGGTGGTCCTCACCGCCGGCGGCACGTCGGTCCTCGACGAGCTACGGCGTCGCCGGAGGGCCGGGTTGGCGGAACTGCTCGACCGGTTGACCCCGGCCGAGCAGGTGGAACTGGTCCGTCTTCTCACCCGTCTGGCCGGCGATTCCTGATGTCGCCGGTCGCTGCGCGAGTGCGGTCCTCGTGCCTGGTGGCAGGCTTGGTGGCGTGGCGATGTTCGACGTGACCGGAGCACGAGCGGAGCTGGCCCGGCTGCGCCCGGACCTGGACGAGTTCGTGACGGTGCGCGCCGATGCAGCCGAGATCGCCGCGTCGTTGATCGAGGGTGGGGTCAGCACACCGTTGGGTGGCCTGCCGGAGCTGAAGGCGGCCCAGGCGCGCCTCGACGAGTTGATGAGCGAGATCCAGAGTGCCGGCGCGGAGCTCAAGGGGTTCGCGCCGTTGCTGGTGGACTTTCCCTCGGAACGGGCCGGTGTGCCTGTTTTGCTGTGCTGGCTCGAGGGCGACCTGGACCTGGCGTGGTATCACCGGGTCGATCTCGGGTTCGCGGGTCGCAGACCCCTGTGGTGAACATCGAGCGTTCCGGAATTCAACCGCTCACATGTCTGGAAGGCGCAATGCCGCCGGAGCATGCGCGGGGACGGAGGGGCGCCTCGGTGGCACGACACTGATCCGCTCGTACGCCGATCCCAGCGGTGGCCGCGGATCCGGGTCAGCACGGTTCGGCCACATCGCCATGGCCCGCTCGGCCTGTGCCGTGATGGTGAGCGCCGGGTTCGCGCCCAGGTTGGCGGACACCGCCGAACCGTCGACGACGTGGAGGCCAGGGTGTCCGAACATCCGGTGGTACGGGTCGACCACACCGGTTTCTGCGGAGTCGCCGATCGCGCAGCCCCCCAGGATGTGCGCCGTCATCGGGATGTCGAAGACGTCGCTGACCGTGCCGCCCGGCACACCGCCGATCTCCTGGGCTGCCCACCGTGCAGCGACATGCCCGGCCGGGATCCAGGTGGGGTTGGGGGCGCCGTGGCCTTGCCGGCTGGTCAGCCGGTCGCGTAGCAGGCCCTTGCGGCGGGACACGCTCAACGAGTTGTCCAGCGACTGCATCACCAACAGGATCACCGTCCGCTCCGACCACCGTCGCACCGACAGCGACTTCACGAACTGGACCGGATGCCGAGCGGCGACGCCGAGAAAACGAACCGGACGCGGCAGCCTGCCGCCGCCGTCGACGAGCATGGTGCCGAGAAGGCCCATGGCGTTGCTCCCCTTGCCGTAACGGACCGGCTCGATGTGCGTCGCCGCGTCCGGGTGGATCGAGGAGGTGATGGCCGTGCCTTGCGAGTAGTCCACACCCGGTCCGTCGGCCGTCGCTCCGAGCAGGGCCTCGGAATTCGTCCGCGTCAGCTCGCCGAGGCGGGCAGAGATCCTGGGCAGGACGCCGTCGTCGCGCAGGCGGTGGAGGAGTGCCTGGGTCCCGAGCGTGCCCGCGGCGAAGAGCACGTACTCGGCGGAGAGGGTCCTTCGAGCCCGCCGGCCGCGGAGCCTGTCGTTGACGACCGACGACGGACCGTTCGGGGTGCGACGGATCTCCACGTCGTAGCCCTTGGACTCGCGTGGCCGCACCGACCGCACCGTCGACCGCGGCATGATCCGTGCGCCCGCCCGCTCGGCCAGGTGGAGGTAGTTCGTCTCCAGGGTGTTCTTGGCTCCATGCCGGCAGCCGGTCATGCACTCGCCGCAGCGCAGACAGCCGGAGCGGGTCGGGCCGGCACCGCCGAAGTACGGATCCGGCACCTCCGTGCCCGGCTCACCGAAGTAGACGCCCACCGGGGCGTGGTGGAACGTGTCGGCCACGCCCATGCGGTCGGCGACGGCACGCATGACCGCGTCGGAGGGCGTGGTCTCACTGTCGTAGGTGACGCCCAACATCCGTTCGGCCAGGTCGTAGAAGGGTCGGAGCTCCGCTCGCCAGTCGGTGATGTCCCGCCACTGCGGATCGTCGTAGAAGTCGCCCAGCGGCCGGTAGAGCGTGTTCGCATAGACGAGCGAGCCGCCGCCGACGCCGGCTCCGGACAGCACGACGACATTGCGCAGCAACGAGATCCGCTGTATCCCGGTGCACCCGAGGACAGGCGCCCAGAGGAAGTTGCGGACATCCCAGCTGGTCCTCGGGAAGTCCTGCGGTGCGAATCGCCGTCCGGCCTCGAGGACGCCGACCCGATATCCCTTCTCGCTCAGCCGCAGCGCGGCGACGCTTCCACCGAACCCCGAGCCGATGACGAGCACGTCGAAGTCGAGCTCACCGCCGCCCGTCGCGGCGTCGGCTTGCGTCCTCCCTGCTGCCACGCCGGCAGGCTATGCCGCCCGTGACCCCGGACGAACCTCCCCCTCGGGCTGCTGCCAGGATGCGGGCATGCGCCTGGACCACGTCTCGTACGCAGCGGGCCCGGAGGGTCTCGACGCGACGAGCCAGGAGTTGGCCGGGGCGCTCGGTGTCGACCTCGTCGACGGGGGTGTGCATCCCCGCTTCGGAACCCGCAACCACGTGCTGCCCCTCACCGACGGTCACTACCTCGAGGTCGTCGCCGTGCTCGACCATCCCGTGGCCGACAAGGTGCCGTTCGGCCAGGCTGTCCGGGCCCGGACGGAGGCCGGCGGGGGCTGGTTGGGCTGGGTCGTCGCCGTCGACGATCTGTATCCTGTCGAGGCCAGGCTCGGCCGTCGAGCGGTGCAGGGCAACCGGAAGCGCCCCGACGGGTACGAGCTGCTGTGGAAGCAGATCGGCGTCATGGGTCTGTTGGCCGATCCGCAGCTGCCGTTCTTCGTCTGTTGGGAGTCCGACGCCCGGCAGCATCCGTCGGCGGCCGTCGGTCACGGCGATGGGGTCGACCTCGTCTGCCTGGAGATCGCCGGCAGCCCGCACCGCGTGGCCGAGTGGCTCGGCGAACCTGAGGACCACCCACTCAGCGATGTCGACGTCGACTGGGTGGCCCCGCACGGTCAGCCCGGTGTTCAGGCCGCCCACTTCCGTACCCGGGCGGGAATCGTCCGCATCTGACTCCCGGTGGGCACCGGAATGATCACGTTAAGAGTGTCTGTCTCCCCGTTGCCAGGTCTGGAGACCTGGCAACGGACCCAGAGACCCTCTTAACGTGATCATTCCGGTGCCGCGACAGGACGTCAGGCGTCCTTCTTCTGGAACAGGACCCAGCCGATTGCGAGGATGACCGCGACGAACAGAGCGAACACGCCTCCGGAGACCCAGCGGTCCAGGAAGTCGAAGTTCGGCTGACCCTCGCCGGTCGGGAAGTCCTCGAAGGCGAACAGCCGGGACCCTGCGGAGAACGGCAGGAACTTCAGCGCCGGCTGGAGCCAGTCGAGGGCGGGGACGAAGGAGAGCCCGACGATCACGGTCTCGACGATGAAGGGGAACACGAAGATCACGACGATCGCCGACGGCACGCCACGGAACAGTTGAGCCAGCGCCAGGCCGAGAACGGCCCACAGCACCGTGTAGACCACGTAGCCGCCCAGCGCCTCGGGCAGCGGGGCGTCGCCCAGAGGCACGGACTCGCCGCGAGTGATCATGAACACGAGCCAGCACAGGAGCACGGAGACAACGGCGACGAGCGCGGCGGTCACCACGACCACGATGACCTTCGCCGCCAGCAGCCTCGACCGCTGCGGGATCGCGGTGAGTGTGGGCTGGATGGTGTTGTGCCGGTACTCGTGACCGGTGGCGAAGATCCCGACGATGGCCATGAAGATCGCGGGGAAGGGAACCCCGAAGTCGCCGCCGGCGGTCAGGGCCCGACCGATGGTGACGACGTCCAGCGGATCCGACCGCGTGGCCAGCCCGAAGATCAGCGCGACCACCGCGCTGAGCACAAGAGCGAGACCGATCAGCCAGTAGGTCGACCGGAGGGTGCGGATCCGCATCCACTCGAAGCGCAGCGCGTCGGTCATGCGGCACCTCCGGGAGCCGTGGTGCCAGGCTCGTCGCCGCTACGTGTTGTGGTGCCGGCCGCGTCGGTGCTCTCGGCCGTGTCGGCGAACTCCTGGGCGACGAACTCCTCGGACGCGCCGGTCGCGGACATGAAGGCCTGCTCGAGCGAGGCACTCTGCGGCGCCAGTTCGTGGAGGACGACGCCCGCCCGATGGGCCGACTCACCGATCGCTGACGCGTCGGCGCCCGAAACCATGAGTGCGCCGTCCGGCAGGGACTCGACCGCCGCTCCCTCCCCGCGGAGGATGTCCGCGAACGACTCCGCCGCGGGAGACCGGACGAGCACGGTGGCCTGGGTGAAGCGTCCGACGAAGCTGGCCACCGGCCCGTTGTCGATCATCTTGCCGCGTCCTATGACCACCAGTTCGTCGGCCATGAGAGACATCTCGGCCAGCAGGTGGCTGGAGACGAACACCGTGCGGCCCTGACCGGCGAGCGCCTTGAGCACGTCGCGGAGCCAGTGGATGCCGTGCGGGTCGAGGCCGTTGGCCGGCTCGTCGAGGATGAGTACCGCGGGATCGCCGAGCAGTGCCTGCGCAAGCCCGAGTCGCTGCGCCATGCCCATCGAGAAGCCCTTGGGCTTCTTGTTCTTGACCTCGGTGAGCCCGACGATGTCGAAGACCTCGTCCACCCTGGATGTGGGTATCCGGTTGGCCGCGGCAAGCATCCGCAGGTGGTTGCGGGCCGTACGGGTGGGATGGAACGACTTCGCCTCGAGCACGGCGCCGATCTCGCGCATCGGGTCGCGGATGTCGCGGAAGCGCTTGCCGTCGAAACGCGTCTCGCCGCCACCGTGGTCGAGGTCGAGCATCAGCCGCATCGTGGTGGACTTGCCGGCGCCGTTGGGACCGAGGAAGCCGGTGACGACGCCGGGGCGGACGTCGAAGGTGAGATCGTCGACGGCGACCTTGTCGCCGTAGCGCTTGTACAGCCCGTGGGACGTGATCATGCAGACTCCCCCATGACGGGACGGACGGACAAGGCCGAACCTATCGGCCGCCGCCGGTGGGCCACTCGTTCCAGGAGCGGATGGTCGCTCACCGCCGGAAGACGGAGCGGACGCTGGATCCGCTCCGAGCGGTCGAACCCTACCTGTCGTCGTCGGCGCCGACCAACGATGTGTGGCCCGGTCAACCGACCCGCAGCGACGTCCGGGCGAGCCGCCCCGCCTGGGCGCCGTAGGACCCGCCGAACAGGACGGCGTGGACGAGGACGGGATGGAGCTGATGGAGCGCGACCCGGGCCTGCCAGCCGTCGGCGAGTGGAGCCGAATCGTTGTACGCACCGAGCACCCGGTCGAGGTGCGGGCATCCGAACAACGAGAGCATCGCGAGATCGGACTCGCGATGGCCGCCGTGCGCGGCGGGATCGACCAGCCGTGCGATCCCGTCGGCACACCAGAGCACGTTTCCCGCCCACAGGTCGCCGTGGACCAGCGCCGGCGGTTCCACCGGCCCGGCCAGCCGAGGGAGGTCGGCGAGCAGCCGCTCGATGTCGCGAGCATCCTGCAGGCCGACCGCGGCCGAGTCGACCGCGGCGCGTAGGTACGGCAGCACCCGACCCTCGGCCCACATCTCCGCCCAAGACGTCCACGGACCTCCCGGCAGGCGCAGCGTCGCGATCCAGCCGTCGCCGTCGGGGGATCCGAAGACGTCGCCGCCGGAACGGTGCGTCGTTGCCAGCGACCGGCCGAAGCGCTCGGCCGCCGGCGCGGACGGCGGCCCGGTCTCGAGCCATTCGAGGACCAGGCAGGAGCGGTCGTGCGCGACGACCTCCGGCACCGGCACACCGCCGTGGACGGCTCCCAACCGGCGCAGTCCTCGTGCCTCTGTCTCGAAGAAGTCCGGTGGCATCCCCGGTCTGGTCTTCACGAAGACGGCCCGACCGTCGGAGAGCTCGGCCACGCTGCTCTGGCAGATGTCGCCGCCCCCCACCGGGTGAACGGTGATCACGGATGACCCGGTCAGCCGCCCGATGACATCGGTACGCAGCGCATCTCGGCTGCGGTCACGGGGCACGCGGGTCGTCCGCCAGCTCACGGCGAAGCGCTTCGACCAGTCCGTCGACCGCGGCCTCCACCTGGTCGAGGACGCGGTCGAACCCGTCGTCCGGCCCGTAGTAAGGGTCCTGGACATCCAGGTCACCGGCCGCCAGCGCAGCCGGGTCGTACGTCCTCAGCATCTGCACCGACTCCCGGCTGACACCGTCCGGCGCGAGCAGGCTGAGGTCGGCGAGATTGTCCCGGTCCATGGCCAGGACCAGGTCGTACTCGGCGAACGACTCGACGACGAACTGGCGGGCGACGTGGTCGTCGGCCTGATACCCACGGGCGTCCAGTGCCGCCAGTGCTCGCGGGTCGGCGGGGCCGCCGACGTGCCAGCCACCGGTTCCCGCGGACTCCACGACGACGCGGTCCGCCAGACCGACGTCACCCAGCCGCCTCCGCAGCACTGTGGCCGCCATCGGGGAGCGGCAGATGTTGCCCAGACAGACCAGGCAGATGCGGAAGGCGGCGCCAGGGGGGACGTCGCCGCCGGGGCTCAGATCGCTCCGTGGCCTGCGTGGCGGGCAAGCTCGCCGACGACCAGCGCGAGCTCGGTGGCGAGCTCGAAGGACCGCTCGTGGTGAGGGTGGCCGCGCATCCACAGGCACACCGTCTGGACGACCGCACCCGACCAGGCCGGATCTCGCCGCAACGCGTAGCGCACGGAGACCGGGCGCGGCGTCGACGACGTGACCTCGTACCACTGCCCTTCGGCGAAGGCCAGCAGTGGGTAGCCGTCGGCGTCGTCGTAGACGACGTCGTACTCCCGCCCGCCGAGCAACTCGTCGTACCACGACCGTTCACGAGTGTCGGTCGTGCGTGTCAGGGGCGTGGGAGCCTGGGTGAACGGGCCGGTGGGCGCACTGGCCCACGGACTGTCCGAGGGGGGCTTCTCGGTCAGTACGGATCCCACGACTCCGAAGCCGTTCACCATCGGTTTCTCACCCTCCCGCAGGCGCGAAATGTGGGCACAACGACCCCCGCGACACCTGTCTCACATTTCCACATGACCCGGGCGTCCATCGTCGTGCAGGAAGTGGTCCCACGGTACGACACGCCATGCCGGGGTGGAAGCACCGACCCGCCGTGATCGGAACCAGGACACTCCGCCGCCGAGGTGGCCCGACGCGGGGTGAACCCGGTCGGCTAGTCCGGAAGCAGGAGGTTGAGCACCCAGCTGACGAACGAGATGACCAGGCCACCGAGCAGCGCGTCCCAGAACCCGTCGACGGTGAACGGCACGTCCAGAAGGTCGGCGATCCACGAGGTGAGCAGGAGCATCAGCGCGTTGACGACGAGCGTGAACAGTCCGAGCGTGAGCACGTAGAGCGGCAACGACAGGAGCCTCACGATCGGGCGCACCAGGACGTTGACCACGCCGAAGACGATGGCCACTGCCAGGATCGTCAGGACCTCGCCCTGCGTCGACGACGCGGTGACGTCGACACCGTCGACGATCACGGTGGCGATCCAGAGCGCGATCGCGTTGACGATCAGGCGGATGATCAGCTGCACGGGTGGAGCGTATCGGTCCGACGCCTCCCAGGGAACGACGTCGTGCGGTCGGTCACGCTAGCCGGAGACGGCGACCTCGGTGGGTGCCGGCTCGGTGGGCGACGGGGCGTGCGAGTGCTGGACGAGCCCGATACCGGCGAGGACGATGAAGCCACCCGCGATCTGGACCGGTGTGAGCGCCTGACCCAGCCAGGCCCACGCCACGAGACCGGCCACGACCGGCTCGGACATTCCGACGACGCCGACGGCGGTCGGGCTGATGTGCCGGAGCGCAGCGAGGTTCAGGGAGTAGGGGACCAGCGTGCCGAGCAGGATCACCCAGGCGATGCCGACCCACACCGGCGTCACCACGGTGTCGAAGGCACCGAGCATCGACGCCTCCCCGGTCAGCACCGATGGGTCGAATGTCCACCATGGCGTGGCCACAGCCCAGAACAGCGCACCGAAGGCGAACATGTAGAAGGTCAGCGACGCAGGGTCCCGCGTTGCCGCTGTATGGCTGCCGACGAGGAAGTAGGTGGCGAGGCATGCGGCGGCTCCCAGCCCTGCAGCCACACCGACCGGGTCGAGTCCGGTGTCGTGCCACACCTGTGCCACCAACGACAGCCCTCCGAGGGCCAGCGCCAGCGCCAGCCACGTCCGCGCGCGGACGTCCTGCCGCAAGACCATCCGGGCATAGAGCGCGACCAGCACCGGCGCGGTGAACTCCAGCAGCAGTGCGATCCCGACCGGAAGGCGGTCGATCGCCACGAAGTACAGCCACTGGACCAGCGCGGCGCCGGCGATACCCAGGACGACCAGCGCCGGGAGCTCGCGTGCCGTGACACGGAGCCGGCCCGGCGCCACGCCGAGCAGCACGACCCCGATTCCAAGAGCGGCACCAGTACAGCGAAGGGCCGACAGCCGGGCCGGCTCGATGCCCGCCTCGAGGACCACCTTCGAGACGCTGGCATTCACCGAGAACAGGATCGCGGCCAGGGTGACGTACACATACCCTCGACGGGAGCTCGCGATCCTCACCGGAGTGACATTAGCGTTTATGCGAGACGCTGGTGTCGAGCAGTGTCGGCTGACGAGGCCGGGACCACCGGCCTTATGGTGACCGCCATGTCCAGCGAGCCGCGGCTGCGCCGTGCCCTCGACGCGCTCCCGTCGTACAAGCCTGGTCGCCCGGCGGCTGCAGCGGGAGAGGGTGAGACCTACAAGATCTCGTCCAACGAGAACCCTTACCCACCGCTACCGGGCGTCCTGGAGGCCGTGATCGAGGCGGCCGGCACCATGAACAGGTACCCGGACATGTTCGCGACCGGTCTGGTCGCCGCACTCGCCGAGCGCTTCGAAGTCCCCGCCTCCCATCTGGCGACCGGCACGGGCAGTGTGGGCGTGCTCCAGCAGATCGTCCAGGCCACGGCGGCCGAGGGAGACCAGGTCGTCTATGCCTGGCGGTCGTTCGAGGCCTACCCCATCGTGGTCGGAATCTCCGGCGCCACCTCGGTCCGCGTTCCGCTCGACGCCGCGGCCCGTCACGATCTCGACGCCATGGCCGATGCGGTGACCGACCGGACCCGGTTGATCCTCGTCTGCAGCCCCAACAACCCCACGGGACCGGTGGTCGGCCGCGATGAGTTGACCGCCTTCCTCGAGCGTGTTCCCGGCGACGTCCTGGTGGTCCTCGACGAGGCGTACTGCGAGTTCGTGCGAGACCCGGACGCCGCCGACGGAATCGAGTTCTACCGTGACCGGCCCAACGTCTGCGTCCTGCGGACGTTCTCGAAGGCCTACGGCCTGGCTGGGCTCCGGGTCGGCTTCGCCATCGCGCACGAGCCCGTGGCCGACGCGCTCCGGAAGACGGCTGTGCCGTTCGGCGTGTCCGGCGTCGCTCAACGGGCCGCCATCGAATCCCTGCGCCGGGAGGAGGCCCTGCTCGAGCGCGTCGAGGCGATCGTCGCGGAGCGAAACCGCGTGCGCAACGAACTGCTCGCCCTGGGGTGGTCCGTCCCGGTCACGCAAGCGAACTTCGTCTGGCTCGCCCTCGGCCCGGACACCGTCGAGTTCGCCCGCAGGTGCGACGACGCCGGCATCGTGGTCCGGGCCTTCCCCGGCGAGGGATGCCGGGTCACCGTGGCCGAGCAGGAAGCGGGAGACGTGTTGCTCAGGGTCGCCGCCCGATGGCGAGCCGGAGCAGCCTAGACCTCACAAAGGTGAACGGCACCCAGGGTTCGGGGGGCGAAACCCCGGGTGCCGCCCGCACTGCCCGCCTCAGCAACACCAAGTCGGGCTGTAGAGCGCCACGGTGGCCGTGGGGTGCGGACCGAGCGCCGCCGCCGTTCCAACGCCGGCCACCAGGGCCAGAGCCGTCAAAGCGGCGGCGATGAGACGCCGAGTACGCGACACCTCTTCCTCCCGGGGGGTTGGGGGACTGGCGCAGACGTGACACTTAGTAGTGAAATGGCGTCATGCCGATTCGTCAAGCTCGGACCGCCGCCGATCCCGATGCTCGGGCGGCGGTCGGCGTCCGTATCCGCTCCCTCCGGCTCGAACGCGGGTTGTCCCAGGCCGATGTCGCCGGCGGGATGCTGTCGGCCAGCTATCTCTCCCTGGTCGAGAGCGGACGCCGCCAGCCGGCCAGCGCGGCGCTGCAGCACATCGCCGACCGGCTCGGCGTCGACGCGGGCTTCCTCCGCGACGGTGTCGACGCCGAGGTCCGCAGGCGCGCCCGGCTGGCCCTCGGCTACGCCGAGCTCGCGCTGGATCGTGGCGACGTCGACGACGCCCACCGACGTTTCAGCGACCTTGTCGGTGCGCCCGGTCTCGACGACCAACACCAGCGTGAGGTGCAGATGGGGCTCGCGCTGGCCGCCGAGCGTCGGGGCGATCTCGAGGAGGCGCTGCGCGTCCTGGGGGAGCTGGCCGACCAGGCCCGCCGATCGCCGGCCGTGCACCCGTGGATGGACGTGGCCGAGGGGCTGTGCCGGTGTTACCGAGAGGCGGGCGACCTCGACCTGGCCATCTCGATCGGCGAGGAGGCGATGCACCACGCCGCCGAGCTGGGGCTCGATGCGAGCGACGAGTACGTCCGGCTGGGCTGCACAGTGCAGGCTGCCTACCAGGAGCGCGGCGACATCACCAGGGCCACCTTGATGTCGGCCGACCTGGTGCGCATCGCCGACACGATGGGCGCTCCGCACACTCGCGGAGCGGCGTACTGGAACGCGGCCCTGATCGCAGAGTCGCGCGGAGAGGTCGCGCAGGCGCTCGTCCTGGTCGAACGGGCTGTCGCGATGTTCGGCGAGAGCGACGACCGCCGCAACCTCGCCCGCATCCGGGTGGCGTACGCATGGCTGCTCCTCCAGCAGTCCCCGCCCGAGGCCGTGCGCGCGCTCGACCTGCTCGACAGCATCCGTCCCGACCTCGTCGACCACAGTGGCGCCGTCGATGTCGGTTACTGCGACACGGAGCGGGCTCGGGCGCTGATGACCCTCGGCCGGCTCGATGAAGCGCGTCAGGCTGCCGAACGGTCGCTGGCCGGGCTCGGCGACATGCCGCGTCTGGAGTCGGCGCACACCCGGCTCCTGCTCGGCCGGGTGCTCCGCGAGCAGGGCGATGTCGACGCGTGCGTCGAGCAGGCCACGCTGGCGGCGGCGACGCTCGAGGCGATGGGTGCGTCGAGGGGAGCGGCTGCGGCCTGGCGCGAGCTCGGCGACCTCTACCGCGAACTGGGCCACGTCGAGCCGACGCTCGATGCCTACGACTGCGCGCTCCGCGCACTGCGAGTTGCACCTGTGGCGGCGGTTCGACCGGTCGCCGACTCACCGCGACTCGGCACGATCGCACGTCAGGAGCACGCGAGGACGACGAGTTAGCTCACTGGTCGTCCGCGCCCTCGGCGCCGGCGGTGCACCGCAGGGGAGTGTGCGAGCCGGCACCGGGGGCGCGGCGTGTCATCGAGCCAGTGGAGCTCACCTCGTGCCCACCGGTTCGGGCATCTGTCGGTCCGATGCGACGGCCGGGCGCGCACGGGGCAGACGCTCGCCGCCCACGACGAGCGCCACCCCGACGACGACGAGCAGACCGCCCCCCAGCACCACGGCCGTGACCGGCTCGGACAGGATCAGCCAGCCGAGGAACACGGCGACCGCCGGGTTGACGTACGCATAGGTGCCCACCAATGACAGCGGCGCGTTCGCCAGGGCGAATCCGTACGCGGTGTAGCCGAGCAGCGACCCCATGACGACGAGGTACGCCAGCGCGATCCACCCCTGGGCGGGTACCTCGGCGAGCGTGAGGTCGGCGCCTTCACCGGCGACGAGGCCGACGCCGGTCATGATCGCGCCACCGGCCAGCATCTCGTACCCCGTCGCCAGCAGGGCGCCCTTGGGCAGGCCCAGCCTGGGCGACAGGTACGAGCCGAACGCCCAGCACACCGTGGCCACCAGGATGACCAGGACCCCCCAGAGCTCGACACCCTCGATGCCTCCCCGGGGAAGGCTGATCGCGGCGATGCCACCGAATCCGACCATGACGCCCAGCCAGGTCAGCGGGCGGGGCCGGTCACCGCGAGCCACCCGCAGCAGCACGAACCACAGCGGCACCGCGCCGACGATCAGGGCCGCCAGGCCGCTGGGCACCGTCTGCTCGGCGATCGCCACGAGCCCGTTGCCGAGCAGGAGCAGGAGCGTGCCGACGACGGCGGCGGCGCGCAGCTCGCGCCAGGTGACGCGCAGAGAACGCCACCCTCGGCGTAACGCGAGGAAGCCGAGAAGCAGTCCGGCGGCCGTGAGGAAACGCACGCCCATCCCCAGCAACGGAGGGATCTCCGACTCGACCACGACCCGAATGGCAAGGTAGGTCGAGCCCCACACGATGTAGACGGTCACCAGGGCTGCCCACACCGCTGCGGCACTCGCGCGGAACCCGGTCCGTGTCATTACCGTCTCCCAACGTCATTGCTGTCGTTCCATTGTCGGGGACGGGCCTGGCGACGCGACAGCGGATATCGGCCATCGAGACGCCAGATCGTGTCAACCCGGCTCAGCGGAGCCACGGGGGAACGCGGCCGCCCGATGTCTGCGGGTAACGTTCCCCCGCGCCGCTCGGTACCGTGGGACGCAACCGGTTGTGACCGAGCGGCCCGTCAGCCTCCGCTGGCGGATCCACGCGGTGACGGCTACTCCGTTCGGACCCGAACGCCCACCCTCAGCGTCGAGGGTCCGATCGGTCCGCGCGCCACGACCAGGCCGTAGCGGCGACCCCGCTGGCCGACGACGCGAAGGAGAACCATGACCGTCGAGACCGACGCCGTCGTGGCTGGGACGCCGGCTCACGACGAGTACGAGCTCGTCCAGCTGCTGACACCCGAAGGGGAGCGGGTCGCCCATCCCGACTACGAAAAGCTCGTCGCGGATGTCACCGACGAGGACGTACGGGCGCTGTACCGCGACCTCGTGCTGGCCCGGCGCATCGATACCGAGGCGGTGGCCCTCCAGCGCCAGGGTGAGCTCGGCCTGTGGGCCAGTCTGCTGGGCCAGGAGGCGGCGCAGGTGGGTTCGGCTCGCGCCCTGCGCGCACAGGATCACGTCTTCCCCACGTATCGCGAGCACGGTGTCGCGTGGTGCCGCGGTGTGGAGCCTGGCCTGCTCCTCGCGCTGTTTCGCGGCGTGGATCAGGGCAGCTGGGACCCGCACGAGAACAACTTCCACCTGTACACGATCGTGATCGGCGCCCAGACCCTGCACGCGACCGGCTACGCGATGGGCGTCCAGCGCGACGGCGCAGTGGGTACCGGCGACGTCGACCGCGACACCGCCGTCGTCGCCTACTTCGGCGACGGTGCCACCAGCCAGGGCGACGTCAACGAGGCCTTCATCTGGGCAGCGGTCACCAACGCGCCGGTCGTGTTCTTCTGCCAGAACAACCAGTGGGCGATCTCGGAGCCGCTCGAGCGCCAGACCCGAATCCCCCTCTACAAGCGGGCCGCGGGCTTCGGCTTTCCCGGCGTCCGCGTCGACGGCAACGACGTGCTGGCGTGCCTCGCGGTCACCCGGCAGGCACTCCAGCGGGCCCGCGACGGGGAGGGCCCGACCTTGGTCGAGGCCTACACGTACCGGATGGGGGCGCACACGACCACCGACGATCCCACGCGCTACCGGCTCGCCGCCGATCTCGAGCACTGGAAGCTCAAGGACCCGATCGAGCGGGTCAAGGCGTATCTGACCCGCGGCGGCGGCGCCGACAGCGGGTACTTCGAGTCGGTCGAGGCCGAGGCGGAGGTCTTGGCCGAACACCTCCGCGCGTACTGCCGTGGTCTGCCGGACCCGGCCCCGACGTCGATCTTCGAGCATGTCTACGTCGAGCCCACACCGACGCTCGTGCAACAACGTGACGAGCTGGCCACCTACCTGGCGTCGTTCGATTCGGATCCCGGCAGTGACACCGGTGGTGAGGAGGCCGACCGATGACGACGATGGCACTCGGTAAGGCGATCAACGCCGGCCTCCGCCGGGCCATGGAAGGCGACCCGAAGGTCCTCGTCATGGGCGAGGACGTCGGCAAGCTCGGTGGCGTGTTCCGGATCACGGACGGCCTGCAGAAGGACTTCGGTGAGGACCGGGTGATCGACACCCCGCTGGCGGAGTCCGGCATCATCGGCACGGCGGTCGGGCTCGCCCTGCGTGGCTACCGGCCGGTGTGCGAGATCCAGTTCGACGGGTTCGTCTTTCCCGGCTACGACCAGATCGTGTCGCAGGTGGCGAAGATGCACTTCCGCTCCGGCGGCCGCCTCCGCGTGCCGATGGTGGTCCGGATACCTTTCGGTGGCGGCATCGGCGCGGTCGAACATCACAGCGAGAGCCCGGAGGCGTACTTCGCACATACCCCGGGGCTGAAGGTCGTCGCCGTCTCCAACCCGCTCGACGCCTACTGGATGATCCAGCAGGCGATCGCGATCGACGACCCCGTGGTCTTCTTCGAGCCCAAGCGCCGGTACTGGGAGAAGGCGGACGTCGACGAGGAGGGTTCCCCGGAACTGCCGCTGGATGCGGCGCGGGTCGTGCGGTCCGGCACCGATGCGACGCTTGTCGGGTACGGGCCGATGGTGAAGACCTGCCTGGACGCCGCGGCCGCGGCTGCGGAGGAGGGCCGGTCACTCGAGGTGATCGATCTGCGGTCGTTGTCACCCATGGACATGCCCGTGGTGTTCGACGCGGTCCGTCGAACCGGCCGATGCATCGTCGTGCACGAGGCGCAGCGGTCCCTGGGTATCGGCGCGGAGGTTGCCGCGCGCATCAGCGAGGAATGCTTCTACTCGCTGGAGGCGCCGGTGCTTCGCGTGACCGGATTCGACACGCCCTATCCGCCGGCACGGGTCGAGGAGGAGTACCTTCCCGACCTCGACCGTGTGCTCGACGGAGTCGACCGCGCCCTGGCGTACTGAGGGGTCTGGAATGAGCGACGTTTCGCAGTTCAAGCTTCCCGATGTCGGCGAGGGCCTGACCGAGGCCGAGATCGTGTCCTGGAAGGTGAAGGTCGGCGACACGATCAAGATCAACGACGTGATCGTCGAGATCGAGACGGCGAAGTCGCTGGTCGAACTGCCGAGCCCTTACGCAGGAGTCGTCGACGGCCTGCTGGTCGAGGAGGGGGCGACGGTCCCGGTCGGTACGCCGATCATCGCGGTCCGTGCAGAGGGCGCGGGCAAGGGTGAGCCGGCGGCGGCGCCGGACGAACCCGGCCAGGCCGTCGAGGAAACGCGGCCCGGGGACGTGGGTGGCGCCGGTGTGGTGGGCGGGCCGGCCGAGGACATGGTGCCGACACCGGTCGCGGCCGAGCCGGATCGGCAGGCCGTGCTCGTCGGCTACGGCCCCCGGACCGCCACGACCCGCCGGCGCCCGCGCAAGGCGGCGTCCGCGGCCCCCGAGGCGTCGGCTCCGGCCGCCGCCGCCCTCACCGCCACCTTCAACCCCGTTGATCATGGCGAATCGGGGGCTTTCGAGGACGACGA
>Ga0214469_1000335_pt1 | contig 15973 bp, 20 predicted proteins | sample RVTome_10_FD_187340 | JGI IMG/M metagenome (GOLD analysis project Ga0214469, IMG submission 187340) | Soil microbial communities from uranium-contaminated site in the Upper Colorado River Basin, Wyoming, United States - RVT153D57 HiSeq ... | reverse complement strand
GAAGGTCGACCTTCCGGACGCAGTCCTCGACGAGCGGGAGCGCGGCGCCCGAGTCCAGGCGCAGCACATCGTTCGCCACGCCGGGCTCGACCTCCTGCACGCGCCCGAGCTCGCGCCCGCCCTCCTCCTCCACGGCAAGGCCGACGAGCTGGAAGGCGTAGAAGCTCCCCTCCTCGGGCTCCGGCAGCTCGTCCACGGGAAGCTCGAGCGCCGCACCGCGCTCGACGCCCCGGTCGAGTCGGACGACGAGCCGCCCGCCGCCGGCCCGCTTCGACGCGACGACGGTGGCGGCCTCGCGCCCGACGTACACCCGCGCGCCGCGCGCGAACCGCTCGGGCGCCTCGCTCGCGTGCTCGACGACGAAGTCGCCGCGCAGGCCGTGCGGCCGCCCGACGCGCCCGACCGCGACCCAGCCCGGGTCAGCCAACGATCTCGAGCAGGCGGCGCTCGTCCGCCTTCGCGCCGCTCGCGCGGACGAGCGTGCGCAGCGAGCGCGCGATCCGCCCGCCCTTGCCGATCACCTTGCCGAGGTCCTCCTCGGCGACGTAGAGCTCGAGGACGACCGCACCGTCCCGCTCCGAGCGCTCCACGCGAACCGCATCCGGCTCGGAGACGAGGCTTCGCGCGAGGTGGACGATCATCTCCTCGACGGGCGTTGCGGTCATGCGAAGCCTCAGCTCGGCGGGCCGGAGCCCTGCGCCTTGAGCAGGCGCCGCACCGAGTCGCTCGGCTGCGCGCCCTTGTCGATCCACGCCTGGATCTTGTCCGTATCGAGGTCGATCGTGGACGGGTCGGTCTGGGGGTTGTAGCGCCCGACGATCTCGATGAAGCGACCGTCGCGTGGCGAGCGCTGGTCCGCCACCACGACCCGATAGATCGGGTTCTTCTTCGAGCCCACGCGGGCGAGCCTGATTCGTGTTGCCATTCGTCTCCTTCGCTAGCGCCGCGCCTGCTGGGCGACGATCGACTGCAGGTTGGGCATTTTGCCTTGCCCGAGCTGCTTCATCATCTTCTGCATCTGCTTGCGCGCCTGCAGGAGCTTGTTCACCTGCTGGACGCTCGTGCCGCTTCCCCGCGCGATTCGCGCCCGGCGCGATCCGTTGATGATCTCGGGGCGCGCACGCTCCTCCGCGGTCATCGAGAGGACGATCGCCTCGACGCGCGCGAGGTCGCGGTCGTCGACGTTCACGCCCTTCATCTGCTTTCCGAGTCCCGGGATCATCCCCATGACCGACTGGAGCGGCCCCATCTTCCGCATCATCCGCTGGGCCTCGAGGAAGTCGTCGAACGTGAACTGGCCGGCGCGCAGGCGCCGCTCCATCGCCTCCTGGTCGTCCTCGGCGACCGCTGCCTCGGCCTTCTCGATCAGCGTGAGAACGTCGCCCATCCCGAGGATCCGCGAGGCCATGCGGTCGGGGTAGAACTCCTCCAGCTGGTCGAGCTTCTCGCCCGTCGAGACGAGCTTGATCGGCTTGCCCGTCACCGCCTTCACGGAGAGCGCCGCGCCGCCGCGCGCGTCGCCGTCGAGCTTCGTCATCACGACGCCGTCGAAGTCGATCCGCTCGGCGAACGCCTCGGCCGTCGTGACCGCGTCCTGGCCGGTCATCGCGTCGAGCACGAGGAGGACATTCAGAGGCTTCACGGCGGCGCGAACCGCGGCGAGCTCGTCCATGAGCTCCTCGTCCACGTGCAACCGACCGGCCGTGTCGACGATGAGCACATCGCGTCCCTGCGCCCGTGCCTGGTCGACGCCGTGGCGCGCCACGGCCACCGCGTCCTTCGTCGAACGGTCGAGGTAGACGGGCATCTGGATCTGCCTCCCGAGCTGCTCGAGCTGGTCGATCGCGGCCGGGCGCTGGAGGTCGGCCGCAACGAGCGCCGGCGTCTTTCCCTGCTTGCGCAGGTGGAGCGCAAGCTTCGCCGACGCCGTCGTCTTCCCCGAGCCCTGCAGGCCCGCGAGCAGGATCACCGTGGGCGGGCGCCCCGCGAACGCGAGCTTCGAGCCGCCGGAGCCCATGAGCGCCGTCAGCTCCTCGTGCACGATCTTCACGACCTCCTGGCCCGGCGTGAGGCTCTTCGTCACATCGGCACCGAGCGAGCGCTCCTTCACGGTCGCGACGAAGCTCTTCACGACCTGGAAGTTCACGTCCGCCTCGAGCAGCGCGAGCCGGAGCTCCCGCGCAGCCCGCGCGAGGTCCTCCTCGGTGAGACGCCCGCGACCACGCAGGTCGCCGAGGGTCAGCTGCAGCTTGTCGGAGAGGGTGTCGAACATGGCAGAGGTTCGGAGGAAGCGGGCCCCGGATAGGACACCACAGGCGGGTCAGTGTAGCCCGCCGGTCGTGTCACTCATCCCAAGGAGGCATGCGATGGCGGACGTCGCCAAGGTCGTGACGGTGATCGGCAACTCCCCCGAGAGCTTCGCCCAGGCCGCGCAGGTCGCGGTCCAGGAGGCGTCGAAGACGCTGCGCGGGATCACGGGCGCGGACGTGATGTCGATGAGCTGTGAGGTGCAGGACGGCCGGATCACCACGTACCGGACGACGGTGAACATCGCCTTCGCGCTCGAGCGCGACGGGTCGTAGGGCCGGGCTCGGCGCTAGTTCGACTGGGCAGTCGGCCGCACGAGGATCTCGTTGACGTCCACGTGCGGCGGCTGCCCGATCGCGTAGAGGACGGCGCGCGCGACGTCCTCCGGCTCGAGCGCGTCGGTGACCGGGTCGTCGAAGAACGGCGTGGAGACCATGCCGGGCTCGATCAGCGTGACGCGGACGCCGGTGCCGTCGAGCTCCTGCCGGGCGGCCTCGCCCATCGCGGTCACCGCCCACTTCGTCGCCGAGTAGAGCGACCCGGGCAGGGCACGCCGGCCGGCGACCGACCCGGTGAGAAGAAGGTGGCCTCGCGAGGCCTTGAGCGCCGGGAAGGTCGCGCGGAGGGTGAGAGCGGCGCCGTAGACGTTCGTGAGCACCATCGCGCGCCAGTGCTCCGGCGTCGAGGCCTCGAACCCGCGCGGCGCGCCGAAGCCCGCGTTCGCGAAGACGACGTCGATCGAGCCGAACGCGTCGAGCGCCGCGGCCGCGAGATCCTGAACATCGACCCACTCGGTCACGTCGCAGCGGAGGGCGCGCGCTCGTTCCGGACCGCCGAGCTCGGCGGCGAGCTCCTCGAGCCGCTCGAGCCGCCGCGCCGCCAGCACGAGCCGGAAGCCCTCGGCCGCAGCCAGGCGCCCCGTCGCCTCGCCGATCCCGCTCGAGGCCCCCGTGATGACCATCACCCGCTCCTGTATCGCCCGCCTCCAGTTCCCGGTGGTCCGGCCAAGGAACACAGTGTTACCTGCATCTCGCGCTCGGCGCAGACGGGCGACCGCTCGGCACGCCCTCGCGCTCGACGCCCGAGCGTCCGAGATCGCCACGCCGCGTTCGGCGTCGGCGCAGACACGGGATCGACACCCGTTCGCACCCGACGTTTCCGGCCGGAGGGCGCAAATCGGCACGGTTTCGTACGCAACTCGACACGAAGCGCCACAGACACGTGCGCGTTTCCTCGATACGCTTTCACTAGTGGGTGGAGGGGGTCTTCCCTCATCCCGCGCGCACGTCTGACCCGTGGCTCTTGCGCCGTCAGGCGTCCGTGCCGACGAGCGCGCTTACGAAGTCGCGCGCGTCGAACGGCTGGAGGTCGTCGAGCGACTCCCCCACGCCGACCAGCTTCACCGGGATCCCGAGCTCGTGGGCGATCGCGACCGCGATGCCACCCTTCGCGGTTCCGTCGAGCTTCGTGAGCGCGACCCCGGTCACGTCGACAGCGCTCCCGAACAGCCGCGCCTGCTGGAGGCCGTTCTGGCCCGTCGTCGCGTCCACCACGAGCAGCGTCTCGTGCGGCGCGCCGTCGAGCCGGCCGGCGATCACCCGCCTGACCTTCGCGAGCTCCTCCATCAGGTTCGTCTGCGTGTGGAGGCGGCCGGCCGTGTCCACGACGACCACGTCACGGCCGCGCGCCTCGGCCGCGGAAATGGCGTCGAATGCGACCGCGGCCGGGTCGGCGCCGCGCTCCGAGCCGACGAAGTCGGCCCCGGCGCGCGTCGCCCAGATCTCGAGCTGCTCCTCGGCGGCGGCGCGGAAGGTGTCCGCGGCTGCAAGGATGACCGAGCGGCCCGACTCCGCGAGGCGTGAGGAGAGCTTCCCGATCGTCGTCGTCTTGCCGGTGCCGTTCACGCCGACCACGAGGACGACGGTCGGCTTCCCGTCGAGCGCGAGCCGCGCCTCACCTGCCGGCGAGACGAGCTCGGTGAGCACCTCCTCGAGCCCCTCGACGAGCTCGGCCTGCGTCGCCGGCCGGCGCTCCTCGAGCCGCCGGACGACCTCCACCGTCGCGGGCACGCCGACGTCGGCACGCAGGAGGGCCTCCTCGATCCGCTCCCACGACTCCTCGTCGGCGGGATCGAAGACGGCCGACGCGAGCTCGCTCGTGAGCGCCTCGCGGCTCGTGGCGAGCGAGTCGCGCAGCCGGCGGAACCAGCCGCCGCGCCCGCCCTGCTCCGCCTCGGAAGCGCCCACCGGGTCGCCGAGAAACTCGGCCCACGTGCGCGTCACGCGGCGGCCGCGGCCCGCTCGGCCGTGACCCGCTTCGACACGACCTGCGAAATCCCGTCGGCGCCCATCGTCACGCCGTAGAGGATATCCGCGGCCTCCATCGTCCTCTTCTGGTGCGTGACGACGATGAACTGCGCCCGGTCGGAGAAGCGCCGGAGCAGCTCCACGAACCGTCCGATGTTCGCGTCGTCCAGTGCCGCCTCGACCTCGTCGAGAAGATAGAACGGGCACGGCCGCGCGAGGAAGAGCGCAAAGAGGAACGAGATCGCACCGAGCGCCTTCTCGCCGCCCGAGAGGAGTGAGAGGCGGGTGATCCGCTTGCCGGCCGGCTGGAGCTCGATCTCGACGCCGTGCTCCTCGCCCTCCTCGGCGGGCTCGACGGCGATCAAGCGGCCCGTCCCGCCGGGGAAGAGCGTCGCGACGACCTCGGCGAAGTGCCCCTCGACGCGCTCGTACGTCTCGGCGAAGCGCCGCTCGACCGTGTCGGTGAGCTCGGCGCGCAGCGTCTCGAGCTCGGTGAGGGAGCGCTCGAGATCCTGGCGCTGCTCGACGAGCTCGTCGAGGCGCTCCTTCTCGCGTGCGTGCTCCTCGGCGGCGAGCGGGTTCACCTGGCCCAGGCTTTCGCGGCGGCGCTCGAGGCGGTCGACCTGGACGCGGAGCTCGCCCGCCTCGGCGTCCGTGAGCGCCTCGGCCTCGTGCCCCTCGGGGAGGCGGGCGACGACGTCCTCCCGCTCTCGCTCGAGCCGGGCCGCCTCGACCTGGACCTGAGTGAGCCGCTCGGCCGCCTCGGCCGCCGCACGGCGCAGGTCGGCCTCCTGGGCGCCGAGCGCGCGCAGCCGCTCGCCGAGCTCGCCGGAACGGCTGCCGCCCGCGTCGACACGCGCGGCGAGGGCGGGCTCGAACCGGCCGGCCGAGGCGGCGGCGCGCTCGAGCACCGCAGCGACCCGCTCGGACGCCTCCGCGAGGGCGCCGAGCGGCACGCCGGCCCGGCGCTCCGGCTCGGCTCGCTTGGCCTCGGCATCCGTCGCGAACCATGTCTCGCCGCCCGAGGCGACGAGGAGCGCGTCGCGCTTCTCCTCGACGGCCCGTCGGAGCAGCTCCGCGCCCGCGTCGAGATCCCGGGCAGGCTCGGCGGACCAGAGGCGGGCGGCGCGCACGACCTGCTCGTACGAGGGCGGCGCCTCCGGAAGCGGCAGGCGCGGGCGGTCGAGCTCCGCCCGAAGCGTCTTTGCCGTCTCGAGCGCCCGCTCGCGGCGGAGGTCGGCCCGTTCGGCCGCGCTCCGAAGCCGGTAGAGCGCCGCGGTCGCCTGCTCGTGGCGCCCGCCGGCCTCGCCGAGCTCCTCCTCCGCCTCGCGGCGCTCCTCGAGGAGCCCGGCCAGGCGCTCGTCGTGGCGCCTGCGTTCCTGCTCCGCGGCGGCCCGGCGTCCGGCGATCTCGCCGAGCGTGCGGTCCAGCCGCTCGAGGTCTGCCGCGCCGAGCCGGATGCGGAGCTCGTCGATCTGCCCCGCAAGCTTCTGCGCGCGCTCGGCCGCCGTCGCCTGGAGCGCGAGCGGGCGCAGGCGCTTGCGCACCTCCGTCTCGAGATCGAGCGCCCGCTCGACCTGCGCCGCGACGCGGGCGAGCTTCAGCTCGGCCCGATGGCGCCGGCGCTTGAAGCGGCCCAGGCCCGCCGCCTCCTCGACGAGCGCGCGGCGCTCGGACGGCTTCGACGCGAGGATCTGCTCCACGCGGCCCTGGGAGATGACCGAGTGCATCTCGCCGCCGAGACCGAGGTCGGCGAGGAGCTCGACCAGGTCGGTGCGGCGTACGTGCGCGCCGTTCACGAGGTACTGGCCTTCGCCGCCGCGCGTGAGCCGCCGCGCGACTGAGACCTCCGCGTACGGAAGCGGCTCCTCGCCGGCGGGGTTGTCGAAGAGAAGCTCGACCGAGCACGAGTCGGCCGCGGCCCGGCCGGACGCGCCGGCGAAGAGGACGTCCTCGGGCTTCTCCGCCCGGAGCTCCGTCGGGCTGAGCGAGCCGGCCGCCCACACCACCGCGTCGGCGATGTTCGACTTGCCGGAGCCGTTCGGCCCGACCACCACGGCAACGCCAGGCTCCAGGCGCACCTCGACCTCGTCGGGGAACGACTTGAAGCCGCGCATGCGGATCGAGCGCAGGTTCACGCGCCAGGAAGCATGCCGTGCGCGGCGGACGCCCGCCGTCCCGGCCCTCAGTACGTGAGCGCCGTCTCCGCCCAGGCAGCGAGCTCGACGAGCTTCTCCGGCGGGGCGAGCTCGTCGCCGTCGGCTCCCTCGACGCCGCGCGCCTTGCTCGACATCCCGGAGAGGAGGAGCGGGACGCCCGCCTCGCGGAGCGCCGCGAGATGTTCGGCGGCCGCTCCCGTGCCGACCCCGTGGACGGCCGCCGCCGTCTCGGGCCGGGCGAGATGGACGCCGTCGCCCGCCAGGAACACGCGCACGTCGTGCCCCTCGGCCGCGGCCGTCCGCGCCACGAGCAGCCCGAGCGCCGCGCGCGTCGGGTTCTCGGGGCCCGTGGCGACGTGCACGAGGAACCGGGACACTAGGCTTCCTCCGCCATCGCGAGCAGGTCCTCGCGGGTGATCGAGCCGACGAGCTCCGGGTGATCCTGCCGGACGTGGGCCTCCGCGTTCGCGACGACCTCCTCGTCCGTCTCGCCGCGCACCGTCTGGCCGCACTCGCAGTTGATGATCCTCGCCATCGAACCCTCCTGGTCGCTGTCCCGCGGGATTGTCGCCGCGGGGCCTTGCCGTTACCTTGGCACGACCTTGGAGCCTCTTCGGATCCAGCTCTGCGGCCGCGTGGTCGTGCGTGCGGGCGACCGGCGCCTGGAGGACGACCTGCCCGGCCGGCAGGGGCGGCTCCTGTTCGCCTACCTCGTGCTCGAGCGCCGCCGGCCGGCTCCGCGCGACGAGCTCGTGGCGGCCGTTTGGCCGGACGGGCCGCCGGCGGCGCCCGACGCGGCGCTGAGCGCCCTCCTCTCCAAGCTGCGGCGCGTGCTCGGAGCCGAGCGCCTCGAGGGCCGCGGCAGCGTGCTGCTCGCGCTCCCAGGCGATGCCTGGGTCGACCTTGAGGCGGCCGGCGAGGCCCTCCACCGCGCCGAGTCCGCTGTCGCCCGGGAGGACTGGAGGGCTGCCTGGGGCCCGGCACGCGTCGTCCAGCACGTGACCGTACGGCCCTTCCTGGCCGGGGAGGACGCGCCGTGGATCGAGGAGCGGCGCCGGCGGCTGGACGAGTGGCACCTGCGCTCGCTCGAGCTCGTCGCGGACGCCTGCCTCGAGATCGGCGGGTCGGAGCTCGCGACGGCCGAACGCGCCGCCCGCGCCCTCGTGGAGCGCGCGCCGTACCGGGAGAGCGGCTACCGGGCGCTCATGCGCGCCCTCCTGCGCCGGGAGAATCCCGCCGAGGCCCTCCGGGTCTACGAGGCGCTCCGCGTCCGCCTGCGCGAGGAGCTTGGCGTCGCGCCGTCCCCGGCCACGCAGGCGCTGCACCGCGAGCTTCTCGAGCGCGTCTAGAAGGGCGAACGGCCGCGTGTGCTGCGGGCTACACGAAGTGCAGCGCTCGAGCGCTCCTCGCGAGGCGAACCGGCGTTACGGGGTCAGACCCCGCGTCGAGGGGAGCGCGGCGGCCCCGGCGGGTCAGGCGCCGCCGTCGGGCAGCCCGAGCGACCGGAGCGCCTCTCGCGCCGCGTTCTGCTCGGCGGCCTTCTTCGAGGCGCCCGTTCCGCTCCCGGCCTGCTGGCCGTCGATCATCGCGGCGCAGGTGAAGCGCCGGTCGTGCGGCGGGCCCTCGACCTCGAGCACCGCGTAGGAGACGCTCTGCGAGCGGCGCGCGAGCTCCTCCTGGAGCTCCGTCTTGTAGTCCACGTACGTCGTGAGCGCATAGTCGATCCGGTCGGTGAACGCCTCGAGCACGGCCTCGCGAATCGGCTCGAAGCCGTGCTCGAGGTACAGCGCCCCGAGCGCGGCCTCGACGAGCGCGGCGAGCACGTTCCGGTTGACCGCGAGCCGCTCGAGCTCGTCGGCGGGAACGGACGCGGACCCGCGCTCGATCAGCTTCTGCCCGAGGTCGAGCCTCCTCCCGACGACGGCGCAGCTCTGCCGCGACACCACGTGCGCGCGAATCTTCGCGAGCTGCCCCTCCGGGTAGTCCGGGAACCGCTCGTACAGCTCCCGTGCGATCGCGAGCCCGAGCACGCTGTCGCCGAGAAACTCGAGCCGCTCGTAGGAGTCTTCGCGGCTCGGCGCCCACGAGGTGTGCGTGAAGACGTGCTGGAGGCGCTCGTCGGGCAACGCCTCGATCAGGCCGAGAAGCTCGGCGTGTGGCGGCGACGCGTCCTGGGCGCTATTGATGCTTCGAGATGTAGTCGACGGCCTGCCCGACGGTGGTGATGCCCTGGGCGTCCTCGTCCGAGATCTTGATCCCGAACTGGTCCTCGAGCTCCATGATCAGCTCGACGAGATCCAGGGAGTCGGCGTCGAGGTCTTCCTGAAAGGAGGCCTCCTCAGTGATCGCCCCCTCGTCGATGCCGAGCTGCTCGACGAGCACCTTCTTGACCTGCTCGTGGATCTCCTCCCTGGAAGCTGCCATGCGGTCTCCTCGACTCCTTTTTGACCCCGGATTTTCGGACGCCGGATCGTACCACGCTCTCCCGGGCTAGCCGCTGGAGTGGCCGCGGCTCTCGGCGAGGCGTGCCGCGACCCGCTCGACCACGCCGCCCTCGACCCCCCGGGCGGCGAGCCGGATCGCGTTCGCCGCTGCGACGCGCGAGGAGCTCCCGTGCGCGCTTACGACGAGGCCCTTCAGCCCGAGCAGGTACGCGCCGCCGTACGTGTCCGGGTGGAGGCGCGTGCGGAGCTTCCGCGCGGCCGGGCGGATCAGGAGGCCGCCGATCTTGCTGCGCAGGCTCGAGCCGAGCGACTCGCGCAGGCCGCCCATGACGGCCGTGATACCGCCCTCGAGCGTCTTCAGCGCCACGTTGCCCGTGAAGCCGTCGCAGACGACCACGTCGGCGGCGCCGGCGAGCAGGTCGCGCCCCTCGACGTTGCCCGTGAAGCGGAGCGCAGCGCCCGCGAGCAGCTCGTGCGCCTCGCGAACGAGGCGGTTGCCCTTGTCCGGCTCCTCGCCGATCGAGAGGAGCGCGACGCGCGGCTCCGCGACGCCGAGCACGTCCTCCGCGAAGATCGAGCCCATGTGACCGAACTGGAGCAGGTGCTCCGGCCGCGCGTCGGCGTTCGCGCCGCCGTCGATCAACACCGTGGGGCCGTCCGGAGCCGGAAGCGGGATCGCGATCGCGGGCCGGTGGACGCCCGGGAGGCGCCCGATCTCGACGAGCCCCGCCGCGAGGAGCGCCCCCGTGTTCCCGGCCGAGACCGCGACGTCGGCGTCGCCCTCGGCGACCGCGCGGCAGACGGCGAAGAGCGAGCTCGCGCGCTTCGTCCGCGCCGCGTCGGCTGGCTTCTCGTCCATCGCCACGACCTCGTCCGCATGCACGACGCGCAGTCCGCCTGCGAGCGGCCCGACGATCTCCTCACGGCCGTACAGGACGGGCTCGAGCGTCCCGCTGCGCGTCGCAAGCGCCCCGGCGACGATCTCCTCCGGCGCGCGGTCCCCGCCCATCGCGTCCACGGCGACGCGCACGGGCCGAGCCTCAGTCGCCACGGCCTACGGGGCCGGCGCCTGGAAGGGCTCGACTTCGCGGCCGCGATACGTGCCGCAGGTCGGGCAGACCCGGTGGGGCCGCTTCGGCTGGTGGCACTGCGGGCACTCGATCACCACCGGGGCCGAGAGCTTGTGCGTCGCCCGGCGCTTGTCGCGGCGGGACTTCGAGGTCTTTCGCTTCGGGACTGCCATGAGCGCGAGATTCTAGCCAGGACCGGTTACAACCGGTCGCGGAGCTCCGCGAGGGCGCCCCAGCGCGGGTCGGCGGCCGTCTCCTCGTGCGTGTGCGGCTCGGCGTTCAGGTCGCGCCCGCAGACGGCGCAGAGCCCCGCGCAGTCCTCGCGGCAGAGGATCTTCTCCGGGAGGGCGAGCGCGACCGCGTCGCGCGCCCAGCGCGAGACGTCGAGCTTGTCGTCCTCGACGTACGGCGTGCGGAGCTCCTCGTCCTCTTCGGCGCCACGCGCGGCCTGGTACTCGCGGCCGCGGACGCGCAGCGCGATCTCCGTGCCCGTCAGGCAGCGGAAGCACGGCCCGGCGAGCCGCGTCTCGAGGTCGAGCTCGAGCACGAGCCCGTCCGTCGTGCGGGTCACGGTCAGATCCGCCTCCGGGTCGGCCGGGCGCGGCTCGTAGCGCTGGCCGCCGAGGTCGTAGGGCTCGAGCTCGACGGCGCGCTGCTGCTCGACCTGCTCGCCGGAGCGGATCCTGAGGGTGCGAAGGTCGAGCATCGTCATGCGACCGAGGGTAGCGAACGCCTGCCGGGCCGCCGGACTCGCGTCAGCGGCGGGAAAGGGCCAGACGCGCTACTGGCCGATCGTCTCGTCGGAGAGGCCGGCCATGACGCTCTCCTGCGAGCGCTCGTGGAGCCGCTCCCGACCACGGCGGACGGCGCCGAGGAACTTGTCGAGGTTGACCTCGAGCGTGGAGAGGATCGAGTCGGCCCAGTCCTCCATCTCGAGCCGCGTCTCGCGGGCCTGGCGGCGGGCGTCCTCGACGATGTCCTGCGCCTGGCGTTCGGCGAGCTTCACGATCTCCGTCTGCGAGGCCTCGCGCACGGCCTGCTCGCGGGCCTCGCCGAGAATCCGGTCGCTCTCGCGCTTCGCCTCGGCGAGCATCTCCTGCCGCTCCTTCACGATCCAGCGCGCCTGCTTGATCTCCTCGGGGATCGTGGCGCGCATCTGGTCGAGGATGTCGTAGATCTCCTCGCGGTCGATCCGCACCTGGTCGGTGAGCGGCACGGCCTTCGCGTTGTGCACGAGGTCGTCGAGCTTGTCGATGAGTACGAGAACGTCCATTCCGGCCTGCCAGTCTACTCACGAGGGCTTGTCGGGGCGCCCGCCTGAGGGCGGGGATGCATCTCCGCGAACCGCCGCGCGACCGCGGGCGGGACGAGGTTCTCCACGTTTCCGCCGAACGACGCGATCTCCTTCACCCCGCTCGAGGAGAGGAAGCTGTACTGGGGGCTCGACATGAGGTACATCGTCTCGATGTCGGGGGCGAGCCCGCGGTTCAGGTGGTGCATCTGGAACTCCCACTCGAAGTCCGAGATCGCGCGCAGCCCCTTCACGAGCGTCTTCGCGCCCCAACGGCGCGCGAACTCGACGACGAGCTCGGAGAAGACCTCGACCTCGACGTTCTCCTGCCCCTCGAGCGCCTCGCGGAGGAAGCCGACGCGCTCCTCGGTCGTGAACGTCGGCTGCTTGTGCTGCGGCTCGCGGACGACCGCGACGACGACGCGCTCGAAGATCGTCGCGGCGCGCGTGATGATGTCCAGGTGCCCGAACGTGACCGGGTCGTACGCGCCCGGGCAGATCGCGGTGAACGGCGTCCGGCTCACGCGCGCCGCCCCTCGCCGGCGCCGGCGCAAGGACGTCGAGAGCTCACGAAGCGCCCTCGAAGAGCGTGATGCGCACCGAGCCGTAGCGGCGGCTCGTCCGGAGCGGGAGCGGGAGCTCCGGCTCCTCGCGCGCCTCCGACTCGACGACGACGAGCCCGTCCGCCGTGACGACGGGCGGGAGCAGTCGGCTGAGATCCGGGAGAAGCCCTGGAAGCATGCGGTACGGGGGATCGACGAGCACGAGATCGTACAGCGTGCCCGCCGCCGTGTCGGATGCGAGGACGCGGCGCGCGTCCTCGCGGCGCACGGTCGCCGCATCCTCGAGCCCGAGCGTCTCCGCGTTCCGCAGGATCGTCGCCGCCGCGACGCGGTCGCGCTCGACGAACGTCGCGTGCGCTGCGCCGCGTGAAAGCGCCTCGAGACCCATGGCACCGCTCCCCGCGTACAGGTCGAGCACCCGAGCGCCGTCGACAGGGCCGACGAGGTTGAAGACCGCCTCGCGGACGCGGTCGCCGGTCGGCCGCGTGTCGAGCCCCGGCGGCGCCGCGATCCGCCGTCCCTTACGCGAGCCCGCGATGATCCGCATCGGCGAAGAGCCGGTCGGCCTCGGCGGTGAGCGGCCCGTCCTCCTCCGCGAGCCGGCCGGCCCAGGCGCGCGCCCGCTCGACGAGCGCGCGGTCGCGGGTCAGGCTCGCGAAGCGGAGCTCGGGGAGCCCCGACTGGCGGGTGCCGAGCAGCTCCCCCTCCCCGCGCAGCTCGAGGTCGACCTCGGCGAGCTCGAAGCCGTCGGACGTGTCAACGAGCGCCTGCAGGCGCCGCTGGGCGTTCTCGGTCAGCTCGTCGCGCGGCCGGGAGACGAGCAGGCAGTAGGACTGCTCGGCGCCGCGCCCGACGCGGCCGCGCAGCTGGTGGAGCTGGGCGAGCCCGAAGCGATCGGCCTCCTGGACGATCATGATCGTCGCGTTCGGGACGTCCACACCGACCTCGATCACCGTCGTCGCCACGAGGACGTCGAGCTCGCGGCGCTTGAACGCGTCCATGGTCGCGCGGCGCTCCCCGGCGGGGAGCTTCCCGTGCAGGCACCCGACGCGGAAGCCGGCGAGCTCGGCGCTCCGCAGCCGCTCCGCCTCGCCCTCGGCCGCGCGCGCCTCCACGGCCTCGCTCTCGGACACGAGCGGGCAGACGACGTACGCCTGCCGGCCCTCCTCGAGGTGCTTGCATAGGCGCCGGTACGCCGCGCCGCTCCGCTCGTGCGCGACCCAGGCGGTGACGACCGGCTTGCGGTCGCGCGGGGGGTGCGCGATCTCCGTCACGGCGAGGTCGCCGTAGACGACCTGCGCGAGCGTGCGCGGGATCGGGGTCGCGGTCATGTGCAGGACGTGCGGTGCCCGGTCGGCGTCGCCCGCGGTGATCGCCCGGCGCTGCTCGACCCCGAACCGGTGCTGCTCGTCCACGACCGCGACGGCGAGCGAGCGGAAGGCGACGGCCTCCTGGATCAGTGCGTGCGTGCCGACGACGAGCTGCGCTTCCCCGCTCGCCACGCGGTCGCGCGCCTCGCCGAGCGCCCGCGCGCCGAGCGAGCTCGTGAGGAGCGCCGCCGCCACGCCAAGCTCCCGCGCGAGCGGCTCGACGGTGAGGAAGTGCTGCTCGGCAAGCGTCTCGGTCGGGGCCATGAGCGCGCCCTGGTGCCCCGCCTCCACGGCGCGCACGAGGGCGTAGAGCGCGACGACGGTCTTCCCCGAGCCGACGTCGCCCTGCAGGAGCCGCTGCATCGGCCGCTCGAGTGCGAGGTCGGCGCGGATCGCCGCGATCGCCGCCTCCTGCTCGGGCGTGAGCGTGAACGGGAGGGAGGCGCGCAGCGCGGCCACGAGCGCGCCGTCGTCGGGCCCGAGCGCGTGGGCACGGGCGCCCTCCTCCGCCCCGTGCCGGCGGCGGGCGAGGCCGACGAGCAGGACGAGCAGCTCCTCGAAGGCCAGGCGTTCGCGGGCGCGCTCGGCCTCCCCGGCCCGCTCGGGCCGGTGCGCGAGCAGGAGCGCGTCGGCGTGGAGGGGAAGCCCCTCGGCCTCGCGAACGGCCGCGGGAAGCGCATCCGGCCAGTGCCGCGCGAGCGCGAGCGCCGCCTCGGTCAGCTCGCGGAGCTTCGCGGTCGAGACGTCCTCGCTCGCTGGGTAGACCGGCACGAGCCCGAGGGTGTGCAGACCGGCGTCGTCGTCGTCGCGCTCGTGGCGGTCGACGCGGAAGGTCGGCGGCCCGAACCCGCCCTCGAGCCGCCCGTGGAGCAACACACGCGTCCCGGGCGGAAGCTGCTCCACGAGCCAGGCCTGGTTGAACCAGACCGCGGTGACGCGGCTCCCGTTGTCGTCCCGGACGCTCGCCTGCACGAGCTTCAGGTTGCGGCGACGCGTGGGACGGACGCCGATCCGCTCGACCGTGCAGCGGACGGTCGCCTCCGTGCCGGCGAGCACCTGGTCGAAGCCGCCCGCCTCGCTCCAGTCGAGGAACGCCCGCGGGAGGTGATCGGCGAGGTCGCCGACGGTGCGGAGCCCGAGCTTCGCGAGACGGGCAGCCACCCTGGGCCCGACCCCGGGGAGCGTCTCGACCGAGGCGTCCCGGTCGGCCAGGCGCGGCGGTCGCGGAGCGTGTGGGTCCAGACCGGCGAAGCCGGCGAGGGCCGGACGGGTGCTCACCGCGACGACCAGGACGATCCGAGTATCGGAGGCTGTCCGGACGGCACGCGGGCCATTGTCGCGTGCAGCCTCGCTCCCACGGGCGAAGTTTGGACAGACCTTTGACAAGGTAGAGAGGTTCCTGTACGGTCTTTGTTCAATGTTTGTCCAGAGAAGGAGAAAGGTTATGAAGAGGATCTTTGCGTTCGGGTTGCTCGTCGGGACGCTCGCCCTCGTGGGCGTTGCGTGCGGCGGCGACGACGAGGCGGTTTCGGACGAGCCGGCCGCCGCGATGGAGGACACCACCACGACCGAGGAGGAGTCCATGACCGACACCACGACCGAGCAGATGGACATCGTCGAGACGGCCGTTGCGGCGGGGAGCTTCGACACGCTCGTCTCGCTCGTGCAGGAGGCGGGCCTCGCCGAGGACCTGTCCGGTCCCGGCCCGCTCACCGTGTTCGCCCCGACCGACGAGGCGTTCGCGGCGGTTCCCGAGGAGACGCTCGCCGCGCTGCAGGAGGATCGCGAGGCGCTGCGCCGCGTCCTCCTCTACCACGTCGTCGAGGGCGGTGTGACGTCCGAGCAGGTCGTCGGCCTCGACAGCGCCGCAACGCTCGCCGGCCCGGACATCGGCTTCCGGATGGAGGGCGACTCGGTCTTCGCGAACGACGCGCAGATCACGCAGGTGGACGTGCTCGCCTCGAACGGCGTCATCCACGTCGTCGACGCGGTGCTGCTCCCGCCCGCTCGCTAGCACGCGAGCTCCTCACAGGCTCCGGCGCGGTCCATGCGGCGGCCGCGCCGGAGCCGCCTCCCCCGTGCGCTACGCCTCGTCGCGGAACCAGAAGAGGCCGATCGTGCCCGGGCCGCCGTGCGTCCCGATCACCGGCCCGAGGAGCGTCTGGAAGTCGAGCGCGGCCTGCGGACGAAGCTCCCGGATGCGCGCGACGAGCGTCTCGAGCTCGGCCTCGGCGTCCGCGTGGGCGGCGCCGACGTGCAGGTCGGGTGAGTCCTCCGTCCCGTCCTCGAAGAGCCGGAGGAGCTCGGCGAGCGCCTTCTGGCGGCCGCGGACGCGCCTCAGCGGCTCCACCTCTCCGTCGTCGATCGCGAGGATCGGCTTCACCGAGAGGAGCTGCCCGGCGAGCCCTGCCGCCTTGCCGACGCGGCCGCCGCGGACGAGGTAGTCGAGCGCGTCGACGGTGA
>Ga0214469_1000332_pt1 | contig 16007 bp, 16 predicted proteins | sample RVTome_10_FD_187340 | JGI IMG/M metagenome (GOLD analysis project Ga0214469, IMG submission 187340) | Soil microbial communities from uranium-contaminated site in the Upper Colorado River Basin, Wyoming, United States - RVT153D57 HiSeq ... | reverse complement strand
TGCATTTGAGGATCAAATGTGATCTACATTTGCCTACGATTTGCGAAGGTACAAATATCCATTTTATCATATTCTACGTAGATGAAAATACAACGTACCTTAATCATCCTAATGATGGCTTCTCTAATCACTACTTCTGTTGGTTTAATAACTAGCTATCATTACGGGTTGGTTTAATAAACAAAAGTTGTTGGATTGATATTTACTTAATGCTCTGCAGTGATAAAAGAGATAAGTAAGAAGAATCAAACTGGATCTTCATGAATAACATAGCTAAATTAATCTTACTTTCTATATTTGTTTACATAATCTGGACCTTTACAACTTACATTCTAGAAGGTAGAGTCAATCTCCTCCAAAGAGTAGATCCTATTGGCCGAATTGAATATGCTGTTGTTGTGAATATTCTAATTGGAACCATTTTTGCATTTGTAATGCTCAGAACATCTCTCCGTGCCAGGTTTGTAACCAGTGAACAATTGGGATTTCAATCTCTTAGACGTATACTTACTCTTGTAGTAATTGCTTTCGTTATTGGATTTGTCTTATTTTTGTCTAGCAATCCTGCTGCTGGATCCGTGAATGCAACTGTGATCGCGAATATATTTGCTCAAACGTTACCTACGTCTATTGCAGAAGTAGTTGTTTGTTGGGCAGTAGTTGGAACAGTTTTTGAATCGCTTGTACGTTCAAAAATGCATGGAAAAGGTGATGATTCAAATTGGAAGAATGGAACGATACTTCATTTAGACTGGACATCTATAAGAGGAAGAAAAGTAACAACCGTCTCTGTGGTATCCCTTATAGTGGGAGGTATAGTATCAATTGTTTTATTTGGAATATATCACTTTGCTCATGGTCCCCCGTTCAATCAGCCTAATATGGTATTATTTTTGATGATCCCAGCTATACTAACAAGTGTGTTCTACTTTATAGGACGAGAAATATACTCTACAATAACTATCCATAATTTTCTAGCACTTATTGGCGTATCGGGTAGTATCGACGTTACAGCATTAACACAGCCTCTTTACCCTGTCATTATAATAGCATTCATATCTGTATTTGTTCTAATTGCATCTGATGTGTTCTTGATACGAAGAACTTCAATGAAATATTCCCGGTAACTTAATCGAAGAATAAAGGGTAGAATTCAATACATGTTATTGATATTATTAAGCTGTTACTTCCAGAAAAATCTCAACAACTTCTGCAAACTTCTCAGGATACTGAAACATAACTCCATGGCCTCCACCTTCTATCTGCACAAGCCATGCCGCCGGAATCTTTTCTGCTAATCTTATAGAGTTTGCTGGTGGTGAAGTAATATCCTGAGTTCCTGTTATGACAAGTGTAGGTTTAGATAAGTTCGAAAGTCTTTCGCAAGAACCACTCCAGTTACCAGCTGCTGCCGACTGCAGCTGAAGATTCTCACTTGAGACTTTGCCCATTGGAAAAATAAATTCATTTTCTATGTATTCAGTATTATTCTGTATCCAGTCTTGTGGAAATAAGGTATACAGAAAGAGCTCCTCAGTTGCATTTCCAAATACCATGCTTTTGAAGTCTTGTGGACTTATTTGTGGAGGTATTGTTTGGTTGCCGCCGCAACTCGAGGCGACGAGAATGAGCCTGTTAACCTTTTCTGGATGTGAAAGAGCTAGCTCTTGGGCTATGAATCCACCTAAAGACAATCCAAGCACATCAACTGGTTGTCTTATCTTCAGTGCATCTATCAGAGCTGCAGTATCATTTGTAAACTGATCTATTGTAAAGACAGTACCGGTACTAGTAGTAGTCTCATTTTCTGCTGCTGTCGTCTGTCCAATTCCGCGATTGTCAAAAAGTATTACGGTATGATCTTCTGACAGTCCATTTAACATTGGCTCCCACATGTCCATTGTCATTGAAAAACCTGGAATAAATAAAAGAGGATCGTCGTTTCCAAAAATCTGATATGCAATATCGATATCGCCCACTCTAATCTTCTCCGTTTTTATGTTAGGTAAAGAGAACGATGATGCATTTGTTATTGTAGTAGTATCGGCCGTTGAATTTTTTACTGTTGAATTTATAGAAGTTAATGCTTCGTTGGCCATTGATTCAGAAGTGAAAACCGTTAACAATAACATCATCATTATTGTTATAGACACAGACAAATACAATGAAATGGCAGATATCGGCCTTCTCATTCTCAAGGCTGTATGAACAACATCCCTTATATTTCCAGCGGATAGGACTGATTGTTTTCTAGGTCCTTGATGGTTCAAACCACAAATTCTAGCTATTCAGTAAAATCCCCTTAGATATGTGGTCATTGCCTCAAAATATTGGGATTAAATCTGGCCGGCTAGTCTGACAGTAGCCGCCAGGTATGGTACCGTACTGCCTCTGTAAAGAAGGTAACATTACTCAGGTTATTTTATTGGTCCTGAAAGGAAGGATAATATTCAACTTAACTCCCTACGCCAATAATGAAAATAGAGACATTAGCATCAGCCGTTATTATGGCAAGCATTACCCTGACTGGCTTCCAAGTAGTATACGCTCAGGTACTTGATTGAGATGTAGAAACACCAACACCTGGACTGAACGGTACAGTGAGCACAGAATCACCAGATGTGTCTATTGATATTTCACCACTAGAGCCACTACCGATTAACGGAACCGTTACAATGAGCCTCGAAGATGTAGTCGATACTAACATGAATGAAATACCACCACAGGGAGTAACGGTCATAATCAGCAATGAATCCGTGACCGTAACTAACCACGAAGTAATAATAGAAGAACAAGAGACAGAAACAGAAGAACCAGAGACAGAATAACCAGTTCGGTTATCTTAACTTTCGTAGGAACTTGTCTATACCACTAGCCATTAGAATATCAGCAATATCATACGCTCCTTAGATTGAATTATGAAAGTCCGCTAATATTGCACAATTGGGCCTACAATTATATTCTGCTTTCATATTTTTTCGGATTCATCATCAAGGAGTCAATGATAATATGAGATCTGTACTTCTCTTGAACAATCTACAGTGGAATGTAATGGCAGAATCTTGTTCGTTGTAATATGGTCTTGGTACCTCGTAGTGTTAATCCAGAATTACAACACCTTGCGGATTTTGTTAATTCCTAATTTGAAGAGTATTGCATTTAAAAATTAGGGACCAGGTGCCATAGGTCTCCGTCTATAAAACGGTATAGCTGAATCATCTTTGTTCAGTTCAGTTTAACTGTTAACCGAAGACCTGCATGCGGTTATTGCCTGTATCAGCTACAATTACTCTTCCTAATGGATCAACATAGAGGTCTAGTCGACGACGGATAGTGTATCACACATCTCTTTTTGACTTCTAGAACATTTATCTAATTCTCTGCTAACATAGCATTATGAAAATCATCAATGCTAATACTGAGATTCCCGGCATTAATAGCATAGAAGAGGTTGAAAGTATACTTGATAGCAAGCTGAATCTGCAACTAGCAACCATCGATGAATCAGATTACCCCAATATTCAGCCTTTGTGGTTTTACTATGATAAGGACAAAAGTGGAATATTCATTCTAACAAGTATCAATGCAAAAAAGACTTTGAACATTAAACGCAATCCTAAAGTCTATTTTTCAGTGGATGACTGCAATATTCCCTATAGAGGAGTTAAAGGCAGAGGTGTTTCAACCATACTTGAAAATCAAACTATGGTCACTGAGATAGCCGAGAAGATAAGTTTGAAGTATTATGGTGCACTTAACCATCCGGGAGCAAAAGCCCTAGTTGACCGTTCAAAGCAGAAAGATGCAATAGTCATTGAAATCAATCCCAAGTTCTTTTCTACATGGGATTTCGGCAAGATGTAATAATAGTGAGTATCGTATATGTGCCCTCCCGAAGAATGGCAGACAATCGAGGGGTTAGAGGAGAAGGATGGACAGGGCTAGGCGCACACACGTACGACTTATGTCCTGCGACGTCGATGTCTTCAGATTATCTTTGCAGTTCTTAATGGATGTGGAAGTTTGAAATAGTTTGTTTTCAAGTCATGGTTTGACATGGCCAAGTTGGTTGAAATGGACGAACGGGCCTCGATCTTTGCTCAAATGGACGAGAAAGATGACGGCTCTGTGATATTGATAAATAAGTTCAGCGTAGCCCCTAATGAGATTGATCAGTTTCTAAAGGGATGGGAAACTGAAGCAGAAAAGTTCACGCAGCAACCAGGTTATATCTCGACTCAACTACATAGAGGCATCGGGGAGAGTGGCACGTTCATTAACTATGCAGTTTGGGAATCAGTTTCGCATTTCAAGAAGGCAGTTTCTAACGTTGTAGACCCAAATAACCCCGTTTCTGCATTTCCGCCTAGTACAATGGTATCTCCTCACTTGTTCAAAAAAGTTGCAGTGCCAGGTCTTTGTGTAGAATAGATTCTAGTCTGGAAGAAGACACCACATATGAGTAAAATCGGGTAAACAGTGGTAAACAGTGCATATCTAAACATGACCCAAACCCTACCTCAATTTGAACGTCCTTTACTTCGAATTGGTTCAATTGCATTCCTTGTTGGTGCCATTATAGCAGTTGTATCTACCTTATTCCATGCTTCAACTGAAGATCCAGCCAACCATGTCCTTGTATTTACAACATATGCCAATGATAATTCATGGATAGCCGTTCATATTGGCCAATTTGTAGGTGTAGTAATGGTTTTTGCTGGAGGATTTGTAGCTCTCTACCGCTTGCTTGTGCAATCAGAATCAAGCATGGCCTCTATACTAGCATGGATTGGTCTTGGACTTACTATAATGACAGCCAGTGCCTTTGCGGTTCTCCAGGCTGTGGATGGAATTGCTAATAAGTTGGCAGTAGATTCTTGGGTTGCTGCTCCTCCTGAGGAAAAAGCCATCGCCTTTAGAGTTGCAGAAGGGGTCAGGTTTATTGAGCAAGGCACCAATAGTATCTTTCGTATTCTCCAAGGGACAGTGGCAGTCATCTTCGGTATTGCAATTGTAAAGAGCAGACTTCTTAGTAAATGGATTCCTGTAGCAGGTGTTGCTATAGGTGCTGCTACCATTTATGCTGGCTTAGAAGTAGCCTATCTCGGTTTTGGCGGTCTAACAACTACAATTGGTGTCTCTATGATAATTTATTTTATTTGGGTAGGAATTTTAAGTGGTCTTATGTGGAAAAAATCAATGTCAATGTCAAAGAGTAACCAGGAAGTTTGAGGAAGAATTTCCATATTCCATCGATCTCTTTCGATAATAACATTTATGGGCTTTTCATAATGAGTTTGTTCATTGTTTCTGCATGACAAATATGACATGGTCAAGGATATACTCGAGGGGCCGCAAGTTTGAAATACGTTGTTATATCAAAGTCAGGTGATAGAGTTTGTCTAAATGGATGATAGGATTACACTTTCAACACAAATGGAACAGACTGTTACACTAAGAGAATTAGACTACTGGTTCGTTACCTTCTGGAAATGATCTTGATTCTGATCCTCATGTTCTTAATTCTGGAAACAAATGGCTATTGCTTGGACATTGAAGCTGCCTGACCCAAAAACGGTCACCTGGAAGCCGTTGGGAGGAAGAAATGTCTGTGTGTCTATACTTTGTATAATTCCTGGGCCAGCAGTTGTAATAATTTCGTAGTCTCCCTGGATTACGGTATCACCAGGGATACAGCCACACTTGATGAGGATGCCCAAAGAAAAGGACATGCACAGACGTCATTGATACCTATCATGATCTTGTATGGATTCAGATTGGGAATTGAATTCGCATAATAATGATCAAGATAATGAAATGGCAGCAGAGGGCTACCAATCGGAAGAACCAAAATCGAGAAAAGAGCACGCGGGTCTAAAGTTTTATCATAAAGAAGACGGGTATACCGCCGCACTTCAAGATTGAAGACCTTAGATCACAATCTTTACGCCATAATATCAAGATGACAAATATTTAGTAAGCTTCATATTTTGTACCCTTATTCCATGTTCATACTTAGTTTCATTAACTAAATATCAATGGTCCTTTACTAATGGACAGTAACGAATAAATATCTGTCATTATAATATTATAGACATGCAACATAGGAATTCAATGACGATTAGAATGAAAAAGCCGCATGCAGATCGCCGATCATTCGGGGGAGTGGTAGTTAAGACATGACTAAGGAACCTACTGAACCAGTAGTTCGAAGAGACGATTACATCGAATACATAAGGTCATTTCATGGAGGTAAGGCTATAGAAGATATATCACTTGAAAATATGATGGGATTCAGATTGGTGGAAGACGATGGAAAATCCTACTGGGATTGGGGAGACAAGATAACTCCAAAGAGTTCTCACAAGATGGTGTATGTTGCAACCAGACTGATGGAGTTTGCAGACTCTGCAGAATACCAAACAGGTAAGACAGAATTTGTTGTTCCAGATGAATTCGTTGATGATCTAGAGTGTGGCAGAATCCATTACATTACTTTCACAACAGGCAGGAATGAAAGTAAGCATACAAGTAAGTATCGCTTAATAAAAATCGACTGAGATCGATTTCAGCAATCTTTTCCCTTTTTGTTTTCAAAAAACCCTTCTAGTACGCGTTAGTCATGGGCTCTTCTTTCATCAGAGGCCACAGAATTGACACTATCTACTATTTCCCTTCCGTGAAGTAGTAATTTTGCAAAGACAGTCTGAACGCATCAAAGATGTCGGAATATGATGTAAGCTGCTTATCTAAGCTACCCTCATTATCGACAGCTGTACTCAATGACGTTACCAATTTGTGAAAGCTAGGATTTATTGCGATGTATCCTTTTTCTAACAGGAGCTTCGTGTGTCCTAACATCTCCTTATGCTTAGTAGAAAGAAAAACTTATATTTAAAAAAGTGTTGGGTTCCTTGTCCTGGTCAGTTGGCATCCCCGTCATTGGAGCAAATATACCTTTATAATCATCTTATTGATAGTTTCTTTAAGTATTGACTAAAGCTAGAAAGAAGATTGTTCGTCGTTCTAATCTCATTCTTACATCTGGTATTATAGCATTTGCAATCGTAATCTCATATTTTTCCTATCATTACTTTGAACTCGCATCAAGCCAGATCATTGATATGTCTACACAGGACAAAAGAATACAATCAAGAATACAAACTAATGATCTAGCACAGGCCATGTCAAGTGAGGTGGATGTTGTAAGCAGTAATTTGCAGATTCTTGCCGATGCCCCATCTATTCAACTGCACGAATTTGAAAAGGGAAAGACTATGCTAGATTCAGCTGAAAATTCTAGTTCAAGTGGACTCGTTGAGTTTTACATGTGGCTTGATCAGGATGGTAAGATAATATGGATCAGTAACATAAATCAGAGTAGTTACCAACAATACAATGGGTTTGATCTAAGTTACAGACCATATTTTATAATACCTAAGCAAACACTTCAGCCATATTCTAGCAGCGCAATAGAATCAAATGATAACGTACCGAGGCTCTACCTCTCATATCCAATAATTTTCAATGATGCTCAGATTGAACAGAATACGGGTAATGGCACACAGGTTAATTCATTTGATGGAATACAGCAGCAAGATTTGCAAGGAGATCAAGAAGATAGTCACCAAGTATTTGGTGGAGTGATGGTTGCAGGCATTAGGATTGATACTTTGGGAGAACTTGTTACAAACCGCATAGTTCCTCAAGTCGAAGGAGATCTATATTTAACAGATAAAGGCGGAATTATTCTTTATGCTTCAGCCAATGAATCAGGTTTCGTTGAGACTGCACTTGGAAAAGACTTCGAGTCATATGTCTCAAACGCCTTAACTGAGGATTCAAAAAAATCACTTGGTGGCATAGTTGAGATTTCGTTAAATGAAGAACAGCGAATAGTAGGTGATGGAGATAACAGCGAAAGTACAAATAGTAACGATGGTGATGGAATTGCTATTAGCAGCGGTACTATTGACTCTGTTATTCAGCGAGATTTAAACACACTTCAAGGTGCAACAAATACAATAACATACAGCCCAGTAGTGATGGGCCAGGAAGGCTTTCTTAATCTATATTTAATGGTTCCTCATAATTTTGCAAGCACAGTATCAAATCTGATAAGTCAGCTCAAGACCTTTAGTATTGTAATGATAGCTGCTATAGGTATCACAGCTCTAATAGTTGCGATTGTGGTTTTGTCTTGGAACAGACGACTCGAGAAGATCGTTAAAGCTAGAACTGAAGAGTTAGAGATTACAAATGAACAACTAAAACAGAATGACAAGATGCAAAAAGAATTTATCAACATAGCAGCACATGAGCTGAGAACACCTATACAACCCATACTTGGATTATCAGAGATAGTGTCCAAAGAATCAGAGAATAAACAACAGCGTGAACGATTGGATGTGATCTTTAGAAATGCCAAGAGATTGCGACGACTTTCAGAAGATATACTAGATGTTAGTAAAATCGAAAGCAATTCACTTCTACTAAACAAATCAGATTTCAACCTACCTGAATTAATTTCGCAGGTCGCGACAGATTATAGAAGACAGAATATCGATGGAAACAGGGAGTCAGACTATTATCATGACGATCATATCACTGAAACCATTTCAAGCAATAATCCTCAGATCCTGATAAAATATCTCGATGCTATTCCCTTTACTTCCTCGTTTATATCATCGCAGCCTCTTATTGACGAGCATGGCAATCCCGTAAATCATACTATTATGATTAGAGGGGACAGAGAAAGAATCTCACAAGTAATATCAAATCTTTTGAGTAATGCACTCAAATTTACGAAGGAAGGTAACGTAACTATTAGCACAGAGATTTTGCGAGAAAGCAAAGAAGTATTAGTACGGGTTAGGGATACGGGAGATGGAATAGATCCTCGGATTATGCCTAGACTATTCACGAAGTTTGCGACCACTTCCTTTGAAGGCACAGGGTTAGGACTGTATATTTCAAAGAAGATAATTGAAGCACATGGCGGTAGAATCTGGGCTACAGATAACAATTCAGAACGCAATAAGAAGGAAATTGAGCAATACAAAGAAAAACATGATAGTAAGGGCGCCACATTCTATTTTACATTACCGTATCTATATTAGATATTTTATGTTCATGATCTTGGATTGCCCTAATTATATATACACATAACAGAATGACTCAAAAATTAGATCATGTATCTATTGTTAAGCCTAATCGCAGTCTGTTAACGAGGGCTTTGGTAGATAGGGGTAGGTAGATAGGGGTGCCAGGGCTACAAAATATCATCTGCAGCAACACTATCCCCATCTTTCAAATAGGACCGGTTACCGGAGACTGAACGAAAATACTGAATAAGTACTCCGAAAAGTTTAGTTAGATTATGTATCAAATAATAGACGTCTATTTTGTCGCATCCCGATGAGATTGCTCAATTAATACTAAATGCAACTAAGGATATAACTAGATAGACGATGCATCAAAATGATAAACAACAATTCGAGAAGTAATGAAAGTAATCATTTTTTGGATCAACTACTGCCAACTCAATACCAATAATAATACCATATAATGCCCCGAAGGAGGTTCATAAGTCGTTATATTATGGCAGAGTTTTATTATGTTATAACATTGGTAGTATTGGTCATGATAGTATATTACTGAATGTTTGATTTCCGATAGAATCCAAAGATTTTCAAAGATAGAAGTATAAGATAGAACTGTCGATTCACTATTAGAGTATGTAGCTAAACCAATAGCTTCTTGATCCTCTTTTTCTTCTATTACCAGTGATAGCTCTCTGTCCGCTACTATTGTAGTTAATTTAGTTTGTATTGACTTGAGCAGATAGCGCTGCACTATACTTTGATACTCACGAGGGAGAGATTGACATACCCTACCTAGTAACGTTCTGCAAAAGCCTGAATAATGTAATCTTTACTAATTACTACTTGAAAATAGAGGCAGTTTCTTGAAGAAAATCTTCAATATGCTTAGCAATAGATTCTAGATAATATACGTTGACTCTAACACCTGATGTCTGAATAATCTTACCCAGACAAATCAGATCAGGGTCGTCTAGTCTTACATCATATTGTGTAATCGCAAGAACAAAGTCGTTCAACATTTCATAATCATTTTCCAAAATCTTGATTCTTGGATCCCGCGTTTCATAAGTTCTTTTTATCCGTAGAAAATCATCTTTATCTTCTCCTTGCAACGGAGAAATTCCGACTGAGCGAATAAATCCTATGCCTGTATGCGGAGAGACACTCATTCCACTGGTTAGTGTCCCGCCATGGGCTATCACCTTATTCCGGTAAAGTCGCAAGTCTCGCTCATACCAATATGCCTTTTCTTCAAGAAACTTTGAATAAGCAGGATGGGTTTTCGAATGTTTTATTATCCATTCCTTGTGGTGCGACTTGATGTGCTGTTGTAATTTCTTCAGTCGCTTCATCCAGTAATCGGAGAGTCGTCTCTATCATCTGATTAAAGTCAGGTTTTGGGTATTCTTCTGCATGCAATACCTTGACTAATCCATCTCTTAACTCAGTTATGAATACGCCAAAGTTAGATGAACCAAACTATCTTCTAAAAGAATCTTGTTGCCACCTATTTCATTTACCCCGCCGTAAAAGGTAAGACTTGTCATCATGCTATAATAAATCAGTTAAAATCATAAACCTGTCGGTACATTTCTAAATAGTTGCGAATGTCTCTAACCTATATTTCATTTCACTCCTTTGAACTGCATTAATGATGGAGACATCAATTCAGACTAGCACGTGACATATTTCAGTTCAGACAATCTTGAATATTTAGATGAAATATTTGCCTAGGACACGTAAGTGAAGGAGAAGCTATCCTATTTGATAAATCTAAGACTACAGCAACGTTGCCAATTAACGCGACAGGCGATGAACTGAGAATATATACCCAAGGATATGGAGATGATGGGGATCATTGGTATGATCGTAATGTATATACGGATCACTTTTCAGGACACATTATGTACCTCTATCAGGTGGGGGATCGGATACCTGTTATATGGAAACCTCGAGTACTGGAGATTTTACACTCGCTTATCAAAACAAGCATGATGTGTCACCAGACGATGTTTGCCCTTTTCCGTAGAGCTATATCGACTCAACAGATGAACGTTTCAAATAAGTTTTATGAAGATATACAAGAACAGGAGTTCTAGCAATTCCTTGAAGTGCGCTAGAATTGAGATCCTACACCTCTGGTGCTGTTAAACAGGTATCTCTGAGACGTCCCGATATTGTGGAGGATTCAGTGAATTACCGCCTGCCATAGAGGGAGCCAGATCGACTATACGAGCAATGTCATTGGTTAAACTGTGAAGTGATTCTATGGCTCTTATGCTAACCACCGGGTTTCCTTGTTTATTTGTCAGTGCAATGTCCCACAATTCCTTCTGATAGGCTAGCATCTCTTCATACCTCTGTCGATATTCAGATAAGAACTCGTCGTGATCATCACGAAGACGCAGAACCCAATCTCTTCCTTCCGACTTAAGTTGTTTCTTGATCTTGAAAAATGCCGTCTTGGAAAGATCGTGCCCAGTCTTAGACTTTATGTATTCTATGCTTTCACGCCAAGTATACCGGAGAATGATAGCCTGGGAAGCAGCATAACGTATTTCCTGCCCTTCTATGCGTGTATGAATTGGCAACTACTTGCTTATACTAAGTGGACAGATATTACACTTTAGATGATTATAGGCGCATTTAGGTCTGTTCCTTCTGATCTTCTGAGTCGATTACTATTTCGAACCTTATTCTATGCTTTAGGTCTGAGTCGATTACTATTTCGAACCAAAAGGTCAATCTGAATTAACAAACTAAACAAACCAAAAAAAAATCAGCTGAGTATATCGCTAATTAACAACATCATTCATTTGCTAAGCCTCCGATCTTCAAATGACATATCTTATGAAGTTTCGAGACTAAACTCGGAAATTTTGCAATACTCATTTAATGAACACTTCATATGGTACTAGGCAGAGTTACTGATATGGCACGGGAAAGTACTCGATGTTATATTCTGACAGCGGATGAACATTCGTGGAAATCATCACTAAGGTATAACCTGTGGGGTCTATCTGAAAAAACAAAGGGGTCTTGGAAAACTACTCAAGTTGATGATTGGACCGCATCTTATGTGACGAGGCCAATTAGCAAAATTATAGGATTTGGAAAGATTAAGGAGAGAAATTCATAGATGAAGGAATAGTGTGCCAGATGAGCAAATAATGAAGACGTCAATTTGGATGTATAAACTGAAACTGAACACTATTTACGTGCTCGAAAAATGGGAAGAAGGCATCCCTGTGCCCTCGAATATTCTTTTGAATACAGGACGGAAAGTTCTAGACAGAACTTAGGACTGTCAGTGTAAAGATTGTAGCTGCTGCTGTTATCATTGTTACTTGAAAGATATTGCTTAGTAGAGATATTTTTCTAATATTATTATTCTTCAAGGCTGGCAAGGCTATGATTGGAAGATATGCATGCCTACTCACGTAGTGATTTGAGTATTGATTGGAGAACGTTCTTCGATAGTGTCAATCACTCAGCCACTCCCATAGTGTTATGGTAGCCTTCTCAGTATCTGGTTGTTCATAATGTGTACCTGCTACCATCATGCCGTTGAATGGTGCAAGCATGCCGGTTGCATTTCTTTCAAACACCGCTATTATAATTCCCTTCCCTTCGAAGGTATCAGGATCGTACTGAATAATCTCATAAAACGTAATTGTTGTATTATCGCCGTCTTCTGAGAAGACACTCTCTCTTCCATAAGCACTGAAAGTCTCAGCAGATCCTCTTACAGGAGAGATAATAGCGGTACCATTATTTGTCATGCTAATGTTCTCTCCAGTATCTGGCACAGTTATCGTACCGTTTCCAATGAATGTTACTATTCTATGTGTTTCATTTATTGGAATCATGCCAGTAGATATCGCCTCTTCTTCCCAGATTGGACGAGCAGAAAACTCTAATCCTAATGTTGATACGCTATTAGGTGTAGATCCTGTAGTGGTATTACCATCGGTTGTTGCCACTATTATAGTATAATTCTCATCTTGAACAATGCCGACTGCAGGTAGCATTAGTACGAGGATAGATGCACTAAAAATGCTGAAGGATAGTCTTTTCATAACTTGTTACTGGGCCGCTTAATTCATAAAAGGTTTATGATTCCCTATGTGAATTAGATGCTGGACAGCATAATCCAAATTCTTTTTATACGGGAACCTTGCGCCACACTTATAATAGAAGGAAAGAAGGATATGGAGTTAAGGAGCTGGAGCGCAGCCCCAGGGAACGTATTCTACATAAACGTACCAATGATAGCTGACCAGAAATTATGCTAAGAATACGATATAATCTCTCATCCACCCATAGGGAAAGCAAGAGTAGCTGACATCAAATACTATAACACTCCTGATGAATTCGCCAGCGACTACCTAAGACACCACAGTAAATTATTCTGGAAATACAATTGGGGAGTGCCTTGCTGAGAGACTATGGTTACATGAAACTCATAAGATATTCAATGCCGACCAGACATTGTTTGTAATAAAATGCCAAGTCAGACTTTGCTAAATCATAAACAAACCTCTGTGATAACTCCTTTAATACTTTAATATCTCTACTTATAGTAGACTGGTTAACATTCAGTTGCTCTGCTATTTCTGACTCCGTCTTTGACTGCGCTAACATTGAAGCAACTGTTCTTCTTCTGCATTCAACTTTGAATTTATTCTTATGCACAGCCAATTTAGAAATATGCACTATTAACTCTACAAGAGAATGATTTATGCATTTTTACTATGTACATGGTATCAATTTGAGTTCTTTGCTTGACATTTCTGTCATCAATATTGTCGTTTTGCTTATTTCTTAAGAATATGTTCATGATTTTAAGGTCTTTAGGTGGTCACGATTGGTTTCTCCTTTGTTAATTAGTTCTCGTACTTTGACTCTATGCCAGGTATTTTGGTAAAGAACTTATATGTCAACAATCTTATCATCCAAAATTCTCTTGCATCTTAAAGGGATTTTGAAAATTGTCACTAATCTCACACTGCTTCACCCTTTTAGATCTTTGTGTAGCTGCGGAACTGAAAGTAGAATTTGCTCGGACCGGTTAGAAATGCAGGTACATCAATATTTTTCTATGTATGTCTGTGACCAAGCCAATTCCGTTCTGAATTCTCTAATTCAGAAACTAGGGCAACGATATCCCTTCCAGGACTTAACAATAGTTCTTTACAGTCTGGCGGCAAATCCTTGGCATTAATCTTCTGTGCATATTCTTTGTATGCCTTTTCTATTTCGTCTTTTCCTATTCTGTACAATAATTGCTCAGTAGTTATAACCTCCCTAGCTTCATTCATAATTTCATCGCCTTCTTCAATTGACATAATCCCTTCCGAAATCAACTCTTCCATGCCAAAAATAATTTCCATTCTATCAATCGAAATCCTGGCATCAAACTGGCCCGCTTGAATCAAGTTTCTAATACTAGCAGGAGTGAAGTCTGTTACTTTGCCAAATGTTGCATCAGAGCTCTCAAGTCTGTCGACGCGCCATACCTTAGAAATACGGGGCTTACCTAAAAAGAGATCCCTATTCGTGGTAAACCTATATTCGCCGACCCTTGCTATCGTTTTTGCTTTTCTATTTAGTATTTCATCAACTTTATTAGAAAGGCCGTTGGATCTTGCGAGCTCAATAAGATCGCGCGTCATGTTCACAAAGTCTGTAAATGCATAAGCTACCTGTTCATCATATGAAGTTCTGTCATGAAAAAAGATATCACTCTCCCTATCGTCTACAAGATCCTTATCTTTTGGAATGCCTTTTGGGGTGAGGGGATGCAGGTTAACGATAAATACTTCAAGCTCAGGAGTTTGAGTAATTAACTCGTCGCCACTTCTTCGATCATTCCGTAAATATTCCATCCAGTAATTTCTATGAGCTGTTAAGAGCTCACGTAATGGTGTATTGCTCAGATATCCGCCATCCCATAACTGTCGGATAGTTCCAGAAATGGTATCTTCAATGTGAGGGTGGTCTATCGCATATTTACCAAGAGCGCTAGCAAGTACTTGATCTGGCCCTATGCCATCATAAAAAACAAGATGTCTGTTTTCAGGACCTCCGTATTCAGAAAACCATTTGCCACTACCATCATTAATGTCATTTCTCTCCTCCTCTTCTCTTTCCCTAGCTTTCTTTTGTTTGAAAGGGGGGCGATGTAATTTTTCATAACTATCGAAAACTACGGGTGAGGTAAAGTCTTCAATATCAACACTCGTGAGAACGAGTCTTGGTTGTCCTTTTTCTAGGCTTGTCTTTATAGGAAAATCGACAAACTTTGAGAGATAATTTCTCAATGGGGTATAATCGTATTTCCACCATGGTAAGAAATCTGCAAATGGATTCAAAAATTTTGAACCCATATGGGGAATAGAATTATACATGTTTGTGACCCCTCTTGGTGTAAAGGCAAACTCGAAAATAGACCAAAATCTTCTCGCGCCCTCAGTATCTGCTATATCTCGATTGAATGTGCGAAAGTATTCCCAGGTGGTACGTCCCATTGATCTTTCATCAAATAAACTGTCTGCAAACGTGGGACACATAAGGCCCTCCCAAAATTCCAAGAGTTTCTCAACTGATTCATCCCAGCTATTATTCTTTAGATAGTGTCCGACTAAAACAGTTGAATTTATAGCTCCTATTGAAGTTCCTGCAACTATATCAAACAAACTATCGTCACGGCTTTCTTTTCTGGCTTTTCTGTAGATCTGTTGATAGGTACCAGCTTCATACGCACCAAGAGCGCCTCCCCCTTGAAAGACAATTGCCCTTTGAATATTACTATTACGTTCCGACATTTACTATCGTCCCCATGTAGTTTTCTCCAAAGTGATCCATGTACATCTTAGATCTTTTTCCTCTCATGACGTGTCT
>Ga0214469_1000331_pt1 | contig 16042 bp, 18 predicted proteins | sample RVTome_10_FD_187340 | JGI IMG/M metagenome (GOLD analysis project Ga0214469, IMG submission 187340) | Soil microbial communities from uranium-contaminated site in the Upper Colorado River Basin, Wyoming, United States - RVT153D57 HiSeq ... | reverse complement strand
GGCCCGGTAGGGGAAAGCCAGGACCCCAGCCTCGACAACCAACTGCTGATGCTGGCCGCGGCACAGCCCGCCAGTCCCACGCCCGCCGTGAGCACCCCGCCTTCCGAGCCTGCCGTCGAGGCGGTCGATGCCGCGCGGCCGTCCGAACCCGCGCTGGTCGAGCCAGTGGCGGCCGATCCGGCACCGCCGACCGACCCGGCCGGGGTCACCCCCGAGCCACCACCCGCAACCGAACCGGCACCACCGGCCGATCCGGCACCGGTAGCTCCGCCACCCATCGAACCCCCGTCGGGCGACGCCTCGCCGCCAGGTGACGCCCCACCAGACAAGGTCGTACCTCCCCGCGACACGGCGGCCAGCCCAGACGCCAACCACAGAGGTTCCGGCTCCGGCCGAACCCACAACGGCGGGCGAAAGGCGGCACACCACGACGCACCTGACAAGGCCTCCGTCAAGTCGGCCGAGCACCCGCGGCCGGCGCACTCGCGCCCCGACTAACTCCCCACCTGGCGTTCACCGGTCGCCAGCCGGACGTCCCGCGCGAAGGCGCCGGCCTGCTGGACTGCGTCTGCGGCCTCGGGAAGGAACGACCAGAAGACCTGGAAGTCGTGGGTGGTGACCGGGTACAGCTCGAGTCGGGTGTCGACGCCCTGACTCCGGGCACGTTCGGCGAGCCGCTGCGCGTCCTCGACCATGACGTCGCCGACGCCGCCCTGGATGAGCATCGGCGGCAGTCCCGTCAGATCCCCCAGCAGGGGGCTGACCAGGGGGTCATCGATGGGATGGCCGTCGAGGTAGGAGGCGACGAAGCTGCGCAGCTGCTCGAGGGAGAGGGCCGGCTGGGGCTCGTTCGGTTGCTCGTCGATGTGCTCGAAGGTGAGATCGACGCCCGGGCAGAGCAAGGCGATCCCCCCGGGGAGCGCAATCCTGTCCTGCTTGAGGCTGAGCAGGAGCGACAGGGCCAGCCCGCCGCCGGCAGAGTCACCCGCGAGGGTGATCTGCTGCGGATCGGTGCCGCTGTCGAGCATCCAGAGATACGCGCGCACAGTGTCCTCGAGCGCAGCCGGGAACGGGTGCTCGGGCGCCAGCCGGTATTCCGGCACCACGGCGCTCGCCCCGGCGGCGACGGCGAGGGCCCCGGCCAGGTGCCGGTACCCGAACGCCGATCCCATGACGTAGCCGCCCCCGTGCAGGAACAACAGCGTCGGCTCCTGCTCGGCCTCGGTCGTGAGCAGCAGGGAGGGCACACCCCCGGTGTTGACGGGCCGCACGTGGATCTCGGGCGGTGGCGGGAACTGGGCGTGCAGTGACTCGCAACCGTTGCGTAGCTCCTGCAGGTCGGCGCCGGCGCTGGTGAGATCGTTGACCGGCTCCCACATCCGCGCCAGGCGGCCGGCGAGCTCGCCCCCCACCGCCCGCGTCGCCGAGACGGCGTCGTCGACCCCGTGCAGGAGCTCGCGAGCCCGGTCGAGGAGTGCGTCGCCCGCTAGCGTCAGCTCCACCTGGTGGGTGGAACGCCGCAGCAGGTCGCATCCGACGAGGCGCTCCAGGCCGCGGATCTGCCGGCTCAGGGCCGGCTGGGAGATGTAGAGGCGCGCTGCGGCCCGCCCGAAGTTGAGCTCCTCGGCGACCGCGACGAACGCCCGCAGGTGGCGCAGCTCGATGCCGTCGGGCGCAGGCGGCAGCGGCAGCACCCGGCCCGACCGGGTCCCGGAGCGGTCATCCATGACCCCCATTCTGATGCAGCTCCGTGGTGGACGGTCATGCCTTTGGCGCACAGCGGTCATGCACACTCGGCCTTTCCCTTCGACCGCGCCCCGATGCGACGGTTCCCCCATGAGCCCCCAACCCTCCGGTCGGCTTGCGGATCCCACCGTCCAGCGCATGGCCGACGTGCAGTTGCGGGGTCCCGCCGGACCACTGGCGGCGCGCGCCTACTGGCCGCCACCCCGCGAGCCCGCCAACCCTCCCGCCCTGCTCGTGCTCCTGCCCGATGGTTCCGGGCCGGGCGGGCTCGACGAGGTGGAGGCCTTGTGCCGCAGCGTCTGCGCGCACGTCGGCGTGGTGGTGCTGTCGGTGCCCTTCCGGTCGGCGATCCCGGGGCGCCAGCCCACCGCCTTCGACGATGCGACAGCGGCGCTGCGCTGGGCTGCCGATCACGCCGCCGAGCTGGGTGCCGACCCTCGACGGCTGCTGGTGGCCGGCACGGGGATCGGTGGGGAACTCGCGGCGGCGGTGGCGAGGCAGGCCAGGGACGAGGGGTGGCCGGTGATCGAGCGCCAGGTGTCGATCCAGCCCGGCACTGCAGAACGGATGCTTCAGGGCCTCACTCGGTCGTTGCGACCGGCGCTCGAGGCGAGATGAGCGCTCCGATGTCGACAACCGAGACCGTCCCGCGGGAACCCACCCTGGACACCAAGGAACTGGAAGACCACCTGGAGGAGCACCGGGCAGCCCTGACCGCCCATTGTCGTCGGCTGCTGGGATCGGGGTTCGAGGCGGAGGATGCCGTACAGGAGACACTCGTGCGGGCGTGGCGGGCGATCGATCGCTTCGAGGGCCGAGCGTCGCTGCGAACGTGGCTGCATCGCATAGCCACCAACGTGTGCCTCGACATGCAGGGCGCCACGCAACGTCGGGCGCGCCCGGCAGACTTCATGTCCTGGCAGACCCCGGGCTCACCATCCGGCAGCGCTGCCTCGGACACCGCCTCTGTACAGCCGTTCGTCGGCTGCCATGCATCTCGGGTCGGTGACGACCCGGCCGATCGAGCGGTGTCGCGGGAGGCCATACACGGGGCCTTCGTCGCCGCGCTACTGCACCTGCCGAAGCGACAGCGGTCGGTCCTGCTGCTGCGCGAGGTTCTGCGCTGGAAGGCGACCGAGGTCGCGGAGCTGCTCGGTACCACCGTGGCGTCGGTCAACAGCACGCTCCAACGGGCTCGGTCGAACCTCGCCGCCAGTCGGGGCGCACACGACCGGACGCATCGCCTGGACGAGGAGGAACGACCGCTGCTGCAGCACTACGTCGACGCGTTCGAGCGCCACGACGTCGATTCGCTGGTCGCGTTGCTCGTGTGAGCTCCGACGCGGGCGGGATCGAACCCCAGGGGCAGATACAGGCGATGCGCAGCGAGGAGGTCGCCATCGGCGAGCACGTCCGCGGTCGACCCATCCGCCACGATGCGACCCCCGTCCAGCACCACCGCCCTCCCACAGGTCTCGAGCGCGTACGGCAGGTCGTGCGTGACCACCAGCAGGGTCACATCCAGCGACGCCAACACCTCGGTCAGCTCGCGGCGGGCGGCCGGGTCGAGGTTGGCGGTGGGCTCGTCGAGCACCAACACGTCCGGCTCGGTGGCAAGCACGGTGGCGATGGCCACCCGGCGACGCTGGCCGAAGCTGAGGTGGTGCGGGGCGGCGTCGCGGCGGTCGGTCATGCCGACCGCCGCCAGGGCACCGGCCACGCGTCCGGCCAGGTCGGCGTCGCGGAGCCCGGCCTGCGCCGGCCCGAACGCCACGTCGTCGTGCACCGTGGGCATGAACAGCTGGTCGTCGGGATCCTGGAAGACGATGCCCACGCGGCGGCGGACCTCGGCCAGGTTGCGCTTCACCACCGGCCGGCCGCCGACGATCACCTCGCCCCGCTGCGCCTCGAGGATTCCGTTGAGATGCAACACCAGCGTCGACTTGCCGGCGCCGTTGGGCCCCAGGACGGCCAGCCGCTCGCCGGGCGCGACCTCGAGGTCGACACCGTCCAGCGCCATCCGGCCGTCCGGGTAGGCGAACCGAACTCCCCGTACCGACACCGCCGGCACTTCCGTCGGACCCGTCATGCCACCACCAACGCCGCCGCCGCAAGCGCCCACGCCGTCAGCGGCAGCGCCGCCGGCCACCACGCGGGGGCGGGCGCCCGGCGCCCGGCAAGGGCCGGCATGGTGCCGTCGTAGCCCCGCGCCAGCATGGCCAGGTAGACGCGTTCGCCCCGCTCGTACGAACGGACGAAGAGCGTTCCCGCCGACGCCGCCATCCCCCGCGCCTGCCACAGCCACCGGGGGTCGTAGCCGCGGGACTGGCGGGCCACGTGCATGCGCTGAGCCTCACCGGCCACGATCCCGAGATAGCGGACCATGAATCCGGCGATGGCCGTGATCACCCGGGGGACGCGCAGGCGATCGAGGCCCCTGAGCAGATCGGCGACCGGGGTGGTGGCCGCCAGGACGATCGACGCCGTCACGCCCAGCGTGCCCTTGGCCACGATGTTCCAGGCCGCCCACAGCCCCGGCTCGGACAGTGACACGCCGAGCACGTCAACGCGCGGGCTTGCGCCCGTGAACGGCATGAACGCCGCGAACAGGAGGAACGGGATCTCGATCCGCAGGCGCCGCGCCACCAGGGACGGCGGCAGCCCGGCCAGCGCGACGACCCCGGCGAGGAGGACGGCGTCCCCGCCGAACGCCCACAGCGCCTCCCGCGGGGTGGCCACCACTGCGAACACGAAGGCCACCGTGGCCGCGATCTTGACCTCCGGCGCCACCCGATGCACCGGGCTCGTCCCGGCCATGTACAGACCATCGAACCCGTGCCCGCCGGGGTGCCCTTGCGTCACGGCCAGCCCGCCCTAGTGCGGCAAGCCCTGAGTGGGAGTCGCGCCGCGCGTCCGCCGAACCAGCAGCAGCACCCCGCCGGCCACGGCAAAGGTGATCGTCACCCCGACGACACCGGCCACACCTGTCGACAGGCGATCGTCATCGACCCCTCGCACCTCGTAACCGGCGGTGGGGGCGTCGTCGAGGGCGTGGTCGTTCTCGGTGTCGGCGAACCCCTTGTCGATCGCGACCTTGTTCAGGCCGTCAGGCTCACCGCTGGCCGAGGGGCTCACGAAGAACGCCAGGGCCAGTGCCACGATCAGTCCTCCGGCGATGAAAGCGCCGAACCCGAGCCGCACCGGGCGGCTCACGGCCCTCACGCCGCCACCCGCTCGGCAACCGAACCCGTGGCAGGCGAGCGGAACGCCAGGCCCCGCGCACCCCAAACGAGGTCGGGTCGGGTGGCGACCACTGCGCCGACCACCAGTCCCGTGATCACGCCCTCGCCGATGCCGATGAGCATGTGCACGCCGACCATGGCCCCGGCGACGGTCGAGACCGCGGCCGTGCCGGTGCCGCCGATGGCGTACTCGGCGGTGAAGGCCATGGCCGAGATCACCACGGAGACAGCGGCGGCCACGCCCGACGCCACCACCACGGAGGACGACGTCCGCGGCAGCAGGTGACGTACCACCACGAACACCGCGTAACCGCCGAAGGCGGTCAGCAGGGCCATGTTGAGTACGTTGAGCCCCAGGGCGGAGAGGCCCCCGTCGGCGAACAGCAGGGCCTGAACGGCCAGCACCACGGAGACGCACACCGCCCCCACGGCCGGACCGACCAGCACCGCCGCCAGCGCCCCACCCAGCAGGTGCCCGCTGGTGCCGCTGGCCACCGGGAAGTTGAGCATCTGGACGGCGAAGACGAACGCCGCCACCAGCCCGGCGAGCGGCACCCGCCGTTCGTCGAGCACCTCGCCCGCCCGTCGCAGCGATGCCCCCAGGCCTCCAGCCGCCACAACGGCGGCGCCGGCGGACGTCGTCCCATCGATGAACCCGTCGGGAATGTGCATGGATCCCACCTTAATGCGAGCGGTTGGCAACAGGGAACGGTTCGCGATAGCTGTCGTACGCTGTATTCGTGAGCCACCCGAGAGTGGATGACGCCCTGGAAGACATCCTCGACCGGCTGCGCCGCGACGGCGGTCGGGTGACGGCATCGCGCCGGGCGGTGATCGACGCCATGCTGTCCAGCCCGTCGCATCACATGACCGCCGCCGACGTCGTCGATGCGGTGCGAGCCCAACACCCCGACTTCCACGAATCGACCGTTTACCGCACGCTCGAGCGACTGGCGGAGCTCGGGGTCATCGCCCGCATCCAGATCGGTCCGGGGCCCGCGGTGTTCCACCTGTCGGTCGCCCAGCATCACCACCTCGTGTGCGACCGCTGCGGCCGCGTCGCCGAGGCGCCGTCCGGCCTGCTGGACGCCGTGGCCGCCCGTCTGCGCCGCCACCACGGCTTCGTCCTCGATCCCGGCGCCACGCCCCTCCACGGGCTGTGCGCCTCGTGCAGCGGTCGCGGGGTAGCGCCGTGAGGCTGGGAGTCTCGCTGCGCAGCGGCTACCTGGTGGACGCCCCGCGCCGGGGTGCGCAGTGGATGGTCGAGCACGCCCGAGCGTCGCGGGACGCCGGACTCGACAGCCTGTTCGTCGGCGACCACCACGGCGTGCCCGTGCCCTACTACCAGAACACGCCCATGCTCGGCCGCCTGCTGGCCGAGTGGGGCGATCACCCGGCGGGCGCTCTGTTCCTACTCCCCCTCTGGAACCCGGTGCTCGTGGCCGAGCAGGTCGGAACCCTGGCCGCCCTCGCCGCCGGACGGTTCATCCTGCAGTGCGCCGTGGGCGGCGGCGATGCCCAGTTCACAGCCATGGGTGCCGACATCCGCCAGCGGGGCCGGGACTTCGGGCGCTGGCCGCCCTGGGCTTCACCGACGTGATCGTGCGACACCTGGTCGACGACCAGCACGAGGTGCTGGCGTCGACCGAGCGGCTCGCCGAGGTCAGGGCCGCTATCGCCGACGCCTGACCCCGGCTGCGTCGCCACCGCGCACTGTGGCGAACGTCATGCCCGGGCCGTGTCACGTTGCCACGAAGGGCTGCCCGCATCGCGCCACGATCCTCGGGACCGCAGCACCACCGCGAGGAGCACCCCATGACCTGGACCCGAGCACGACGAGTCGGTGGACCGCCGCGCCCTGGACCTGCCGACGCCAGCAAGCCGCACGCGGACCCCGACCGGCATGCGGGGACGGGCACGCACGCTGCGGCCATGCACGGTGCACCCCCTCGGCCCGGCGTGGTCGACCTGACTCACCAAGATGCGGGCGATGCCTCGCTCACGGGGGCGAAGGCCGCCAATCTGGCGGTCGCCCGGCGTGCCGGGCTGCCCGTGCTCCCCGGCATGGTGCTCACGACCGCGTGGGACCACAGCGGCTGGTCGCATCCGTCCCGCCTGCACGACGCCGACGGCGGCCCGGCATGGGCCGCCTGGCGCCAGATGTCAGGCGACGGTCGCCGACCCGTGGTGGTCCGCTCGTCGTCGACCAACGAGGATGGGCGCACGTCATCGATGGCCGGTGTCTTCACATCGGTTCTGGACGTGTCCGACCGGATGTCGTTCGTGCAGGCCGTCGACGACGTTCTCGCCTCGGCTCGCTCTGGCCTCATCACCGGCGCGCCGATGGCGGTGCTGGTCCAGCCCCAGCTCTCGCCGCGCTGGGGCGGCGTGCTCTTCGGCGCCGACCCCATCAGCGGGCGCACCGATCGCCTGCTGCTGTCGGCCTGCGTGGGCGGGCCCGACCGGCTGGTGAGCGGTCTCGACGACGGCTGGACGGCGACGTTGTCCCGCCGGGGACGAGTGGTCGAGGCCGAGCCGGCCGACGGCGCACTCGGCATCGCGGCCGGGTCGCTGCGGACGCTGGCCCAGCTCGCCAAGCGCGCGGCGGCCGCCTTCGGTGGACCGCAGGACATCGAGTGGGCCATCGACGATGACGGCGCCGTGTGGCTGCTCCAGAGCCGGCCCATCACCACGCCGACGGGCAAGGCCACCGGTCCGGTGCTTGGTACCGGTCCCCTGGCCGAGACCTTCCCCGACCCGCTGAGTCCCCTGGAGTCCGACCTCTGGTTGGCGCCGATGCGCGATGGCCTCGAGCAGGCGCTGAGCCTCACGGGCACTGTGTCGGCCCGAGCGCTGCGGCGCTCACCGGTGGCCCGGCAGATCGACGGCTGGGCGGTCGCCGACCTCGAGGCGCTGGGCACCGTGCCACCGCGGCACCGGATCCTGCGGAAGATCGATCCCCGGCCCGGCGCACGGAAGCTGCGGGCGGCATGGCGGGTCGGCCGCCTCGCCCGGGCCTTGCCGGCGATCGGGCGCGACGTGATCGCCCAGGTCGACGGCGATCTGCTCGACGTGCCCCGGCTCGACGACCTCAGCAACGCCGCGCTGTTGGCCGTTCTCGACAACGGGCGCACGGCGCTGCGGGCGCTGCACGGCTACGAGGCGCTGTCGGGCATGCTCGTACCGGACGCGCCGTCCGGAGTCACGGCGGCGTCGATCGCAATGTCGGCATTGGCCGAGGCCAGGGCCGAGGACGTCGACATCGACGAGCTCACTCAGCACAACCCGGTGGTCCTGGCACTCACGCCACCCCGGGTAGCGCCGGATGCCGCGCTCTCGACCATCGACCTTCGTACAACGGCGGCGAGCGCCGGTGCCCTCTCCTCCAGCACCGGCCGCACCGCCGGCATCGGCACCGGGGTGGCAGTGGCGGCGCCTGTCGCCCCGGTGCCCGACCCGGACGGCGACGCCGTGGTCCGCGAGGCGTTGCGCCTCCGGGCCCGGTGGGTGCAGGAACTGACCGGCCGGGCGGCCTGGCAGCTCGGGTGCCGGCTGGTCTCGGTCGGCGTGCTGCCGGGGCAGGAAGCGGTGCGGCTGCTGTCCCTGGACGAGCTACGAGCCGCGGCGCTGCGTCGGGCGGTCCCCGACGACCTGGCGACGCGCACCGATCAGGGCGAGGGCCCTCGTGCGTTGCCGGCCCAGTTCCGGCTCACGGCCGACGGACGGCCGCTGGCGGTGGTCTCCCCTTCGGGGCGGGGCGGCGTCGGGGCCGGTGGCGGCGTCGGCACCGGTCCCGCACACCTCGGTAGCGAGCCGCCCGTCGGCGCGGTCCTGGTGGTCACCCACTTGGATCCGCGACTGGCCACGGTCATCCCCCGGCTGGCCGGGCTGGTGGCCGAGACCGGCAGCCCCCTCAGCCACTTGGCGATCCTGGCCCGCGAGCACGCCATTCCGACCGTGGTGGGCCACGCGGGGGCGACAACGACCTACCGCGAGGCCCAGCGCCTCGAGGTCGACGGCACGGCCGGCACTGTCCGGATCGTTGACGGCGACCACCACCTGACGGACGTCCCGGCCCCGAGCGCCGACGAGCGCCCCGCCGACGTCTCCGTCGTCATCACCATTGCCCGTTCCGTCGAGATCGGAGCCCGACGATGAATGCCCGCTTCATCCGCAGCATCCTGGGCGGCGTCACCCTCGCCGCCTCCGGCGCCTACACCTTCGTCTACCTCTACCGGTGGGAATGGAACCGGGCGCTGATGTCGGCGGCCATCTTCATCGCCGCCGAGGTGGCGGTCATGGGATCGGTCCTGGCCGAGCGGCTCAAGAAGATCGACAAGCGCCTCGACGCTCAGGACGGGGGCGCCCGCCGCCAGCGGGTCGACCGCATCCGGGAGACGGCCCCGCCGGCCCGGGTCAGCTTCGACTGGCTGGCCCGGCCCCAGCACATGAACGTGTTCGTGCCCGTCCTCATGGGTGCCGGCGTGCTGATGTCGGGCCTGGCGTGGGTCGTCGAGCGCCTGGCGCGGGCTACGGTCCGGCCGGTGGCCGAGCGGGGTCTGGCCGCCCAGCTCGATGGCCTGACACTTCCGGCCACCGGCTTCCTGGCCGGTCACGAGGAGCCGGTCGACCTGCTCCGCGGCCCGGCCCCAGCGGCCCTGGGTGCGGGAAGCATGGCCCGGAGGTTCCCATGAAGGCCCTGGCAGTTCTGGCCGCGGCGGTGATGGGCACGCTCGGCATCATCGGCCTGGCCGAGCTCACGCAGAACCGGCCGGATCCCGTCGAGGCCGGCAGCGCGACGGTGGTGACCTTCGACGTCGACACCCGTGACTACCAGCGGGGCGACGGCGCCGCTGCGCAGGCCCTGTGGGCCGTGTGCTCGGCCACCGTGGGCGGTGAGGTCACTGGCGTCTCCGCCCCCGGCGAGGGGACGGTCGATGCGGGCTACACCGTCAGCATCTCCCCGGCCATCGGCGACAACGGGCGCAAGCGCCTCGTGGGTTGCCTCGAGGACGCCACCCTCGACCGGGTCATGGGCCACGTCGCGTCGATAACAACTGATACCTGACGGGTTTACGCGACCACCGGCGGGAACCATGGATATGTGCGATGTGCCACGAGGCGTAGCTTTTTCGCGGAGCATGATCGGGATGGTGTCCTGGTCCACCCGTCCTGCCGGTGGCTCCGCGCATGACCCCTCCAGGCGAGGCGCTGCCGGCGGATTCGCACCGCGCGTCCTTTCGGCACGAGGCGCTCCTGTACGCGGGCGAGACCGAGTTCGTGTCCGCGACCTCGGCTTTCATCCGCGAAGGGCTGGGTCTCGGGCAACCCGTGCTGGCCGTGGTGGATGCCCCCAAGATCGGGCTGCTGCAGGCCGCGCTGGGTGATCGGGCCGACGACGTGGAGTTCGCCGACATGGCGGTCGTCGGCCACAACCCGGGCCGCATCCTCGACACCTGGTACCGCTTCGCCGCCGACCGTGCCGGCGCCGGGGCTGGCGCCCGAGGCGTCGGCGAGCCGGTGTCTCCGAGCCGCAGCGCCGCCGAACTGGTCGAAAGCCAGCTCCACGAGGCGCTGCTCAACGTCGCCTTTCCGGCCCAGCCCGCCTGGACGCTGCTCTGCCCGTACGACACCGAGGCTCTCGGCGCCGAGGTGGTGGCCGAGGCCCGTCGCAGCCATCCCTTCCTCCGCCATGACACCGACACGGCCGCCAGCACCGACTTCGCCGGGAACCGCCACGGCGGCACCCGCGGGGCGCTCTGGCAGTTCCGGGACCCACTGCCCGAGCCTCCGGCCGATGCCACCACGGTCACCATCGACGACGCCAGCCTGGGCGCGCTACGCCACCGGGTGTCGGTGCATGCGACAGAGGCTGGCGCGTCGCCAACCCGTGTCGCCGAGCTGGCGCTGGCGGTCAGCGAGCTGGCCACCAACTGCCTGCTGCACGGGGGAGGGCATGGCCGGCTCCGGCTGTGGCTCGACAGCGACAACCTGGTCTGTGAGGTGTCCGACGGGGGGCACATCACCGATCCCCTGGTGGGGCGGAGGCGACCGACGAGCCGGCAGCTCCACGGCCGCGGCCTGTGGCTGGTCAACCAGCTGTGCGACCTGGTGCAGATCCGTACGGCGCCGGGCGGCACGGTGGTACGGGTCCAGGTGCCGCTGGCCTAGGGGATCTGCGGGCGGGCCAACCCCCCGTCCCGGCGCCGCCGCCGAGGTGTAGGCCAGAGCACGACGGTGTCGTAGCATCCATGTCGTGGCCTCGCCCGCCGCCACCCCGCGACCCATCGAGGTCGCGCCCTCGGTGCTGCCCGCGGACTTCTCGCGGCTCGGCGACGAGGTCATGGCGCTCGAGAAGGCCGGCGTCGACCGCATCCAGTGGGACGTGATGGACGGGCGGTTCGTCCCCAACCTGACCTTCGGCCCCGACGTCATCGCCGCCTGCCGACCGCGCGTCAGCGTGCCGTTCGAGGCACACCTCATGGTCGAACAGCCCGACGAGCTGCTGCCGCGCTACGTGGACGCGGGGTGCCGGCTGCTCATCGTGCACGCCGAGTCCACTCGGCACCTCCATCGAACGCTGGGACGGGTGCGCGAGCTGGGAGCCGACGCCGGGGTGGCGCTCAATCCCGCCACGCCCGTCGACGCCGTGTCCCACGTGCTGGACCTCTGCTCGCTGGTGCTGGTGATGACCGTCAACCCGGGCTTCGGGGGTCAGGACTACATCGCCACGATGGAGCCCAAGATCAGTGCCGTACGCCGCATGATCGTCGAGGGGGGCTGGGACTGTGACGTCGAGGTCGACGGTGGCATCGGACCGTCGACGGTCGGGGGCGCCGCCGGCGCCGGTGCCAACGTCCTGGTGGCGGGCTCCGCACTCTACCGAGATCCTCTGGGCCTGGAGCACGCAGTGACCGAACTGCGTCACCTCGCCGGGGGGAGCCGTTGAGCGAGCGTCCCGAAGGGCGAGAGCGAGCGAGGCCCGAGCGGCCCTGCTGCGAAGCTGCCTGAGCGGGAAGCAACGAGCAAAGGAGACATGAGCCCATGCCCGAAGAGAACGAAGGCATCATGGACAAGGTCAGGGATGCCGCGGAGAAGGTGACGGACAAGGTCAAGGACCTCTTCAGCGACCACGGTGACAAGGTCGACGACGCAGTCGACAAGGGAGCTGACTTCGTCGACGACAAGACCGGGGGCAAGTTCAGCGAGCACATCGACAAGGTCCAGGACGCCACCGACAAGGTCACGGACAAGCTCGCCGGCGAGGACGACACGGGAGCCGACGCCGCCAAGTAGCCACACGTCGGGTGTGGCGGCCGCCGGTCGTGACCGGCAACGACGAACGGGACCCCCTCGGGGTCCCGTTCGTCGTGCAGGCGGGCGGTGCGGCTGAAGTCGGCGCCGCCCGACCCCGGGCTTAGCTAGAGCATCTCGCCGCGCTTGACGATCACGTTGTCGATGATGCCGTAGTCCTTGGCCTGCTCGGCCGTGAACCAGCGGTCTCGCTCGAAGTCGGTCTGGACCTGCTCGACCTTCTGTCCCGTGTGGTACGCGATGCGTTCGGCCATGAGCTGCTTCACGTAGAGCAGCTGCTCCGCCTGGATGGCGATGTCGGCGGCCTGACCGCGGAAGCCACCCGAAGGCTGGTGCATCATGATCCGGGCGTGCGGCAGTGCGTAGCGCTTGCCCTTGGCGCCGGCGCACAGCAGGAACTGGCCCATCGACGCCCCGAGTCCCATGCACACGGTGGCCACGTCCGGCTCGACGAACTGCATCGTGTCGTAGATCGCCATCCCGGCCGTCACCGAGCCCCCGGGGCTGTTGATGTAGACCCAGATGTCCTGCTCGGAATCGTCACCTGCGAGGTGGAGCAGCTGGGCGCACACGACGTTGGCGATGTCGTCGTCGACTTCGGTACCCAGGAAGATGATCCGCTCCCGAAGCAGGCGGTTGAAGATCTCGTGGGTGGGGCTGACGGCGGTGGCGTTCTGGGCGGTCGGCAGGATCAAGCTCACGGCGCCTGAGGGTAGCGGCGCCCGGGCGAGGTCCCGCACGGTGGGACCCTCGTATGCTCGGCCCACGAGCCGGCGTAGCCCAACGGCAGAGGCCCCAGGCCTAGGACCTGGTCAGTGTGGGTTCGAATCCCACCGCCGGCACCAGCGCCGGCACCGTGTGACGCCGCGGGGCCGACGCTGAAGGGGGCTGCGGGTGCCGGGTAGCGTCAGAGCTCGTGAAGTTGGGGGACGTTGCCACACCCGCGCTGGTGGTCGACCGCCAGGCGTTCGACCACAACGTGACCACGATGGCCGCCGCCCTGCCGGGGCCGCGGCTGCGCCCCCACGTCAAGGCGTTCAAGTCGACCGCGCTGGCCCGCGAGCTCGCCGCCGCCGGCCATCGCACGTTCTGCTGCGCCACCATCCGTGAGGTCGAGGGGATGGCAGCCGCGGAGCTTGGGAGCGATCTCCTGCTCGCCAACGAGGTGCTCGAATGCCGGCGGCTCGGCGCCATCGTGGCGGCCGGGGCGGCGCGAGTCACGGTTGCCGTCGACTCCGACGAGACGGTCGCGGCGGCCGCCGCCGGCGGTGTCCCGGAGGTGCTGGTCGACGTCAACGTCGGGCTCCCCCGCTGCGGCTGCGAGCCCGGCGACGCCGGGAGGATCGCCGAGCGGGCCCGCGCCGCGGGGCTCGAGGTGCGGGGCGTCATGGGGTACGAGGGCCATCTCATGCGCGAGCCCCGGGAGCAGAAGGTGGCGGCGGTCGAGGCCTCGATGAAGCTGCTGCTGGCGGCGCACGCCGACGTGGGCGGCGACGTCGTGTCCGCCGGCGGCACCGGGACCTACGACTGCAACCTGTGGGCGACCGAGATCCAGGCGGGCTCGTACTGCCTGATGGATACCGAGTACCTGCCCCACGCCCCGGCCTTCCGCCACGCCTTGTACCTGTGGTCCAGCGTGATCTCGGTCAACCCGGGGGGATGGGCGGTCGTTGACGCGGGGCTCAAGGCGCTGGGCATGGACCACGGCGACCCGACGGTCGTCGGGGCCGGCGACTGCTGGTTCGTGTCCGACGAGCACATCACGTTCGGAACCAGCCCGGAGCGACCCGTGCGGGTAGGCGATCGGGTGCGGGTCCTGCCCGCCCACGTCGACCCCACGGTCGCTCTCCACGATCGGATGTTCGTGGTCGTGGGCCAAGGCCCCGACGCCGAGGTCACGGACGTCTGGCCGGTCGACCTCCGGGGGTGGTGACGCCGATCAAGAAACCTGCCGCGGAATTGGTGGTCCCAGCCACCAATCCCGCGGCAGGTTTCGCCGTGGGTGGTCTCATCGTCGCTGGCAGGCGCGCCGGGCGTCTTCGATCAGCCGCACCACCTCGTCCGGACGGTGCCACACCTGGTGCTCGGTGATCTCGATCACCTCGAAGCCGGCGTCACGCAGGGCTGCCGATCGCACCTCGTCGGCCCGCGTGTCGGTGAGGGCGGTGTGGTAGCGCTCGCTCTGGATCTCGACAATGAGCGGCAGTCGCGGATCGCGGAAGTCGACCCGCCCCACCCACAAGTCGGCGCCCGAGTCGACCTGGCGTCGCATCTCGGGCAGGCCCGAACGAGCGAGGATGGCAGCGAAACGGCTTTCGAGGTTGCTGGCGGTCGGGACATAGTCGTCGCCGCGCTCGTCGAGCAGGGCTCGCAGCACCTGGAGGCCCGGCCGCCCCTGGACGCTCGCGTCCGCGACGAGGTGGCGTAACGAACGGCCGGAGAGCAACCTCCTCCGCCACATGTCGTCGATCGCCCGCGCCGACCGCATTGCATACTCGCTGGCACACAGCTCGAGGGCCAGGCGCTCCGGTCGAACGATCGGTATCGCGTCCAGGACCGTGACGTGACGAGGCAGGAGGCACTTGACCTCGTGCAACACTGCCAGGCGGGTGCGCCGACCGGTTACCCCGCGGGCTCGCGTGACGTGGACAGGGAGCATCGCATAGCCGCGGACACCCCACATCCGTGCGGCCGTCTGACCGCACGCGAACGCACCCGGCGACGCGTCGAGAACGGCCGCCAGGATTCTCTGGTTTCCGGTTCGCGGCGTGCCCGGAAGCCGAAGCACGCGCGGGGTGACCTGTTCGGCGTCGCCACGACGCACCGCGTGCCGTAGCGCTTCTCGGGTAGCGCCAGCCGCCCGCGCCGCGTTGACGAGGACCAGACCGTGCTGGCGTTCGGCGAGCTCGAGGACAGTGACGGGCAACGGCACCGACTCATGATGTCGCGCACCTGTGACAATGAAAGGACGCTGAGGCCCCCGAAAATCCTGCCGCGGAATCGGTGCCTGGAGCCACCAATTCCGCGGCAGGTTTCCGATGGTGGCGGGCTACCGTGCCGGGCATGGCGCCGGCTAGCGACGTCGAGGTGGTGGAGGCTGCGGGCCACGAGGTGCGCATCACCAGCCCGCACAAGGTGTTCTTCCCCGAGCGGGGCGAGACCAAGCTCGACCTCGTCCGTTACTACCTCGCCATCGACGAATCGCTCATGCGCACGATGGGCGGGCGCCCGGTGCTGATGCAGCGCTTCCCCGAGGGCGCCGGTGGGCCCAACTTCTTCCAGAAGCGGGTACCCAAGGACATTCCCGACTGGCTGCAGACCACCACCGTCAGCACTGTGAACGGCACGCCGTCACAGGCGCTGGTGGCCGCCGACGCCGCCCACGTCGCCTGGGCCGTCAACCTCACCTGCCTCGGCTTCCACGTGTGGCCCAACCTGGCGGCCGATCCCGACCACGCCGACGAGCTGCGCCTGGACCTCGATCCCCAGCCGGGCACCAGCTTCGCCGAGGCGGCGAGGGCGGCCGTCGAGGTGCGGGCGCTCCTCGACGAGGTGGGCATCGCCTCGTTCCCGAAGACGACCGGCAACCGCGGCATCCACGTCTACGCCCGCCTGCAGCCGCGGTGGGACTCCTACCAGGTGCGGGCGGCCGCCGTGGCCGTGGCCCGGGAGCTCGAGCGCCGCCGGCCCGACCTCATCACCGCCGCCTGGTGGAAGGAGGAGCGGGGCGAGCGCATCTT
>Ga0214469_1000330_pt1 | contig 16059 bp, 11 predicted proteins | sample RVTome_10_FD_187340 | JGI IMG/M metagenome (GOLD analysis project Ga0214469, IMG submission 187340) | Soil microbial communities from uranium-contaminated site in the Upper Colorado River Basin, Wyoming, United States - RVT153D57 HiSeq ... | reverse complement strand
TGCCGCTCGTGTCGGTCTCGAGCTTCACGACCTGGGCGCCGACGAGCAGCGTCACGTTGGGCGCCTCGAGCAGCGGTCGGACCGCGATCGTCTCCGCGTCCGACTTCGCGTGGACGAGGCACGGGTATCCGTCGCACCACGTGCACCGGATGCACGTGCTCCGAGCCCGGTCCGCCTCGTCGAAGAGGATGCCGCACGGCGCGTGGAACGGATGATATCCGGCCTTCTCCAGGTCGTCGGAGAGCTGCTGGATCCGAGGCTCGTGCGACACCGCCGGCCACGGGTACTGCTCGCTCCAGTGACCCTCGATCGGGTCCTCGCCGTGGTTCCCGTGGACCTGATACAGGTGCTCGGCCCTCGTGTACCACGGCTCGAGGTCGTCGTAGGTCAACGGCCACGCGGGCGAGATGCCGTCCACGTGCGCGAGCTCGCCGAAGTCCTGCGGGCGCAGCCGATACAGGGCGGCCCCGTACATCTTCGTCGCACCCCCGACGAAGTAGTGCACCTGCGGCTGGAACGGCTTCCCATCGGCGTCGTACCAGGTGTCCTCGGAGATGTACCGACCCTGGATGAACACGGGATCCGGCTCCCAGTTCTCGCGCTCCCGAGGCAGGAAGTTCCCTCGTTCGAGCAGCAGGATCTTCTTGCCCGAGGGCGCGAGCGTGTGCGCCAACGTTCCGCCGCCGGCACCCGTCCCGATGATGATCACGTCGAAGTGCTCAGCCACCGTCGTCATCTCCCCAATCGATCCGAGCCGTGTCGGAGCTGTCGAGCGCCTCGGACTCCCTCGTCCTGCCGAAGTAGTCCCACGCCCAGCTCACGAACGCGTCGACGCGCTGCCGCACGCCGCTCATCAGCCATGCGTGGATGCCGAGCCACGCGGCGAACGCCACCGCGCCGTGCAACTCGTGCCGATGCTCACCCATCTCGGCGACGGCCGCGTTGCGACCGATCATCGCCATGATGCCCTTGTCGTGATAGTCGAACGGCGTGCGCTCGTCACCCGCGACGTCGGCGAGGATGTTCTTCGCGGCCCAGGCTCCCGCCTGCATAGCCACGGATCCGAGCTGCGGGTACGGCTTCCCATCGGGGTCCGGGATGTTCGCGACGTCGCCCACCGCGTAGATCCCCGGATGCCCGGCGACGGTGAGGTCCGATCGCACGTCGAGCCGGCCCCCACGCCCCTGCTGCACGCCTGCCTGCCCCGCGAGCGGAGCCGCCTTGATCCCACCGCCCCAGATCACGCAATGCGTACGGATGAGGTCGCCACCGGACACCACGACGTGATCGGCGGTGACCTCCTTCACCGACGTGCCGAGCCGGATCTCGACGCCATCCTTCTGCAGGATCTTCGAGGCGTAGTCGTGCGCCTTGGGCGAGAACGGTCCGAGCACGGCGTCGCCGTGGTCGACCATGATCACCCGGGCGTGGTCGAGAGCGAGATCGTGGAACCTCGACGGGAGGACCCGACGGATCATCTCCGCGAGCGCCCCGGCGACCTCGGTGCCGGTGGCGCCCGCCCCGACCACCACGAAGTTCAGCGCGCCCTCGTCGACACGCGCCGGATCGCGCTCGGCTTCCTCGAAGACGGCCAGGATCCGGGACCGCAGGCGCTCGGCATCATGGAGCGAGTAGAGCGGGAACACGTGCTCCGCGCCGGGCGTATCGAAGAAGTTCGCCTGACTGCCTGCGGCCAGCACGACGAAGTCACCGACCTGCGTCTCACCGTCGGCGGTGGTCACGGTCTTCGTCGACGGGTCGACCGATGTCACCTCGCCACGTTGCACGTTGACGGTCGGGTGCTTCCGGAAGAGCTGCCGCAGGTCGGCGGCGACGTCTGCCGGCGCGAGCTGGTACGTGGCCACCTGGTAGAGGAGGGGCAGGAACTGGTGGAAATCGTGCTGGTCGATCAGCGTGACCTCGACGTTCTCGCCGTCCTTGGCCAGCTCCCTCGCACAACCGAGCCCGGCGAAGCCGCCGCCGACGATCACCACATGCGTCATGGGATCCCCCCCACCGTGATCCCCCACGACCCGGTCCACGAGCCGCTGGGTTCCAGCCGGATCACGTCCTCGCCGGTCGCGAACGCGTTCGGGGGACAGGTCATCGGCTCGATCGCGACGCCGCGGCGCCGACGTGAGACCGGCTCCAGCGTGTCGCCGGTATAGACCATGAGGTAGTCGAACCCGGGGCCGACCCAGACGGTGAGGCGCCTCCCGGCCTCGGGATCCTCCAGCATCGCCTTCGCGAGACCGTCGTCTCCGCGAGCGAGGTCGAGGAAAGCCGTGTCCAGCTGCGTGGTCCCGATCCGTCGCCCGGCCACGAAGTCGAACATCGTGCCGGACACCGCCTGGTCGGCCGTCGGAAGTCCCCGCTCGTCGGTCATCAGCCGCCGCATGGCCGGGATCGTGAGCGACGCGTCGTCGATCGGGTCCCCGAACGTCACGTACGGGTGGAACCCCGTGCCGAAGGGAGCGGGCCACTCGGAGCGGTTCTCCGCCGTGAGCGTCACTTGCAACCCGTCGACCCCGACCTCGTACCTGACCCGGAGCGCGAGCCGCCACGGGTAGCCGGGCTGCGGGTGCAGCACATAACCGAGCTCGACGGAGCCGTCGTCTCGGGTCACGATCTCCCACGGGAGCCATCGAACGAGCCCGTGGATCGCGTTGCGTCTCGACGGCTCGTCGATGGCCGCGAGCGCCTCACGGCCGTCGAACGAGTACCGGCCGTCGGCCAACCGGTTCGGCCAGGGAGCCAGGATCTGGCCGCGACCGGCCGACGACATCTCCTCGACGTCGAACCCGTCGACCACGTCGATGCCGTCGATCGTCAGCGCTCGAAGGGTCGCACCGACCTCCGTCACCACCGCACGGGAGGAGCCGGCGGCGACCTCGTGCTGGGCTCCGGTCGGGGGGAGGAACGTCGCCGTGACGGCTCCCATCACGACGCCACCCACGGGTCGTGCCACCGTCCGTACCCGGCCAGGAGCTCGTCGGCCTCCTTCGGACCCCAGGTGCCGGGCGCATAGGCGTGGACCGGCGGCGGCGCGTCGATCAGCGGTTCCAGCACCCTCCACGCCTCATCGACGCCGTCCTGTCGCGTGAACCGCGCGCTGTCCCCGACCATCGCCGCGTGAAGGAGCACCTCGTACGGCGTCGGACCCTCGCCGCCCTCCTCCGCGAACTCCATGTCGAGGTGGATCTGCTCCGGCTGCGTCGCGGTGCCCCGCTGCGCCTCGGCGAGGATCCTGATGCCGGTGGACGGATCGAGCTTGATGACGAGCTGGTCGGGCTCGGGAACCCGCTCCTGGGCGTGGAAGCGCAACTGCGGCGGCCGGTGGAACACGAGGCGGAGCTCGGTCTGCGTGACCGGCAGGCGCTTCCCGGTCCGGATGAAGATCGGCACGCCGGACCATCGCCAGTTCTCGACCTGCAGTCGCAACGCCCCGAAGGTCTCCGTCGTCGATCCGTCGGCCACGCCTTCGATGCCCAGGTATCCCTCGTACTGGCCACGGACGTAGTGCGAGGGATCCGCGTCGAGCATCGAGCGGTACGCGGCGAACATCGCGTCCTTGAGCGCGGAGGACTCGCGAACGGGAGGCGGTTCCATCGTCGCCGCGCCGACCACCTGCATCAGATGGTTCACGACCACGTCGCGCAGCGCGCCGACCGGATCGTAGAAGTGCCCCCGATCCTCGACGCCGAAGCTCTCGGCCATCGTGATCTGGATGCTCTCGACGTGATGCCGGTTCCACACCGGCTCGAGGATCTCGTTCGCGAACCGCAGGTACAGGATCTCGGTCAGGCCCATCTTCCCCAGGAAGTGGTCGATCCGGTAGATCTGCGACTCGTCGAGGTGCTGATGCATCTGCCGGTTCAGCTCGCGAGCGGACGCGAGGTCGTGGCCGAACGGCTTCTCGACGACCACTCGCGCGTTCGCCGTCAGACCCGCATCGGCCAGCGAGCCCACCACCGTGCCGAACAAGAACGGCGGGATCTCCAGGTAGAACACCGGCGTCTTCGCGTCGCCGATCGCCTTCGCCACCGCCGTGTACACGTCGGGCTTGGAGAAGTCGCCGCTGACGTAAGACAGACGATCCGCGAATCTCTTGAAGACGTCCTCGTCGACCTTTCCTGCGATCGCCTTGATCGAATCGTACGCGCGCTTCCGCAGGTCCTCGACGGTCCAGTCGTCGACGGCGACACCGACGATGGGGCAGTCCAACATCCCGCGTGATTCCAACCGATACAGCGAGTCGAACGTCATCACCTTGGCCAGATCTCCCGTGATCCCGAACACCACGAAGACGTCCGCGGGCTTGGATCCGGCCTCACCGGTGCGTGGATCGCTCATGACCTACCTCCTCCGGCTGCTTGCCTCGTTGGTCCCACACGTAGAGCAGCACGAAGATGCCGGCGACGACCGCGGCCCACGGTTCCGAACTGCCCCATCTCGCGAAGCCTCGCACGGGGTCCCCGTACGTGCATGGGCCAGATGGGATGAAAGGGGGTCATGCTGCTCGCCCTCGCTGCCGTTGCGACCACATGGAACAGCTACCAGGCCAGCCGCTGGACCGGTGCGGGCTGAGGCGTTCAGCACGGCGAACGCCTCTCGAGTCGAGTCGCCGCGAGCGTCCGACCTCGCTCACTTCCAGACACAGGTCGACATCGCGACGTTCCACCAATCACGTCGTTGCCGATCAGCCTGTCGATCTGAAGCGCGATCGGAGGATCAGACGTAGTCGTGTCGCCGCAACCATCGCATCGCGAGGCCGCCCCAGATGGGCGGCAGGTAGTAGGTGACGAGCCGGAACGCGATAGCGGTCGAGACGGCGACCGGGTTCGGGATCCCGAGGGCGACCAACGCGGCGGTGTAGCCGGCCTCCGCCACCCCCATCCCCCCGGGAACCGGCATGAACCCGGCGAAGAGGCTGACCACCGTGTACGTGAGGATCAGTTCCGCCAGGGTCAAGCGGTGCCCGAACGCCAGCAGGCAGGCGCCGAGGATCATCGCGAACAGGATCTGAGCCACCAGGTTTCCTCCGACGATCATCGCGACCTTGCTCGGCCGCCGGAACACGCGGAGCGAGTCCTTCACGTCGACCGTCTTGTCCTTGATGAACGACCTGGTCCGCGGGATCGCGAGGATCACCACGAGGAGGACGACGACGACCCCGGCGGCGGCGAGCAGCCATGTCCCGTCGAACGACCTGCCCGCCGTGCCGGTGCCCAGGTCCAGGGTCACGAGGCCCGACAGCGTGATGACCAGGATCAGGAGCATCTGGATCATGAAGCCCGTGACGCTGTCGATCGCCCCGATCGCGATCGCGGCCGTGCTCGAAAGCCCGAACCGCTGGAAGAAGCGGACCTCGAGCGCGATCCGGGCCGCGGAGCTCGGCACGGCGAGCTGGATGAACTCGATCGCGTACTGCAACATCAGCACGGGACCGAACCGGATCGGCCGAATGCAGGCCCCGATGGTCGCGAACGCCTGTGCCAGCCCCAAGAGCGGCACCCCCAACAGCGCCGCGATCAACCACGGTGCGTCGGCCGTGCGGAACTCATCGACCAGCGAGTCGAGGCCGACGTCGGAGACCGCCGTGATCACCGCGTACGCGACCAGCCCCAGCACGACGACCGTCGCGATCGATCCCACCGTCACGCGGCGCAGCTGCTCGAGGGCGGGCGGCTCCACGCCGATGGCGCCGGACACGGCCGCGCGCAGGTCGTCGATCGACCACCCCCGCGCCCGCGCGGCGCGCCGCGTCGCGCGAGTCAACACTGCGGGCTGCAGGTATGGAAGGATCCGTTCCACCCCCTCGTGCCCGAGCCCGCGGACCGCGGCGCCGGTCGCTCGCTCGGGCCCGGCCGCGACGGCCGTGGCGACGAGCACCTGAGCACGATCGGTGAGCAGGTCGGCCTCGTCGGCATCCACGATCCCGGCCGAGAGACCGCCCACCACCACACGGCCGTCGGCGCACAGGCGGAGCTGTTCACCACCCAGCGATCCATGAGCAACACCCGCCCTCCCGAGCTGCCCGATCGTCGCCCAGAGGCGATCCAGCGTGTCGTCGGAGACCGCGGCCGCATCGAGCGACGCGAGCGAGCGGCTCTCGAGCGTGTCGACGACGAGCACGGCATCGCGGCCCTCGGCCATGCCCGCGGCGACGACCGGCAGCACGGGCACCCCCTCGCGCTCGGCGAAGAGCGTCACGAAGGCCTCGTGCTCGACCTGCTGGAGCCGACCCCCGATCCTCGGCGCCTCGCCGCGTGTCCACAACGAGGACCACAGCGACGCCAGCAACTGGCCGTCCCATGCATCGCGGCCGTACACCTTCACCAGGAGCGACCGCCCGGCCGACGTCGCGTCGACGAGCGAGACGCCGCGAGGTTCGAACGCCGAGTACTCGAGATGGGTCACGGGAACGTCCAGATCGGCCAACACCGACCGCATCTGCTCCAGCGAGAGACGGCCTCCCGGCGACCCCAACAGCAGGTGCATCACCGCCGCCGTGCCGAAACCCAAGGCCAGGCCCGCAACGACGCCGACCGGGAGCGCGATGCCGAGCACCACGCTGGCGAGCGCACCGGCGGCAACGATCCATCGACCCAGGAATCGCAGTGGCCGCGACAGGTGCGGCGACGAGGCTGCGATGACAGAGGCCGCCACCCCGAGCCGTACGGCCGGGAAGACCGCGGGAGGATCCGACGACGTCAGGGCCCGGATGCTCTCGCTCCACTCGAAGCCGGCAAGGGCTCCGACGGCCGATCCGACGCCGAATGCGAGGGCGGCGGACAGCACCTGGTCGAAGAGCAGTCGCAGCCTGCCGCGCGCTGCGAGGGCCAGGACCAACAGCACCACGACCCATCCGAACAACAGGTCGTATGAGATCTCCCAGAACCACCCGAGCAGGCCGGGGAGCGCCGTGAGCAGCGCCCGGATCGCAGAGTCGAGCGCGCCGGGCCCGGGAGCGATGAGCACCATGCCGGCAACGACGGCCACGGCCGTCACCAGCAACACGACGTCGGTCGGTCTGCGCGCTCGGGGGGCATCCGAGGCCGACGAGAACACTCGGATGTCGGCCACCTTCAGGCTGCGCGCGGACCTCGGTGCCTCCACCGCGTTGGCCGACGCTGGCCCTCCCTCGGCCGATGGCGGGGTTGCGGACGGTGGCACGACGCTGCAGCGTAGTCCAGTCCGATACGCAGGGGAGTCATCCGGCTGGCATGATGACCGAGGCTCGCCGACGATGGCGGTCGGTGACGGAGAGAGATGCTGGGGGGAGCGTCGTGGCGGAACAGGTCCTGACAACGAACGACCGCGTCTCCGGCGATGTCCCCGATCGTTCGGGCATCGTGCTGATCACGTTGATCATCGTGGCGGCCGTCGCGAATCTGAACCTCTCAGTCGCCAACGTCGCCCTGCCCTCGATCGGGCAAGCGTTCGACTCGTCCCAGACGACCCTCGACCTGATCGCGGTCGGCTACTCGCTCGGACTGGCCGCCTCGGTCCTTTACCTCGGCGCGCTCGGCGACAGACACGGCAGGAAGATGATGCTCGTGCTCGGCGTGTCACTGTCGGTGCCCGCCTGTCTGCTCGCAGCATTCGCGCCGTCGGACTCCGTGCTGTTCCTCGCCCGCGTGCTCGGCGGCTTGTCCGCCGGCATGGCGTACCCGACCACGCTCGCCTTGATCACGGCTCTCTGGTCGGGTCCCGCCCGGACCCGGTCGATCGCGTTGTGGTCGGCGATCGGGGGCGCGATCACGGCCCTCGGGCCGCTCGCGTCCGGGATCCTGCTCGAGCAGTTCTGGTGGGGATCGGTCTTCCTCATGACCTTGCCGCTGGCGGCCGTCGCACTCGCCATGGCGCTCCTCGTCGTACCGAGCCACGTTCACGAGACCACCGATCCCGTCGACAACCTCGGCGGCGTGTTGTCGATCGTGATGGTCTCGGCCCTGGTGCTGGCGATCAACTTCGCTGCCGTGCCCGACGCCGGGACCCTCGCGATCGGGCTCGCGGTGATCGCGATCGCCGCGATCGCCGCGTTCGTGATCCGTCAGCGCCGCGCGTCGAGCCCCCTCTACGACCTGCGCATCGCGCGTCGTCGCACTTTCTGGGTCGCCGCGGTGGCAGGCATCATCGTCTTCGGCTCGCTGATGGCCTCGGCGTTCATCGGTCAGCAGTTCCTGCAGAACGTGCTGGGCTACTCCACCACCTCGGCCGGCGCGGCGATCCTGCCAGCTGCTGTGCTGATGGTCATCGTGGCGCCACGATCTGCCAAGCTCGTCGAGGCGAGGGGCGCTCGGTTCACACTGCTGCTCGGCTATCTGTTCTGCCTGCTCGGATTCCTCACGATGCTCCTGCTCTGGGGCGAGGACATCCCGTACTGGAAGGTCGGCCTCGCCTACGGATTCGTCGGCATCGGCGTCGGGTTCGCCGGCACGCCGGCGTCCCATTCGCTCACGGGCTCGGTGCCGGTGACCCGCGTCGGCATGGCGTCGGGCACCGCGGACCTGCAGCGCGACCTGGGGGGCGCGATCATGCAATCGATCCTCGGCGCCCTGCTGACGGCCGGATACGCGGCGGCGGTGGGTGCGGCGATCGCGTCGTCGCCCGATGCCGACAAGGTCACCGACCAGGTGGCCGCTCAGCTGCAGAAGTCGTTCGCCGGTGCGATCTCGGTCGCCGATCGTTACCCGAAGTACGCCGATCAGATCACCCGGGCAGCGAAGGAGTCGTTCCTGCAAGGCGATCGGTGGGCCTACACCGCCGGCATCGTCGCGGTGCTCGTCGGCGCCGCGCTGATCGCGGTGTTCTTCCCCAAGCGCGACGAGGAACGCCGCCTGCTCGCCGCCTACCATGCCGAGGACACCGAGGGTGACACCCGAGCCGACGCCGGCGGAGCGTGAGGCATGGGCACCGAGGAGGAAGTCGGTCACAACCCCCGACGCGGCCCGATCCGGCGCCTGGCCGAGGCGATGGTCTCGCCGGACTCCTATGGGTCGGTCCTCGTCCTGCTGGTGATCACGTACGCGGTCTCCGTGGCCCTCACCGACGCGTGGACACGATCGCTCGTGCTGCTCATACAGATCACGACGGTGTGGCTCGCGCTGCACGTGTCTCGCGCCCGTCGCCCCGTTCGGTACGTGGCGGCCGCCGCGTTCGCCCTCGCCGTGGCGATCGCCGCCGCGAACCTTTTGTGGGGAAACGAGGGCGATCTCAGCACGGCCCTCGTCTTCTTCACGAGCGCCCTGCTCTACTTCATCGCCCCGGTGTCGATCCTGCGTGCGATCGTCACGCAACGCGAGGTGACGCTGGAGACGCTGCTCGGGGCGATCGACGCGTACCTGCTGATCGGCATGTTCTTCGCGTTCCTCTATCTGGGCACGGCCGCGGTCGGCGGCGATCCGTTCTTCGTGGGCCAGGTCGACGACACCTTGCCGGACTCGCTCTTCTTCAGCTTCACGACGCTCACGACGACCGGGTACGGCAACCTCGTCCCGGCCGGCAACCCGGGACAGGCGTTCGCCGTCGTGGAGATGCTGATCGGCCAGCTGTTCCTGATCACGGCCGTCGCCAAGGTGATCAACGCGTGGCGGCCCACCCGGTGGCGCATCGGCGAGCCGGCGTCGGGTGACACCGGGGGTTCGAACGACGCGCCCCCGACCTCGGAAGGAGGGCTCACATGAGCTCGCGGACGGCTCCGCACCCCACGCTCGAGGAACGAAGGAGTGCGGGCAAAGACGCCCGGCAGCGCGTGCCGCGATCGAGCATCGAGGGCTGGGAGCCCGCGGCCGGCCGCCCCGACCCCGTCGCGTTGATCGAGCAGCAGAACGCCACCCGGGAGCCCGACCTCGTGCCGGTCAGGCACGGGCGCATGATGGTCTCGCCGTTCACGTTCTACCGGGGTGGCGCCAAGATCATGGCCGCCGATCTTCGGCTCATCCCCCGAGCGGGCCTCGAAGTGCAGCTCTGCGGCGACGCGCACCTGTCGAACTTCGGGGTGTTCGCCTCGCCCGAGCGGGCCTTGCTCTTCGACCTCAACGACTTCGACGAGACCCTGCCGGGACCGTTCGAGTACGACGTCGCCCGGCTGGCGGCGAGCTTCGTGATCGCCGCGCGCAACAACGGATTCGACCGCTCCGACGCCCGTTCGGTCGCGACTGCGGCGACCGGGGGGTACCGATCGTCGATGAGCACCTTCGCCGACATGCGGACCCTCGACGTCTGGTACGCGCGGCTCGACGCCGACGAGGTGGTCGCGAACGCCGCGAGCGGCTCGAAGCGTCCCACCAAGGCCGTCGAGCGCAGCCGGAAGATGCTGCAGAAGGCTCGCACGAGGGACAGCCTGCAGGCCCGGTCGAAACTCACCGAGGTCGTCGACGGCGAACATAGGATCGTGAGCGATCCGCCCATCGTCGTGTCCGCGCGGGATCTGATGGCGACCTACTCGATCGCTCCCGAGACGGTGATGGAGGGGTTGCACACCTTGCTGCGCGACTACCGAGCCACCCTGAGCAACGACCGCCGCCGCCTCTTGGAACGGTACGAGTTCGTCGACCTCGCGAGGAAGGTCGTGGGCGTCGGCAGCGTCGGCACCCGGGCGTGGATCGCTCTCCTGCGAGGGCGGGACGGCGACGACCCGTTGTTCCTCCAGGTCAAGGAGGCCGGTCGTTCGGTCCTCGAGGACCACCTCCCGAAGAGCCGGTACCGTCAGCCGGGCGAGCGGGTCGTGGCGGGCCAGCGTCTGATGCAGGCGGCGAGCGACATCTTCCTCGGGTGGACGAAGGGCGTGGAGCAGGACCGCTACTACTACTGGCGTCAGCTCCGCGACATGAAGGGTTCCATCGACGTCGAGACCATGGCTCCGTCCGGCATGGCGTTCTACGCGGGCATATGCGCTTGGACGCTCGCACGTGCGCACGCACGATCGGGCGACTCCGTAGCGATCGCCAGCTACCTCGGCGGGGGGGACCGCTTCGATCGCGCGATGACCGACTTCGCCGAACGGTACGCAGATCAGAACGAAAGCGACTACGAGGGGTTCCTCGACGCGATCCACTCCGGCAGGCTCGAGGCGATCGAGGGCGTCTGAGCCGACAGCCGCCGATGTGAGACGTTGGTCCCATGTCGGATCCACTCGCAGGGCTCCGAGACATGGCCGGGGCCTCGCTCTTCCCCACCGACGGGGAGATCGGCCTCGCTGGCCTCGAGCGGGCGGTCACCGTTCGCCGCGACGCATCGGGCGTCCCCTACATCGAGGCTTCCTCGCTGGGTGACCTGTGGTTCGCGCAGGGCGTGGTGACCGCCGGTGAACGTCTCTTCCAGCTCGATCTGGCGCTGCGCGCGGCCACGGGGCGCTTGAGCGAGGTCTTCGGTGAGCGCACGCTCGACGACGACCGGTTCGCCCGGACCGTCGGCTTCCATCGCGCGGGTGCGCGCATGGCCGAGGGGTGGGACGCCGACTCGCTCCTCATGCATCGGCGCTTCCGGGAAGGGGTGGGTGCCTGGATCGAGTCGATGCCGGCCCCGCCGATCGAATACACCATGCTCGACCTCGAGCCCGCGATCCCCGACGAGGTCGGCCCGTGGTCCGCCGCGTTCGTCTACCTCTCGTGGGGGTTGTCCGGCAATGCGCTGCACGAGCTGCTGAGGGCGTGGATAGCGGAGCGAGCCGGCGCCTCGGCCGCGGAGGCCCTCATGCCGCACCGATCACCGGCCTCGCCAGTGCCCACGGTGGGTGCGCTGCGCGGCGCGATCCTCGACGAGATCCGCGGGCCTCGAGGCCGGGGGTCGAACGCCTGGGCGATCGCGCCGTCGTGCACGCGCACCGGTGGCGCGATACTCGCGAACGACCCACATCTCGACGCGATCCAGCCCGGTGTGTGGCTCGAGATGCATCTGTCGGCTCCCGGATACCGGGCCCGCGGGGTCACCCTCCCGTGGTCACCCGGCATCGTTCTCGGCGCGACCGCACACCACGCGTGGGGCGCCACCAACGTCAGCGGCGACGTGCAGGATCTGTTCGTCGAGGAGCTCAGCGCCGACGGCGGTTCGGTGCGCCGCGGCCAGGAGTGGGCACCCTTGGTCGTTCACCCGGAGACGATCGACGTGCGAGGGACGGAGCCGGTCGAGATCGTCGTGCGTGAGTCGTCGCACGGCCCGCTGCTCGACCGCTTCCCGGTGGGCGAGCTCGAGCCCGAACACGTCGGGGTCGGGGGGGTGAGTGCCGAGAGCACCGCCGTCGCCTTGGCGTGGACCGGACTCCAGCACGCAATCCGACCATCGTTGGTGGCGAGGGCGGCCTCGGCGACCACGTTCGAGGAGTTCCGCTCCGCCGTGGCCGATGTCACCTGTCCCGGGCTGAACTTCGTCTACGCCGACATCGAGGGCACGATCGGATACACGTGCACGGGCGTCTATCCGGTGCGTCGTGCCGGTGACGGCACGATGCCGGTTCCGGCCGGCGACGGCGGATACTCCTGGATCGGCACGATCCCCCTCGACGACCTGCCGTGGTCGAGACACCCCGAACGCGGGTTCCTCGTAACGGCCAACGACCGCCCGCACGACGACTCGTACCCGCATCTGATCGGGATGGACTTCCATCCGCCACACCGCGCCCGTCGCATCACGCAGGTGTTGGAGGCGCGCGACGATCACGACGTGGCTTCGTCGGCCGTGCTGCAGGCAGACACCGTGTCGCTTCCGGCCCTCGACCTGCTGGGACCCCTCACCGATCTCCTCGAGCCGAGCGATGGCCACGGGCGCGCCGTGGTGAAGCTCCTGAAGGCATGGGACGGCGACGCTCGAGCGGACTCGGCGGCGGCGGCGGTGTTCCAGGCATGGTCGGGCGCCCTGGCGCGCCGGACGAGCGGATCCGAGCTCGGGGAGGTCTTCGAGCGGTACTACGCCGACCGGGAGATCTGGCACTCGTCGGTCCTTCCGGGCATCGTGGCCGAGGCCGCGAGCGGGAACGCGCGAAGCCGCGACGCCGTGCGCGCCGCGTTCGACGATGCGATCGCCGGGCTGCAGGAACGGCTGGGTGACGACATCTCGGCCTGGAGCTGGGGCGCCCTCCACCGGCTGCGTCTGGCACACCCACTTGCGCGCATCCCCGGCCTCGAGTCGCTGTTCACCGCGGTGGATGCCGGCGTCGGCGGCGACGAGACGACCGTGGCTCAAGCGGCGTTCGACGGCCGCCACGGGTTCGATGTCGCCGTGATCCAGTCGTGGCGAGCGGTCTACGACCTCGCAGACCTCGACCGAAGCGTCGGCGTGCTACCTGCCGGCGTGAGCGGGAACCCGGCGAGCCCCTACTGGAACGACCAGGCCGAGCTGTGGCTCACGGGCGGGACACATCCAATGCCGTTCAGCGAGCCGGCGGTCTCGGCGGCCGCCGCGCATACCCTGGAGCTGCGGCCAGCCGGGTAGCATCTCGGGCTGAGATGCCGGAATCCAAGGGACGACAGAAGAAGCGCTCACCCCGCTATCGCGCCGCGCCGCAGCAGGCCAAGAAGCGGCACAAGGCCAGTCCGCGATGGTACGGACCGCTGCTGATCACGCTCATGGCCCTCGGCGTGGTCGTGATCGTCCTGAACTACATGGGGCTGATCCCCGGGACCGACGGCGACGCGTCGTCGATCTGGCTCTGGGTGGGCCTGGGCATCCTCGGCGTGGGATTCGTCGGCACGAGCTTCTGGCACTGACCTCGCCGGCGTCCGCTTCCGGGCGAGAATCACACGCATGTGATCCTTCCACATGGTTCTCCACCGGTGTGGACGACCGGGCCCACGCCCCTCGCCGGAACGGCGTGATGTGGACGCAGATCTGGAGAAGCGGTGGACAACCGAGGCTCCACGGTGGATCGTCGGTGGACGACGGGGCTCAGCCGACCGGGGGTCGCCGCACGACCTGCATCTTCTCGCCACAGTGACGCGGCACCTGCATCTCTCCGAGGCGTGAGACCTTGAGCTCCGTGCCGCACTCCCCACAGACGAAGAAGACCTCGAGCGCATCGACGTCCTCGGGCTCGGCCGGCGTGGGCTCCGCATCTGGATCGGGCGAGAACACGCGGAACGACGCGATACCGATGCGCCAGATCAGCGCACCGATCAGGATCGCCGTGAGCACCAGCAGCCAGTCGGGCACGAACCCACGCTAGCAGCGGATGCAGGCGACGCCGTCAGATCACGCCTTGCGCGACCATCGCGTCGGCCACCTTCCGGAACCCGGCGATGTTCGCCCCGTGCACGTAGTTGCCCGGCTCTCCGAACTCCTCGGCCGTATCGCGGCACTGCTCGTGGATGCGCCGCATGATCTCGCGCAGCCGTTCGTCGACGCCCTCGCGCGTCCACGTCAGCCGCATCGCGTTCTGTGACATCTCCAGGCCGCTCACCGCGACGCCGCCGGCGTTCGCGGCCTTCCCCGGGCCGTAGAGCACGCCGGCGGTCACGAACTGGTCGATACCCTCGGGCACGGTCGGCATGTTCGACCCCTCGCTCACCAGGAACACGCCGTTGGAGATCAGGTTTGCGGCATCCTTCCCGTTGATCTCGTTGTGGGTCGCGCCCGGGAACGCGCAATCGGCGGGGATCTCCCACAGCGGGCTGTGGTCGTCCGATGCGTCGGCCGGCACGAACCGCGACCCGGGGAACCGCTCCGCGTAGGACATGATGCGCCCCCGTCGCACGCATTTCAGATCCATGATCCAGGCGAGCTTCTCCTCGTCGATACCGTCGGGGTCGTACACGAACCCGTCCGAGTCGGAGAGCGTCACCGGCTTCGCGCCGAGATGGATCAGCTTCTCCACGGTGTACTGGGCCACGTTCCCCGAGCCGCTCACGAGGCACGTCTTGCCCTCGAGGGAGTCCTCGCGCGTCGCGAGCATCTCCTGGGCGAAGTAGGCCGCGCCGTACCCGGTCGCCTCGGGCCGCATGAAGGACCCGCCCCATGAGAGACCCTTGCCGGTGATCGCCCCGGTGAACTCGTTCGCGATGCGCTTGTACTGGCCGAAGAGGAACCCGAGCTCACGCTCCCCCACGCCCATGTCACCGGCCGGCACGTCGGTGTGGGACCCGATGTGGCGGGCGAGCTCGGTCATGAAGGCCTGACAGAAGCGCATCACCTCGCCTTCGCTCTTGCCCTTCGGATCGAAGTCCGCGCCGCCCTTGCCGGCGCCCAGGGGAAGCGTCGTCAGCGCGTTCTTGAACACCTGCTCGAACGCGAGGAACTTCAGCATGCCGATGTAGACCGCCGGGTGGAACCGCAACCCGCCCTTGAACGGCCCGATCGCGCTCGACATCTCGACGCGGTAGCCGCGGTTCACGTGCAACCGGGCGGCATCGTCCACCCATGTCACACGGAACATGATCACCCGCTCCGGTTCGACGAACCGCTCCAGGATCTCGTGCTCCCGGTACTCGGGATGGCGGTCGAGACAGAGCTCGAGGGAGCCCGCCGCCTCCCGCACCGCTTGCAGGAACTCTGGTTCGTTCGCGTTCCTGGCCGTGATGTCGGCCAACAGCCGCCGGACGTGTTCGCCCATAGGTAATGCGCCCCCACTCGTTCGGTCGTCGGACCGAGGACACCATCCTGACACGCAGGAGGCCGCCTAGGGAACCGACACCCCCGGCACGTATCGCTCGAGGAACGCCAGGATCGAGCGCATCTGACGGACCTCTTCGTCGATGTCATAGGAACCGTGACCCGTCCCGAAGAGCACGACCTCGTGAGGATGGTTCCGTTCCCGAAGCTTCTCGACGAAGGCCATCGCCTGGCGGAGCGGGCACCTCGAGTCGTTCTCCCCGATCAGGACGATCACCGGCGCCTTCACCCGATCGGCGAAGTAGATGGGGTTGCGTTCGCGCATCAGCTCGGGAACCTCATCGGGCGTGCCGCCGAGCAGCGCGCGGTCGTAGGCCTGCAGCTCCGGCGAGAGGTCCTCGTAGCTGAGCTCATAGTCGCCGACCGGCACACCCGCCACGCCCGCGAGCCACATGTCCGGGTGTTTGCAGAGCTCCATGAGCGTGATGTAGCCGCCCCACGACCAGCCTCCGA
>Ga0214469_1000328_pt1 | contig 16096 bp, 16 predicted proteins | sample RVTome_10_FD_187340 | JGI IMG/M metagenome (GOLD analysis project Ga0214469, IMG submission 187340) | Soil microbial communities from uranium-contaminated site in the Upper Colorado River Basin, Wyoming, United States - RVT153D57 HiSeq ... | reverse complement strand
GGCCCGCCACCGGCAGTTGAACGACGAGGTGTTGTTCGCCGCCATCGAACGCTTGTCGTCGGCCCCGTACCGATCGACGAGCCGCATGCGCCGGATCGGAAATCGCACGTTGTAGAGCCTGCGGAACACCTTCGCGATCTCGTCGGCGTACCAGCGATGCACGACCATGCGCCCCGTGTGCGCCCGGCGGTCGAACCCCCAGAACCGCGCACGTACGATGCGGAGATCGGCGAACCCGACCGGGCAACCGGGCCGCCAAGACCGGCCCGTCATGAGCTCACGGGTCGCCGGGCCGATGCGCGAGATCCGCGCCTCGTAGCCGGGCGCCGAGGCAGCGGCGGAAGGAGCCGACGCCGCGACCACGGCGACGCACGACGCGACGACGACGAGCCGGCGAGCGATCAACTGCGCACCTTCCCCAGCAGCCGCAGGATCTCGAGGTAGAGCCAGATCAGCGTGGCGATCAGGCCGAACGCGCAGTACCACGACATGTACGTGGGCGCCCCGGCCTTCGTGCCTTCTTCGATGAAGAAGAAGTCGACGAACAGGTTGAGCGCAGCGACGATGCAGATCACCACGCTGAGACCGATGCCCAGTGGCGACGGATCGTTGATGAAGCCGAGCTCGACGCCGAACAACCCGAGCACGATCGCCGCGACGTACATCAGCAGGATGCCGAGCGTCGCCATCATCACGACCGCCACGAACTTCCGCGTCACCTTGACGATGCGCGACCCGTAGAGGAACAGCGCCCCCGCGAAGACCGCGAACGTCGCGAACACTGCCTGCAGAACGATGCCGTCGAACTCCTGCTCGTAGCCGAACGAGATGACCCCGGCCCAGAAGCCCATGACCACGGAGTAGAGCGGCCCGGTGAACGGCGCGATCTGGGGTTTGACCGCCGTCACGATCGAGAGCACGACGAGCCCGAGCAGCCCGATCAGCATGATCGTCGTCACGGTGCCCGAAATCTCGTCAGCGAACGACCACCCGTACGCGGCGCTCGCGATCGCGAGCACGAGCAGGAACACCGAGCGCCAGATCGTGCCCTCGAGGGTCATGACCTTCGGCGCTACGTCGGGCCGCCCCGGGATCGTGATCGGCTCCAGGTGGGGCACGTTCTGGAAGGTCTTCTCGTTCAGCATCTGCCGTGACATGTGCGATCTCCTGTTCGGGCGCAAGCGAGAGGCAATCGTATGCCGAGCGGTCGGGGAGATCGTGCAGAAGATCGTGGAGACGACCGGGATCGAACCGGCGACCTCCGGCTTGCAAAGCCGGCGCTCTTCCAACTGAGCTACGTCCCCGGGCGATGGAAGCGCCGTGATGAACCGTCGCCGGTCCACCGCGTATGAGGTCGCTCTCAGTCTACCGAGCTCGGCAGTCGTCTCGAACCTCAGGCGGAGCGGAACGCGAACGTTCCCAGGCTGCGTTCCGGCCCCCCGTCGTAGGCGACCAGCTCCGCCTCGAGCGCCACACACCCGATCCCGCCGGCGTCGACACCGCGCGCCCACGCGCCGAGCTCGTCCCATCGCGCGCGGTCCACGCCTCGCGGGTACGCGAGCGAGAGGTGCGGGATCCACTCGTCGTTCCCGATCTCGTCGCCGTCGCCGGCAGGAAGACCTGTCGCCGCGGCGCGGAGCGCACGGAAGGCCGCACGGAACGAGTCCGTCATCTCGAGGCGGACGACGGGCACCTCGACCTCGTCGAAGAGATGCAACGCCTCGGCGCGCAGCTCGATCGGCCCCTGCGCGGCGGCCCAGGCCTTGACGACCCCACCGATCCGCGCCTCGTCCTCACGGCCGATCGGCGCCGAGGCGGATCCGAACCCCTTGAGCGTGGCGTGGGCGCCGGGCACCACCGTGAACGCTCCCCCGAGTCGGTCGAGCGCCTCACCCTGCCATCGCGTGAACGCGCCGGCGAGCTCGCCGACGGGTCGGACCACGACGTACGCGGTGCCCCGAGCGTCGTGGAGTCCGGCGTCGTCGACGATCATGGGAGCGTCGGACGGATCGAGCCGGTCCTCGACGTCGAGCCATTGCACACGATCCTCGTGGGAGAGACCGATCTCGACCCTGACGAGCCCGCCCGCCGCGGTGAACGACCCCCGCCGGGGCGTCTCGGCGTCGAGCGATCCGACCTCCAGCGGGCCGTGGCGGCCGATGAGGTCGTTCGCCCGAGCCGCTCGGCGTCCGTACGACTCATCGAGCCCCACGACGTCGGCGAACAGGGCGTTCGCGTCGGCATCGTCCCAGGAGGTGAGCAACGACGCGGACCGTTCGCTCGCGCGAACGAGCGCCGGAGATGCGACGGGGCGCGCCGGGTCGAGACCTTCGATGTCGGCGAGCACCTCGAGCGCCTCGATACAGGCGCCGTGCATGTTCCCGTACGTGACGTTCGCCAAGCCGACGACCCCGACCCCGTGGCCGGGCAGCCATCGCATGTGCGAGCCGTAGCCGGGTAGGCCGCCACTGTGCCCGACCGAGACGCCGAGCCGTTCGTCGATCCGGACCCCGAGACCGATGCCGTACCCCGTCGCTGTCATCCGCGCAGGACCTCTCGGCGAGGGCCGTAGACGCGTGAGCTCGTCGAACCGTCGGAGCTGCTGCATCTCCCGCCGAGCCCATCGCGGGAGCAGGGCATCGTCGCGATCGTCCCGAGGAGGAAAGGCGTCGGTGAAGAACGCGACCCATGTGGCGAGATCGCGGACGCTGGACCACAGGCCGCCCATCGGGGCGAGCTCCCCGTCGCCGAGCGGCTCTCCCTCAAGGCCCCACTCGCGATCCCGGATCCGGTACGGCTCGGCCACCGCGTGCGACGAGGGGCGGCTCCACGTCGTCGCCCCGAGGCCGAGCGGTTCGAGCAGCGAAGCCGTGACCAGTTCTTGGACCCGAATCCCGGCCACGCGCCGGATGACACGCCCCAAGAGCCCCCAGCCCAGGTTCGAGTACTCGAAACGCGTGCCGGGGGTCCAGGCGAACGCCCCGCCGGCAGCGATGAGCTCGTCCATCTGGGCCTCGGTGAGGTCCATGTGACGATCGGCCCACTCGTCGTCGGTGGGCAGGCCGGTCTCCATCGAAGCGAGATGCCGCACCGTGAGCGGCGGGTCGTCGTTCGTCGGTCCCCGCCAGCTCGAGAGCTCGGGTACGTGGGTCGAGACCGGGTCGTCCAGGCGGAGCCTGCCGTCGACGACCAGCGTCATCATGGCCGCGCCGGTGAAGCTCTTCGTCATCGAGGCGATGCGGAAGACGCTGTCGGCATCGGGCGGAGCGTCGTCTTCGGCCCGAAGTGTTCCGATCCCCCCTGAAGCTTCCAGCTCTCCCCCGCGGACGAGTCCCCAGGCGACGCCGGGTGCCCGCGTGCGCCGAGCCCAACGTGCGAAGACCGCCCCGATCGCTTCCTCGGAGGACGGCATGAGCCCTAATCGTCGGGCGGATCGGTCGTGGTCGTCGGGGTCGGCGAGTGCCCCGGCCGCCACTGTTCCAGAGCCCCGTTGTCGGGCGCGCGATCGATGCACGTTCGACGACAGAGCGAGCCCGTGAAGCTCGTCACCGTCCACCATGTGTACGAGTCGCGGAAGCCGCCGAACTCCATCGCCTTGATCGGGATGCGGACCGACAGGCCGTTCGAGGTCTTACGCCGGATCCGCACGTTCTTCAGGAACACATCGCGACGGGAGGGCCGGTCGCGCCACAGCGAGGCGTGCAGCTTCGGGCCCGTGCTCCGCACCAGGATGAAGTACTCGGCTTCGGGCCCGCCCTGGGTGTCGAGGAAGACGTACGCGTTGCCCCGGTCCCAGATCGCGGGCGGGGCCCACTTCGCGAACGTGAGCACCGTGACCTCGGTCCCGTTCCCGTGCACCAGCCGCACGCGCCGTACGTCGAGCACGCCCTTCGTGTCGTTGGGATCGTTCGTGTCGGTGTGGGCCCTCGGGGTCGCGATCGCGACGATGGCGACCAGCACCGCCAGAGCGGCGGCCAGGAACGGGACGAGGGGCCGTATCGACCAGACGGCGCGACAGAGCCACCACATCGTCACGGGCGCACCCCGCGGCCGAGCCATCTGATCGCCGTCCACGCGGTGGAGACTGCCACCGCCAACCCGGCGATGACCAGCACCATCGGCAGGTATTCGTCCGGGGCCGGCCACCCGGGCCACGAGAACACCTGTTCCGGAGGCGGCCGCAGGACAACCACGACCGCCATGGCCGCCAGCCCCACGTTCCGAAGGAGCAGGGCGGGCGGCGACACCGGCTCGCGGCCGCCGAAGCAACCGCACGGGACCTCGGCACCGAACCTGCCCCAGGCGCGGAGCGCCTCAGCCGTGAAGACCATGATCAGGACCAGGGCCCAGACACCCGATGCCCGGGTCCATCCGGAGATGGCGAACACCGGCACCAGGGCCTCGGCGAACGGCACGCCGACCACCGCCGCCGACTCGATGCCGGCTGGGAATCCATGGGCGGCGAGCGTGCGGCGCCACTCCCCGAGGCCGACGGTCTTCGACACCGCCGCCCACGTGAACGCCAGCGCGAGCGCGGCGGTCGCGAACGCTTCCCAGCCGTCCGTGGCCCCGACCGCCGCAGCCGATGCCAGCACCGCGACCGCGATTAGCGCGCCGCCGTTCGCGATCGAGCGGTACCGCTCCGGAGAGCCCGCGAGCCGGTCGACCAGGTCCTGGGACCGCTGCTGCGTCGCGACGCCGAAGGCGCGGGCGGCGGACAGCCCACGGGCGAGCCCGAACGGTGCGACGACGAGGGCTCCCACCACCGCGTCCCCCGACGCGAGGGCGCCCACGGCGACCACCACGAAGGTGCCGTGCGAGAGGTAGGTGAAGAACCCCACGCCGAGCCCGGCGCCGTAGAGCACGGCGGCGACCGGCCACGAGAAGAACTCCCTCCACCAGTCGGGCACCTGCCGCCGCAGCTGCGGCACGGTCGCGGTCACGCGGGGAAGCTCGCCGAGCGCATAGACGCCCGCCGCCACGGCGAGCACCAGCGCCCCCGCACGGCCCCACGGTGCATCGAGCAGCGCGCCCACGGCTCCGAGCGCCGCACCGAACAGCGCTGCCGTCGCGGTGGCGCCGACCACGTGGAGCAGGAAGGCGATCGCCCAACGGGCCCGGCTCCCATACACGACGGGAGTGATGGTTTCCACCATCGACAGTCCTCAGGGACCGTAGAGCGTCGACCAGCCCGCGATCGCGGACCCGGACGCGAGCGCCAGCAGCAGCGCCGCCGCGACCACGTCGCCGCCGAACGATTCGATCAGCACCTCTTGTTGAGCTCCCGGTAGGTGATGCAGAACACCTTGCGTGCGCGCGGGCAATACCCGCGAACCGCATAGTCGCCGTTGATGCGGATGTTCGACGTCGAGCAGCAGTCCTGGATGTGCCGCAACCGCCCGGAGCAACAGCGGGTCCATCCTCCCCCGTATCGGGGCTTCTTCGTGAACGGGTAGACGCCGGGCACCATCTGCTCACACGTCTTCCGCCGCTTCTGCTTCTTCGGGTCGACGTACTTCCTGCCCTGGTCGTCGACCGGATAGCCGTACTGGGGATGCATCGGGTAGCCGTATCGATCGGTCCGTGACAACGGTGAGAACGGGTGTGGACATGAGCCGGTCGTGAAGGTGTGGCCACAGATGTGGTACGCCTGCGCGCGGTCGGGCGCGATCGCGGTGGCGACGAGCCCTCCTCCGGCGAGCGCGACCACGCTCTTTCCTACCTTGCCGAGGAAGCTCCGACGGCTCGTGCGGGTCGCGAGCGAACGTTGCGCCCGCTCGATCGTCGTCAGCTCGCCCACCGTCGATGTTCCTCCGCGATGCGCCGATTGGCGGTATCCACCAAACCCTCGACCTGCTCGAGGTTGTTCACCGTGCCCTTCGCGCGCACGATACCGTGCTCGTCGAGCACCACGACGAACGGCGTGCCGGGCACTTCGAGCGCCCGTTCGGCGTCCGGGTCGTGCACCACGATCGGATCGAGTCCGCCCGCGGCGGCCGCTGCCGGGACGCCCGGCGACACCTCGCGGCACACGACGCAAGTCTCCGACGCGAAGAGCACCAAGCGCGGCCTGCCCGTTCCGCCGATCGACACCGATGTTCCCCGCGCGGTCGTCGCGGGCAGCGTCGGCATCGGTTCGCCCAGCGCCGGGCCCTCGTCGTCGATCTCGAGCGCCCCGCGAGGGCCGAGCCGCAGGTGCAAGGTGCCCACCTGGCGGGCGAGCGCGATCACCACGATGCAGAGCACGACGACGAGCATCCAGAGCACGACGAACGCGAGGGCCCACCAGCCCGTCATCGCATGGTCCAGGTCGGCTGCTTCGCCTCGTCGAGGAACTGCACGAACGGCGAGCCGTCGGCGGCGAGCCCAACCACAGCACGGAGCTCGCCGTCGCGATCGAGCAGCCGGAGCACCGGGGATCCCTCCGCCGCGAGGCCCAGCCGCACCCTGACCTTGCCGGCGTGATCGTAGAGCCCGAGCGTCGGGGAACCCTGCTCGGCGAGCGAATACACCTGTGAAAGTTCGCCGTCGCTCACCTGCATGCCCATCGTCGGCGAGGCTTCGGGCGCGAGTCCGAACTTCGCCCTGATGCGGCCGTTCTTGTCGCCGAACGCGAGGCTCGCGCTGCCGTCGCTCGACAGACCGACCGTCGCACGGACCTTGCCGTTCTCGTCGCCGACCGCGAGGCCCGCGGCGCCGTCGGCCGACAGGCCGAACCGCATCCGGACCTGGCCGTCGGGTGCGAGCAACGAGAAGAACGGATCCTCGTCGTTGGAGAGCCCGATCCTCAGCCGAACCCGGCCGTCGTCGTCGACGACCTCGAACTCCCCCGCTTGGACGACTCGCTTCTTCATGTCGCTCCGGCCCGCCCCGATGTCGGCAAGCGACGATCCCTCGGCACACCGGGGGTCGCGAACGCGGCGGGCGCGTGTGCGTATGGTCGCCCCTGCGGGACCTCGGCTCAAGTACGCGGAGAGTCGGAAACGGTCCCAGGAAGTGAGAAACCGCCGGAACCCGGGGGCCCCAGCGGTTTCTCGAGGAGAACCATACGGTGCGGCCTCATATGCCGTCAAATCGGGATCGAGGTTCTTGTCACTCTTTCCTATGTCGTTCCTCTGGTGAGCACCTCGGTCCGCCGGGTCGTTTCGGTAAGACGCTCGGGGCGGGGCGAGACGCCGACCCCCGGGCCCGTCGGAACGGACATCGTCCCGTCGGGCGCCATCACGAATGGCTCGGTGAGGTCGTCGAGGAAGTACCGTGCGCTCGCGCTGGTGTCGCCGGGAAGCGTGAAGCCCGGCATCGCTGCGAGTGCCAGGTTCTGGGCGCGTCCGAGACCGGTCTCCAGCATGCCGCCGCACCAGACGGGAACGCCGGCGGCCAGGCAGACGTCGTGCACACGCCGAGCCTCCACGATGCCGCCGACGCGCCCCTGTTTGACGTTCACGATGCGGCAGCTGCCGAGCTCGATGGCGGCCGCGGCGTCGGCCGAGCAGCGGATCGACTCGTCGAGGCACACGGCCGTGCGGATAGCCCCCTGGAGCTGAGCGTGCCGCACCAGGTCGGCATGGTGCAAGGGTTGCTCGATCATCAGCAGGTCGAGATCGTCCAGGGCGCGGAACACCTCGATATCCTCGATCGAGTACGCCGCGTTCGCGTCGACGCTGAGCGCGATGTCGGGGTGGACCGCGCGTACCGCGGCCACGCGCTCGACGTCGAGACCGGGCTCGATCTTGAGCTTGATGCGTAGGTAGCCCTCGTCGAGATAACCTTCGATCTGATCGAGCAGCTCCTCGGTCGTGTCGGTGATGCCGATCGACACGCCGCACCCCACGCGATCCCGGTCGGCGCCGAGCCACGTGGCCAGCGACTCGCCTCGAACGCGCAGCTCTGCGTCGACGAATGCGTCGACCAGTGTCGCCTTGGCCATCGGGTTCCCGCGCACGTGCGCGAACACCCGGTCGAGGTCATCGAGCCCCAGATTGCCGGCCCGCAACAGAGCAGGAGCCAGGTGATCTCGTACCACGAGCCAGGCTCCCTCGTTGAACTCCTCGCTGTAGCCGGGCTCGACGTCCGCCACGCACTCGCCCCAGCCCTCCCCCTCGTCGGTCTCGAGCCGCACGAGCATGCAGACCTTCTCCGTCGACGTGCCGAAGCTCGTGCGGAAGGGCCGGACGAGCGGCAACCCGATCGATCGGATCTCGATCGCGTTGACGACGCTCACGACGTCCGATCCCGAGCGAGATAGTAGGTGGGACGTCCGCCCTTCCGGTCGGGATCGAAGGCCACGACGGCAAGCCCTGAGGCGACGTACGACTCGAGGATCGAACCCACCGCCTCGCGCCACGCAGCACCGAGCCGGGGATCGACGGCCCGGATCGCCGCGTGGTCCCGGGGCACCTGGAGCGCCACGACGCTCGAGAGGTCGGCCACCTCGAGAACCTCAGGAACGGGCGCCTCGACCGGTCCGGTGCTGCGGATCGCCCTCGGGGCACCCGCCGGTATCGTCGGCGTCGCAGGGTCGCGATCGAGCAGCCATCGCACGACGAGTCGATCGCTTCGATCGCCGGCGTTGATGGCGTCGGGCATCTCGCCGTAGTAGTCGCGGTGGAACCCGTCGCACGTCGCGCCGAGCTTGTTGATGTTGAGGTGGGCGTTGCGCGCGACGAGGGGGTCGAACGTCCATCGCACGAGGTGGATGTCACGATCGAGGCAGGACGCTCGCTGAGCGAGCTTCAGCGCGGTCCCCACGCCTGCGTGCCGGCGATCCGGCAGTGTCGCGAGCATGTGCGAGTGTTCGTGCAGTCCGTCATCGGGAGAGAGCGCCGCCCAACCCAGCACGTACGCGATCAGTTCGTCCCCGTCGAAGGCGCCCCACGGCACGTTGCCGGACCCGGCCAGGGCACGGATCGTCTCGCGAGGGATCTCCTCGTTCCACGTCGCGACCATCACCCGCAGGATCGCGTCGGCGTCGTCGAGGGTCGTGAGCGGCCGCAGCTCGACGCCGGCGGCGGCCGCGGCGTCGTGCGCGAGCTTCCACGCGGGTCCGCCCATGCGGCGGAGTGTAGCGACGCCCCGGGACCCGCCGGCCACGCCCCCGCTCGCGCCTGACGACGGGAAGGGCCCGCCGTCAGGCGGGCCCTTCCGAAGACTGTGTCGTCGAGGTTCGACGACGAGCGCCGCTCACCCCCCTGCGGGGGGCGGTAGTTCCTGCCACTCGACGTCGTCGAGGTCGTCGCCGCGCCGGCGCTTCACGAACGCCACGACGGCGGCGATCGCTGCGCCGATCACGGCGATCTTCATGAGCTTCTTCAAGAATCCGCCCTTCTTCTTCTCCTCGACGGCCTCGGCCGTCACGGTGACCTCATCTGCCATGGGGGAGCCCTCCTTCCGGGAGTGGGCCTGGATGGACTTGAACCATCGACCTCTTCCTTATCAGGGAAGCGCTCTAACCGGGCTGAGCTACAGGCCCCGTGCGGGGCCGAACAGCCCTCGGGGCAGCGTAGCCACGCCACGAAACGGGTGTCAAACGGCGGATCAGTCTCGCGGCCGTTCGGCCAGCGTGACCTCGACGCCGCCGATGATGTCGCTGATCAGGTTGTAGAGCATCGCCACGAACACGTTGATCACCGACCACACCACCACGAAGACCAACCCGCCGAAGAACCCCCACGTGAACACGACACGGCCGTCGATCTCGATCGGCTCGGCGCCTCCGGTCGAGGTCGTGCCCGTGCCGAACACGTAGCCGAGCACCTTCTCCAGCGACTCGATCGCACCGGCAGCGGAGAGGATGCCGTACACGATCACCATCGCGAACAGCACGATCAGCATCAAGCAGAGGTAGAACAGCAGCGAGAACTTCATCACCGACAAGGGCCCGACCTTGCGGACGATCACACGGGTGCGGCGCGGCGCGGCGCGCATGCGGGGCGGCCGGACGGATCGAGGTCCGCGCACCGGACGGCCCGGACCGGTCGGCATGGTCTCCCGGCCGGCCCTCGTCGCCGGTGCGGAGCTCGGAGCGGAAGACGGGCTCGAGCCAGTGCCGGGCGCGGACGGCTCACCCGGCGTCGGGGTTGTCGGCCCCGGCGCGGGGGTCGGCGCCGACGGGGCGGGGGTCGGCGTCGGCGAGGAGGCCTGCTCGGGATCGTCGACTGCGGTCACGACCACGTGCGGCTGTGGACGCCCGCCCGGCTGCCCACCGCGTTGCGGCGGGCGCGGTTCGCTGGTCTCGGGTTGTTCGGCCGTGGGAATCAACTCCTCGCGATGGGTCCTAAGGGTACGCCCTGGCCGGGGCAACTACCCGCAGCGTCACGTCCGGAACGGCCCTCCTATGGCGAACAATGCCTTCCCGTGGACGACGGAGAGCACGGCCCCCACCGGGAGGGCGACGATCCACGACGCCACCTCGTTGCGATCCTGCACGAGCAGGCCCCCGGCGGCGAGGCCGGCTCCCGCGAGCGCCAGCACGATGGACCACATCGCATCGGAGCGACCCCCGTGAAGTCCCGCGAGGCCCCCGAGGAACAGCGCTCCGGAGATCACGATCGTCACGAGGGCCCAGGCCACACACGAATCATCCCTTACGTTGCCCGGCTCGACACCGGTCACAGATGACTACGTAGGGCCCTCCATTCCACTCAAGCGGCGCCCCCCTTCCTGCCGATAGCGCTGCAGGACATCTGTGGGACATCGAGTGAGGTAGGGAGACGAACGGATGCGGGGTCGAACGACGCGCCGGGTGGTGGCGATCGCAACCACGGGGAGCCTCGTGCTCGCCGGCCTGGTGGCGGCGGCCAACGCGGAATCGTCCGTGCAGGCTGCGTTGCATCAGAAGCGCACCATCCAGGAGAGGATCGACGAACTCCACGAAACGCGGCGCGTGCGACGCGTGGCTCTGCATCAGCGCATCAAGAAGGCGCAGGCCATCCTCCAGGAGACCCCGGGCACCGTCAGGGTCGGGAACCGAGCCCGCGTCCAGTCGTTCCGTCAGCGCCAGCTCGAGCGGATCGAGGACGCCCGGGCCCAGGAGCGCCGACTGATCAAGAACATCAGGAAGCAGGTGCACACGCTGCGCGCCAAGCGCTATGAGATCGCGAGCTGGATCAGCTCGTTGCCGCTGCAGCGTTGTCCCGTAGACGGCACGTTGACCCTCAATGACAATTTCGGCATCTGGCACGACCACGGCGAGGAAGGCGGACATACACACCAAGGTGTCGACATCGGTGCGGCGACCGGCACGCCGATCGTGGCGACGTTCGACGGGAACGCCGTCAGCAATTCGAGCGATGCCGGCGGCATGGCCGTCGAGGTCTACGGCGCGGGCGGGTACTCGTACAACGCGCACCTGTCCGCATACGGCAAGCTCGGCACGGTCGAGGTCGGCGACGTGATCGGGTACGTGGGTGCGACCGGGAACGCGACGGGCCCCCACCTGCACTTCGAGTGGCATCCCGCCGACGGTGACGCGGTCGATCCGTTCCTGTTCTTGACCGCGGTCTGCTGACGCGCGGCGGGACGACTTACTCCTCGTCCATCTGGGTGATCACGGGGGCGAGCGCGACGACCGTGGCGTCGTCCTCGACCCGCATCGTGCGCACGCCTTGACTCGACCGGCCGACCCGTCGGATGTCGCCCGCGCTCACACGTACGACCTGCCCGCTCGAGGAGATCACGAACATGTCGATGTCCTTGTTCCCGATGTAGGCGCCGGCGAGCAGCCCGGTCTTGTCGGTGAGCTGATGTCCGATGACGCCCTTGCCGCCACGGCCCTTGAGCGGGTAGTCGCCGAGCTTCGACCGCTTGCCGTAGCCCTGCTCGGTGACGCTGATCATCTCGTCGCCGTCGGAGGCCAACCCGACTGTGAGTACGCGATCGTCGTCGCCGAGCCGCATGCCGATCACGCCCCCCGCGTCACGGCCCATGGGCCGGACCAGTGACTCCTTGAACCGGCTCGCCTGACCGTGCCTCGAGACGAGGAAGACCTCGTCGTTGCCGTCGGTGAGGCGCACGTCGATCAGCTCGTCGTCACCCCGCAGCTTCACCGCGATCAGGCCGGTGCGCGACGAGTCGTATTCGGGCAGCTTCGTCTTCTTCACGATGCCCCTGCGGGTCGCGAACAACAGGAACCGGCCCTCGGCGTACTCCTTCAGGTCGATCACGGCGCTGATCTTCTCGTCGCCGTCGAGGGCGACGCCGGGAAGGTTCGCGGAGTACATGCCACGAGCGGTCCGGCCCGATTCCGGGATCTCGTGAGCCTTCACACGATAGACGCGGCCCTTCGTGGTGAAGAACAGCATCCAGTGGTGGGTCGTCGTGGTGAAGACGTGCTTGACGACGTCCTCCTCCTTGAGGTTCTGTCCGCGAACCCCCTTGCCGCCGCGACCTTGTTTCTTGAACGCGTCGACCGGCAACCGCTTCACGTAGCCGGCACGGCTGACCGTGATGATCACGTCCTCCTCGGCGATCAGATCCTCGACGTCGAACTCGCCCTCGTCTGCCTTGATCGATGTGCGCCGACCGTTCGCGTGCTTCTTGCGGATCTCGGCGAGCTCGTCCTTGATCACGCCGCGCAGCTCCTTCGGGTCCTTCAGCAGGGCGTTGAAGTATCCGATCTGCTCGAGCAGCTTGGCGTGCTCGTCTTCGAGCTCGGTGCGAGCGAGCTTCGTGAGCCGGCGCAGCGGCATGTCGAGGATGTGGTTCGCCTGGACCTCGCTGAACTTGAACGTGCTCATGAGCTTCTTGCGCGCGGCGTCGGCGTCGGCGGCCGCCCGGATGATCTTGATCACCTCGTCGAGATGGTCGAGGGCGATCAGCAGGCCTTGGACGATGTGGTCGCGCTCCTCGGCCTTGCGCAGGTCGTAGCGCGTGCGCCGGGTCACGACGTCGACCTGGTGGTCGACGAAGTAGCCGATCATCTCGGCGAGGGTCAGCGTGCGAGGCACACCGTCGACGAGCGAGAGCATGATCGCGCCGAAGTTGTCCTGGAGCTGCGTGTGCTTGTAGAGCTGGTTCAGCACCACGCTCGCGTTGGCGCCTCGCTTGATCACGATCACGAGGCGCATGCCCTGGCGGCTCGACTCGTCGCGTACGTCGACGATGTCCTTGACCTTGCCCGTCTTCACGAGCTCGGCCACCTTCTCGGCGAGACGGGCCTTGTTCACCTGGTACGGCAGCTCGGTGACGACGATGTTGGACCGGCCCTGCAAGCCTTCTTCGATCGTGGTGACGGCGCGGACCTTGATCGAGCCGCGGCCGGTCTCGTAGGCATCCTTGATGCCCTGGCGCCCCATGATCACCGCACCGGTAGGGAAGTCGGGCCCCTTGACGAACTTCATCAGGTCGGCCGTGGTCGACTCCGGTTCATCGATGTAATGGATCACCGCGTCGATCGTCTCGCCGAGGTTGTGCGGTGGGATGTTGGTGGCCATGCCCACGGCGATGCCGGCGGCGCCGTTCACGAGCAGGTTCGGAAGGCGAGCGGGAAGCACCACAGGTTCTTGCTCGTATCCGTCGTAGTTGGATCGGAAGTCGACCGTCTCCGACTCGATGTCGCGCAGCAGCTCCAACGCGACCGGGGCGAGCCGGGCCTCGGTGTAACGCATCGCCGCGGCGGGATCGCCGTCGACCGAACCGAAGTTGCCGTGGGGGTCGACGAGGGGGTGGCGCAGCGACCAGTCCTGGGCCATGCGCACCAACGAGTCGTAGACCGCCTCGAGGCCATGCGGGTGGTACTTCTTGACGACCTCGCCGACCGCCCACGCCGACTTGCGGTGGGGACGGTCGGGGCGCAGACCGCCCTCGAGCATCGACCAGAGGATGCGCCGGTGCACCGGCTTCAAGCCGTCGCGCACCTCGGGGAGCGCACGCGACACGATGACCGACATCGCGTAGTCGAGGTACGAGCGCTGGATCTCGTCTTCCAACGCGATCGGCTCGACGTTGCCGACGAACAAACCTTCCTGGCTCACGAGCGGTTCAGCTCCTCACGGGCGGTCAGACATCGAGGTTCTGCACGTACTTCGCGTTGCGCTCGATGAACTCCTTGCGGCTCGGCACGTCCTCGCCCATCAGCACCGAGAAGAGCCGGTCGGCGGTGGCCGCGTCCTCGAGCGTGACCTGCAGCAGCGTGCGGTGCTCGGGGTCCATCGTGGTTCGCCACAGCTGCTCGGCATCCATCTCCCCGAGGCCCTTGAACCGCTGCGGGTCACCGATCTTCGAGCCGTTCGCGTTCTTGCGGAACTCGTCCCACTCGCGCTCGGTGTAGAAGTAGTGCTCCTGCTTCCCTTGCTTCAGCAGGTACAGAGGCGGTTGTGCCAGGTACACGTAGCCGGCCTCGATCAGCTCGCGCATGTACCGGAAGAAGTACGTGAGCAACAACGTGCGGATGTGCGCGCCGTCGACGTCGGCGTCGGCCATCAGCACGATGCGGTGGTATCGCGCCTTATCGAGGTCGAACTCCTCGTCGATGCCGGTGCCGATCGCGGTGATCAACGCCTGGATCTCGATGTTCTGGAGGATCTTGTCGAGCCGCGCTTTCTCGACGTTGAGGATCTTCCCTCGGATCGGAAGGATCGCCTGCGTCGCCCGGTCGCGCGCGCTCTTGGCAGATCCGCCGGCGGAGTCGCCCTCGACGATGTAGATCTCGCACGCCGCCGGGTCGCTCAGCTGGCAGTCGGCCAGCTTCCCGGGCAGCGAGCCGCTCTCGAGGAACGACTTCCGTCGCGTGAGGTCACGGGCCTGGCGGGCGGCGATGCGTGCCTTCGCAGCGCTCGATGCCTTCATGAAGATGCGCTTCGCGTCGCCCGGATGCTCCTCGAGCCAGGTGGCGAAATCGGCGTTGACGGTGGTCTCGACCAGCGATCGCATCGAGGCGTTGCCGAGCTTCGTCTTCGTCTGGCCCTCGAATTGCGGATCGCGCAACTTCACCGAGATGATCGCGACGAGCCCCTCGCGCACGTCTTCACCGATCAGATTCTCGTCCTTCTCCTTGAGCAGCCCCTTGGCGCGCGCATGGCGGTTCAACACGTTCGTGAGGGCCTTCTTGAGGCCCTCCTCGTGCATGCCGCCTTCGTGCGTGTTGATCGTGTTCGCGAATGAGTACAGCGACTCGGTGTAGCCGTTGTTCCACTGCATCGCGAGCTCGACCTCGCCGTCGTCGGTAGGGTCCGTCTCGATCGCGATGATGCGGTTGACGGTGTCCTTGCCCTGCCCGAGGTACTTCACGAAGTCGACCAGTCCACCGTTGGCCTTGAAGACCTCCTCGGCCTTGGGGGTCTCGCGCTCGTCGATGAGTTTGATCTCGGTGCCCTTGTTGAGGAACGCGAGCTCGTGCAGCCGTTCGGCGAGCGTCTCGCGCTTGAACTCCATGGTCTCGACGAAGACCTCGGGATCCGGCCAGAAGCGCACCCGCGTGCCGGTCTTCTTGGTGGCCTTCCCCTTCTTCAGGGCGGCCAGGCGCTTGCCTCGCTCGTAGGACTGCGTCCACGAGTACCCGTCGCACATCACCTCGACGTCGAGCTTCTCGCTGAGGGCGTTCACGACGCTCACACCCACACCGTGCAGGCCTCCCGAGATCGCGTAACCGCCTCCGCCGAACTTGCCGCCGGCGTGCAGAACGGTCAGCACGACCTCGACCGCGGGGCGGCGATCCTTGGCTCCCGGGATGGGCTTCACGGGGATGCCGCGACCGTTGTCGACCACGCTCACCGAGCCGTCGTCGTGGATGGTGACGGCGATCCTGTCGGCGAAGCCGGCCATCGCCTCGTCGATCGCGTTGTCGACGACCTCGTAGACCAGGTGGTGAAGTCCGCGCGCGCTGGTGGTGCCGATGTACATGCCGGGCCGCTTGCGAACGGGTTCGAGCCCCTCGAGCACCTGGATGTTGCTGGAGTCATACGCGCCCGTGCTCGTCTTCTTGGTCCTGGTCCTGGTCGCCAACTGGCCTCCGATCGACATGGCTCGCGACCCCGGGACGAGCCCACGACGAACCCCGCACTGCGTGCGGGGAGCGTGCGCCGGGAGGGATCGCACGAACGCTCTCATCTTACCGCAGCGGACCGACCCTCGACCCGGTTTCAGAAAGGAAAAACCGCCA
>Ga0214469_1000324_pt1 | contig 16214 bp, 16 predicted proteins | sample RVTome_10_FD_187340 | JGI IMG/M metagenome (GOLD analysis project Ga0214469, IMG submission 187340) | Soil microbial communities from uranium-contaminated site in the Upper Colorado River Basin, Wyoming, United States - RVT153D57 HiSeq ... | reverse complement strand
TAGGTCGGAGATCTTGGTCGGCGGCGATGCGCAACGGATCCTGTGTGCTCATGTCGGGCGTCTACCCGGGTGGCGCCGCGCTGAGTACCGATGCCCGGCGGTTGGTTGGGGAGACGGCGCCCGTGGGCCCGCAAACGGCGCGGAGGAGCGCATCCCAGTCGCGCACGAAGCGGTCGATCGAGAAGCGCTCGCGGGCGGCGGCCCGCCCGGTCTCGCCGACCGCGCGCGCCAGTTCGGGCTCGGCGAGCAGGGTGTGCATCACCTCGACAAGGCGCTCGGGGTCTGTATCGACGAACCCGTTCACGCCGTCGTCGATGATCGTCGGCAGCTCGGTGGTGGCCAGGCCCACAACCGGGAGGCCCACGCTCATTGCCTCGCACAGCGAGAGGCCCAGGCTCGTGTAGCGCACCGGATGGAAGTAGAAGCGGTAGGGAGCCAGGAAGCGGGGGAGGTCGGGGGGTGGCACCCCGCCGAGCCCGCCGATCTGCTCGGAGCCCATGCCGACCAGGTCGAGGGGCACCTGCTCGCGGGCTCGCTCGAATACGTCGGCGCCGAGCCGGCGCCCCCGCGCCGAGAGGTCGTTGATGACCGAGACGCCCCGGGCGAGGTGACCGGTGTACCTGGCGGCATCGGGCACCACGACCCCGTGTTCGATGACCACGGTCGGCGTGGCGCCGCAGTCCCACATGAGCTGGTTGAAGGCAGTGACATGGACGATCAGCGTCCCAGGGTCGTCGACCGGGTGGCGGGTATCGGTGGGCGACTGCCGGGGTGGATCGTGCTCGATGACGAGCTGGGGAACGGCACGCTGCGCGGCCGACAACACCTCGTGGCGGTCGATCAGCCAATGCTCGTGCGCCTGATAGATCACGACGTCCACTCCCACGTCGGCAATCCGGTCGGCTGGCACCTCGGTCACCGTGTCGGGCCAGGCGAACGCTCCGGCACGGCCTCCGTAGCCGTGTGGACGACCCGGGCGCACCGGCAGGACGATCTCATGCGGCACGTGCGACAGGTACCAGAGGTAGTTGCCATGGACGTGCCAGGTCAGGATGCGAAGCGGCCTCATGCGACTGAGTCCGCCTGCCGGTGAGAGTGGGGGACTACGGCCCGCCATCGCAGGCTGCCTCGGAGCCGGTGATAGCAGGCCACCGGAGGGATGGCGACGCTGGTGGCGAAGACGGCGGCCAGCTCGGCGGCGCTTCGGGGGCCGGGGGCGGCGCGCCGCCAGGCGAACCGGGCGGTGCGGGCGGCCCAGGCGGCGGCGCCGAGGGCGGCGATCCGGCGGTGGTCGGCGGCAAACGCCGCGAGGGCGACGGCGCCGAGCGCGGTCGTCGCCGGGTATGACGAAAGGGCACCGGGGGTGACGCCGAGGTGGCGTCGCCAGCCGCGGCCGTGCAGGCGCTCGAGTAGCACGTCATCGCTGTTGCCGCGCTGGAGCCGCACACTGATCCACCACGGCGCCGTGCGTACGGGGTGGCGGACGCGGCGCTTGCCGGGCGTCAGACGCCACCCGGCGTCGAGCAGGCGCAGGGCCAGGTCGGTGTCCTCGCGGTAGGCGCGGGGGAAGCGCTCGTCGAACCCACCGATCTGCTCGAGCGCACTGCGCCGGACGGCCATGTCGGCGGTGACCCAGGCGGCGCCGTCGAGGCCGGCCACGTTGCGCTCCCAGTCGCTGGGCCGCCGCCCGGCCGGCAGCGGCACCTCGATGTGGCCCTGCACGGCGGCGACGTCTGCTGGAGCGGTCGCCAGGTCCTCGATCAGGTGCTGCACCCATTGGAGCGGGGGGTCTACGTCGTCGTCGACGAAGGCGATCCAGGGCGCTCCCGACGCGCGCCACCCCACATTGCGGGCGGCACCGGGGCCTCGCCCGCCGGAGCGAACGACGCGCAGACGCTTGTCGGTCACGCCGATCGCCAGCGGTGGCGCGCCCGGCGGGCGGTCGTCGACCACGAACACGGTGCTTCCCGCAGGGAGCGTGCGGGAGAGAACCCTGAACAACCCGGCCAGTGATGGTCGCTCGACGGTGGGCACGACCACGTCGACCACGGGCACCGCGTCGGGGGAGGGCCCGCAGGGGGACGGGTCAGCCACGGGCCCGCCTCACGACGAACGGGCCCAGCGCCAGCAGGTCGATGGGTCCCGAGCCGAAGCACTCGAGCGCTTGCTGGGGCGTGTCCACCATGGGACGGCCCGCGGTGTTGAAGCTCGTGTTGACGACGACTGGTACACCGCTGCAGCGCTCGAACGCCCGGAGCATGGCGGCGACCAAGGGCTCGTCGGCAGCGTCGACCGTCTGGATGCGGGCCGTGCCGTCGATGTGGACGACGGCGGGGATGCGGTCGGTCCACTCGGGCCGTATGCGGTGCACGAAGAGCATGTACGGGCTGGGCTGGACGCCATCGAAGATCTCGGCGGCCCGCTCCGCCAGCACCATCGGAGCGACCGGCCGGAACTCCTCGCGGCCTTTGATCGCGTTCATTCGGTTCAGGTTCTCGGGCCGGCGGGGGTCGCACAGCAGGCTCCTGTGGCCGAGCGCGCGCGGCCCGTACTCGCTCCGCCCCTGAAACCACCCGACCACGGCCCCGCCGGCCAATGCGGTCGCCACGGTGCCGGCCAGGTCGCTGGGCCGTTCGTAGGGCTGGTCGGCGGCTTTGAGGATCGCCTCGATCTCGCTGTCTGCCCAGCCCCGGCCGAGCGCGGCGGTGCCGAGCGGTGTGCATGTCTGTCCCCGGCGCGTGGTGGCGGCGAGCGCCGCGCCGAGCGCCGTGCCGGCATCGCCGGCCGCCGGCTGAACCCACACATTGTCGAACGGGCCCTCTGCGGCCAGGCGGCCGTTGGCCACGCAGTTGAGTGCCACACCGCCCGCCAGCGTGATCGCGCGCTCGCCCGTGCGCTGATGCAACCAACGGGCGAGATCGAGGACGACCTCCTCGAGGCGTACTTGCAGGGCGGCGGCCAGATCGGCGTGGATGGCGCTCCACCCCTCGCCCGGCCGACGGACCGGAGCCAGCGCTGCCAGGTCCATCGGCCGGACGCCGAAGCCGCCGTCACCGGTTGCGCCTACGTTCTCGCGGAACACCGGGCCGAACCGCTCGGGCTCGCCGTAACTGGCGAGCGCCATGACCTTGTACTCGTCCGACGAGCGGCGGAAGCCCAGGTGAGCAGTCACCTCTTCATAGAGCAGGCCCAGTGAATGGGGCAGCCGCTGGCCGGCGAGCACGTCGAGAGTGCCGCCGCGCCACCGGCCGCTGAGGTGGGACGCGACCTCACCCCGACCATCGAGCACGAGCACCGCCGAGCTGTCATGGGGGGCGGCCACGCACGCCGACGCCGCATGGGCGACATGGTGGGCCACGTATTCGAGGCGCTCGGTAGGGAGGCCGGGAAGCGCGGTGGCCAGAAAGCCAGGCACCCGGCGGACGTACAGAGTGCGCAGGCCCTCCCACTCGTCGTCGGTGATGTTCCCGTTCGAGGGCGGGGCGAGGTCGGGGTCGTAGGAGTAGGCGACCACATCGACGTCGCCCGGCTCCAGCCCAGCGTGGTCGAGGCACCAGTGCATCGCGTCGACCGGCAGCTCCCAGGTCGAGAACGGCACCGGCTCCTTGCCGTGCTTGCGCCGGCTGAACCGCTCCTCCTCGGCGGCGGCGACCGTCTCGCCGTCGACGACGAGGGCGGCAGCGGGGTCGTGGAAGACGGCATTGATGCCCAGGATCGTCGCCATCAAGACCGCCCGCCGTCCCGGGCGTGCGCCTGGTCACCGGCTTCCTCGAAGGCGAGGCACAGCAGATGGACGGCGACCTGCTGCACGTCCTGGACACTGGGGGTGCTCGGGCAGGGGACTGCCAGCACGTCGTCGACCAAGTCGCCTAGCGGGTTGGGCGCCGGGCCGGTCATTGCCCAGGTGATCAGTCGGCGTGCGCGAGCCGTGCAGGCGGCGCGCAGAAGGTTGGGGCTGCGGCCCGAGGTCGACAGCGTGATCAACACGTCGCCGGGCTGCCCGTGGGCGTCGACCTGGCGAGCGAAAACCTCGCCGTAACCGTAATCGTTGCCGATGGCGGTCAGGCCGGCCGTGTCGGCACAGAGGGCGAACGCGCTGAAGGGCGGCCGCTCGCGGTCGTAACGCCCGACCAGCTCGGCCGCCAGGTGGTGGGCGAGCGCGGCGCTGCCCCCGTTGCCGGCAACCAGCAGCCGGCCACCCTGCTCGAGCTGGAGGCGCAGGAGCCCACCCCACCGCTCGAGACGGGCGAGCTCGCCGGCCAGCGACGCGAGTCCCTCAGTCGACGCGGCCAGATGTTCACCGAGCGAACGGAGCTGTCGGGTGGCCGCCATGATCACGCCACCGCCCAACCGCGAGCTGCGGACGGGCCGGCCCGCCCTCCGGCCATCAGCCGTGTGTAGACGTCAAGCGTGGAGCGAGCCACCTGCGACCACGTGTAGTCCTGCCGCACCCGTGCGGCCGCTTCGGCGCCCATGTGCGCGCAGAGGGACGGGTTGCCGAGCAGCCGCGCAGCGGCGGCGGCTACGACCTGCGGGTCTCTCGGTGGTACCAGCAGGCCGGTGCGCCCGTGCTGGACGGTGTCGAGGAGGCCGCCGACGGCGCTGCCGACCACGGGGACCCCGCATGCCATCGCCTCGAGGGCCACGATGCCGAACGGCTCGTACCACGGAACGCACGCCACCAAGTCGGCGGATCGCAGCAGGGCGGGGACCTCGGGCCGGGCGACCGCACCCAGAAGCTGCACTCGGTCGTCGACACCGAGGCGGCGTGCGAGCGCCAGCAGCCGCCGCGCCTCACAGTCTTCGGCGAGGGCGTGGGCGGGCGGGCCGCCGGCGACGAGCAGCTCGGTGCCCGGCAAGGAGGGCAGCGCGGCTACCACATCATCGATGCCCTTGCGGGGCACGAGCCGGCTCACGACCACGATCCGGTAGCCGCCGCGGCGGGCCGGTGCAGCCGGGCCGCTCGGCCGGAAGGCGCGGGGGTCGACGCCGCAGGGTACGACCGTGATGCGATCGGCCTCACCGCCCAGGGCCGTCAGCTCCCTGACCTCGTCCGTGCAGGTGGCCACCACGTGGTCGACGCTTCGCGTCAGTTCGGCCTCGATGCCGCACCGCTCCGCCGGGCTCGTATCGGCTCGGCCCTGATGCCGACGCTTGACCGCGCCCAGGGCGTGGAAGGTCTGCACCAGCGGCGGTGGATCGGGCATCCCGCGCCGGGCCCGCTCTGCTGCCCATCCGGACATCCAGAAGTGGGCGTGCACGACATCCGGCCGGGCCGCCCGCCAGCGGCGGCGAAGCTGGCTGGCGAACCCGGGCATGTAGTCCCACAACTCGTCCTTGGGGACCGGCCGCCGAGGTCCCGTCGTCACGTGTTCGACCTGGACGCCCGGTGCCATCGCCACGTGCCGTGGCAGTGATGGCGCGTCGGCCCGGGTCACAACGGTGACGGTGCAGCCCAATGCCGCGAGGTGCCTGGCGAGGGCGGCGACGTGCACGTTCTGTCCGCCGGCGTCGGCCAGACCGACCGTGACCAGCGGACTGGCGTGTTCCGACACCAGCTCGACCCGCAGACCCGTCATGGCACCGAGCCCACGGCGCGGAACGAGCCCAGCTCGTCGAGCGCCCGCACAACGGCCTCACCGTCGATGGAGCTGACACATACCTGCTCCTCCAACGGGCACGTTCGGCTGCGGCATCCGGCGCACGGCACGCTCTGGTCTCCGAGGATGATGTGCGGTACGCGCCACGGCCGCCACCGTCCAAATGGCACTGTCGCCGGGAACGCCGCGACGACCGGTGTGCCGACGGCGGCGGCAAGGTGCATCGGGCCGGTGTTGCCGGTGATCAGGGTCTCGGCTCGGGCCAGCAGGGAACCGAGCTGCCGCAGCGTCAACCGTCCTCCGAGATCCGACACACGCTGGTGATCCCCGGAGACGAAGGCGGTTAGACGCATTTCTTCCACGCCACCCGTGACCATCACCCATCGATCCGTAGCGGCGACCGCGGCGGCGACGTCGCGCCACTGGGCGGGAAGCAGGGTGCGCGCCGCCGCGCTGGCACCCGGGTGCACTACCACGAACGACCGGCTCCGAGTGATCAGGGCCTGCACGTCCTCGTCCAGTCGACCGTCGCCGAGGTCGACTGCCAATCGGTCGTCGGTGATCGGGGGGAACCCCAGCGCCTCGGTCACGAGCAGCCCACGTCGGACCTCGTGCACGTTCGGATCGCCCGGCAGCCGAATGTCGAGGAGCGAACCGGCGTGGTCATGGCTGACAGCGGCGATCTGCGTCACGCCGGCCCAGCGCAGCAGCAGGGCCAGGGGCAGTGGGCTCTGGTGAGACGAGACCAGCACGGCGGCATGGCTGATGCCCAGCTCTCGGACCTGGCTGACGATGGCAGCAGCGTCGCGTTCCCGGACGGGCATGGGGTCGGGCTCGATCCATGGCACCCGCTGCTCGATCACCGACGCCACGCTCGGGAGCATGTCGGCTGCCGCCCGGCCCCGGGGACCGCACAGCAGGTGCACTGGACGGCCCGACGCCGCTGCCGATCGCACCGCCGGACCCGCCAGCAGCACGTCGCCGCAATGGTCCGAGCGCGCCACCAGCACGGCGCCGGTCATGGCGACCGTCCGGGCGGGCCGCTCGCTGCGCGATCGGCGTCGATGCCTAGCAGCGAGTCGACGGCGGCACCGAAGTCGGCAGCTACTCGCTCGGCTGCGGCGACCTCAGCCGCGCGAGTGCGGGCGCTGGGTACGAGCACCCCGAGCGCGCCGGCGGCACGGGCGGCGTCGACATCCGCGCCGGTGTCGCCGATGACGGCGCACCGCTGGACGGCGACGCCGAGGGCGCGTGCCGCCCGCTGAACCATCCCTGGTGCTGGTTTTCGGCAAGCGCAGCCGTCGCCCGGCGCGTGCGGGCACCACAGCACCGCGGTGAAGGGGCCGAGCAGGTCGAGCACCCGCCGGTTCACCGCGTCCACCTGGGCAGCTCTCAGCAGACCCTGCGCCACCCCACTCTGGTTGGACACGATCGCCAGCCGGATACCGGCGGCGCGCAGTCGCTCCAGAGCCGCCGCCACCCCCGGCAGCGGCACGACCCGGTCGGGGTCACCGTTGTACGGCACGTCCGCCACGAGCGTGTCGTCGCGGTCGCACAGTACGCCGTCGACCAGTCGCATCTTCTCCACCTCGGGGAGCTACCCCGGCAGAGTGCAAGGGATACCGCCCCGGCACCGGTTCAGTCGCCTCGGGGATCCGGACGTTCAGGTGCGACGGCGTTCGGTCGGAAGGCTGTCCGGCCGGTCCTCGTGGCTGCGCTCGGGGAACCTGCGCTCGGCTTCCTCGACATCGCCATCCGTCTCGTCAAGGAGATCATCGATGAGGTCCTCGTCGCGAGACACCTGCTGGCCGAACCAGTCGCCGACCGTGCTGTTCGGCGGCTCCACGATGTCGCCGTGCTCCCGATTCCGCGGTCGCTCGTCCGGTGCATGTCGGCTGGGGCCTTTCATGTGCGGCTACTTCCCCAGCCACGCCCCGCAAACCCAACGCCCGGAGCCACATCCTCTTCGCTGGCCCGTTTGTGCGACGCGGAGCTGGCTGAACGTCACATCGCCGCCTCGGCGGCGGCTGAGATCACCCGGGTCGTCGAACGCCCGCCCACCAGCGGCAGCAGCACCACCTCACCACCCCACTGTGCGAGCACCTCGCGTTCCTCGAGTTGGGCGCCCTGGTAGTCGGCACCCTTGACGAACAGGTGGGGGCGCAGCGCCCGCAGGACCCGGCACGGAGTGTCCTCGTCGAAGACGACCACAGCGTCCACGCACGCGAGGCTGCGAAGTACCGTCGCTCGGTCCTCGGCGACGTTGAGCGGCCTCCCTGGTCCCTTGAGCCGCCGCACCGAATCGTCGGCGTTCAGGCACACGATGAGGTGGTCACCCAGTTGCCGGGCCTCCTCGAGCAACCGCACGTGGCCGGTGTGGAGCACGTCGAAGCAGCCGCCGGCAGCGACCACGAGCCCACCGCCCATTCGCACCGCCGCAGCGGTGGCGGCCGCCTCGGCCGCCGCGGTCACCTGGCGTCCCGGGTGCAAGCGGGCGACCGCATCACGCCCAGCAGGCGTCGCCGCCGGCCCGGCGGCGCGCGTCCCCGCCTCGTAGCCGCTCGCAACAAAGGTGCGCGCGTCGGCCACCGCTCGCTCGACAGCGGCCACCACGGGAGCGCCCCTGGCGAGGCCGAGCACGGTGCTGGCGGCGAACCGGTCGCCCGCCCCGCAGGGGTCGCCCCGGGCGGGGGTGGTGGGCACGACCATCGGCACCGACGGGCCGTCGGTCACCACGACCCCGAGAGCCCCGGCGGTGACCGCCGTTCGGCACCCAAGTCGGGCGGTCACGTCGCGAGCGAGGTCGACCACGTCCGGCAATCGGTCGGGCGGTGGGCCCGAGTGGCCGGCCAGGCGATGGGCCTCGACGTGGTTCGGTGTCGCGAGCGTGGTGGCGAGCGGCGGCACGGGCCCGTCGTGGTGCGGGTCCCACACTGTGGGGCCCGGGAACGAACACACGGCGGCGGCGACTTCGCGCAGCGCCGCGACTCCCCGCCCGTAGTCGGAGACGAGCAGCGCGTCCGCTTCCGCGATTGCGGCCTGTGCAGCCCTTGACCACCCGCCCGGCGGCACGATGGGTGAGCAGCCCCTGTCGACGCGCGCGATGGACTGGTCGCCGGCGCGCAACCGGAGCTTCACGGGGGTGGGTGCGTCGAGACCCAGGTCGACGATCCGGACTACGGCGCGCTCCAACAGGTTCACCAACCGGTGCCCGTCGGCATCATCGCTGAGCGCCGTCACCAGCGTTACTCGGGCGCCGGACGCGGCAGCCAGCGCGGCGGCGAGGGCTGCCCCGCCCGGGCGCGCCCGCTCGGTGGGGGTATCGAGCACGGGGACCGGGGCATCCCGACACACCCGATCGACGGTGCCGTTCCAGTCGACGTCCAGCAGGGCGTCACCAACGACGCACAGCGCGGGGGGACGTCTGGCAGTCGCGAGCCGGATCCCGTCACTGTGCAGCGCCGTCACGCTTCTCGCCTACCCCCTGGCGTGGCTCTCATTCCGCGCTTGCCCGGCGACGCCGCTCGGTACACGCGCGGTCGACCCCAGCCGTTCGACCACGACGCCACGACGCTGTCGTCGGCTGACGGATCAGTAGTCGAAGCCGCCGCCGGTGCCGCCCGGGGCGTTGCTGTCGCCGGCCGACCCGTCACCGCTCGACGAGCTCGTGCTCGCCCCGTCCGCCTGCACGGCGTGCCAGGTGAAGTGCTGGCCGCCGAAGTCATCGGAGAAGCCGTCGCCGGTGACCTGGCCGGGCGAGTCTTGGGTGAATGTGTAGAGCGGGCGGCCGTCGGCGGTGACCTGCTGGGTGCCGTCGGGACGCGTGATCACGCCCAGGTCGGCGACGCCGGGTTCGGTGGTGGGGGTGCCCTCACCGGGCTCGAGCGGTGACCAGAACGCTTCGCAGGCGTCGACGCACAGCACCTGGCCGGTGGCTTCCTCGTCCGCGGCGTACAGCGCCAGGCCGGTCAGCTCATCGACGAGGATGTCGCCGAGGCCGTCGACGCGCTCGACCGACAGGATCTGTGAGCCAGCGGTGGACGCCGCCGCCGAGGACGGGTCGCCGTTGCCGTCGCCGTTCGACCCGCAGGCGGCCAGCGCCAGCGCCCCGGCGACGATGGCGGCGTAGGTGGGCAGTTTCCTCATGTGGTCCGCATCTCCTTGGTTGTGGTCGTTCGACCAGAGGGCTGTGGGTTGGGGGGCTGGGTTGTGGGTGCGACTACCAACGGACCTTGCGTGTTCGGGTCGCGAACCGGGCGATCAACGAGGCGCTCAGCAAGACCACGGCGGCGACCTCGGATTGGCGGGAGAGGGCGATCGCGGCGGGGTCATAGCCCGGCTCCTGGAACCCGAACAGCGGCGTGCGTTCGCTGACGGCCAGCAACACGAACGAGCCGGCGGCCAGCGCGATTCCGCCGGCGGTCACGAGAGCAACGAGCGCGCCCGACCAGCGGCCGGCGATGTGCTCGAGAGGGGTCAGGAGGGCCAGGCCGATGACGGTGGCCGCCACGAAGTTGACGACGAACAGGGTGCCGATCGTCGGGATGTCGGAATAGGGCCCGTTGTATCGCCCGAGGTGGACGGCACCCACGGCCAGGACAGCCAGGGCACCGAGCCCGCGGGCGACCAGCCAGCCCCAGCGGGGCCGCTCGCGACGCCACAGACGGGCTCGGCGAGCGTGGAAGGTGGCGGCACCGACTCGGGTTGCTGTGTGCATGCCGGTTGGTACCAGCCGCCGGCCGAACCGGGATCTCCGCCCACATGAATCCCGGCTCGGGGCGTCGACGGTAGATACAAGTGTGTGGAACGCGTCGGACGAGGCTCTGCTCGCCGGATTCGGCACCGGCGAGGGCGACGTCGCCCAGGCGTTTGTCCGGCGCTTCCGAGCACGGGTCTTCGGGCTGGCGCTGACCATGACCCGCGACCGCATGGTCGCCCAGGAAGTGGCACAGGACACGTTCCTGCGCGCCTGGCGCTACGCCGCGAGCTATGACCCGCGCCGAGGATCGGTCACCGCGTGGCTGCTCCGCATCGCCCGCAACGTCGCTCTCGACCACCTGAGGACCAGCCAGCGTCGACTGGCGCGTGTGGCGGTCGAGTCCGCCGAGGCGATCGATGACATCGCCGGCGACGCTGACGTCCTCAGCCCGCTCGGCGACCTCGCGGTGGTCGCAGAGGGCTTGCGGTCGCTGCCCGCCGACCAGCGCGACGCCCTCATTGCAGCGGCCTACTACGGAATGACCGCCCGCGAGATCAGCGAGGCGTGGGACATCCCGCTGGGCACCGTCAAGACCCGGCTCCGGCTCGCCCTCGCCAAGCTGCGTGATCAGCTCGCCGAGGTGCCGTCGTGAGGGCCATGGACTGCACCGACCTCGACGAGGTGGCGCCCGAGCTGGCCCTCGACCTGCTCGACGGTGCCCAACGAGGCGCGGCGATGGAGCACCTCGAGACCTGCGCCACCTGCCAGCGACTGGTGGACACGCTCGCGGCCGACGCCGACCGGTTGCTCATGCTCGCCCCTCGCGCCGAACCACCCGCCGGGTTCGAAGAACGCGTCCTGGAATCCGTCGCCCAACTCGCCCAACCCGCCCAACCCGCCCAACCCGTCCAACCCGCCCATCCCGTCCACGCCCGCGCGTGGCGGAGGCCCCGCGCGCTCGCGGCGCTCGCGCTCGCCGCCTGCGTAGCCCTCGTTGCCGTCGTCCTCAGCATCGGCCCATCTTCTCGCCCCGCCCTCGCCGCGGCCGAGATGCGGACCAGCGGCGGGGATGTGATCGGGCAGGTGTTCGTGAACCGCGAGCCGTCGGCCGCACTGTTCATGACGCTCCCCGGCTGGTTCAACGACATCCGACGCTACGGCCAGCCCGACGAGACCTACTCGCTGCGCATCGAACGCACCGACCAGCCGCCGCGGCTAGTGCCCCTCGAAATCGGGCGTGACTCGTCTTGGGCAACCACGCTCGACATCGACCCCGACACCATCACGGCCGTTGCGGTCATCGACAGCCAGGGCCACATATGGTGCGAAGCCCAGCTTTGAAGGGCCTCACCGAGCCTGTGGCGGCACCCCGCCGACGACTCGGACGTCCACTAGAGTCCCCGCCCGCATGCGGGCAGTTCAGATCGTCGACCTGACCGGGCCGGAGACCGCGCTGCGCGTCGTGGACCTGCCCAAGCCCGAGCCCGCGCACATGCTCACCCCAGGCAGAGCCGTGCTCGTCGAGGTGCACGCAGCCGGCGTCTCGTTTCCCGAACTGCTGCAGACGCGGGGCCAGTACCAATTGAAGCCTGACGTGCCGTTCGTGCCCGGCAGCGAGGTGGGCGGCGTCGTGACGAGCGCGCCGGAGGGCTCGTCGGTGCGGCCCGGCGACCGCGTGGCCGCGTTTCCGTACCTCGGCGGGTGGGCGGAGACGGCCGCCGTGCCCGAGTTCATGGTGTTCAAGCTCCCTTCCGAGCTGGACTTCGGGCAGGGGGCGGCGTTGATCCTCAATTACCACACGGCGTACTTCAGCCTGAAGCTGCGGGGCCGGCTGGCCGAGGGCGAGACCGTGCTGGTGCACGGTGCGGCCGGAGGCGTCGGCACGGCCGCGATCCAGGTTGCCAAGGGCCTGGGCGCCCGGACGATCGGCGTCGTGTCCTCGGACGAGAAGGCGGAGGTCGCGCGCGCCGCCGGCGCCGACGAGGTCGTCCGCTCCGACGGCCCGTGGAAGGACGAGGTCAAGGCGCTCTCCGGCGGTGGCGTGGACGTCGTGCTCGACCCGGTGGGCGGCGACCGCTTCACTGACAGCATCCGCTCGCTGCGCGAGGGCGGGCGCGTCCTGGTCGTCGGGTTTGCTGGCGGCGCGATTCCCGAGGTCAGGGTGAATCGGCTGCTGCTGAGCAACACCGAGGTGGTGGGCGCGGGCTGGGGCGCGTTCGTGGTGGGCAAGCCCGACGTCTGGCGCGAGATTGGCGCCGCGCTGGACGGACTGATCGACGCGGGCCACGTCCGCCCGATCGTCGGTGCTCACTTCCCGCTCGAGCAGGCCGGCAGGGCGCTCAAGCTGCTCGACGAGCGCGCCGCGCTCGGCAAGGTGGTCCTCGACGTGCGCTAGGCACGCCTTGCTTCGAGCTCGTGGAGCACGCGTCAGCCCTTCTTCTCGGCGTGGCCGCCGAACTCGCTGCGCATCGCCGACAGGAGCTTGTCGGTGAACTCGCCCTGTCCCCGTGATGCGAACCGCTCGGTCAGTGCCGTCGTGATGACCGACGCCGGGACGCTCTCGTCGATGGCCGCGAGCACCGTCCACCGACCCTCCCCGGAATCGGACACCCGCCCGGTGAAGCCGTCGAGCTGGGGGGAGCGGGCAAGGGCGTCGGCGGTCAGGTCGACCAGCCAGGACCCGACGACCGAACCGCGCCGCCAGACCTCGGCGACCTCGGCGACCTCGATGTCATACTGGTACGCCTCGGGGTCGCGCAGCGGTGCCGTCTCGGCGTCGACCGCCCGGCCTTCCTTGCCGACGTTGGCGTGCTTGATGATGCTGAGCCCTTCGGCGATCGCGGCCATCATCCCGTACTCAACGCCGTTGTGGACCATCTTGACGAAGTGGCCGGCGCCGCTCGGCCCGCAGTGGTGGTATCCCTCCGGTGCGGTGCCATCGGTCCGCGTCCTGCCGGGGGTCGGCTCGGCATCACCCAGGCCCGGCGCGATCGTCTTGAAGATCGGGTCGAGGCGCGCCACCACGTCGTCCTCGCCGCCGATCATCAGGCAGTAGCCCCGCTCGAGGCCCCACACGCCCCCCGACGTGCCGCAGTCGACGTAGTGGACGCCGCTGCCGGCGAGCTGCCGCGAACGGGCGATGTCGTCGCGGTAGTAGGAGTTGCCTCCGTCGATCACGACGTCGTCGGCGTCGAGCAACCCGACAAGCTGGTCGAGCGTGGACTCGACGATGGCGGCCGGGAGCATGAGCCACACGGCGCGGGGGGCGTCCAGTTTCGACACGAGGTCGCCGAGCGAGGTGGACCCCTTCGCGCCCTCTCCCTCGAGCTCACGCACGGCGGCATCGTTCACGTCGTAGGCCACGCAGTGGTGGCCGTCGCGCGCCAGCCTGCGAACGAGGTTTGCTCCCATCCGTCCGAGCCCGACCATGCCGAGCTGCATGGGGTTGTCGGTTGCCATGTCGTCTCCTTGCGTTGGGGGTCCGTTGCGCCGAGGCACGCCCCCCGGCCACGTCGTGAGCTGCTGGCGCTACCGGGATTTGAGGTCGCGGTAGCGGCGTATCAGTGCGTTGGTCGAGGAGTCGTGGCGGAGCTCCGGCTCGGACTCGCTCCGCAGCGCGGGGATGATCTCCAGCGCGAGCACCTTGCCCAGCTCCACCCCCCACTGGTCGAACGAGTCGATGTCCCAGATCGCGCCCTGGGTGAACACGCTGTGCTCGTAGAGCGCCACGAGCGATCCCAGCAGGCGCGGCGTGAGCTGCTCGGCGAGCAGGACGTTGGTGGGGCGGTTGCCCGGCATCACGCGGTGCGGCACGACGTCGGGAGCGGTGCCCTCGGCGCCGACCTCCGCCTCGGTCTTGCCGAAGGCCAGGGCCTGGGCCTGGGCGAAGACGTTGGAGGTGAGGATGTCGTGGTGGTCGCGGAGTGGGTTGAGGCTCTTTCCGAAGCCGATGAGGTCGACGGGGATCAGCTTCGTGCCCTGGTGGATGAGCTGGTAGAAGCTGTGCTGGCCGTTGGTGCCGGGTTCTCCCCAGTAGACGGAGCCGGTCTCGTAGTCGACGACCCTGCCGTCGAGCGTGACGTGCTTGCCGTTCGACTCCATCGTCAGCTGCTGCAGGTAGGCGGGGAACCGCTTCAGGTACTGGTTGTACGGCATGACGCCGATCGTCTGGACACCGAAGAAGTCGACGTACCACACGGCAAGCAGCCCCATCAGGACCGGGAGGTTCTCGGCCAGCGGGGCGGTGCGGAAGTGCTCGTCCATCTCGTGGAAGCCTGCCAGCAGCTCGCCGAAGCGCTCCGGGCCGATCGCGATCATCGTCGAGAGCCCGATGGCGGATTCCATCGAGTAGCGCCCGCCGACCCAGTCCCAGAACTCGAACATGTTGTCGGTGTCGATGCCGAAGTCGGCAACGCGCGAAGCGTTGGTCGACACCGCAACGAAGTGCTTGGCGACAGCGTCCTGCGAGCCGAGCTCGCGGACCAGCCAGTCGCGCGCCGACCGCGCGTTCGTCAGGGTCTCGAGCGTGCCGAACGTCTTGGAGGAGATGATGAACAGGGTCTCCTCGGCGGCCAGGTCGCGGGTGGCCTCGACGAAGTCGGTCGAGTCGACGTTGGACACGAAGCGGAACGTCATCTCGTGGTCCGTGTACGAGCGCAGGGCCTCGTACGCCATCACTGGTCCCAGGTCGGACCCCCCGATGCCGACGTTGATCACGTTCCTGACCGGCTTGCCGGTGTGGCCCCGCCACCGTCCCGAGCGGACGCGCTCGGCGAAGTCGCCCATGCGCTCGAGGACGGAGTGGACCTGGGCGACGACGTCGACGCCATCATCGACGACCAGCGAGCTCCCCTTCGGCATGCGCAGCGCGACGTGGAGCACCGATCGGCCCTCCGACACGTTGATCCGCTCACCCCGGAACATCCTGTCCCGGTGCTGCTCGAGCTCTGACTCCCGCGCGAGCTCGAGCAGGAGGCGCATGGTCTCGTCGGTGACGCGGTTCTTGGAGTAGTCGAGGTAGATCCCCGCCGCCTCCGCGGACAGCCGCTCGCCGCGGTCGGGGTCGTCGGCGAACAGGTCGCGGAGGTGGCGCTCGCCGATGGCGGCGTGGTGCTGCTCGAGCGCCTGCCACGAGCGGCGTTGGCGCAACGGCGTGGTCGGCATGGTGATGCGGTCCTTCGTCGGTCAGGCCAGCGACGCGGTCTGCGCCGCGATCCTTTTCATCAGGTCGTTCCACGACTCGACGAACGCGCGGGCACCGTTGGTCTGCAGCTCGGCGGCGAGCGCGCCGACGTCGACGCCGGCGTCGGCGAAGCGGGCGAGGACCGCGTCGCAGTCGCCGCCGTCGGACGGCAGGGCCTCGCCGACCTCGCCGTGGTCGTAGAAGCCCTCGAGCGTGTCTCCGGGCATGGTGTTGATCGTGAAGGGGGCGGCGAGACCGTGCACGTAGAACGTGTCCGATGCGGCTGGGTCCTTCGTTCTCGTGCTGGCCCACAACAGCCGCTGGATGCGTCCACCCGAGTTCTCGAGGCGTTCCATGCGATCGGAATCGGCAACCTGGCGGTACGCCCGGTAGGTGTCCTGGCCGACAGCCAGACCCAGCCGATCCCTCAGGTCCTCGGGGACGCGGTCGGCGACCGCCACGTCCCAGCGCGACATGAAGACCGACGCCACCGACGCCACGGCAGGGTCGAGGTCCTGGGCGATCCGGCGGGCGATCCCTTCCATGTACGCGTCGGCGGCGGCTCGGTACTGGTCGGCCGAGAACAGCAGCGTGACGTTCACAGGAACCCCTGACGCGATGCACTCCGTGATCGCAGGCAGCCCTTCGGCGGTCCCCGGGATCTTGATGAACAGGTTGCGTCGCGCCGCTTTCGCGTGCAGCGACTTCGCCGTATCGATGGTGCCGTCAGTGT
>Ga0214469_1000322_pt1 | contig 16275 bp, 13 predicted proteins | sample RVTome_10_FD_187340 | JGI IMG/M metagenome (GOLD analysis project Ga0214469, IMG submission 187340) | Soil microbial communities from uranium-contaminated site in the Upper Colorado River Basin, Wyoming, United States - RVT153D57 HiSeq ... | reverse complement strand
TCGCGGATAGGGGCCATTATCTTGCGGCTATGCGATACAAGGCGGGTCTGGAGACCCGGGACAAGATCCTCGTCGCCACCCGCAGGCTCATTGCCAAGGAAGGTCTCGACGGCACGACCATCAAGGCCATCTGTGACCAGGCTGGAGTGCTCCCCGGGAGCTTCTACAACCTCTTCGACTCCAAGGAGCAGGCCATCCTCACGGTGGTTCGCCAGGCGATCGATGCCATCGACCCCGACCCCGACCACACCGGTAGTGACACCCTCAGTGACCTGATCGACGCCTACATCACATTCGTCACCGAGCAGGGAGACCTGGCCCGGGTGTACATCAGGCTGGCCCTCTCCGGCGGCGCCAACAACTCGGAGATACGCGGGCGGACGATGCGCCACCACGAGGCAAGGGTCGCCCGCTTCTCCGCGGCCATGGCGCGGGCTCATCCCGAGATGTCACAGGACGAGACCGATCGGCGCGCCGAGACGCTCGTCAGCGCGCTGAACGGGATCACCCTGCACCGAGTGATGGACCCCGACTTCGATGTGGGAATCCATGCTCGGTCCTTGCTGAACGACGCTCTCGCCGGGGTCTGATGCGGTTCGGGATCCAGACGAGGGGTGGATGGGACTTCGTGCTCGCCACGGCCCGCTGGGCGGAAGAGCGTGGTGACATCACAGCCGTCGGCCTGCCCGATCACTACCTGCGAAGAGGAGATGACCTCGAGGGGCCGGCTTGGGACCACCTCACCCACCTCGCAGCACTCGCCGCGGAGACCGAGACGGTCGAGCTGGCTTCCATCGTGTCGCCGGTCACCTTCCGTCATCCGGGTGTGCTCTACAAGATGGCGGTGACAATCGACGAGATCTCCGGTGGACGGTTCACCCTCGGTCTCGGCGCCGGATGGATGGAGGAGGAATTCGCCGTCTACGGACTCCCCTACCCGGACTTGGCTACTCGCATGGCGATGTACGAGGAAGCCATGGCCTATCTCCGCTCCGCCATCACTCCCGGCGCCCGCGGGTTCGAAGGCGAGCACTTCTCCCTCGCCGAGTTCGACCCCCACCCCCACCCTTCCAACCTCCGTCTCATGGGCGGAGGCGCGGGAGGGCCCAAGGCTCGCCGGATCGCAGCTCGCTACGCAGACGAGTACAACCTCTACGCCCGCAAGCCCGAGGAATACCGCGAGATCCGGGAGGCGACGACCGCGCTGGCGATCGAGGCGGGCCGCGGTGCCGACGCCATCCTCTGGTCATCGGCCGCCCCCGGGGTCGCCGCCCGCAAGGAGTCCGACTATCGCAGGATGCTGGAGGCCATGGCCGACCGGACCGGGCACACCCCGGAGCACGTCGAGGGCGTTTGGGATGAGCGCGGCTATCCCCACGGTTCGGGAGAGAAGCCGGCCGAGATGATCGCCGCACTCGATGAAGCCGGGTGCCAGCTGTTCTACGCACAAGTCTTCGTAGCCGACGACGACCCGTCGGACTTCGATCTGGTCTTCGACGCGTACATGGGCCGTTAGGGTCGGCTGGCGATGGAATTCAGCCTCATGACCGAGCCGCATCTCGGCGGCACCTACGAACAACAACTGGAAGCGGCGCTATGGGTGGAGGACGAGGGGCTCGTCTCGTTCGCCCGCTGTGACCACTATCTCTCCGGAGGCGAGCCCACCCCGTCGGCGACCGACGCCTTCGCAGTCCTCGCCGGACTCGCGCGGGAGACCGCCCGCATTCGACTCTGCGTCCTCGTGACCCCGATCACGTTCCGGCATCCGGCTGTCATCGTCAAGAATGCCACGACCATCGACGAGATGTCCGGGGGCCGGCTGGACCTCGGCATCGGGACTGGTTGGATGGACGTCGAGCACGAGGCCTTCGGGATCCCGTTCCCGGACTGGCCCGAGCGCTGGAGCCGATTCGAAGAGGCTCTCGATTATCTCGACGCAGCCTTCGGGCCGGGCCCTGCCGCGTTCGAGGGAACCCACTACTCCCTCAACGCCGACGTCAAGCCAAAGCCGACAGGGATACGCACGATCATTGGAGGCAGCGGGGCACGGAGGACGCCGACTCTCGCCGGCAGCCGGGCCGACGAGTACAACTTCTTCATGTGCCCGGCCGACGAGGCCCGGGCCAAGATCGCCGTGATGCGCCAGGCGGCCGGTGACCGCCCTGTCGAGGCCACCGTCATGGGCCCAGCCCTGGTCGGAGTCGACGAAGCTGCGTATAGGGAGCGGCTCGGCCGTGCGGCCTCGAGGCGCGGGGTCAGCCCAGAGGAGATGGAGAAGCGCTACGTAGACAACGGGCTCCTCGTGGGCACAGCCGATCGTGTTGGGGAGAGGGTTGCGGCCCTGGCGGAAGCAGGTGTCCAACGGATATACGTCCAATGGCTCGATCTATCCGATCTCGACGGCATGAGAGAGACGATGACGGTCGTCCGTGACGGCTGAGCTGCCCAAGGCGAGCAGGCGCCTGCTCGACGCCGTCGCCCTCGAGTCCCAGGTCCACGTCTTCCCGGAAGGCACCAAGACGGCAGAAGACGCAGCCAACGCAATTGGCTGCCCGGTGTCGGCGATCGTGAAGTCCCTGGTCTTCGTGGTCGGTGACGAGCCCGTGATCGCCCTGGTTCCCGGTGACCTCCGCCTCGACACCACCAAGCTCTCGTCCGCCGCCGGTGGCGGCGATGTGCGACGGGCGGGTCTCGAAGAGGTTCGCGAGTCCACCGGATACGCCGCCGGCGGCACTCCCCCGTTCGGCCACGTCCAACCATTACGCGTCTTCGCCGATCCAGCCTTGAAGAGAAACGACCCGGTCTGGGCCGCAGCCGGAACCCCGACCACGGTCTTCCCGATCTCGATCGACGACCTCGACCGTCTCGCCTCCCCAGTCTGGGTCACGGTCACGTGACCGAACACTCTTCTGTGAACGCCAGGTGAGAACATGTCTCGCGCCCCGTTCACAGAACGGGTTTTCCCTACGGGCGTAGTACAAATACCATGGGAGGGTGACTGAGACCGCCCCCCTCCTCCGGATAGAGAACCTCCACGCCTCGGCCGGCGATCACGAGATCCTCAAAGGCGTAGACCTGACGGTCGAACGGGGTGAGATCCATGCTCTCATGGGCCCCAACGGATCGGGCAAGTCGACCCTCGCCAGTGTGCTCATGGGAAGTCCCACCTTCCAGGTGACCGGCGGCACCGTCACTTACAAGGGAGAGGACGTCACCGCCGCCCCGCCCACCGACCGAGGCGCCGCCGGCATGTTCCTCGCCTTCCAGCACCCGGAGGCCATCCCTGGGGTGTCGGTCATCCAGTTCCTCCGCCAGGCCCTCTCCAACCGCACCGGCACCGATCTCACGGTGCTCGAGCTGAGGCTCAAAGTCATGGACGTCATGAAGGAGCTGGGGATGGAGACCTCATTCGCCGACCGCTACCTCAACGAGGGTTTCTCGGGTGGTGAGCGAAAGCGCAACGAGGTGCTGCAGATGGCGGTCCTCGAGCCGGAGCTCGCCATCATGGACGAGACTGACTCAGGGCTCGACATCGACGCCCTGCGCACCGTGGCCGACGGTGTGAATCGACTCGCCACCCCGGAGCGAGGATTCCTGATCATCACCCATTACCAACGGCTCCTCGACTACATCACTCCCGACGTCGTCCACATCTTCATGGACGGCCGAATCCTCGAGTCCGGCGGGCCCGAGTTGGCGGCGAAGCTGGAGGAAGAGGGATACGAGTCTTTCCGGCAGGTGGTCCACTAGGGGCGATGTGACCGACCTGTCCCACCTCAGAGCCGATTTCCCCATCCTCGACTCAGGCGTCCACTTCCTCGACTCCGGCGCATCTTCCCAGAAGCCGATCCCGGTGCTGGAGGCCATGGACCGCTTCGCCCGGACGTCTTACGCCAACGTCCACCGAGGCGCATACAAGCTCTCGGTCGCCTCGACCGACGCATACGAGGCGGCGCGCAACCGGGTCGCCGCATTCATCAACTCCCCTTCTCCCGACCAAGTCGTGTTCACACGCGGCGCCACGACCTCGTTGAACATGGTCGCCTTCGGGTGGGGCCAGGAGAACCTCGGCCAAGGCGACCGAATCCTCGCCACCGAGATGGAGCACCACGCCAACCTCGTCCCGTGGCAAATGGTGGCCAAGCGCACCGGGGCAACTCTGGACCACGTCGCCATCACCGATGACGGACGGCTCGACATGGCCGACTTCGAGAAGAAGTTGGGCCCAGACGTCGAGGTCGTCGCGGTCACAGGCATGTCAAACGTGTTGGGGACCATGCCCGACATTGCAGCCATCGCCTCAGCTGCCCACCGGTATGGGGCGAGGGTCGTGGTCGACGCGGCTCAACTCGTCCCTCACGCCGGCGCCGACGTGCAGGCGCTCGGTGCCGATTTCGTCGCTTTCTCCTCTCACAAGATGCTCGGGCCGACCGGCATCGGAGTCCTCTGGGGCACGATGGAGGCGCTCGAAGAGATGGAGCCCTTCGAGGGTGGCGGGGAGATGATCTCGGATGTCACCCTGCACGAGTCGAGCTGGGCAGCCATCCCCCATCGATTCGAGGCGGGCACCCCGCCCATCATCGAGGCCGTTGGGCTGCATGCCGCCATCGACTATCTCGACTCCATCGGCATGGACAAGGTCCTCGAACACGACCGCGAGCTCACAGCCATCGCCCTGCAGCGGCTCGGAGACCTGCCCGGGCTCTCGATCCAGGGACCGACAGACCTGGACAGGAGAGGTGGCGTCATCTCGATGACGCTGGAGGGTGTGCACGCCCACGATCTCGCCACCATCCTCGACGAGCAGGATGTTGCCGTGCGAGCCGGGCACCATTGCGCCAAACCGCTCATGCGCCGTCTCGGCGTCAACGCAACGACGCGGGCCAGCTTCTACGTGTACAACCAGGAGTCGGACATCGATGCCCTCGTCTCCGGCCTCCGCAAAGCGGGAGAGCTGTTCGGGCTCAGTTGAAGGCTCTCTGGAAGAATGCCGCCATCTGAGCACGCGTCACGAACTGGTCCGGACAGAACCGATCGTTCGTCGGAGGATTACAGCCGCGGGTCACCCCCGCCGTCGCCATCAGATCGATCTCACGCTCGAACACCAAACCATCGTCGTCCACGAATAGATCACCACCACCCACATCCGACCAGCCGAACGCCCGGGAGAAGAAGGCCGCCATCTGAGCACGCGTCACGAACTGGTCCGGACAGAACCGATCGTTCGCCGGAGGATTACAGCCCGCGGTGATTCCCTCACCCGCCATCCACTCGATCGCCGACTCGAACTGTGACCGGTCGTCGTCGCGAAAGGAGCCTTCGAACGCCTCGGCCAGATCTCTCACCGTCACACGGATCTGCTGGGAGTCGTAGAGGCCGTCACTGTCGATCACTCTCACCGTCACGACGTAGACATTGTCCAAATCGACGTCTCGCGGTCTCTCGTAGTCGGGTGCGAACCTGAACCGAAGGACACCCCTGCTGCCGATCTCGAACAGGTCGGCGTCGAGGCCGCCGACGACGACGTAGGTGAGCCCGTCTCCTTCGCTGTCTCCGTCAGAATCCACCGCATCGACATCGACAACTGCTCTTGTTCCCTCGTTCACGGCATGCGATCCCACGGCACCGCCTCCACTGGAGACGATCCTGGGTGCCCGCGCCGTGCCAGGCCCGCCGGGATCAGCCGGCTGATCCTCGACATCGAGCACGGTGACGGTGAACGATTGCGATCCGGAGAGGCCGCTGCTGTCTCTCACCGACACGTCCACTCGATACCGATTGTCACGATTGGAATCGCCGGGCGACTCGAAGTCAGGGGGACTCGAGAATCGCAGTACGCCCGTCGTCGAATCGATGACGAAGCGGTTGCGGTCGGCTCCTCCCGTGAGCTCGTAGGAGAGCCCCGAGCCCTCCGAGTCGGCGTTGTCCGAGGACTCGATATCGACGACCACGACCGTGTTCTCGTCGTGGTCGAGCTCCGGACCGGTCAGGATCAGCGGTGCACGATCGAAGTTGGCTGTGTAGGTGGTGTCGCTGGCAGGGGCGGCAAAAGCCTGGACACGTGACCCGCCGTTGGACCATGACTCGAACTGCCAGCCAGACTGGTTCGCCTCTGTTGAGATCTCGACTGTGGCACCTACGATCACGGTCCTGGCGAACGGTGCCGTGCCGGGCTCACCGGCGAAGGACACCTGCAGGCCACCAGGATCGGAGGCGAAGGTGAGATCGACCACCTTCGGATCCAGCTCCACGCTGTCGGCATCTTGCACACCGAACTGGTCCGTGACTGTCAGCCTCAACTCCAGCCACGACGGATACTCGTGATCCGGGGCGACGAAGCTCCCGTTGGCCACCCCGTCGAAGGTCTGGACGACATGCTGATGACAGGAACCATCCATCTCGCAGTGATGCATGATCATCTCCCAGGACAGTGATCCTGGTTCCAGCGCACCCTCGTCAGGATCCTGACCTCGACCAGAGAAGGAGATCGTCTCGCCCACCATCCACTCGGCCGCACCATCCGGCGTGTCGATGGTGGCCACTGGCGGCGAGTTCGAGGCCTGGATCGAGCGGGTGGCGGTCCCGGTCTCGCCGCGGGCGTCGGTGACGCGGAGCCGCACGGTGTACGAGCCGGGCTGCTCGAAGACCTCGGTCACTTGGGGACCCGTGGCGTCGTCGTATTGACCGTCGCCATCGAGGTCCCAGGCGAATCCAACGATGGCGTCGAGATCGGGGTCGGTCGATCCGGAGCCGTCGAAATTCACGACGAGGGGCGCCGAGCCCGAGATGACGTCGGCGGCGATGGCGGCGACAGGAGGCGTGTTGTCACCCACGAACCTGATCCGACGGACCTGGCCCTGGTTGATATTTGCGTAGAAGAGGTCACCGTTGGGACCGATCTCGAGATCGACAGGCCCTGCCGCGGCGGGTTGGAAGATCTCAACGGTGCCCGGGTCCAGAGCTCCGGCTCCATTTCGGTACATGACCCAGATGCAATTTCTCGAATAGTCCGACCCGAACAGGGCGCCATTGAAAGCGCCCGGGTAGTCGCCACCCTCATAGAACGCCAGACCTGAGATCGACGAGCTCGTCCCCTGCGGTGGGTTGGCCGGAGGGCACTCGTCGGACGCGGTGATGTCCCTGTCGTGGTGGTAGGCAAAGAGTGGAGCCGTGACCGCGGCAGGGGTGGTGGTGTATAGCGTCTCGCAGATCGCGAGGTCGGCCGAGTCATAGCCGCCCTGCCGTAGCGATGAACCGCTGCCGCCTTCGTAACACGGCCAACCGAAGTTGGTCACTCCAGCTGTGGGGTTGGCGACCCGGTTGACCTCCTCCCAGGTGTTCCACCCCACGTCTCCGGCATAGACGGCCCCCGATGAAGGGTCGATCGCCATCCGGTACGGGTTGCGTAGGCCGTAGGCGACGATCTTCTTCTGCTGGGCGTCGGCAGCGCCGAACATCGGGTTGTCGGCCAAGGCATTTCCGGTGAGCGCATCGACACGAAGGATCGTCCCATCGAGAGTGACCGGGTCTCCACCAGTGCGGATGTCCTGGGACCGCAGGGCTCCTCCCTCCCGATGAGGGTCTTGGCATGGATTGACCGGTGTCGGTGATCCTGCGCTCCCGCCTCCCTGGCCGTAGTCCGTCCAGTTGAACGAGGCGCCGTCGCCGGCGCTCACATAGAGCGCGCCGTCAGGCCCGAAGGCCAAGTCACCGATGGAATGACTGGGGTACTGCTGACACCAATCCTCGATGAGGACGACCTCGTCACCCGTCATCTGGCCACCCGATGCCTGGAGCCGAGACAGCCTCCCGGACACCACACATCCGTCGTTGGTTCCCCCGGGCGGTGTTGGGCATCCGTCTCCCCATGTGGGGGTGGCGCCGCCCAGGGGCACCCCGTACGTGTAGAGGACGTAGACATAAGGGGTCGACGGGAAGTCGGGGTGGACGGCGAGACCGAGCATGCCGCGGTCCCAGTAGTCATGGACCCGAGACCGCAGATCTGCAAAGACCGTTGCCGATGTGTCGTCGGCGGAGTCGAACACCTTGATCAGACCAGACTTCTCGGTCACGAACAATCGCCCGTCCGGGGCGAACTCGAGGTTGGTTGGCTGGTTCAGCCCGGTTATGACCACCTCATCGGCGAAGTCCGACGAGAGGGCGGCAGACGCCATCGCCATCCCGGTCAGCAACAAGCCGATCGTGGATATGATGAGCACTGCGCGACGAAACGGACGACGCGCCGTCTCCCTCCCTTTGCCTCCCACCTGTGGCCCCTCCCGGTACACCACGACCACCCACCGCGGTCGCTTCCCACTCCCCGCAGCATCTCACACCTTCAGTGGGTTGTCCATATGGCGATGGACTCAAAAACGCGTGTTGTCTCGAGTTAGGAGGCATCCCCTAGGGCCGATCGATCCTCACCGAGATGACCTTCGGCAGCTGTGCTTGGGAATGTCGCAGGCTCTTTCCACGGTTACGGTGGTAACTGATGGCACTCGAAGAGCTCTACCGCGAGGTCATCCTCGACCACTACCGGAATCCCCGCAACCGGGGTCACCTCGACGCGCCTACGTCGACAGCTGAAGGTGTCAACCCGTTGTGTGGCGACGAGCTCAGCATCGAGCTCACCATCGAAGACGATGTCGTCACCGGGGTGGCGGTGGAGGGTCAGGGCTGCTCGATCAGCCAGTCGTCGGCGTCGATGATGACCGAAGCGATCAAAGGGAAGAGCCGGGCCGAGATCGAGGCGCTGGTTAAGAAATTCCGGACGATGATGTCTATCGAAGACTCGGGAGACGCCGGCCTCGACCCGGAACGCCCGGGCTCGGTCTTGGGGGATCTGGAGGCCCTCCAGGGTGTCCGCAACTACCCCGTGCGCATCAAATGCGCCAACCTCGCCTGGACCACGCTCCTCGAGGCGATGAGCGGCGATCCCGCCTAGTGGATCACCACTAGCGAAGGCCTCCCTCGGTCATCCCCTTGAGGTCGAGAGCCTCGTCCAACTCCTCCTCTGACATCAACCCGGCCTCGAGGACCAGCTCCCGCACCGACCGGCCAGTGGCCACCGACTCCTTCGCGATCCGGGCGCCGTTGTCGTAACCGATGTGGGGATTGAGCGCGGTCACGATGATGGCGTTTCTCTCCACGAGCTCACGGGCCCGCCGCTCGTTGGCCTCGATGCCGTCCACGCCTCTCGTCGCAAACGTGTCTGCTGCGTTGGCCAGGAGCTCGATCGACTCCAACAGGTTGTGGGCGATGAGCGGCATCATGACGTTGAGCTCGAAGTTGCCATTGGCCCCGCCCCACGTGATCGCCGTGTCGTTCCCTGTGACGTGGGCGGCCACCATCATCACCATCTCGGACATCACCGGGTTGACCTTGCCCGGCATGATCGAGGACCCGGGTTGGAGGGCGCGGATCCTGATCTCCGCCAGACCGGAAGTCGGGCCTGACCCGAGGAACCGGATGTCGTTGGCCATCTTGAACAACGACGTGGCCACAGTCTTCAAGGCACCCGACGCCATGACCGCCGCATCCTTCGACCCCTGGGCCTCGAAGTGGTCGTCGGCCTCGCGATAGGGGAACCCGGTCCGCTCCGACATGAGGGCGATCACAGATGAGGCATAACCCTCGGGAGCGTTGATTCCCGTTCCGACCGCAGTGCCGCCGAGGGCCAGCTCTTCCAGTTCAGGGAGGACCTTTTCGACACGTTCCGCCCCCTTGCGCACTTGGATGGCATAACCCCCGAACTCCTGGCCGAGGGTCACGGGTGTGGCGTCCATGAGATGGGTGCGACCCGACTTCACCACGTCGGCGAACTCGGCAGCCTTGGCCTCGAGGGATGTTGCCAACTTGTCGAGCGCCGGCAGCAGATCCTCGCGCAGGGCCGCCACCGCGGCTACGTAGATGGCCGTGGGGATGACGTCGTTTGACGACTGCCCGAAGTTGACGTCGTCGTTGGGATGGACGTTGCCGTCGCCCAGGATCTGGTTGGCTCGAGCGGCGATCACCTCATTGGCGTTGGTGTTGGTCGACGTGCCCGAGCCGGTTTGAAAGATGTCGAGGACGAACTGATCATCCAGCTCGCCATCCATCACCTCGTCGGCAGCACCCCGGATGGCATCGGCTATGGCCTGGTCGAGATGTCCCATCTGTGCCGCCACGGTCGCCGATGAGCCCTTCTGCAGACCCAGGGCCCAGATGAATCTTCGGCCGAAGCGGAGGCTGGAGATGGGGAAGTTGTCCACGGCCCGCTGGGTCGACGCCCCATACAAGGCGTCTACGGGGACTTTCACCTCACCCATCGAGTCTTTCTCGATGCGATGTTCCATGGGGATGAACGCTAACCGAGGTACCGACGGTTGGATTCGTAGAGCCGGTCGAGCGACGCCTCGGTGGGGTCCTCACCGTCGACGGCTCGGGCGCCCACCAGGAGCAGGTCGACGAGACCATGGAAGTCGTCGATCGAGATCTCTTCGCGCATGGGCGTGGCCGCGTCGTCGTTGCCTGCCTCGACCTCGTCGAGGTTGCCGCGATTGTGCCAGTTCCCGAGAGCGAGACAGAGCCCCGTAGCCCGGTAGCCGTATGTCCCGAAGGCGGTCGCCTCGCATCCCCCGCCGTCCATCAGGCGGCGCTGGTGCTTGATTCCGGCCTGCTCGACTGCATGGGAGATCAGGTTGGACAGATCCCGGTCGAAGACAGTCGCCCGATCACCGATGCGGATGATGGGACCGTCCCCGATGCGGGCATTGGGCAACTCCCGGGAGGTCTCGATCGAGAGCAGACGTGCTCCTTCCGGGATCGTTCGGTGCTTGGAGGCGTGGATCGCCCCGATGAGACCTACTTCCTCGGCGCGGGTGAGCATCACCCCGAAATGGCCGAGGTCGCCTACGTCTATCGCCCGGTCGAGAGCAGCCAACGCGGCGGCGGCTCCGGCGAGGTCGTCACAGGCTGGGGCCCGGAACCGATCCTTGGTTTCGGTGACGTCGTCGAAAGACCAGAGGGCGATCTCTCCGTGGGCGACCTCTCCCAAGAACTCGGCCTGTCCCATCGACGTCTCCGCGTCGTAGTCGGTTACCCGGCCAGTGGGTCCATCGGCTCTGGAGACGATCTCGATGCGAGCGTCTGTGAAGTAGACGGCGTCGACACCGCCGCGGAACTCGAAAGCCCCGGTTTCGTCGGTCACTACGAACGCCGGGTGATCCATGTGGGCCACGGCGAGCACCGGGTCGCGATTCCCGTGCTCCTTCTGGGTGATGAACAGGTTTCCGCCACTGTCCCGGCTGATCTCCATGTTGGGCCTCTCGGAGACCCACCTGGTCACCCAATCGACAACGGAATCCTCGATCCCGGATGCCGTGGGGAGGTGTGTCATCTCCGCCAGCCAGGTCTCGGCGACGGCGCGATCAGCCACGCCAGACCGTTCGGTGTCTGTCTATCCGTCTCAGAGACCAGCTAATCGACACAGAACGGTTCCTCGGGGCGTTCTAGACGTCGAAGGGGGTGTCTGTGAAGAAGTCAGCGGGCTTGGGCAGCTCGGAGTCGTCGGACACGCGTTCGATGCCGAGACGCTCACGGACGGCCTCGTAGCCGCCGGACTCCAACTCGTCGGCGAGCTCCTTGCCCCCGCTGTCCACGATCCTGCCGTCGATCATGACGTGGATCTTGTCCGGCGTCAGATAGCGCAGGATGCGGCTGTAATGGGTGATGATCAACACGCCGAGGTCAGGAGAGCGCATGCCCTCGACTGCCTCGGACACCTGACGGACGGCGTCGATGTCGAGACCGGAGTCGACCTCGTCGAGGAGGGCCATCCGCGGTCGGAGGACAGCCATCTGGAAGATCTCTGAGCGCTTCTTCTCACCCCCCGAGAGATCCTGGTTGAGCGACCGGTCGAGGAACGGGCCCAGCCCGAATCGCTCGCTCTCGGACTCGATGCGGGCGGCAGCCTCGTCGGCGGAGATGCCCCGCTCGTCGGCCGCCTCCATGAGAAACTCCCGAAGCCGGACACCGGCAACCTCGGTCGGGTATTGGAAGCTCTGCAAAAGTCCAAGTCGTGACCGCTCGTCGACCTCGAGCGAGAGGAGATCGTCTCCGTCGATCGATGCAGAACCGCCGAGCACCTCATATTCGGCCTTGCCGGTCAAGACGTGACAGAGGGTCGACTTGCCCGACCCGTTGGGGCCCATGACAGCATGGATCTCTCCGAACGGCACCTCGATGTCGAGGCTGTTGAGTATCTGCTTGCCGCCGATCGAGGCATCGAGGCCGCGGACTTGGAGGGCGGTGCTCATACGTTCTCCACTTCGAGATAGACGGTGCCGTCTTCGACAGTGACCGGATAGACCGGGACTGGCTGGGTGGCGGGGAGGGCACCGGGCTCTCCGGTTCGGAGATCGAACTCCGAGCCATGCCGGGGGCACTCGACGGTGTGGTCCCAAACCTCGCCTTCGGCCAGGGACGCCTCGGCATGGGAGCAGCGGTCGCCAACGGCAAAGACCTCATCATCGATGCGAAACATGGCGATGCGGTGGTCCCCGACTTTCACCCGGACTCCACGGTCGCGGGGCAACTGGTCGAGACGGGTGATCTCCACTTTCACGCCGCACTCCCCTGGGCCTGAGCATGGAGGAATCGGCTGAACACCTCGTCTGAGACCGGCCCGGCGATCCCTCCGATGGGCAGACGGTCGATGACCTCGGTGAAGAAGCCACGTATGAGGAGACGCTCGGCCCGTTCACGGCGCAGTCCGCGACTCTGCAAGTAGTAGAGATGCTCCCGCTCCAATGGGCCCACCGACGACCCGTGGCCGCAGACCACGTCATCACACAGGATCTCCAGGTTGGGGACCGAGTGCGCTTTTGCGTTCTCGGAGAGGACGAGGTTGCGGTTCGTCTCGAAAGTGGACGTCTTCTGGGCGTCTTTCTCGATACGAAGCAACCCAGTGAAGACACTCTGCGCCGAGTCCTCGAGTGCCCCCTTCAAGAAGACATCGGAGGTGGTGTTCTTTCCGACGTGGTTGATGACCATCCGATAGTCGAGAGTCTGAGAGCCCTCTCCGAAGAAGAGCCCAATGACCTCTGAGGACGCCCCATTCCCTGCGAGGTTGACACCCAGGTCGAGACGGCCCAGATCGGCGCCGAGACCCACCTCACCGACCCGCGAGGTCGCATCGCGGCCGATTTCGACTCGCTGGTGGACGACATTCGTCGCCGCGTGATCTAGCGACTGGACCGAGACGAACCTGAGGTTCCCGCCGTCGGCGACGCGGAGATCGACCTCGGGCACCATGAGGAGGCGCTTGCCCTCTGCGCTGCGATAAACGACGAGCACCCCGGCCTCGGCGTTGGTGCCCACGGAAATCGAGATGTGGGGAAATGACGCCACATCCTCGGTGACCCCTTGGATCTCGACGACCAAGGGCGCTTCGACGGCGCGGCCGTCGGGGACATCGATATGAACTCCGTCGGCGGCGAAGGCAGTGTGAGCGGCCGCCAACTTGTTGTGGTCCACTGGGACCATGGATGTCTGCTCGGCGGCCTCGGCCGTGCGGCTGACATCAGCACCTTCGGACTCGACGCTCACCACATGGCCATCGACGACTACGACGTGGCCGGACATGGAGTCGAGCGCGCTGATGAATGGGCCCGACGCCAGTGGGTCGCCCGGACCTGCGGCAGGCATGAGTGATGAGAAAGGCATGTCGTAGTCGACGTATCGCCAGTCCTCTTCGGCACCCGTGGGCTCCTCGAGGGACTCGAAGACCGCGAAGGCGGCCTCCATCTGCGTGGCCCGCCACCCGGGTACCGAAGCCTGGGCTCTCTTGAGGTGATCAGCGTCAAACGCGGTCAAGTAGCGCTCCGATTCGGGGTCTCCGATCGTATTTCACCTATGTGGCTAGTGCGAATTACTCGGCGGCCTGCAGCGCGTCCACACTGACCACCGACTCGGCGTTCCACAGCATCCAGCCCAGCCCGAACTCCTCTGCTGCTGCGATCTGCTCCCTGACCAGGCTCGAGTCGTAACCGAAATCCTGCAGCCAGGGTCGGACCACCACCTGTCCGGGAAGACGCGCCATCCCGTCGGTGAGGGCCTTGGAGATCACATCACCGGGACGCTCGTTGGACGGGAACCCGTAGAAGGTCTCGTGGAAGTGAGACGGGTAGAGCATCGGGGACACGACGTCGACGACCGACGCGACGTCCTCCCAACGCTGGCCGATGCCTCCGTCATCTTCCGCCGTGGTGAGATACCCAAAGATGTCGGCGCCAACCGCGCAGCCCATTGGGCGCAAAGTCGCAACCGCCTCACCGAGCAACGCCGTGATCGTGGAGACGCGCACTTCGGGGCTCACGCCACCGTCGAAGATGGCTGAGTCACGCCGTGCATCTGGGAAGCGGACGTAGTCGAACTGGATCTCGTCGAGGCCGGACGAACAGGCCTCTTCGGCGAGCTCCAACCCGTATTGGCGCGCCGCCGGGTCGGTGGGATCGAGGAAGTACTGGCCGTTCGCCTCGTACGGGGCATTGGCAGCGCTGTCCCACACCGCCATTTCGGGTCGAGCGACGGCCGCGATCGGGTCGTTGAAGAGAACGATTCGGCCGATGACGTAGAGACCGAGCTCGTGAGCACGATCAACTGTGGCTTCGAGGTCGAAAGAGGCGTTGGTGGCTCCGATCTCGGCGGCGGTCTGGTTCTCGCTGTCGTACCAGACCTCGCCGGTCTCGTCCTTGAGATCGATCATGAGAGCGTTCAACTCGGTGTCCATGGCCATGTCGACGAAGCGATCGAAGTCGTCACGCATGCTTGGACCATCGATGTGGACAGCGCGCGCTGTCATCGGCTCGATCTCGACCTGGGTGTCTCCGGTGCCGCCGTCCCAGTCGAAGCTCGTGGGCATCCATGCCGGTCGGGTCACCTCGACGGGGCCCTCGGCGGCACCCCGGATCTGGAAGTAGCCCTCGGCGTCGGTCGTCGACCCACCGGCCCCGGTCTGCACGGCGGCTCCCCCGACCCCATCTCCGTCGGCATCGACGACCCTTCCCCGGAGCACCCGGGCCTTGAGAACGACGTCGACCGTCGATTGAGGGGCGTCGGAGATGGTCATCCGCTGGGAGACATGACCGGGAGCGCCCACCTCGAGGACCACGGTGGAGCGTCGCCAAACCATGTCGACCCTCCCGTCGCCACCGGTCGTGCCGACCTGCGAGCCGCCGACGTCCACCACCGCCGAGGCGATGGGTGCCCCGAGATCGTCGAGGACACGAAGTTGATAGGGGTGGGTGCGACCCATGAGCGACCAAGCTGCCCATGCGATCCAAACGATGGTGAACGCCACCAACAGTCGAAACTGAGTTCGGCGTGTCACGGTTTTGCCCACGATACCGGGCGAATCCGCCTAGCCGAAGGTGGGGGTTGCCAGATTCCCCCAGGCTGGTTAGGTTTTCCACAGGGGGTTGATTGGAGGCCGATTTTGGGGAAGGCCATGAAGGCCCGACAACCGAGGCTCGATCGAGGCGCCAGCCCCTCTGACACGGTTGGTTTGTATCTAGACGAGGTCTCGGGACACGAACTGCTCACCGCCGAGGACGAGGTCCATCTGGCTCGCGCCATGGAGCTCGGCAAGAAGGCACAGGCCGTCTTCGACTCTGGCGATTTCAAGCCGTCCGACAGACCTCAGCTGATGCGGGCGATCGCCGCCGGCGAAGAGGCCAAGATGAGCTTCATTCGCTCCAACCTCCGTCTGGTCATCTCTATCGCCAAGAGATACACGGGACGGGGCCTCGACCTCCTCGATCTCATTCAGGAAGGCAACCTCGGGCTGATCCGTGCGGTGGAGAAGTTCGATTGGCGAAAAGGCTTCAAGTTCTCGACGTACGCCACGTGGTGGATTCGCCAGGCGATCACCCGCGGCCTCGGCAACAACGGCCGGACCATCCGACTGCCGGTGCACATGGTCGACGTGGTGCGCACCGTCCACGACACCAGACAGAGCCTGCACGACCAATACCACCGCGCCCCCACGCTCGAGGAGATCTCCGAAGTCTCCGGACTCGACCCGGAACGGGTTCTGGCCGCCCTCGAGGCGCCCGCGGAGACCGTATCTCTCGACCGCCCCGTTGGTGAGGACGGCGATGCTTCTCTGCAGGACTTCGTCCAGGACGAAGAGGCGATCAACCCCGAGGATCGCGCTGCCTCCGCATGGCGCCGGGATCGTCTGATCGAGGCTCTCCGCTATCTGGATCATGAAGAGCAACAGGTGCTCTGGCTCAG
>Ga0214469_1000320_pt1 | contig 16290 bp, 14 predicted proteins | sample RVTome_10_FD_187340 | JGI IMG/M metagenome (GOLD analysis project Ga0214469, IMG submission 187340) | Soil microbial communities from uranium-contaminated site in the Upper Colorado River Basin, Wyoming, United States - RVT153D57 HiSeq ... | reverse complement strand
CTTCCGAGTCGGGGCCGAAGACGATGCGGGTCACCGAACAGTCACAGGCGATCATCCGCAACAGGTCGACGTCGACGATGGTGCCGTCTTCGGTCTCATGGAGGCCACCAGCGACACCCTGGAGAGCATCGAGGTCGGTGTGGACCACCACATGTGGCTTTTCCCCGCCGACCGTCGGTGTGGCCCCGTTGTCCAACCAGTCCCGACACAGGTTCTCCAAAGCGTCGTGACGACGCTGCCTCGGAGTCCGGGTGTCACCCTCCCGGGGAGCAGCCAGGTTGGCGTCCAACCCGGCGAGGAACGCTTCCCCGCATGAGGTGTTGAGCATCCCGTCGACTTTCAACATCCCCTGTATCCACGACGCCGACAGGCCACGACGCACCTGCTGTCTTGCTGCATCCAGCTCGCCGGGACCTTCCATGGCCTGACGCCAATACTCGATCGCCTTACCGGTATCGACGGCGTCCAGACCCTCGACGAGACGAGACGTTCCTCGGCATCCGGATAGGCGTCGGGAACCGCCTCGGCGGCACGGAACAGGTGCCGGGCCTGGTCGGTGGACAAGCGGCCATCGGCCCACGCAGCATGGGCGTGGGGAGCCTTGTCCATGGCGCCGCCATGGGCGAGAAGCCGTCTTGCCGAGGATGGAGACATCCCGGCCTGATCCACGAGGAAGGCAGTGGGTGAGGAATAGCCGAGGTCGTGGTGGCCCCCTGCATGCACGAAGTTCCTCAGACGCTTGGCCAACAAGACCTCGGAGATCTGGGTGACATGAGACAGCTCCAGAATGTCTGCTGCCATCTGGCCGAACGAGAGCTCCCAGTCGTCCACCGCCCCCATCTCATCGAGTGCCGAACGGATCGCACTCATCGCTTCCCCTCCATCCCACCAACGTATCGGCCGTCAGTGACAGATATCCCTTCTCAACCCCGCTCTACCCACCAACCTACAAACCGGGTGTGACAAGAAATGCTGACGTCGACAGTCCCGATGCGAACGCGCGCTATGGGAGTCAACGCCCGTCGCCGAGGTCCAACCGCTCCCAAGACAAGCCATCTCGGGATGTCCATTCTGCGGAAATAGCCTCCCCTTCAGAGAACCACTCCCTGCCGATCGCTCGGAGCTCAGGAACAGCCGTCACAACAATCGCATCGATCTCGATGCCACCGGGTGGGTTGGAGAATGCGAACAGGGCCACCCGGTTCCAGGAACGGCCATCAGGGGACAGCCAGATGGCTCCCTCTGATACGTGGTTCCCGACGGCGACATATCGACTCTGAGCTGGGAACCAAACGACATCTGTCATGGACGAGTCGATGAAACTCGGATCCGAATCGACACGACTCCATTCCGACCCATCACTCGAAACCCAAACAGCTGCTTCGTTGACGTCGGGCCTGCGAGGATCATTACCCACGGCCACGAGCTCTGAAGGTCCTATAGCGATTGCTCTAACGTCGGTCCCTCGGGATTCACTCAGTAGGCCCGGCCCCTCATCCGTGTCGGTCGAGGAGGCGATAGATGTAGCCAGTGGCAGGCTGTGCGTCGTGACAGCGTCATTCGCGCTCGCGCAGGCCGCCAAGGCCACAGCAAGGACGGCCAGCATGGCTCTCGACCACTGATGTGGGCCTGTCTCGGCTGGCCTCACTTGTCGGCGAGGCGGTAGATCACCGGAACACCGTTGATGCTGGCTGGCGCACCCGGGCAACTTCCTATTTCGTCGACCGTCACTTCGATCATCCGGTCCTCCACCTGGGTGACTTGGATGCTCCCGTCGGCGTCGCGCTCCCAGACCTCTCCATTGCGGGGGATGATCCGCGAGTCTTCAGGATTCCCCAGCCAAGCCTCGATGGCTTCTCGTTCGGTTGTGGAACCGATGTGGGGCAGACCGTCCGGGTTGCCCTGGAGGGTCTGGTCCGTGTTTGGACAGTCGCTCATCACCCGTACGTTCTCTCCTTCGACGTATGTGGCGTAGGTGATCTCCCCGTAGGAAGCCGGACCGGAGACCCTCGAATCGTCCGACCCCCCTGCGCAGGCCGCAACTACAAATAGGCCCGCCGTCAGAGCCACGATCGAACTCGCTTTCACATCTGGTAGACGCTCGCGGGGTCGGGAAGGTTCACCCGCCAAAGTCTTGCGTTAGGAGTTCCCCAGGTCAGCGCGGTGAGAGAAGACAACAGTCTCCTTGACAGGTTCGAAGCCCACACTCAGGTACAGCCCTCTCGCCGCTGGGTTGGTCGTCAGGAAGACGATCTTGATGCGCTCTGCGCCGGCTTTGGCGAGAAGATCGATGCCGGATGTGAGAACGTGTCGAGCGAGCCCTTTTCGCTGGTGGTCATCTTCGGTGCGCATGGGCTCTACGAGGCCAGTGGTGGTTTCCGGATCGAACCAGAACAGCCCGTATGCCGCGACTGAGTCGAGGTTGTCGAGTACGACCAGGTCCATGTCGGGGCGGTACAACGAAGTCTGGCGAAGACGCATCTCGACCTCAGGCCCGCCACGGTTGGTCATGTGATGCGGGCCTTGCATCGTGTCAACGCGACTCGTCAGTCGATAGTCGTCGTGCAGAGGACTGATCTCGGGCCGCGCCTCCGCAGCGAGCCACGATTCGACATCGGCACTCTCCTTCCCGATCTCGAATCCGTGGCCGATCATCACCTCGCGCAAGACGTCGTCAGCAGCATCCACCCTGATGGCGACCGGACCCAACCCGCACTCCTCGGCGTGAACGAGCCCGCGGTCGATGACATGTGCAACCCAATCTGGAGACGAGCCGGGCATGAAGATCGGGTCCAAAGCCACTCCGTCGCCCCAGTCGGTGGCGATCACCGCAGCTTCGGGACGACCCTGGTCATCGAACCAGAAGAGCTGGGGAACGTCGTCGGTCGAACGCGGAGAGCGCCACCACCACTGAAGATCGGCCGCTTCGTAGAGTCCGACGATGGGGTGAGCGCTGCGGACTCGTTGGAGGAGCGACGTCACAGTCTCTAAGTACTGGACTCCAGCCCGATTCTCTTCGCGCAGGGTTCGCACTTTCCCACGCTACAGCGAAGAGATTACCCGAAGGCAGTGAATATTCGCATCCGCTGCAGGTGGCACCAGCAGCCAATCGTTGGGTGTGCGATTGCTCCCGCTCAGCGGGATGTTTGGCACACGGACAACCTCACCCTACGTTCGATGTGCCCACCGTCCCGGCCAACGGGCTCGATTGCACAACGTTGATCCCCGTTCAGCCGTACCAGCGGCAGAATGCCACGGTGAGACGCTCCAGCGTGACTCGATGCACCTCCTCCGGGTGCGTCTTCACGACGCGGTCGGCCCGCACCAGTGCCTCCTGGGCACGGCGCAGCGACGACTCCCTCACCCGCCCGCGCTGGCCCCACAGCATCGATACCTGCCGGTCTGATCCCCCGACCCAACCCCGCAGCGTGTCCTTGTCCGGGGCTGCCGCGGCGAGCGCACGCTTCTTCAGATCGGATTCGAGGGCTGCCAGGTAGACCAGCGGGTGCCCGTGGACGAGGAAGTCGGAGAGTCGCCGCAGGGCGGTTGGGACGTCACCCTTCCCAATGGCGTCGGTGATGTGCCAGGCCGGTTCATCCGGTCGGTTCTTGAACCGATCCATGATCAGCTCCGCCGTGATCTTCCCGGAGGTCTCCTCGAGTTGGTCGAGAGCTTGACCCATGCTCGCGGTGTCGGTGCCGAATCGCTTGATCAGCGCCTGGGTTGCACTCTTCTCCAAGGACAGGCCACGGGCTTGGATTTCCTGGTCTAGCCATTGCGTGGCCTGGCGCTCCCACATCTTCTTCACCGAGACCGTCTGCCCACCCAAGTCGCGGACTGCCTTGGGGACAGCCCCGCCATAGACCATCACGACCTCGATCACTTGCAGATCGGCGCCCTGCAGGAGATCGACAAGGGTCTCGACCTCCGCCTTCTGCAGATTCTCTGCGTCTACCAGCTCCAGACCGAGAGAGCCCCCGAACAGCGAGCCAGACTGAAGAAGCGGGATCATCGGCTCCAGGTCGGCTCGGAGAGCACCGTCGCCGTCTTCCCCGGCTCCCCTTCCGGGAACGTCGATACGGACCATCGACTCGCCGGCCACATCGTTCTCGACCATGTGGGAGGCAGCGATCTCGAGCATCTGCTCTCTCTCACCGGGACCCGCTCCAGAGGGCCCGGCGACTATCAGCAGCGACATGACCCCAAGGTAGTCACGGGGTGCGACCGAAAAGCCGCACCAGGTCACATGCCATGGCCACGTCGTGGGCCCTGATGATGTCGGCGCCGTGCTCGAGGGAGAGGCCCACGTATACGGCGACACGGTGACCGTCCCGCTTCCGTGGTATCGGGATGAGCACTGGCTTGCCCAGTGCGTGAAGGTGGTCCGACCCGGCGATCACCTGGAGCTGCATTCGCGAGTAGGCCTCGTAGTCGCCCCTGTAGTTCAAGGCGATCCCCGGGTCGATGATCACGTTTTCGACCCCTTCGGCAGCGAGCTCGTCGAGAAGTCTGCGGAAGCCGGCCGCGGTGTGCTCTGCTTTGTCCTCCCTGATCTCGACCTCTTCCACGGCATGTGGGTTCTTTCCTTCGACGTGGACTGCAACGGCGGCGACGCCGCGTCGGGCGACGACCTCACGCATCTCCGGATCAGCAAGTCCGCCGGTGTCGTTGACGATGACCGCACCGGCGTCGACGGCGGCTTCGGCCACCTCCGGCTTCCAGGTGTCGATCGCCACGGCATGACCGTCGGCAGCCAGGGCTTCGATGGCAGGCACCACCCGGGAAACCTCATCGGCCGCCTCGATTGTGGGGTTGTCGATGTGCGACGACTGGCCACCGAGGTCGATCAGGGTCGCCCCCCACTCGCGGTAGCGGTCCGCCATGGTCAGGGCCTCGTCGACCGAGCGCGCCACCGTGTGGGTGTTCTTGGAGTCCGGGGAGAGGTTGATCACCCCCATCACATGGGTGACCCCGCCGAGCTGAAGTCGGTGAGAACCCAGGTCGAGGTGGTCAGGCACGAGCCGAGGTTAAGTCGTTTTCGGCGAACCGAGGGCGCTGGACTTCGCTGAGCGAAGTCTGGAACCCTGGGTTCGCGGTTCGTACGTCAGCCCGAGAGGAACCTCTGGTACCAGCGGCCGCTGGCCTTGATGGTTCGCTTCATGGTGGTCCGGTCGACGTGGACTATCCCGAAGAGCTTGGAGTAGCCCCGCGCCCACTCGAAGTTGTCGAGGAGCGACCACAGGAAGTATCCGACGACATCGACCCCGCCCTCTCGCGCATCGCGGATGGCATCGATGTGGGCCTGCACGTAGTCGATCCGCTTTGGGTCGTCGATCGCCCCACCCACGACCTGATCGGGGTAGGCGGCGCCGTTCTCCATGATCATGATGGGCAGATCGGGGAGACGGTTGGCCACCCGCTCCAGCATCCAGGTGAGTCCCTCGGGCTCGACACCCCAGCCCATCTCGGTCAACTCCCCTGGCGGCCTGGCGAAAGCGGCGCCATCGGGACCGGGCCATGCTCGCATCGGGTCGGCACCGGGCTCGTGGCGTATGTGGTTGATGTTGTAGTAATTGACGCCGAGATAGTCGATGGGCTGGGCGACTTCTCTCAGACGCCCTAGATCGATTCGGTCCGAGACGCCCCATCGACGCTGGTACTCGAGGATCTCTTGTGGGTACTCACCGTCGACGACCGCTCCCAGGAACAGCCCGTTCTGCACTGCATCGACCCCGGCTGCCGCCCGAGCGGCCTCGGGCGTGTCGTCGGCGGGCCACGCCGGGATGAGATTGAGCACGATGCCCAATTGGTCGCCGTCGTGGACGTTGATGTTCCGCATCGCGGCAATTGCTGAGTGGTGGGCGAGCATGAGGTGATGGGCCACCACGAAGGCGGTCCCGGGATCTGTCTGGCCGGGGGCGTGCTCACCGGCGCTGTGACCCAGGAAAGCGGTGCACCAGGGCTCGTTGAGCGTCGACCACAGCTTGACCAGATCGCCGAGCTGCTCTTTCGCCGCGCCCGCGTAGTCGGCGAACCAGTCGACCGACTCGGGATTGGGCCATCCTCCGCGATCCTGCAGCGCCTGGGGCAGATCCCAGTGATACAGGGTGGCGGCAGGTGTGATGCCCGCGTCGAGGAGGGCAGTGCACAAGTTGCGATAGAACTGGAGGCCCTCGGGGTTGATCTCGCCCGTCCCATCGGGGAAGAGTCGCGACCATGAGATGGAGAAGCGGTAGGCACTGACCCCGAGCTCGGCCATCAGCGCAACGTCCTCCTGGTACCGGTGGTAGTGATCCACCGCGTCGTCCCCGGTGTCGCCGTCGAGGGTCTTGCCCGGCGTGTGGGAGAAGGTGTCCCAGATCGACGGGCCCCGGCCCCCATCGTTCCAGGCTCCCTCGATCTGATAGGCCGCTGTCGCCACGCCCCACAGGAAGTCGGGTGGGAAGTCGGTGAGACGGGCGGCGGTCTTCGGTAACTCTTGCGTAGCCATTTGCTCCTACTTCTGGACTCCGGACAGATCGATCCCCTGGAGGAAGACACGCTGTGCCAGGAGGAACACGACCACTGGGATGATCAACGCCAGCATCGCCCCGCTCTGGATGAGCTGAGGCTGGGCGTCGTAGAGGGTGTTGAAAGTGCGAAGGCCCACCGATATGGGCTGCAGGTCGGGACGGGTCGTCAGATAGATCATCGGCTCGAAGAAGTCGTTCCAGGCGAAATAGAAGTGGAAGAGGCAGACGGCCACTATCGCCGGTTTCATCTGTGGGAGGATCACAGACCACAGGGTGCGCAAGGGACCCGCTCCATCGATAGTGGCCGCCTCGTCCAGTTCCTTCGGGATGGTCAGGAAGTACTGACGCAGAAGGAACACGTTGAAGGCGTTGGCGAAGAAGTGGGGCACGATCAAGGGCAGCCATGTGCCCACCCACCCGATCTGCACGAACAAGGCGTAGGTGGGGACGAGCATCGTGAACTTGGGGAGCACGATCGTGGCGATGAGCACGACCATGATCGACCGGCCGAAGGGGATGCGGAACCGCGCCAACCCGTAGGCGACGAGGATCGAAGAGCCGACTGCCCCCAAGGTTCCCAGCCCGGCGATCACCAGCGTGTTCCGGAGCAGGCGTGGGAAGTCCATCAGATCCCAAGCTCTCGAGTAGTTGTCCCACTGCGGGTCCAACCCGTAGGCCGGCTCGAGCTGCCGCCAGTTGCCCTCCCACGCGATCAACCCGGCCTCGGGGTCGGCAGGGTCGATGAACTGTGAGACGTCGCGACGGGGCTCGTAGAGGGCCAACTGCCGCTCCGTCCCATCGGGCATGGGCACGGTGTAGATGTCGAGCGACTCGCCTTCATACTCGAATGAGGCCGGCGACTTGGGGAGGATGGGAGCTGTGAGGTCGGTGATCATCTGCTCCGACTTGAGCGAGGTCACCACCATGTATGCCAGCGGCAGCAGGAAGACGAAGAGGACGACGCCCGTGAACCCGGTGACCAGCCAGGCGTTGAGCCGCCTCCGTTCCTTCCGCGGCCCCTGACCAGACGATTGGGCCTCCCTTTGCTCCTTCCGCTCGAGTACGGCAGTCATGTCAACGCTCGTACTCGTAGTGGACCCAGTACTTCGCCGACCAGAAGAGGAGGCCGGTGATGGCGACAGCGACGATGAACAGTGCCCAGGCGAGGGTGGCGGCGTAGCCCATGTTGAAGAACTGGAAGCCTTGTCGGAAGAAGTAGAGGGCGTAGAAGAGAGTGGCCCCGCCCGGGTCGCCGCTGCCGTTGTTGAGCACGAACGGAACCAGGAAGTAGTTGAAGATCCCGATGAGGGCGATCACCAGGTTGTAGAAGATGATCGGGGTGATCACGGGGAAGGTCACGTGGCGAAACATCTGCCACTCGGATGCCCCATCGATGCGAGCAGCGTCGTAGAGGGATGAAGGCACCGCGTTCATGGACGCGATGAAGATGATCATGGCGTTGCCCACACCCCAGAGCCCGATGAACACCAGTGACGGATACACCCAGAACTCATCGAGGAACCAAGACGGGCCGTCGATCCCGACGACTGCGAGCATCTTGTTCACCCAGCCGATCTGGCCGTTCATGATCCCGCCGAAGATGAGGACGGCGGCAACGAACGGGATGATCGAGGGCATGAAGAAGAGGGCGCGGAATGTCTCACGTGCTTTCAACGACTTGCTCACCAGGAGATAGGCGAGGGCCATTGGGAAGAAGATTGCGACGGGTAGGGCGAGGGCTCCGAACTTGATCGTCACCATCGCCGACTGGCGCACCGCCGGGTCGGTGAACAGACGGCGCCAGTTGTCGAACCAGATGAACTCGGTGGGCTGGTTGCTCACCAGGTTGAAGTCGGTGAACGAGAACCACAGTGAGGCCACCATCGGGATCGCATACCAGAGGAAGAACCCGACGATCCACGGCATCACGAACCAGAGGCCAACACGGCCCTGGCGTGCGGCCAGGCCACCCTTCAACGCTTTGGGGCTGGTGGGGGCGATCGGGTAATCGATCGCCCCCTTACCAGTTTCGACAGTCACTTCGATTGGGCGCCGAGGGCTATTCGGCGTTCTCCTCGAAGATGATCGTGAGATCGGACTCGGCGTCGGCGATCGCCGCATCGACGTCGAGCTCGGCATCGGAGAGAATCGCACTCTCCAACTCACCCAATCTCACCTTGTACTCACCCCATCCGGGAACCGCAGCCTCATGGCTGGGGTCGTCGGCGAAGGCTGCGCCGTCCAGCGCCACCTGCCAGTTGACGCCCTGTGGGTACCGCTCGTCGAGACCGGCCAGATAGGCGTCGGTCAGGGCCGGGTCGGCTGGAGCGCCACCGTACGCCTGGAGGAGCGGGAGGGCCGCATCCGTCAGCAGGTAGTACATGGTCGTGAACGCCTCCTCGGGATGCTCGGTCGAGGCGAGGATCCTGAAGGTGTCGGCGTGCATGTTGGCCGTGACCGCTCCGTCGTGGGCCGGCAGGACCGCGAGGTCCCAGAAGTCACCGGTGATCCCGTTGGCGTCGTCCGCGATGCAACAGGTGTACCAGAGGTGAGTGGCGGCCATCGCCAGGTTCCCCGTCTGGAACACGTTGTCACCGACGGCGTCCATCTGCTCCTGGCTCGGGGAGATGCCGAGGTCCCAGATGGCGTCGTGCCACCAGTCCCACTCGTCTTCCCACACTGCCGGGATGTCGGCCGTGCCGTCGTCTGCCATCGGGTAGCCGGCGCCCCAGTAGGCGCCATTCTGGAAGATCCGGGTCGTCCACTGCCAGTGGAAGCCCCACTGAACGGTGTTGGAGCGATCGAACGAAGCGTCCGTCGCATCGACGCCGTTGCCATCGACCGTCAGGATCTGGGCGATCTCGGTCACCTTGTCGTAGTCCCAGGGACCCTCGAACTCGGTGCCTTCACCGTATGTCGCCGTGCCATCGGGGCCGTATTCCTGTGGCGGGTACGGGAGACCGGCCTCATCGAAGAGGTCGCGGTTGTAGTACAGCGCCGAGGGATACGAGGCGAAAGGCAACCCGACCAGGGTGCCATCGGACTCCCGCTGGTTCTCGATCGCCGCGTCCTCCCACATCGAGGTGTCGACTCCCGTGGCGTCGACCAGGGGCTCGATGTCGAGGTACAGGCCGGCGTATTCGTTCGATCCGTCACGGCCGACCGGGCCAATGATGTCCGGGGCGTTCCCCGAAGCGATCTGGGTGGCCAGGGTCTCATAGGCGACGTCGTTCTCGACGATCTCTATGACGAGCTCGATCTCGTCCTGAGATGAGTTGAACTCCTCGACGACCTCCCGCTGGGCGGCCTCCTGCTCTGGCTGGCCACCGGCCCCGAGGCCAATGAACCAGCGGACGGTAACCTTGTCTCCGGATGCACCCGAATCTGCAGTGGTATCCGTGGAACCCTCAGTGGTTTCCGTGGATCCTTCGGTGGTGTCCGTAGCGCCGTCGGTGGTGGTCGTCTCTTCTGATCCACCGCTGTCTCCACAGGCAGCGATGATCATCAAGAGAGCCACCACGACGGCGACGCTCTTCCATCGTCTCATTGCGGTTGCTTCTCCTCCTTGTCGTTGGCCGACCGGGCCCCGGCCCGATCTCGATCCACCCGAGCCGTGCCCGGGTGCGCTCTTCCTCGATCATCTCGAAGCTCATGCCGTGGTCGACCCGCGCACCACCAACTCGGTGGGGAGCAGGATCCTCCTCGGCCCGCTTTCGGGATTCTCCAGAAGACTCAGCAGGGTGCGAGCGGCTTCCTGGCCGATCTCGTCGACGCCCTGGCGTACGGTGGTGAGCGGCGGCTCGAGCTGCGAGGCGAACTCGAGGTCGTCGAACCCGGCGACTGCAACGTCGTCAGGGATCGACCTTCCGACCTCGAAGAGGGCCTGGTAGGCCCCGCGCGCCGTGTTGTCGTTGCCGCAGAACAGTGCATCGACCGTCACCCCGGAGGCGATCAAGTTCCTGGTCGCCTCGTATCCACTCTCGTCTGTGTAATCGCCGGGGACGACGTGGCCTTCGTGGGGCACACCGGCCTTTCGGAGCGCTCGACGGAACCCAATCGCCCGATCCCTGCCCGACACGCTGTTGGGGCGACCAGTGATGTGATAGATCTCCTTGCGGCCGGTGTTGACGAGGTGAGAGGTCATTGCCTCTGCGGCCGCCTCGTGATCCACGTCGACATAGCTGGCGTCACGATCGGCTCGACGATGCCCCACCAGGACGATGGGAAGGTCGGATGCCCGGAGGCCATCGACCAAAGGATCGTCGATGGTGTCGGCGGTGACGATCACACCATCGAGCATCCCCATGGCGAGGATGTTGGCGAGGGTCTCCTGCTTGGTCCTGTTGCCGAGCCACAGCATCATCCCGGCCGCCTGCGACGTCAGGGAGTCGCAGATCCCGGTGAGGAGTTGGGAGAAGTAGGCGTCGGCGAACGTCAGTGGAGCGGCCACGTGCATGACGACTCCGACAACTCCGGAGCGGCCACTGGCCAAGTTGCGAGCAGCGAGGTTTGGCCGGTAGTTCGTGGTCTCGATCACGTCGAGTACCCGCTGTCTCGTGGCTGGTGAGACCGAGCCGCCGTTGATGACACGAGAGACCGTGGCGCGAGACACCCCGCTCAGCTCCGCGAGATCATCAAGCGTTCGGGCCATACGACCGGGGCCTCCTCCATGAAAGCGCTCTCAAACATATCGCGGTAATCATGTGGATGTCAAGGGTCTATGGCGTATGGGTTTCCCGGGCATTGCTTGAAAGCGCTTTCAGCAATAGAGTCGACTCGGGTCTGTGCCCATGCCGGCCCGAGGAGGTGCAACTTGACTGACGGCAGCCGATTCCTCACGGGCGTCAACTACTGGCCGCGTCGCAAGGCCATGTACTGGTGGTCCGATTTCGATGCCTCCGAGGTGGCCGACGAGTTCGATGTCATCGCCTCTCTGGGCATGGATGTCGTCCGCATCTTCCTCCTCTGGGACGACTGGCAGGAGACACCCGACACGGTGTCCTTCGACCGCCTGCGGGATCTCGGCGCGGTGTGCGACATCGCCGCCGCACGCGGTCTCGGCCTCGATGTCACGTTCTTCACCGGGCACATGAGCGGCCCCAACTGGGCGCCCGTTTGGATGCTCGACGCGAAAACTCGCGGATACCCATCCCCACACGTGCGTCAGCTGGTGAGTGGAGGCAGGGTCGTCGACTCCTCGTACCGGAACATGTTCCACGACCCGCTCTCCCTCGCCGCCGAACGGCTCCTCCTCCGCACCGTCGTCGGGGAGTACGCCGACCACGACGCCATCTGGATGTGGAACCTGGGAAATGAGCCAGACCTCTTCGCCCACCCGGATTCTGCACGGTCGGGAAGGCGCTGGGTGTCCGAGATGTCGGATCTGGTCCGGTTCCTCGACACAACCCATCCGGTGACGACGGGTCTCCATACCGCGAGTCTCCTCACTAAAAACGGGCTCCGCGTCGACGACGTCTTCGCGGAGAGCGATGTCGCGGTGATGCACGGCTATCCCATGTACATCCCCTGGGCGCACGACGCTCTCGACCCGGAGTTCGTCCCCTATCTCTGTGCTCTCACCTCTGCGCTCTCCGGCAAGCCCTGTCTCGCCGAGGAGTGGGGCGGGTGCACTGCGCCGCAAGGATCGCCATCAGTCACCTGGGAGTGGTCCTCGTATGGATCCCCCCGATCCCAGTTCATGGCCGGCGAGGAAGCCCTCGCCGATTACGTCGAAAGGACCTTGCCCCGCCTGGTCGACGTCGGGGCCACGGGGGCGTTTCTCTGGTGTTTCGCCGACTACTCGCTCGACTTGTGGGACCGGCCACCATGTGAGGAGACCGGCGCCAAGCATGAAAGGCACTTCGGGTTGGTCCGGCCGGACGGCAGCCTGAAGCCCCATGCCTCGGTGATCGCCGAATTCGCCCGCACAGAGCCCGAGGTCCTGACCGACCCCACCCGATCCGTGACCCTCGACATCACCCCCGATGAGTACTACCGGGATCCCGCCGGGCACGCCCAACGGCTCTATGAGTCGTTCTGACGCAGGCATCCACCGATCTCAATCGAGCCTGTCGAGGATGTGGGCCACGGTCTCCTCAGGGGAGCGACTCGTCGTCTCGACCTTCATCGTGTAGACGTCTTCGAGCCAAGGATCACGACGGCGTCTCAGGGCCGCTCGCTCCGTGGCGCTAACACCACGACGATGACTCTCGTGGCTGGTCCGGGCCGCCAGCGCCTCGTCGGTGGCGGTCAGCCAGATCGTCTTGTTTCGCGCCAACGCGGCGCGGCCGGTCTCATGGTCGACGACGCTCGCCGCAGGTGCGATGACAGATCGCACCGATTGCTCGCAGAGATCGAGGAAGACCTCCAACTCGAGCTCGTGGAGTCGGGGAACGCCGTCACGTGCCGCGATCTCCGCCCCTGTCTCGCCGGCCCTCCGCTCGAGTGTCACATCGGAGTCGTGGAATGGAAGACCGAGAGCCTCGCTGAGAAGGCGGCCGACGGTGGTCTTGCCCGCACCCATTGCTCCCGTTGTCACGATGTGATCTGGCCCGTCGCTCACCTCAGCCGGCCTCGGAGGAGCCCGCCCAGAGATTGATCCCACCCTCCACGGCGAAGCGGTCGATCTCGGCGAGCTCGGACTCACTGAAAGTCGTGTTGTCCAGTGCCCCGATCAGCTCAGAGATCTGGGGCCAACTGCTGGCGCCGATCAGTGCCGACGTGACCCGGTCGTCGCGCAACACCCATGCCACGGCCATCTGAGCCAGTGACTGCCCCCGGCGAGTGGCGATCTCATCGAGACTGCGAATTCGCTCCAGGTTGTCAGCGGAGAGGAGACCTGTGTCGAGGCTGTCCCCCGTGACGGCTCGAGAGTCATGAGGGATGCCGTCGAGGTATTTGGCGCTGAGCATTCCCTGGGCCAACGGCGAGAAGACGATGCAACCGATGCCCTCGTTCTCCAGGACATCGAGAAGTCCGTCTTCGACCCATCTGTTCAGCATCGAATACGAAGGCTGGTGGATGACGCATGGCGTCCCCAGATCCCGGAGCAGTGCTGAGGCTCGTTCCGTCGTCTCGGGGCTGTACGAGGAGATGCCGGCGTAGATCGCCTTCCCGGACCGCACCGCGTGATCGAGGGCGCCCATGGTCTCCTCCAACGGTGTGTCCGGGTCGAAACGGTGCGAGTAGAAGATGTCGACATAGTCGAGACCCATCCGCTCCAGGCTCTGGTCGAGACTCGCCAACAAGTATTTCCTCGACCCCCACTCTCCGTAGGGCCCGTCCCACATGAGATAGCCCGCCTTGGTCGAGATGACCAGTTCGTCCCGATGGGCGCCCAGGTCAGATCGAAGCACCGCCCCGAAGTTGGCCTCTGCCGAGCCAGGCGGCGGTCCGTAGTTGTTGGCCAGGTCGAAATGAGTGATCCCGGCATCGAAAGAGTTGAGGATCATGCGCCGTGCCTCGTCGGTGACCTGATCGCCACCGAAGTTGTGCCACAGCCCGAGCGAGATTCGTGGAAGCAGCAGGCCGCTGCGTCCCGATCGCGAATATTCGATTCTCTCGTAGCGACCCGGATCGGGCTCGTATCCCACCTCAGTCTCCTTGCGACTCGGACGGAGCTGTGCACCGTAGAACGGGAATTGTCATGAAGCTATCTGCCAGTGACGACCTCGCCGCCCACAGACATCAGATCCACCACGATGTCCCCTGCCTGGTCTGTTCGCACCACTTCGTTGGTGTCGTCGAGGACGTCGATGACCCAATCGACTGGATGGCCGAACTGGTTAGGTCCCACCGAGATCACAGCCAGATCGGATCCGACCGCCCGCAGCCAGTCGGCATCCGAGGTCCCCGCTCCCTGATGTGGCACCTTGAGGACGTCCGCCCTGAGATGCGCCAGATCGGCCTGGGCATGGGTTTCGATGTCGCCCGAGAGCAGCATGGTTCGCCCGGCCCCGGCCACGGTGAGGACCAGACTCTGGTCGTTCGGTGAGGCGTATCGGCGCCGCGGCCCTTCCACCACAAGGGTCAGCGAGCCCAGCTCGAAGCTGGATCCGACCTCGGGCTCGACCGTCGGAATCCCCAGTTCGCTCAGTTGGGCGACCACGCCGACAGACGACGACGTCGAATGCGGCTCGAGTTGCATCCATGCTTCGCGAACGGGGAAGTTGCCCACGACTCCTCCCAAGCCGGTGGCATGGTCGGCGTGCACGTGGGTGAGCACGATCAGCTCGAGATCTCGCACCCCGTAGCGGCGGAGCTTGTCGACTACGACCGACTCCTCTGGCCCTCCATCCACGAGGGCGAACCGGCCCTCTCCCCCATGCAGGAGGATGGCATCTCCCTGACCCACGTCGAGGACCACCACCTCCCCACCCGCCAGGCCGCCGCCGGGTGAGATGATCGCTATGAGGAGCGATACAGCTGCAATCGAAACCACCACCGGGCGACCTCTGGGCAGCAGCACGAAGATGAGCGAAGTGATGAGGATCCCACCCAGCCCGAGAGGTCCCAACTGCGGCCAGGGTGCCGCGCCCCGAGCCAGCGAGAGCACGAGGTCCGCAAGCCACGCCGCCGGCGGGACGAGTGGTTCGACTCCGGCTACCCCGACGGCACCCACGACCGTCGACGCCGCCACCAACGGAGCAGCGACCAGATTGACCAGCGGAGAGAGCAACGGCACAGTGCCGAAGTGGGCCAGCAACAGCGGCGCCACCGCCACCTGTGCCCCGAGGGTCACAGCCAGCGGCCTCGCCACTCTCGAGCGCAGGGGCCAGCGGGCACCGACGAGCACGCCACCCGTGGCAGCTACCGAGAGTTGAAAACCGACATTGGACGTCAGCGCGGGATCGATGGTGACCAGGGCGGCCACCGCAAATGACAGCAATTGCCATGCTTCCAGCACCACACCGAGCAGGCGCCCACCCAGTGCGACTCCTGCCATGACCGCGGCCCTCATGACCGAAGGCTCGAAACGGGTGGCAGCTACGTAGACGGGGAGGGCTGCCAGGCCGAGCACTGCCCTTCGTTTGGGGCCGAGTGCCAAGGGGCCGGCGGCGAAGGCGAGCATGGCAAGGAACAAGGCGACGTTGGAACCGCTGACTGCCACGAAGTGGGCCAGCCCGCTGCGACGCATGGCATCCACGTCGGTCTCGTCGATCCGTGACGTGTCGCCGATGAGGAAACCGGCGAGAAGCGATCGCCCGTCGTCATGTGGCAGCAACCTCGTCGCCACCGCCCCGGCCACCAGCCTCCCGGCCCGGTGGAGTATGAACGGGCTCTCCCGCATTGCATCCACGCTGCGCACCCGAAGGACGGCTCCGTAGGCGCGGCCCCCGGCGGTTCCCCCACCAGCGACGAGCGACCCCGACACGTGAAGCTGATCGCCGCGGGCCGCATCCGGGACCTCTGCGAAGTCCAACAAGACCGGGCCGTCCTCGATCTCCCCGAGCGCCCACGGCCCGAATCGGCCCTCGACGACGTCGCCGAGAAGCACTACCGACCCGTCGAATGCTCCTGCTGGGACCGGGGGTGTCGACGGGCCAGCAAGGAACACGCCGGCCAGTGCCCACGCCATTGCAGCCACCGCGATCCAAGGACGAGAGTGAGGCGGGGGTAGCGCGGGGTGAGTGGTCAAGGCACGACGAGATCGCGTAGCGCGGCAAGCTTGGCCTCGCCGATCCCCGACACTTCCAACAGGTCTTCGACAACCTCGAAGGGGCCGTTCTCGTTGCGAAATGCGACGATCCTCTCCGCGAGTACCGGGCCGACGCCGGGA
>Ga0214469_1000319_pt1 | contig 16314 bp, 9 predicted proteins | sample RVTome_10_FD_187340 | JGI IMG/M metagenome (GOLD analysis project Ga0214469, IMG submission 187340) | Soil microbial communities from uranium-contaminated site in the Upper Colorado River Basin, Wyoming, United States - RVT153D57 HiSeq ... | reverse complement strand
AGCTCCTGGTAGACCGCTGTCCGCAGCAGGGGATGGACGAAGCGGAGGAGCGGCTCGCGCCCCAGGAACTCGGCGCGGACGACACGGCCGGCCGCCTCCTGGGCGCGCTCCACGTCGAGGGCGGCCAGCGCCGCGGCGTGGACTAGCTCGACGTCGTCCCCGAGCACTGCCACGGCCTCGGCCAGGCGCGTCGCCTCCGGGCCGAGCTTGGCGAGCTCGAGCCGGACGCGCCGGGCGACGACCTCGGGCGCGAGCCGCCGCACCTCGGCGATCACACCCGCGGGGTCGTGCGCCGGTCGCGCGGCGACGAGCGCGTTCAGGAGCTCGCGGTGGCCGGATCGGCCAGCAGGCCGGCGAGCGCCGGGTCGGCGTCGGTCTCGAGCCTCCTGACGGTGCCGGCGAGGAGGACGCGGATCCCCTCGGGGCGGGGGCCAGGTACCCCAGCCACCGGCGCGAGGGGACGTCGGCCCAGTGCAGGTCGTCGACGGCGAGCATGAGCGGGCGGCGCTCGGCCAGGTTGGCGATGAGCCTATAGAGGCCGTGGAGCACGGCGAAGGCGCTCTCGTCGTCGGAGAGGTCGGGGACCGGCATCGGTCCCGTCCCGAAGAGCGGGGCGGCGAGCGCGGCGGCGCCCTCGACGGCCGCCTCGCGGTCCTGTGCGCTCGCACGCGCGACGACCGGCTCGAAGCGCTGGCGGACGACGCCGAACGAGAACGTCCGCTCGAGCTCGCCGCCGCGGGCCGACAGGACGGCGACGCCTCCGCGTGGGCCCGCTCGCGGAGCTCGCGGGGCAGCGCCGTCGTGCCGATCCCCGCCGCACCGTCGATCACCGCGAGGCGGCCCGCTCCTGCGACGACGGCGGCGAGCGCCGCCTCCAGCGCCTCGATTTCCAGCTCGCGCTCCAGGAGCTCGGCCGAAACCGCCGCGGGGGTCGTCGCGGACTCCGCCAAGGCGATCGAGGATCGAGCGCCTGCGGAGCGGCTCCGAGCTGGAAAACCCTTCGGAAAACCCTTCGGGGCGTGCCCGTAGTGGGCGGACCCGTGTGCGCGCAGGATCGGCGCATGCACACGAACAGGAGGTCCGCAATGCCCACGATGCTCGTCACCGACTGGCGCGAGCTCGCCGACCGCTCCGTCGACGGCGTAGACGTGCGGCTCTGGTGGAGCAGCTCGACCGGCCGCGTCCAGGTCACGCTCGTGGACCACCGCGGCGGTGACCACCTCGTCGTCGACGTCGACGGCGCGCACGCGCTCGACGCCTTCCGTCACCCGTTCGCCTACGTGAATCGGGCCGACCGCCTGCCGCGCCCGCGGCGCCACGACCTCGCACCCGCTTCTGGAAGGGAGGAGCAGTGACTCGCCTCAACGTCGCCTGGACGCTCGCGATCACCTCGCTGGCGCTGTTCATGGTCGTGCTGGACAACCTCGTCGTCTCGACGGCGCTCCCGGTGATCCGGGTCGAGCTCGGGGCCTCGATCGAGGAGCTCGAGTGGACGGTAAACGCCTACACGTTGACGTTCGCCGTCTTCCTGCTCACCGGCGCCGCGCTCGGTGACCGCTTCGGCCGGCGACGCACGTTCGCCGCCGGCCTCGTCGTGTTCACGGTTGCCTCCGCCGCGGCGGCGCTGGCCCCGACGATGGACGCGCTCATCGCCGCGCGCGCCGTCCAGGGCGTCGGCGGCGCGCTCGTCATGCCGCTGACGCTGACGATCCTCAGCGGGGCGTTCCCGGCCGGCCGTCGTGGCGCGGCGCTCGGTCTCTGGGGCGCCGTGGGCGGCGTGGCGGTGGCCAGCGGCCCGCTCGTCGGCGGCCTGGTGATCGAGGGGATCGCCTGGCAGTGGATCTTCTGGCTCAACGTTCCAATCGGCCTCGCCCTCGCGCCGCTGGCGCTGCTCCGGCTGCGCGAGTCGCACGGCCCCGACCGCTCCCTCGACCTCCCCGGCCTCGCCCTCGTCAGCGGCGGCCTGCTCGGCTTGGTCTGGGGCATCGTCAACGGCCACGGCCAGGGCTGGACGAGTGTCCCCGTTGTCGCCTCGCTCGGGACCGGGGCCGTGCTCCTGCTCGCCTTCGTCGGCTGGGAGCGGCACGCCACCCGGCCGATGCTGCCGCTGGGCTTCTTCCGCGACCGCGCCTTCGCCGCCGGCAACGCCGCCGCGCTGCTGATGACGTTCGGAATGTTCGGGGCGATCTTCCTGCTGACCCAGTTCTTCCAGACCGCCCAGGGGCTCTCGCCGCTCGACGCCGGCCTGCGGATCCTCCCCTGGACGGTGATGCCGATCGTCGTCGCGCCGATCGCAGGCGCTCTCTCAGACCGGATCGGCGGCCGGCCGCTGTTGGCGGCCGGGCTCGCCCTCCAGGCGCTCGGGCTCGCCTGGAACGCGGCCGTCACGACACCGGAGATCGGCTACGGCTCGCTCGTCGGCCCCTTCGTCGTCGCCGGCATCGGGATGGGGCTCTTCTTCGCCCCGCTCGCCAACATCGTCCTCAGCTCGGTCCGCCCCGAGGAGGAAGGGAAGGCCTCGGGGGCCAACAGCGCCGTCCGCGAGGTCGGAGGCGTCCTCGGCGTCGCCGTCCTCGCCTCCGTCTTCACCCAGACCGGCGGCTACGACAGCGCCGCGACGTTCGTCGACGGACTCGTGCCCGCCACGTATGTCGGCGCCGCCGTCGTCGCAGCCGGCGCCCTCGCGGCCCTCGCCGTCCCGCGGCGGCCGCGCCCGCACACGACCGGAGCCGCACCCGCTCTCGCGGCCTCCGCCTCACCGGCCCACCGAAAGGAGATCTTCGCATGACCCCGCTCATCCCCGCCAACCACCTCGCCGCCCGCATGGGTCACTGGAGCGCGACCCACCGCAAGACGGCGATCCTCGGCTGGCTCGCCTTCGTGCTGACCGCCCTCGTGCTCGGCAGCCTGGTCGGCACGGAGAAGCTCGACCCCAGCATGTCCACCATCGGCGAGTCGGGCCGGGCCGACGCCGTCCTCGCCGACCGCTTCGACAAGCCGCTCGTCGAGCGCGTGCTGGTCGAGCACCCGACGCTCACCGCCGACGAGCCCGCGTTTCGGCACGCCCTCGCCACGATCGACCGGAGGCTCGCCTCCTTCGACACAGTGACGGCCGTCCGCGAGCCGGTCATCTCGGAAGACGGCCGCTCCGTCCTGCTGGAGCTCCAACTGGCGACGAGCGACATGCCGCAGGCGCAGAAGGATGTCCACCCGATCCTGGCGGCGGTCGCCTCGCTCCAGCGGGCGCACCCGGCGTTCTCGATCGGGCAGTTCGGCGACGCGAGCGCCGGCAAGCAGCTCGAGGAGGCCTTCGCGGCCGACCTCGAGAAGGCAGCCGTCTTCTCGCTGCCGATCACGCTCGGCATCCTCGTGATCGCGTTCGGGGCGCTCGTCGCCGCCGGGCTGCCGCTCCTCCTCGCACTCTCGGCGGTGCTCGCGACGATGGGCCTACTCGCGATCCCGAGCCAGTTCGTCCCGCTCGACGGGAACATCGACGCGATCGTCCTCCTGATCGGCCTCGCCGTCGGGGTCGACTACTCCCTCTTCTACCTGAAGCGCGCCCGCGAGGAGCGGGCCGCCGGGCGGAGCGAGGGAGCGGCGCTCGAGGCGGCGGCGGCCACCTCCGGCCGTGCCGTCCTCGTCTCGGGGCTAACCGTCATGATCGCGATGGCCGGCATGTTCCTCACGGGCGAGCGAACCTTCGCCGGCTTCGCGCTCGCGACGATCCTCGTCGTCGCCGTCGCGGTCCTCGGCTCCCTGACGGTGCTCCCCGCCCTGCTCGCCTGGCTCGGCGACCGGGTCGAGAAGGCGCGCGTTCCCTTCCTGCACCGGCTGCGCCGCAGTGACGGAGAGCCGCGCTTCTGGGGCTGGCTGCTCGGGCACGTGCTCGGGCGGCCGAGGCTGGCGGCGCTCGCCTCTGGTGGCGCTCTGCTCGCCCTCGCCGGCGTCGCTCTCCAGTTGGACACCGTCGTCACCGGCCCGGACACCTACCCGAAGTCCGTTCCGGTGATGGCGACCTACGCGAAGATGCAGGCCGCCTTCCCCGGCGGCCCGATGCCGCTCGCGGTCGTCGTCGAGGCCGAGGACGTCCGCGCTCCGGCAGTCACGCGGGGTATCGAGACGCTGCGGCACGCGGCGCTCGCCACGGGCCGGATGAACGAGCCGATCACCGTCGACGTCAGCCCCGACTCGACGGTAGCGGTCGTCTCGATCCCGGTCGAGGGCGCCGGCACCGACGAGATCTCCTACGCCGCCCTGGACGCACTCCGGAACGACGTCCTGCCAGCGACGCTCGGCGAAGTCGCGGGCACCTCCTACGCGGTCACCGGAAATACGGCCGCCTCGAAGGACTTCGACGACTTGATGGCCTCGACGTCGCCGCTCGTCGTCGCCTTCGTGCTCGTGTTCGCCTTCCTACTCCTGCTCGTCACGTTCCGCTCGCTCGTGATCGCGGTCAAGGCGGTCCTCCTGAATGCGCTTTCGGTCGCGGCCGCATACGGCGTGCTCGTGCTCGTCTTCCAGCGTGGCCTCGGCCAGGGGCTGCTCGGATTCGACTCGACGGGCGGCATCAACCCGATCGTGCCGCTGTTCTTATTCGTGATCCTCTTCGGCCTCTCGATGGACTACCACGTCTTCATCCTGAGCCGGATCCGGGAGGGCTACGACCGCGGCCTCTCGACGGATGCCGCGGTCGCGCAGGGGATCAAGGCGACCGCCGGCGTCGTCACCAGCGCGGCGATCGTCATGGTCGGCGTGTTCGCGATCTTCGCCACGCTCTCGATGCTCTTCCTCAAGCAGTTCGGGGTCGGGCTCGCCGCCGCCGTCCTCATCGACGCCACCATCGTCCGGGCGGTGCTCCTGCCGGCGACGATGACGCTGCTCGGCGACTGGAACTGGTACCTGCCCCGCTGGCTCGAGTGGCTGCCCCGCGACCACGAGCCCCCGGTCCAGGACCCCACTCCGGTCGCACAGCCCACCTCCTAGCCACCCATGGGGGAGCCCGCCCAGCGCGGGCTCCCCACGTCGTGAGGACCGAAATGACACACAACACCTGGCTCGTCCTCCACATCCTCGGCGTCGTCATCTTCCTCGGCAACATCACCGTCACCGCCGTCTGGAAGGTGCTCGCCGACCGCACGCGGAATCCCGCCGTCGTCGGCTACGCCCAGCGCCTCGTCACCCTCACCGACATCGGCTTCACGGCGACCGGTGCAGCATTGATCGCAGTCTCCGGCCAGATGATGGCCGGCCGGTTCGGAGGGATCGGCGGCGCCGGCTGGCTCACCCTCGGGTTCGCGCTGTTCATCGCGTCCGGCGTGATCTGGATCACGACGCTGATCCCGATCCAGATCATGCAAGCACGGCTCGCGCGCCGCTTCGTCCGCGACGGCGCCATCCCCGACCGCTACTGGCGGCTCGCCACCCTCTGGTACGTCCTCGGCGCGATCGCCATCGCCCTCCCGCTCGTCAACATCTACCTCATGGTCGCCAAGCCGTGACCGGGGCGCGTGAGAGGATCTGGCTCGAGAGCGAACGTGCGGTTGGTATGCAGCTTGATATGGAGCTTTTGAGTCTGAGAAGCCGGCGAGGAAGATAAGGACATCGCACCGGAGGGCTCTCCGAGGGGCCCTGGAGCCTACACAGCGAGCGCGTCGCCGAGCTGAGTGCGCGACGCGATTCGGAGCTTTCGGAAGGCGTTGCTGAGGTGCATCTCGACTGTTCGTGGCGTCACGAAGAGCGCTTGGGCGATCTCCCGATTCGTCAGCCCTTCGGACGCCATGGCGGCGATGCGGCGCTCGCTCGGCGTGAGCGATGCGGCTCCCGAGATGGCCGCCGTGCGAGGCTTCGCGCCGGCCGCAATAAGTTCCTCGTGAGCTCGCGTTGCGAGCGCAGAAGCTCCGCAGCGTTGGGCGAGATCGAGCCCGGCGCGGAGCCGGTCGCGCGCCTCGATGCGCTTGCGGGCCCGACGGAGAGCCGAGCCAGCCTCAACGAGCGAGTGGGCGCGCTCGAGCAGCGCGGGCGAAGATTCGAGCGCCAAGACGGAGTCACGCAGGCTCCGAAGGCCGGCCTCGCCGCCTTCGGTCAGTCCGAGCACGCGCAGGGCGCGTCCGATCGGCCGCGGCGCGCCCCAGCGGCGCGCGTGCGCCAGCTCTTGGCTTGCGAGCCGGCGCGCTTCCGTTGCGTCCCCCGTGGCGAGCAGGGCGCGCGCGGCTTCCGATCGCCACGGCATGACAGCCGGGTTCCGGATGCCGACAGCCGCGTAGGCGCGACCGCATGCGAGCGCATCGGCCGCCGCGCCGCGGGGGTCGCCCCGGGCGAGCCGGAGGATCCCGCGCGCTCGAAGAAGCGGGACCATGACATACGTCTCGGGGATCGGGGCATCGGCGCCGGCGTCGCGCAAGATCGCGGCCGCCTCGTCCGGCCGGCCGCGTTCGACGAGCACCTGTGCAAGCCAGCCAAAGCAGTTGGGCATGAAAAGCACCCGCCGGTGGGGCAGCGCGTCCAGTGCCGCCCGAGCGTCGGCCTCGGCATCGACGAGCGTCCCGCGCGCATAGCCGATCATTGCTCGAACCATGGAGGCTGCGGAGAAGAGGAAGACGACGCCTCGACGCCGCGCGTCTGCAAGCACCTCGTCGGTGACGCGGAGCGCCGGCTCGAAGCGGTCCGCCCAGAGGAGGGCGTAGACGGCGCCCCAGAAGCTCCACGTCGGAGCGGATGGCAGGCCGCGAGAGAGGGCGCGCTCTGCGAGCGCGATAGCGTCCTCGAGGTTCTCGCCCTCGAACGTGGCCGCGTATGCCTTGAGCGCGAGCAGCATGCGCGCGCCTGGGTCGTCGGCGTTTCCGATCTCGACCCGGGCGAGGCGGGTATGCGCAGCTTCGTGCAGCGCGGGCAGGCGGACCGCAGCCGCGAAGTACTCCGCCTCGAGCGTCCGCCGCAGTGGCGGATCGGCCGCGCGCGCATCCTGCAGCGCGGCCTCGATCTCGATCGCCGCCTGCTCTTCCTCGGCGACCCAGAAGAGAGCGCGTGCGAGCTCGAGGCGCGCCAGCGCCCGCCGGCCTACATCGGTGAGCAGTGCCACCGCCTCTCTCAGATGTGCGGTCGTCTCGACTGTCCCAATATGCACCTCGGCATTGGCTAGCTCGAGCAGGATGTCGGCGCGATCCGGCGAGGGCGGCGGCTCGTCGAGCGCACGCCGCAGGTATCCGGCCGCGCTCTCGGGCGCTCCCTCCGCGAGCGAGCGCCGGGCGGCCTCACGGAGCGTCTCAACGCACCATCCGCGCCCGGCAGGCGGTGCGTGGACGAGCTGGGCGGCGACTCGCTCGATCGGAGCGCCGGCCTCGGCGAGGAGGGCGGCCCCGCGCTCGTGCGCCGCACCGCGTTCGGCGGCGGGCATCGCGTTGTAGACGGCGCTGCGCAGCAGCTGATGAGAGAACCCGAGCGTGCCTTCACGGCTCAATAGCTCGGCATCGGCCAAGCGGGTCGCAACTCCCCGCGCCGACTCGTCGTCGAGGCCCGCGACCGCCGCGGCCTCGCGTAGCTCGACGCCGTCTCCAAGCACGGCGACCGCCTGAGCGAGGGCCGTCGCCTCGCGTCCCAGCTTCGCGAGCGCGAGCCCGACGCGCCGCGCGACGACCGCCGGCGCGAGTCTTTGGATCTCACCAACGATGGCCTCTGGCTCGCTCGGCAGGGTTTCGCTTGCGAGGGCAGTCAGCAGCTCCCGGAGAAGCAGCGGATTGCCCCCCGTCGCCTGGTGACAGGCGGCGCCGATCGCCGCGGGCCCGTCGACGGAGAGACGGTCGGCGACGATTTCGGTCGCGGCGGCCAACGTGAGCGGGCTCGGACGGATGGAGACGGTGCTCGGGTCGCCGAGCAGGTCCGCCAGCGCGGGGTCCGGGTCGCTCGCAAACGGACGCAGAGTGGCAACGACGAGTACGGGCAGCCCGTCGAGCCGGTGCACGAGGTAGGCGATCCAGCGCAACGAGGCGGCGTCGGCCGAGTGCAGGTCGTCGACCGCGAGCGTGAGCGGGCAGCGCTCGGCGAGGTTCGCTGTAAGCCAGAAGAGGCCGTGCAGCACGGCGAAGGCGGTGTCCTCGCCCGCGGGCACGCCGTCCAGATGCCCTGCGTCGAGCAGCGGCCGAGCGAGCCCGGCGGGCCCGTCGAAGAGCGAGTCGCGGTCGTCGCGCGTCGTGCGCGCGACGACCGGCTCGAAGAGCTGGCGCACGAGGCCGAAGGGAAAAGTCTGCTCGAGCTCGCTGCCGCGCCCAGCGAGCACACGGAAGCCGCGAGCGGCGGCTCGCTCGCGCGCCCTCCTGAGCAGGCTCGTCTTGCCAATTCCGGCTGCGCCTTCGATCGCGACGACGCAGCCGGCCCCGCCGGCGACTGCCTCGACGGCGGCGTCAAGCGCGGCAAGCTCGGCATCCCGCTCGAGCAGCTCGAACTGCGTCGGATCTGCGCTCGTGCGGACCGGCTCGGCGTCATCTGAGGGCGATTCCGCCATCTGCCGAGGATAGAGCCGCGCCGGCGCCGCCTGCAACGCATTCGTCGTGCGGCGCAAGTCTTCGGAAGCCCTTCGGCGCGATTTGCAGGAGAAACGTGATCGAGAGTGCCCGGACGTGCCCGAATGGTAAGGAGGGGGTCGACGGTTCGAGTCCGTCAGAGGGCTTCACAAAAGGCCAGCAAATGGGCTTTTTAGTCGCCTGGGGCGGAGCGACGCGACGAGGCCGCGCCCGAGAACCTGTCCCCAAGATCTGTCCCCAAGCCCATGAGCGGCGCGAGGTTTTGGCTTGACCAGACGGCTGGAGGAGCACAGAACGACTCCGTATCAGGGAGGGCGTCCAAGATCGAGCGATCGTGGTCCGACTCGGCTCGGGTTCGCTTCAGCCGGCGATTTCGTCGAGGACGTTCGCGAACTCGCCCGGCTCGTAGGGCCGGAACCATTCGCGGGCGAAGAGCTCGCCGGGGATCATGAGCACGTCTCCCGGCTCGACCACGACCACCGTGCTGTTGCGCTCGGCCCGGCGCACGACGCCCGTGACGCCGATTGGGATCCACGGTGGGACGTCGATGTCCTGGTAGCCGCCGAGCTGCTCGATCCGCAAGCTGCACCCGACCGCGACGTAGACGAACGCCGGAGCCGATCCGGCCTCGACCAGCACCTCGCCCTCGTCCACGCGCACCCGCCGCACATCCTCGAACGCCTTGCGGCGGTCGATGCCGGCGACCCGCAGGCCGTGGGCTTCGAGTGCGCCCAGGATCCCGCCGGCCTCGTCGCTTTGGGCCTCTATCGTGATGCCCTCGAGATACCGCGCTCGTTCGGCCGGGGATGTGTTCTCCAAATCGGCCACCACGAAGATCCGCCCGCGGAGCAGCAGGTCGATGCGAGCGGCAGCCTCGGCTACGGTCTCGGCGAATGCCGGCTCGTCCGCCGGACGTTCGAGCTCGACCCGAATCGAGTCCGGATCGCATGCCGGCTCGGGGAGATCACGCGAGCGGTGCCGAACCGCGAACGCCCCGAGCACGTCGGCGCCGATGTCGGCGACGACCCGAGCCGTGGCGTCAGACGCAGCCGTGGCGGCTTCCGGCGTGCTGAACCTGCCGCGGTGGAACGAGATGCGTAGGTTGCCGGTGCGCGTCAACAGGGCCTTTCGGAGGTTCGCCTCCCCGGCGCTGAGAGGACTGCCGACACGGAGCAGGAACAGCCGGTCTCCAGCGGCGGTACGCAGTGAGAACACCGCCTGGCCCGTCCCGAGATCGACGAAGATCTCGTATCCGGCGGACGTTCGCAGCGTCGTGCCCCGCTGGCGCAGCGCGTCGGCCACGCGAACCAGCCGCACGGCGTCGACGGCGTCGACCGCGAGGGCGGTGTGCGCCGGATCGAGCGAGTCCAGCCAGGCGAATGCGTCACGAATTGGATCCGCGTACCAGCGCGCATTCGCGCCGAGCGGGTCCGGCAGATCGCCGTCCGGGTTCAGGCGCGCCCCGGCGCGCCGATGCTCTTCGAGCTCGACGAAGACCGCTCGCTGCAACGCTCTTCGCAGGCGCGCGAAATCGCCGTGCAGCGTCGCGGGCACCATCGATTTGCTGTGAGCGAGCGCGAGCGCCGCGAGCTCGCGAAGAACGACGTTGCCCGGGACGCAGAACGGGGCGACGGCACCGACGGAACCGATCCGGGAGACGACCGGGCCGCCGGTCTCCCAGAGCCGGGCCAGGACGTCGTCCATCTCGCCGGAGAACGGGATCTGCGCCGCGTAGATCGGGTGGACTCGCCGGCCTTCGCGGGTCGGGTCGTTCATCCCCACGTCGTGGGTGTAGGCGATCAGGACCGCTAGAGCCGCGACGAATTCCCGGCGGTCCGAAGGCCGCGTCGGCAGGAGACCGCCCTCCAGGACGTCCGCCAGCTCAAGAGCGCCGGCCGCGACGTCACGGGCGTGGACGACCCCGTGATCGCTGAAGAGCGCCACATGCAGCTCTGGCGCCGACACGATCGTGTCGTCGCCCGAGAACGCCTCCAGGGTCGAGTTCTCCTCGACAGTGCGCCAGAACCGCTCCTCGAGGGTGGCCCTGACATCGTCGGGGAGGTAGCGATCGATCGACCGGGAGGAGAGACGCTCCGTCGTCGCGGACATCGCCCGAGTCTATGACGGAACGCCTGCGGTCGAAAACGCCGCGAGGGCAGTGGGCGCATCGAAACGGCTGGCCGCTCGGACGCCGGTGGGTTACGTTTCTCGCCATGGTTGACGGCGCGCAGGCGTCGGTGGACTCACTCGGACTCGTCGACCGGGTTGCGGCGCTGCACCGCATCCAGCTGTTTGCCGGCATTCCCGGTCGCGTGCTCGCCGCAGTCGCGGAAGGCGCCGTCGAGAAGCGTCTCTCGGCTGGAGACGTGCTCATGGAGGAGGGAGCCGTCGAGGCGCACCTCTATGCGGTCGTCGAGGGCCGCGTAAGGGTGCACCGTCGAGATCGCACCGTCGTCGAGCTCGGTCCGGGTGCCACAGTCGGCGAGCTTGCCGTGCTGCTGCCCGCTCCGCGCACCGCGTCGGTCACCGCGCTCGAGCCGACTCTCGTCCTCCGGGTCGACAAGGCGGTGCTCGACGAGCTCCTCGTCGACTGGCCCGAGCTCGCCCACGGTGTGATCGCGGAGCTCGTGTCGCGTCTGCGCGCGACGACCGATTTCGCCGACCAAGCGTCGTGAGCGATACGCCAGAACGCGGCGTCGTCGCGCTGCTGACGGCGCAGGCGCTGGCGTTCGGCGTGATGCTCGCGCTCGTCGTCATCCCCGCGAACGCGCTCTTCCTCGACGCGTACGGAGCGAAGTGGCTGCCCGCGACCTACATCGCCATCGCCGTCTTCGGCACCGGCGCGTCCGCGCTCATCGCCCGGGCGGCGCGCCGAACGAGACTCGTTCGCGTCGCGACGGTCAGCCTCTTCACCATGGCTGTCCTCTATGCCGCGTCGTGGCTGATCCTCGTGGCGGGCGGAGTCTGGGTGTCGGCGGGCCTCCTCGTGCTGTTTCCGATTGCGCTCCAGCTGGGGTTCGTGTTCATCGGCGGACAGGCGGGCCGACTCCTGGACGTGCGGCAGATGAAGGAGCGGTTTCCGCGCGTCGTGGGCGGATTCTCCGTCGGGTTCCTCCTCGGCGGCCTCCTCGGCATCCCACTCCTCGCCCTGCTGGGGTCAACGAAGCACCTGATGCTCGGCACGACGGCTGCACAGCTCGCGTTCCTCGGCATCTTGCTCGAGACGGAGCGGAGGTTCCCGGAAGTGCGCGCGGCCCCGGCCGAGACCTCGCAGGAGCAGCCGCGGCCGCCGGCACGGACGCTGTTCACATCGGGCCTGGTTCTTCTCCTCCTCGGCTACCAGGTGCTGTCGGCGATGGGCTCGTGGCTGGTCGACTTCCTCTTCTTCAACCGCGCTCATGCGCACTACAGCGGGGACGATCTGACCCGCTTCCTGTCGGGGTACACGGCGGTGCTCAACCTCGCAGACATCCTCTTCCTCGCTCTACTCGCCGGACCGCTGATGCGTCGCTTCGGCCTGCGGCTCGGACTCGTCCTGAATCCCGCGGTCGTCGCCGCGATGCTCATGGTGATGGCCGTGGTGGTCGCCGGGCCGGGCGCCGCGGCGTACGGGCTCTTCGCGATTGCGGCCGTGACGCGCCTCGCCGACATCGTGCTGACCGACGGCACCACCCGCACGTCGGTCAATGCCTCGTTCCAGGTGGTTCCGATCCGGGACCGTCTCGCTGTGCAGGCGGTCGTTGAGGGTATCGGCGTGCCCGTCGCCATCGGCGCCACGGGCGCGGTCCTGCTGGTCATGAACCTGCTCGGGCTCGGAATCGGTGCCGTGATCTTCTTCGGGGCGGTCCTTAGCGTGATCTGGACGGCGAGCGGCGCGGCGATGTACCGGTCGTACACGCGCGCGCTCGGCGACGAGATGAAACGCCGCTCGCTCGTCGCAAGCGCGCACGACGTCGCCGAAGACGCGGTCGCGCTGCACGCGCTACTCAGATCCGACGACGCGCGCGACGTGCGCCTCGGCCTCGACCTTCTTCCCGGCATCATGTCGGCGGCGTCCGCGGGAGCACTCCGGCAGGCGTCGGCTCATGAGGATCCGGAGGTGCGCGTGCGGGCGCTCGTCCAGCTCGCCGTAGGTGGTGACACTCGGGCCGGCGCTGAGGCGGGCATGCTCGCGGACGAGCTTGCGCTCTCAGCGGATCCCGACGACCGGCGCGCGGCCGCAGCCGCCCTCGGCTCGCGCGACGTCGTCACCACCCCCCAGAGCATGCTCATCGCGCTCCTCGACGACCCGGACCCGACGGTGCGCGCGGCGGTGCTCGACGCAGTGGTGCCGGAGGACGCCGGAGAGGAGGAAGTCGTCCGTCGCGTGGTCTCAGCCCTCGAGGAGCCGCGCACTGCGGGCAGCGCGACGGCCGCAATCCGGCGGCTCGGGAACTCGGCTGTCCCTCTCCTCGCGGCCGCGGTAGGCCGCGACGGAGCGTCGAGGCGCCCGCCCCTGATACGTGCAGCCGCCAACGCGGCGGCGGAACACGGCCTGGCGGTCATCGAACCCGCGCTCCGCGACGGCGACCGCGTGGTCGTGCTCGCGGCGCTCGACGCACTGGATTCGGCGAACGGCGCCGGCGTCGTGCCGCCGGACCTCCTCGACGAGGTGTTCCACGACGCCGCCGCGCACGCAGCGCGTGCTCTCGCCGCCCGCACCTCGCTCCTCTCGTCCGACGGCTCACTGCGAAGAGCGTTGGAGGACGAGACCGACCTGGCCCGGCGACTCGTCATCGCCGTACTCGCGCTTCGGCACGGCAATCGAGTCCGGGACGCGGTTCGAGTCGTGGACGGCGCAGAGGGCCAGCGACGTGCACTCGGAATCGAGGCGCTGGACGTGCTCATCTCGCGTGAGGAGGCCGCGGTCGCCCTTCCGCTCGTTCGCCGCGACCTCGCGACGGAGGAGCAGTCAGCGGCGCTAGGACACGTCCAACCGGATCCGCGAACTGAGGAAGAGTGGATTGCAGACCTCGCGGAGGACCCGGAGGGCGTCTGGCGCTCCTCGTGGGTCGCCCTCTGCGCGCGTCACGCGTCCGGAAGCTGAGCTCGGTCGGGGCCGTACGTCCGGCCGCGACTCAGCGCCTCGGCGAGCTCGCACGAGTCAGCGCCTCCGCGAGCTCGTCCGGACGGACCGGTTTGGCGACGTAGTCGTCCATCCCGGCTGCGAAGCACGCCTCGCGGTCCTCGATCATGGCGTTCGCCGTCATGGCGATGATGCGGGGACGGGACTCGTCCGGCCAGCGCTCGCAGATGCGGCGCGACGCGTCGAGGCCGTCCATCTCGGGCATCTGCACGTCCATCAGCACGACGTCGTAGGTCTGTTGCTCGAGAGCCTCGAGCGCCTCGAGCCCGTTCGACGCGACGTCGGCGCTGTAGCCGAGCTTGTCAAGGATGCGAAGCGCGACCTTCTGGTTCAGGGCGTTGTCCTCCGCCAGGAGGATCCGCAGCGACGAGATCTCGGGCATGGCATCGCTTCCGGCGCCGCTGCCGGCGTCGACGGCCACAGGCTCCTGCACCGGCTCCGCGAGCACGCGCACCAACGCGTTGTAGAGCTGCGACGCCTTGATCGGCTTCGCGAGCTGGGCGCTGAACTCCTCGGCAGATCGCGACTGCGGGAGCCTGGCGAGCGAGGTGAGGAGCACAAGCGGGAGCTCCCGCCCGTGGCGGAGACGCCGGATCCGACGAGCGAGCTCCAACCCGTCCATCTCGGGCATCAGCATGTCGACGGCGGCGACGTCCAAGTGCTCGCCATGCTCGATGAGCGCGAGAGCCTCGGAGGGAAGCCCGACCGCCACGGGCTCCATTCCCCACGATCGCGCCTGCCGGCTGAGGATCTCGCGGTTGGTGGCGTTGTCGTCCACGACGAGGATCCGCTTGGCAGCGAGCTTTGGAAGCGACTCGCCGTAGTCGATCCGGGTCGGCACCGTTGCCTCCGTGACGGGCAGCCCGATGTGGAACGTCGAGCCCTTCCCCACCTCGCTCTCCACCGACATCGTTCCGCCCATGAGCTCGACGATGCGCATCGAGATCGCGAGACCGAGCCCGGTGCCGCCGTAGCGGCGCGAGGTCGACGCGTCGACCTGACTGAACGACTCGAAGAGCCGGTCCATCCGATCCTGCGGAATCCCGATGCCGGTGTCCCGGACCGCGAGGTGCAGGCGATGCTTTCCGGCGCGCGCGGGCTCGGCGTCGACGTGGACGATCACCTCGCCCTTCTCCGTGAACTTGACCGCGTTCGAGAGCAGGTTGAGGAGCACCTGTCGTAACCGCATGACGTCGCCAAAGATTCCGGCCGGCACGCCGTCGTCGACGAGACAGCCCAGCTCGACGGGCTTCTCCGAAGCGCGCGGAGCGACGATGTCCAGTGCTCCTTCGATGCACTCGCGGAGATCGAACGGCTCTCGCTCGAGCTCGAGCCTGCCGGCCTCGATCTTCGAGAAGTCGAGGATGTCGTCGATCACGCGGAGGAGCGCGTCCCCGCTCGACCGGACGACCTCGGCGAACTCGCGCTGCTCCGCCGTCAGCTCCGTTCCGAGCAGCAGTTCCGTCATCCCGATGACCGCGTTCATCGGCGTCCGGATCTCGTGGCTCATCGTGGCGAGGAAGGCGCTCTTCGCCCGGGTTGCCGCCTCCGCCTCCTCGCGCGCTCGCTCAAGTTCGCTGACGTAACGCGCCTTGTCGATCGCCGTCGCGGCGAACGCCGCAAAAGCCCTCGCGGTCTCGGCGTGCTCGGCCGTGTAGAAGTCGGGCTCGAACGAGTCCAGTGCGAGCATGCCTATCAGCCGATCTCCGGCGACCAGCAATGGCACGGCCATCCACGACTTGATCCTCTCCGGACCGAAAGGGTCCTCGAAGTGCGCGAACTGCGTTACGTCACCGACGATGACGGTCTCGCGCCGCTGGACGAGCTCGTAGGCAGGGTCCTCGGGCTCCCGCACCGTGTAGCGCACGCCGAGCAGCGCATCGACATCGGGATAGCCCTGACCGGCCACGATGACCAGCTCGTCGCCTTCGAGCTGCTGGATGCTGGCTCCGTCGGACGGAACTACCTTGCGCAGCTCGGTGAGGATCAGGTCGAAGACCTCGGGCACCCCGAGCGTGCTGCCGAGCGAGTGAGCCGCGGCGCGGAGCGTCTCGGCCTGTTGGCGTGCGGCGCGTTCGGTGTCGAGCAACCGAGCGTTCTCGATCGCCAGCGCCGCCTGCGCGGCGAACGCCGTCGCCAGCTGCGCGCGCTCCTCGTCATAGAAGTCGGGCTCGAACTTGTCGACGCTGATCACGCCGACGACCCGGTCACCGACGATCATCGGCGCACAGATCCAGCCGCGAATGCGCGCACTCCCGCCGATGTCGCTCGCAAAGTGCGGATTGTCCGAGACATCGGCGAAGACCTGCGTCCGCTTCGATCGTACGACCAGGCTGTTGAGGCTGTTCTCGTCGTCGAGGTCGAAGCCCTGCCCGAGGAGAGCCTGCAAATCGTGGAAGCCGCGCCCGCCCACGATCACGAGACGGTTTCCCTGGATCACCTGCACCGAGCAGCTGTCGTAGGGCACGACCCGTTGCAGCTCGCCGATGATCGCCTCGATCGTGTCCTCGAGGCTCAATGTCTTGCCAAGCACCTGCGTCACCGTGAGGAGCGTCTCGGCGTGCTCCCGCGCACGCAGGAGCTCACTGACGTGCCGCGCCTTGTCGATCGCCGTCGCGGCGAACGCCGCAAAAGCCCTCGCGGTCTCGGCGTGCTCGGCCGTGTAGAAGTCGA
>Ga0214469_1000318_pt1 | contig 16315 bp, 12 predicted proteins | sample RVTome_10_FD_187340 | JGI IMG/M metagenome (GOLD analysis project Ga0214469, IMG submission 187340) | Soil microbial communities from uranium-contaminated site in the Upper Colorado River Basin, Wyoming, United States - RVT153D57 HiSeq ... | reverse complement strand
TCATCGACGACGACCGTCGGTGGAACCTCCCAGGTGTATCCGGCCTCGGTCAACATCGCGATGGCGGCTTGGTAACGCTCCCTCTCGGGCATCGGGTCGCCGCCGGCCCATCCCGGCCGCTCGACATCGGGCTCGTACCAGGTGGTGAGTGAGGGGTGGACGATCGTGTACGCAGGGAACATCGTGCCGTTGTACAACGACGAGGCGATCAACTCCTTGTCGATGACCGTGGCCACAGCTCGTCGAAATACCGGATCGGACATCGGCGGCTTGCGCAGGTTGAAGGCGAGGAACCTGAAACCGTCCGCCTGACTGAGCGACAGGCCGATCTCGCCTTCACCGGCGAGCTGGTTGTATCGAGGGAAGCTCATCCCATCCGGGTGGAACACGAAGTCGATCTCACCTCCGGAGAGAGCATCGTAGGCTTCCGCCTCGCTCTCGAACCCATGCCATTCCACGCCCGAGACGAACGGGCCCACGACATGATGGGCCACGACACTGCCTGAGGCTTCGCCGCCATATACCTCGTCACCGACGGCCGGTCCCGCCACACGCACCGACCCGTCGGAGTAGACGACGGTCTCGGTGCCCCGGGCGTGGTAGCCCGGATTGGATCGGGTGACGGCGAGGTTCTCTTCCCACGACTCGAAGATGAGGGAACCAGCCGATGGCTCCTGAGGAGACTCGACCGAGTACAGATGCTCCCGGCCGGCCTCACGGGCCACCCGGCCCTGGTATGCGATCACCTCGGTCGGGGCCACCTCTTCGGGTGCCACGTCGTTGCCTGGGTCGGCGTCGGACAACGTGGCCGCGGCGATGGCAGCCCGGGCCTCCTCGTCGCTGGTGGCGGCGCGAGCCTCGTCGGCGGCGACGCGGGCGGCGTCGACGTGCGGCGCCCAGAAGTGAGAAGGGACCAGGGGGGCCATCGCCACCCCGGTCTGCCATGCGGTAATCGACGGGCTCTCGCTGAATTCGATACGCACGGTGAGTTCGTCGACGGCGGACACGTCTGCCACCGTCGCGGGGAAGCTGGCTGCGTGGGACCCGCCGAGATCGAACTCACGAACCACGTCGAAGTAGAAGACCAGGTCTGACGCTGTCACCTCCTCGCCGTCCGACCAGAGCACTCCTTGCCGCAGGCTCTGCTCGACCGCCCAGACCGACCCTTGTTGTGTCGCCTCGCTCGGCTCGGGGCCCGAAGCAAGGGAGGGCACCAGGGCAAAACCCGGTCGGGTCAGCTCGAAGAGCGACTCCTTGGTGCTCTCGAGCAACGCCTGATTCTCGACCGTCGCCACGGTGTCCATCGCCGCCCACCAGTTGGCTGTGGTGATGGGCGAGGTCAGGCCCACGCGCAAGACCGGACCTTCGACAGCCGGGTCGGGCCGAGCCGTGGTGGTCGTGGTAGGCGGCGGTGCGGTGGTGGTCGTCGTGTCGGCGGTCTCGTCCGAGCAGGCACCGACCATCAGGGCGAGCGCACATGCGACGGCTATGGCCCGGCGAGATCTCACGGTCGGAGACATCGTATTTGGGGGGGATGCTCGCTTACCCGGAATGTCATGTGAGCAGTATCGACACCCTTCTAACCTCACTGAAAGTGTCAGGAGGACGAAGGTGATCTGGAAAGGCGTGGGCGCCCTCGGTGTCGCGGCAGGCCTCGTCATCATGTTTGTCGTCGGTCTCGCCCGCCTCACGGTCCCCGACGAGCCCACCTTCGGCGAAGGGTTCGAGGACGCCGCGGAGAACCCCGACGGATCGATCGACTTCATTCCCACCGCCATCGGTGGCGAGTTGCAGATCAGCGGGGCCAGGGAAGGCACCATCACCCTGGACGGCCAGGTCGACGGTCCCACGTACGGGTTGGGCAGCGGGCAAGCCAGGGTCTTTTTCGAGAGTGACCCCTTGGCGATCAATCAGATGTCCTATGACGGCCTGGCCTTCTTCCCCGAGCCAGCGGACTGCGAGTTCACCATTGGTCAGCACAACGAGGAGACCGGGCTGGCGGCGGTCCAGATCACCTGCGCTGAGTTGGTGGATATCAGAGGCAACGGCACCGTCTCGATCTCGGGTTTCGCCGCGTTGCCCGCCGACCTCGTCGTCGACCTCGACCTCCCGGAGACCGGCGGGACGGTCACCGTTGGCGACGTGACATTCGAGCCCGAGGATCCCGTGCTCTTCATCGGGCCGAGCTTCGAGGGCAGTGGCGCCAACGAGATCGGGATGAATCTGTTCACACCCGACATCGGGCCGGGAGCCGAGGACACCGCCGCCGTCTTTTTCGCCTACGACGGGACCACGGACACTCTGACGTTGACTCAAGTCAGTTTGCGACGTGGCGTCGCGGAGGTGGACCCCGGAGAGTGTGAGACACAGAACGAGGAGCTGACGGTCATCAACCCCCAAGCTTCGATCTGGGAGGTCACCTTCAGCTGCCAATCCGTGGACGTGTCCTCCCAGGGCTCGGTGCCGGTGACCGGCGACGTCATATACGAGAAGATCTTCTTCGCCGAGCCCTAGCCAGACTGCGCCGACCCAGGCCGCTAATCGACCCGTCTCGGGTCGAGACTGTGAGGATCGAAGATCTCGCGCAGGCCCACCCCGATCAAGTAGAAGGCCCCGGCGAGGAGAGTGATCCCGGCAGCGCCGGTGATCATCACCCACCACGGGGTGTCGAGCACCCCTGCGAAGAGCTCGCCCCAGGTGAGACCCTCGAACACCAGATATCCGAACCCTATGTTGGCCCCGACGCCACTCCGGAATGCCAGGAAAGCCTCAGCGGTCACCGCCCCGGCCACGCCGATCATCGCCTGAACCGCGGCGTGTGGCACCAGATGAGGGAGGAGATGGCGAGTCACTGTTCGGCCCATGCCGGCTCCGGCGAGACGAGCGGCGTCGATGAACGGCCTCTCCATCACACTCAGGGCGGCCGCCCGCACGGTGGCAGTCGCGGGACCCAGACCGTAGAGGAAGCCGAAGGTGATGCCGACGTCGAGCGCACTGAAGGCGCGCAGATCTGATCCGACGCCGATGATGTACACGGCGAGTAGGGCGGGCAGGAAGACCATGGCGTCGCTGACGTGGGTGACCACGCTGTCGACCCAGCCCCTCCGGTATGCCGCTATCGAACCCAGAACCAGGCAGACAACTGCCGTGGCGAGACCGGCGGACAATGCGACGGCGACGCTGTAACGAGCGGAGAAGGTGAACATCGACACGACATCACGTCCCAGCGAATCGGTCCCCAGCCAATGGTCCGCGGACGGGCCGGCCGGGTGAACCACCTGGGTGTCATAGCCGATGAAAGGGTCGTAGACCGTGAACTCGCCATCCCAGATCGTGGCCCGGAAGATCGGGTGAGCTGCGACGACGAGGATGAAGAAGATCACGAGGGCGACTCCCGACACGAACTTGGCGTTCGACACCAATCGGACACGTCGGGCCTTTCTCCTCGGGATCGTGGCCACGGGCACTCAGGTCCTCCTCAGACGGGGATCCAGATGGGCGATTGCCACGTCGGCGGCGACGCGCAGCAAGATCCCCATGACCCCGAGGATGACCAAGACGCCCATGATCGTCGGGATGTCCTGAGTCTCCACCGCATTGAAGAAGGCCCATGACAGCCCGCGGACCTCTAGCCCGAACTCGATGATCACCATCCCGGCGATGACGGTGGGCAACGCCAGGAAAGAGCCGGCGATCGTCGGGGCGAGGGCGTTGCGGGCGACGTGACGGTCACGCACCGCCGACTCGGCGAGACCCTTCGCCCTCGCTGTGAGCACGTAGTCCTCATTGCGCTGATCCTCGATGCCCACCCGCATGATGAACATGACCTGTCCGAATGTGATCAAGACCACACCCACCAGTACCAGGAGGGGGCTTCCGGTGGCCACTGTCTGGGAGATGTCCGACCTGTACAGGAGATCGATTGCCTCCACCCCGAACCCGGCCAGCCAGATCCCCGCCGCGGCGGCGATGATCGTCACCGGGATCGCCATGGCTGCCACCCACCGAGCGCGTTGTCGGTGCGCCCACGTGCGCACGAGCACACCAGCCACCACGGCGCCGAGGAACGCCAGAGACATCAACAGAAGGACCTCGTTTTGCTCCACTGCAGCATCCCGCCAGACGTCGAGGCTGTCGACGGGCAACCCGATGGCTTCGCGCAACTCCCAGAAGGGATCGCGGAGGAAGAAGGCGATCAGGAAGACCAGGAACGGGGGGAAGATCGTGGTGAACAGGACGCCGATCGTGGACAGCGCCGAGCCGGTGACCGGGTGACGATGCCAGGCTCCAAACCGCCCCATCGCCTCGCCCGCCACGAAGGCGAGCAGCGCCCCGACGGCGAAGACGAAGATCGTCACAGGAGCAGTGTCAGAGATCAGGTCCCACACTGGCTGTCCGGTGAACGACGTGCCCAGATCACCGCGGATGAGACCGCCGACGAACTCGAAGAGTCTCTCCGAGAGTGGCCTGTCGAGCCCGAGCGACTCGAGGGCGGCCCGATAGGCCTCGATCCCGCCTTGGAGCGCCGGCGTGGCGAAGTTGAAGGGAACCCAGACCTGAATGAATACGAAGACCACCATCAAGTAGATGGCCAGGGTGATCAGCGCCCACGCCGCCCTGCGGGAGAGGAAGACGACGATCCAGGGAAAACGGGCACGCCTCGGGGCCGCCTCGGAGGTTTCGACCAGGCTCACCCGGTCAAAGGTCAGATCTCGTTGATTCGGTAGCAGGCAGCGTGGTGCCGCTCACCGACGTCGAACAGAGCGGGGTGGGGGTTTTCCCGGCAGACTTCGGCGGCGAAGGGACATCTTTCGATGAACCGGCACTCGGGTGGGGGGTTGATGGCTTTGGAGATGCCGCCCTTGATCTCGACGGGTGTGCGGCGGAAGCTGGGGTCGGGCACGGGGACTGCGGAGAGCAGGGCTCTGGTGTACGGGTGTCGGGGGTTGGCCAGGATGTCTTCGGTGGGGCCGATCTCGACGATCTTTCCCAGGTACATGACGGCGATGCGGTCGCACATGTAGCGGGCGACGGCGAGGTCGTGGGTGATGTATAGGTAGGAGACGCCGAGCCGGTCGGCGAGCTCGGTCATCAGTTCCATGATGGAGATGCGGATGGAGACGTCGAGCATGGATGTGGGCTCGTCGGCGACTACGAACCGGGGGTTCATGACCAGGGCTCGGGCGATGGCGACTCTCTGGCGTTGGCCGCCGGATAGCTCGTGGGGGTAACGGAACAGAAAGTTCTCCGGGGGGGCCAACCCGACCAGGCCCAACAGTTCCAACACCCGTTCTTCTCGCTCCGGGACGGTGCCGACTTTTTGGACGGCGAGGGGCTCGGAGACGGTGTCGAAGACGGTGCGTCTCGGGTTCATCGACTCATAGGGGTCCTGGAAGATCATCTGGACTCGGGAGCGGAAGTCTTTGATCTCGGAGCGGCTGACGTTGGCCACGTCGCGTTGGTAGTCGCCGTCGTTGACCTGGATACGGCCCTCGGTGGGGTTCAACAGTTTGACCAGCATCCGCCCGGTGGTCGACTTGCCACATCCCGACTCGCCGACCAGGCCGAGACTCTCACCGGGAGCGATCTCGAAGTTGATCCCGTCGACGGCGTGCACGAACTCGTTGGGAGCGCGGAACAGGCCCCGGGAGATGGGAAACAGTTTGGCGAGGTCGGTGACCTCGACCAGCGGCTTGGTCTGGGTCGCGGCCTCAGTTGTCATCTCACCAGCTCCACTTCGAGTTCGGGGACGTCCTCATAGTTCCAACACGCCACCCGGTGGCCCTCTGAGATCTCGGCGAAAGGCGGCTCCTCGACGACACACTTCTCAGTGGCGAAAGGACAGCGGGGATGGAACCGACAACCCGACGGCGGGTTCAACAAGTCGGGCGGCTCACCACCCAACGGCGCCAACTGACGGCGAGGTCCGGTGATCGACGGCGTCGACCGCAACAACAGGTAGGCGTAAGGATGCCGGGGCCGGGCGAACACCTCCGACGTCGGCCCATACTCGACCAGCTTCCCCGCATACATGACACCAAGCGAGTCGGTCACCTCAGCGATCACGGCAATATCATGAGAGATGTACAGGATCGACATGCCCATCTCCGCCTGGATCCGCTTCAACTCCTTCAAGATCTGATCCTGGACGATCACGTCGAGCGCAGTGGTCGGCTCGTCGGCGATGATCAACTCCGGGCTGCACGCCAACGCCATCGCGATCACCGCACGCTGACGCATGCCACCAGAGAACTCATGGGGGTAACGGTCCACCATCTCCGCGGGCAGGCCCACCGAGGCGAACAGCCTCTCGATGTGAACGTTCTGCTCCTCGATGTCCATCTCACCCCGATAATGAGTGTCCAACACCTCCCGGATCTGATCACCCACCCGATACACCGGGTTCCACGAGTTCATCGCCCCCTGGAACACCATGGCGATATCCTTCCAACGCCGCGCCCGCATCCCCTCCTCACTCAACCGGAGCAGATCCTCGCCGTTGAGACGGACCTCACCCGAGATGTACTCGGCGTTGGCGGGCAGGAGTCGGAGCAAGGCGAGAGCCGTGGAGGTCTTCCCACAGCCCGATTCCCCCACCAGACCCACCGCCTCACCCTGATGGATCGTGAACCCGACATTGTCCACCGCCGAAACCTCACCCGCCTTGATCCGGTAATGCATCACCAGATCGTCGACCTCCAACAACGGCTTGTCAGGGTCGACCCGACGTGACTGTAGGTTCTCCAAAGAAAGAGTCATCGAAAAGCCTTTCCTCCTACCGGGCCCGCAGCCTCGGGTTGATCACCTCATCCATCCCCCGACCCACTACGAAGAATCCGAAGGCGAGGAACGAAACCGCCAGGCCAGCCGGGAACAGCAGCCACCAATAGGAGGTCCCGGAGAGCAAGTATCCCTGAGTGGACGCGGTGTTGATCATGATCCCCCACGACATCTGGATGTTCAACAAGCCGAGGAACGAGAGTGTGGCTTCGAGAGCGATGGCCGTGGTCACGCCGAACATCATGTAGAGCAGGCTCAATGGGACGACGTTGGGGACGATGTGGCGGAAGATGATGTGCCCGTCGCCGCCACCGGCGACCCGGGCTGCGTCGATGTAGGCCTTGACTTTGATCGACAGTGCCTGGGACTTGAGGATGATGGCGTCTCCACCGAAGCCACCCAGGACGCCGATCATGATTCCCAGCATGATCATGTTGATCTGCACCGCCGCGCTCAACACGATCAACAGCGGCAACAGTGGCATCAACAGGATGAGGTCGGCGGTCCGCATCAGGAACCCGTCCAGCTTCCCGCCGTAGTAGGCAGCCACCGAGCCCACCGTGGTGGCGATGAACACCGTTGTGAAGGCGGCGACGAAACCCAGCAGGAAAGCGGCACGGGCGCCGTAGAGGAGTTGGGAGAAGATGTCCCGGCCCTGGGGGTCGGTGCCGAGGATATGGGAGTTGCCGTCCTCGCCACCCGTGGTGGGCGGTGCCGGCTGCACCGGGATGGTCACCACATCGCCGACGTCGATGGTGGGATTGGTGTCGAAACGTGCCTGGGTCACTTCGATCTCGGCGGTGGGATCGGCAACCGCACCGTCTTCCACCACCGTGTACTCATTGACCACCGCGTCGTATCCCGACACCGGGTCATAGATCGCTGGTTCCCACACCGTCGACATCAAGATGGGGTGAGCGACCGCCATCAGCCCGAAGACGGCGATGATGACCAGCCCGATGATCCCCATCTTCGACTCTTTGAACAGACCCCAGTTCTTGGCGAAGGAGCGCCGGAAGAGACGGAAACGGATCCGCCACAACGGCTCGGACCGGACATCACGACCGCGGACCAGCTCTTCGAAGTCGGCCGACCCGTCCTCCTCTATGGAGGCGACATCGCTGCGCTCGGTTGTCTCCTTGGTTGCCATTTGCCTACCTCACGAGATGCGGATGCGTGGATCGAGAATCGTGTACAGGATGTCGACGACCAGGTGGGCGAAGAGGGTGAGCACCCCTGTTATCGCCAACGCGCCGGCGACCAACGGGATGTCGGAAACCGTGATCCCCTGGAGGAACAACAACCCCATCCCGGGCCAGGAGAAGATCTGCTCGGTGATGATCGCCCCGCCGATGACCGTCCCCATGGCGAGGATGAACGAAGTGACCACCGGCAACAACGCGTTGCGGGCGGCGTGACGGTCCCGGACCACCCGCTTCGGCAAGCCCTTCGCCCGGGCGGTCAGGATGTAGTCCTCACCGAGAGTCTCCAACATCGACGTCCTGGTGATCAGCATCACCGCGCCAAAGGTGACCAGGCCGAGGGTCGCCACCGGCAGCACCGTATGCCAGACGATGTCGGCCACATGGGTGCGGGCCGGGTTGAAATACCAGTAGGCGACCAGACCCAGTGTCACCACTGCGCCCGCCACACGCTGCATTCGCTGCTGGGTGATCAGATTGGAGGCGGTCCGGTTGATGACCTGTCTCAACCCCACGTAGACAACCACCGCGACGAAGGTGGTCAGCATGAGCTGTTGGAACATCGCAGAGGCGTCGAAGCCCGAGCCCTGCCACAGGCCGACGTCGATGAACCGCCCGATGGGGAACCAGCCGAAAAAGAAGCCGAAGATCCACAGCATCACAATGGCGAACCACGGGTAGAAGACCGTCTGCAAGCCGATACCACCGATGATGAAACCCTGCTCGGTGCTCCCTCCCCGACCCCAGGCGATCAGCTTGCCCGACTTGAACCCCATCCAGTAAGCGAGGAGCGTGGCCGTGAGCACCAACACCAGGGTGCGCGGGATCGCCTCCCACAGCACGGTGGAGACATCCTGGGGGTAGCGGCTGAAGCTCACACCGAGGTCCCCCTGGAAGAAATTGGCGATATAGGTGGTGTACTGCTGCCACAAGGGGAGATTGAGCCCGAGCCGCTCTTGAAGCTCGAGTCGGGTGGCGAGAGGTATGGAGGGATCTCCGATGAGGGTGTCGGAGATGTCACCTGGCATCAACTGCAGCAGCAGCCAGACGATGGTCAGGAACAGGATGAACAAGAACGCCATCTGGATCAGGCGGCGGCCTAGAAAACGAAACATCTCGGGCGGACTTCCTCCGGTGGGTCCTGAATCTAACTAGGTAGAGCGGTTGGATGGGGGTTGGGCCCGCCCGGGGCGGGCCCAACCACTCCATCGTTTCGCTATCGGCTAACGGGTGTTCACCGCACCGGGAAGTCCGTTGAGGAACTGCAACCCCGAGAGAGTGTCCGTGAACGGGAACTCAACCCGGTTGTTGTGGAACTCGAGGATTCCGGTGTCGAACAGCGGGACATGGGGCTTGTCCTGCGCGAGCAGGCGCTCCATCTCCCACATGGCCTCGTAGGCCTCCTCCGTGGTGGCGGCGGCGTCGAACTGGTCAGCGAACGCGTCGAACTCCTCACTGCTGTACTGGGTGTTGTTGGAGTCCCCAGCGGTCGCGAAGAACGACCTATGGAATGTGGGGAACACCGGGTTGCCCAGCGAGTAGCCGAGGATGAACATGTCGAACGGCGACGTGTAGACGGCTTCGGCATCGTCGAATTCGAACACGATGTCGATGATCCGCCCGAAGTCGGTCGGGACCGACGAGACCGGGATGCCGATCTCACGGGCCACACCTGCGATGTAACCACCAAAGGTGGCACGAAGCGGGTCGTAACCGGCGTTGGGGTGGATCAACTCCAGCTCTGGGACAGCCTCACCATCGGGACCGATGATGTCGCCTGTGGCAGCCGCATACGAGAACCCGTCGGCGGGCTCCGCCGAGTAGTTGCCGTCGGCGTCATACCAGCCAGGAGCCGCGGCCTCGGGCCACGTGTAACCAGCGTCGGTCAACAGAGCGATCGCTGTGGCACGACGAGTGTCGTCGTCCAGACCGGCATAGCCCTGCTCGGCGAGCTCGGCTGCGACGTCGGCGTTGTACCAGGCCTCGTTGCCCTCGGGCAGAAGCACGTAGAGCGGGAAAGCCGCTCCCTGGAGAAGACTCTCCGTCACGTACTCCTTGTTGATCATGGCCGTGAGCGCGTCACGGAACGCAGGATCGGACATCGGGGCGCGAGCATGGTTGAAGGCGAGGAACCGGTAACCGTTCGTCGGGTTGACGGTTGCGGTCAGGTCCTCGTTGCCCTCCACCTGGTCACGAAGGCCACGCTGCATGCCCAGAGGGTTCAACAGCAAGTCGACCTCGCCATTGGCCAGTGCCAGCACGGCAGCTTCCTGCCCACCGTAGAGCGGGTAGTTGAAGTTGGATGCGAACGGACCCACGTCGTAGGTGACTCCACCGGACTCGATGGTCTTGCCGTTGTCGTAGTAGTTCTCGTTCGCGGTGCTGGCGGCGAAGCTGCCCTCCTGGACCTCACTGAAGACAGTGGGACCGGCGGAAGGAGCACCAACGCCCGACGCTGCGATCAGCGTGTCACGTGGGTTCTCCGTGCCCGCAGCCTCTTCGACGACCGGGCCCCAGAAGTGCTCGGGAAGGACCGGCATGAAAGGAGGTCCGTTACCGACACCCCAGACGGCCAGGCCAGGCTCGGCGTTGAACGTCACCTGAATGGTCTGATCGTCGACAGCCTCGACCCCGGTCACCGGGCCAGGCGCTTCTTCGGTGCCTGAGTCCAGGTAGTCGGGCCAGTTGGCCGTGAGTGCGAAGTCCCGGGCGGTGTTGTAGGTGAACACGAAGTCGTTGGCGGTGATGGGCTCACCGTCGGACCAGGTCAGATCATCACGCAGGGTGATGGTGCCAACCCAGTTGTCACCTTCTTGCACCACAGGCTCGAGCTCTCCGGCTGCCATGTCTGGCACCGGCTCGAGACCGGGATAGTTGATTGTGTAGGGCGCACCGAGGTTGGGGCCGAGCACGTAGCCGACCCAGACATCGCTACCAGAGCTGTCCAGGTAAGACCACGGGTTGTCCGTGGTCACATCCTGGAAGATGCCCATGGTATAGGTGTCGAGGGCGCCGCCCTCGCCGCCTTCTCCTCCATCACCCGTCGTGCCTGGAGTCTCTCCGGCAGTGGTGGTGACGTCGTCTCCGCCTGAGGTCGTTGTGGTGTCGTCCGATGACGGATCATCGGAGCACGCCGCCACGACCATGGCGAATACAGCGAGGAGTGCAAGCAGCCTAAGCCCAAAGGGCTTTGTTACTTTCACTTAGTTTCCTCCGAACTAGGGGTAACTGCGCCTCAATGAGGCGCCGAAACCTCACACTAGAGGGTCAAAACCGATTATGCCTATCGGAGCAAGCCGAATGTGTCAGGAGCCCGACACCGGTTCGGTGTCGTCGAGAACTACCTCGTAAGACTTCCTCGACTCACCGATGATCGCCTGGATGATCCCGGCCATGGGGAGGGCCAGAATTACTCCGATTCCACCGAGCAGGGTGCCCCCGATGATGATCGCCCCCACCGAGATGGCGGGGTGGATCTCCATGGTCCGCTTGGTTATTCGCGGCGAGATGAGATAGTTCTCGAGCTGTTGATAACCGATGAAGAAGGCCAGCACCCAGGCCGCCGTGGCCAGGTCATTGAAGGTGAGGGCCACCAAGCCGGGGAGGATCGAGGCGAGATATGTGCCGACCACGGGCACGAACTGGCTCAGGATGCCGACCCAGATCCCCAGCGATACGGCGAACGGGACGCCGAGCGCGGTCAGGAACACATAGGTGACGGTGGCCGAGACGACAGCGAGGATCAGGCGCGAGTAGACGTAACCACCCATCTTCTCGACCGCGACGTCCCATATCCGCATCGCTCGACGTTGCTGGGCCTCGGGCATGAACGAGAGGACCGTGTGTTGCAGCTTGGGCAGATCCGCGAGCATGTAGAACGAGAACAGAGCCACGGTGGTGGCGAAGATGAGGAACCCCAGCAATGTCGATGCGAGGCCGACGACGCCTCCGGCCACTGCTCCGGTGAGATTCTGGACCGAGCTGAGGATGTTGCGACCAACCTCGGCGGGGTCGATATCGACGAAATCGAACCCGAAGGTCTCTTCGAGAAACACGAGGAATGACTCGACGATGCCCGGGATCGCGTTGATCAGGCGCTCCATTTGTTGGACGAACAGGGGAACGAGCGTCCACACGAAGACGGCCGCGATGAGAAAGGCCAGTAGGAACACGAGACCGGTAGCGGGGCCGCGGCGCCAACCCCGCTTGTTGAGGAAGTGCACCGGGGGCTCGAAGGCGACGGTCACGAAAACCGAGACGAACACCATGAACAGCACGCTGCGGAGCCGGAAGGCGAGCCAGATCACCGCGGCCGCACCGAGGATGACCACGGCCACGGTCAAGGTCCTGACCACGAACAGGCGATGATCGGACCGGGCTGGTTGGGTCATCGCTCGAGAGAGTAGGAACGGCCGTTCTCGGATCGACGGAATTCCGGATAGCCTCGACCCTCGACCTGGAGGAACATGGAAACCTTCGACATTGCGTGGTCCCCCGACGCGGGACAGGCCGCTGAGACCAACACCGCCCGATTCATGCGAGAGCACGGAATCGAGCAATTCGACGAGCTGGTCTCGCGTTCGGCGCTGGAGCCCGAGTGGTTCTGGGAGGCGGTGGTCCGGTTCCTCGGTCTCCCCTTCGACCCGGCGTGGACCGCGGTCCGCGACACCTCGCGGGGACATCCCTGGGCGACCTGGTTCGTCGGAGGGGGCTTCAACCTGTCGGTGGCTTGCGTCGACCGTTGGGCCTCGGAGGACCCGGGGCGGCTGGCGGTTCGCGCTCAGAAGGAGAGTGGCGAGACCTTGGAGCTGACCTATGGAGAGCTTCTCGAGGAGGTCGAGCGACTGGCGGGCGCGATGACCTCTCTCGGAGTGGGCAAGGGCGACGCGGTTGCGGTGTATCTGCCCATGTCGCCGGAGGCGGTGATCTCCTTGCTGGGGGTGTCCCGTATCGGAGCCATCTTCATCCCGGTCTTCTCCGGCTACGCGGCCGAGGCCGTCGCCACCCGGCTCGACGATCCCAAACCGAAGTTGATGATCTGTGCCAACGGGTTCGAGCGCAGGGGCAATCTCGTCGAGATGAAGGAGATGGCCGACCGGGCAGCCGAGGTTGCAGGTGGAATCGACCAGATGCTGGTGGTCGACTACGTGGAGAGACAGGAGACTCCCATGACCGGGGGCCGCGACTCGTGGTGGCACGACGTCGTGGCCGACTCCGAGCGCCTGCCGGCCACGAGGACATGGTCCGAGGACCCGGTGCTCATCGCCTATACCTCCGGGACGACCGGTCGGCCGAAAGGTGCGGTCCACGTCCAGGCCGGGCTGACGGTCAAGCTCGCCCAGGAGGGAGCGTTCCAACTCGACGTCAAGCGCGACGACGTCCTCATGTGGGCCACCGACATGGGCTGGATCATGGGCCCCTGGATGGTCATCGCCGGGTTGGCCAACGGTGCCGCCATCGCCACCTATGACGGAGCACCGAACCACCCGGGCCCGGATCGGATATGGCAGGTGGCCTCGAGTCTCGGACTGACGATCCTCGGCCTCTCACCGACTCTGGTGCGTGCCCTGCAGCCTCACGGCGTCGAAGAGGCACGCAAACACGATCTCTCGGCGCTGCGCATCTTCGGATCAACCGGCGAGCCGTGGAATCCCGAGCCCTGGTGGTGGCTCTTCGGCGAAGTGGGCGAGGGCAGGCGGCCCATCATGAACATCTCCGGGGGCACCGAGGTCGGTGCCTGCATCCTCTCGGCGAATCTCCTCCAGGGAATCAAGCCCACCGCCCTGGGCAAGCCGGCACTGGGGATGGACGCCGACGTGTACGACGACGAGGGTGAGCCGGTGCGCGGCGAGGTCGGGGAATTGGTGATCAGAGGCTCATGGCCCGGGATGACCAGAGGGTTCTGGGGGGAGCCCGAGCGCTACATCGCCACTTACTGGTCTCGGTTCGACGACACATGGGTCCATGGCGACTGGGCATCAGTGGACCAGGACGGGTTCTGGTATCTGCACGGACGGTCTGACGACACACTGAACATCGCCGGGAAGCGCATCGGACCGGCCGAAGTGGAGTCGGTGGCGGTCGCCCTCGATGAGGTGGTGATGGCCGCAGCCATCGGGATCCCCGATGAGATGAAGGGGGAGTCGATAGCGCTCTTCCTGGTCCCCGCTCCGGGCATAGTCCCCGACGACGAGCTGACCTCCCGGGTCGAGGAGGCGTGTGACGCCGGCCTCGGGAAGGCATTCCGGCCCAAGGTCATTCGTTGGGTCGACGATCTCCCGCGCACACGATCACAGAAGATCATGCGCCGGGTGGTGAAGGCATTGGCCCTGGGCAGCGATCCCGGCGACCTCACCAGCCTGGAGAACCCGGAGGCCCTGACGAGCTTCAGCCAGCTCTGAGGGGCGAGCCGACTTCGACCGAGTGCTCAAGGACGTCGGTGTCTTCGCGCGCCCGTTGGTTCATTTCGGGGGCATTCGGGCGGCGGCGTCGAGTCGGATCACCTCGCCGTTGATCATCGGGTTCTCCACGACGGCGATGACCAGGTGGGCAAAGTCGTCCGGTGTGCCGAGGCGCTGGGGGAACACGTGGAGCTTGGCGAGGGAGTCTCTCAGCTCTTGGGGCGCTCCCGCCAGAAGCGGCGTGTCCATGATCCCCGGTGCCACCGTGTTGACGCGAACGCCGATGCCGGCGAGGTCGCGGGCGATGGGAAGGGTCATCCCCACCACTCCCCCTTTCGAGGCCGAGTAGGCGGCCTGGCCGACCTGTCCCTCGAAGGCGGCGATCGAAGCCACGTTGACGATCACGCCTCGCTCACCCTCCTCGTTGGGGACGTTGTCCGACATGACGCGAGCAGTGTTGCGGATAACGTCGAACATCCCGATCAGATTCACTCCCACCGTGAAGCGAAAGAGGTCCAGGTCGAACATGGTCCCGTCCTTCGACAGCACTCGTTGAGCCGGGGCGACCCCGGCGGCATTGACGAGGATGTGGAGAGCGCCAAACGCCTCTGCCGCACCGGCGACCGAGGCTTCGACGTCATCGGCCGCAGAGACATCGCATTGGATGTAACGCGACATGTCGCCCAGTTCGCCTTGCGCCGTCTTGCCTCTCTCCTCGTCGATGTCCATCATCACCACCTGCCCGCCCATCGCCACGATGCGTCGGGCTGCGCCGAATCCCAGACCCGAGACTCCGCCGGTGACCAAGGCAACTGAACCTTCGATCTGCAACAACCACCTCCAACGAGCGTCCTGGGACGGTACACATTGATCGGGATATTCGATTCCGGAGTAGGGGGGCTCGCGGTGCTCAATGAGATCAGGAGGGCGTTGCCCCGCGCCGACCTCACTTATGTCGCAGACAGGGCCCGGGCACCGTATGGGACGAGGTCGCTGGCCGACGTGGAGGCAATCTCACAGGAGGTCAGCCAATGGCTGATCGATCGCGGCGCCAACTGTCTGGTGGTTGCCTGCAACACGGCGTCAGCTGCAGCTCTCGAGTCTCTGCGCAAGCGCCATCCCGGGTTGCCGATCGTCGGCATGGAACCAGCGGTGAAGCCGGCGGCACTGGCCTCTCGCACCAGCAAGGTCGCCGTTTTCGCTACCGCAGCAACCTTCCAGGGCCGTCTCTTCGAGTCGGTGGTAGCCCGCTACGCCGCTGGCGTCGAGGTGCTCTCGCTGGCGTGCCCTGATTGGGTCGAATTGGTCGAACAGGGCAAGACATCGGGGGCGGAGGTCGAGACCGCCGTGACCTCGGCAGTCGAACCGGTGGTGGCGGCGGGCGCCGACGTGATCGTGCTCGGGTGCACGCACTTCTCCTTCCTGAAACATCTCATAGAAGACTCCACCGGGATCGAGGTGATCGACCCGGCGCCCGCCGTCGCCGCCCAGACTGCGCGGGTTGCCCCCAATGTGGACGGTCACGGTCAACTGGTGCTCGCCGCCTCGGGTGACCGTTTCGAGTTCTCACGCCTGGCCGCTGCACTCGCCTCAATCGACGAACCTGTCATACCCTTCCCCGCATGAATCCGATGTGGGTCGACGAGTACGGGATCCTGGTCGGCTACGAGCCCCATGTGATGATGGATCCCGGCGTGGGGCCGGATCGATTCCGTCACGCGCTGGAAGCGGTGCGGGCCTCTGGTAGGGCGACGGGCTTTGCCTCCTTCACCTTCGACGAGGCCGAGTCGGGCTCGGTGGTCGTCATCCCGGAGAGGACCGTAATGGAGACCGGGCTCACCACCCCCGACCCGTTCCCTGGCCTGAGGCTGATCGACGACGGGGAAGCATCGTGGCGGCTCGGTTTTCGGACCGCGATGCGCGCCATCGCCA
>Ga0214469_1000317_pt1 | contig 16325 bp, 13 predicted proteins | sample RVTome_10_FD_187340 | JGI IMG/M metagenome (GOLD analysis project Ga0214469, IMG submission 187340) | Soil microbial communities from uranium-contaminated site in the Upper Colorado River Basin, Wyoming, United States - RVT153D57 HiSeq ... | reverse complement strand
ACGGTCTCGCGCGTCGTGAGCGGCAGCCAGCAGGTCGACCCCGAGCTCGCCGTCAAGGTCGATAAGGCGGTCGAGATGCTGGGCTACCGCCACAACTCCGCGGCCGGCAACCTGCGCCGCGCCGACAGGCTGTCGGCCAGCATCGGGCTCGTCTTCGAGGACGTCTCGAACCCGTTCTTCTCGGCCGTCCACCGCGGCATCGAAGACGTCGCGAGGACCCGCTCGGTCCTCACCTTCGCCGGCAGCTCGGACGAGAATCCGCAACGCGAGCGCGAGCTCGCAGAGGCGTTCCTCGGCCGCCGCGTCGATGGCCTCGTCATCGTGCCGGCCTCCGCCGACCACAGCTACCTGGCGCGCGACGTCGCGGCCGGCATGGCGCTGGTCTTTGTCGACCGCCCGCCGCGCTTCATCGACGCCGACGCGGTGGTGAGCGACAACGCCGGCGGCGCCCGCGCGGCGGTGGCGCACCTGGCCGACGCGGGTCATCGCCGGATCGCGTTCCTGGGCGATCGGCCCGACATCTTCACGGCCGCCGAGCGGCTACGCGGCTACCGCGAGGCGCTCGCCCAGCACGGAGGCGAGCACGACGACGCGCTGGTCCACCACCCCGCGTTCCGCGCCGCCGACGTCGACACCACCGTGCGCGAGCTGCTCGCCGGCGCGGACCCGCCGACCGCGCTCTTCACAGGGCAGAATCTGATCACGCTCGCCGCCCTGCAGACGCTGCACGAGCTCGGCCTCCAGCACACCGTCGCGCTCGTCGGCTTCGACGACATCCCGCTCGCCGCGCTGCTGCAGCCCGGCGTCACCGTCGTCGCGCAGGACCCCTACGCGCTCGGCAAGCACGCCGCCGAGCTCCTCTTCTCGCGCCTCGACGGCTATCGCGGGCCGTCGCGGCGCGAGGTGCTGCCGACGACGTTGATCGCCCGAGGCTCGGGCGAGATCTCACCCAGCGCACGATAGCCCGCGGACCGGCCCGAAGGTCAACGGCACAGCGCGACCTCGCCCGAGCCCGGCGGCGACCGCCACGTGCTCGCCGACGCACAACGATGCGGGCATCGGAGCGTCAGAGAAGGTTTTCTGACACCCGCCCGAACAGATCATCAGCCCCCTGTTGCGCTCGATCACCCTGCGTGATAGCTTGAGAAAACGTTCTCTGTAACTTCAGAGAAATGCCTTGTCGCGGGTGTGGGGCCTGCGGCGGGCGAGTTCGAGAGGAGAGTGACGATGCACGACCGTCAACCCTGCGTAGGACGGCGAGGCTGGCTGCGCCGCGGCGCGGCCATCGCGCTCGCGGTCACCATGACCGCGCTGACAGGCGCCGTGGCGCACGCCGCGCCGCCGGCCGGCACGAGCTATCAGGAGCTCTATCGCCCGCAGTTCCACTTCACGCCAGCCAAGAACTGGATGAACGACCCGAACGGGCTCGTCTACTACAAGGGCGAGTACCACCTCTTCTACCAGCACAACCCGTTCGGCGACACGTGGGGCCACATGTCGTGGGGTCACGCGGTCAGCCGCGACCTAGTGCACTGGGAGCATCTGCCCGTCGCCATCCCCGAGGAGGGCAGCGAGGCGATCTTCTCGGGCAGCGCCGTCGTCGATCACAGGAACACCACCGGCTTCGGCACGCGCCGGAACCCGGCCATGGTGGCGATCTACACGAGCGCGTATCCCGACGATCAGGAGCAGTCGCTGGCCTACAGCACCGATCGCGGGCGGACGTGGACGAAGTACGCCGGCAACCCCGTGCTCGACGACGCCGACCGCGAGTTCCGTGATCCGAAGGTGTTCTGGTACGAGCCCGCGGACGAGTGGCGCATGGTCGTCGTCAAGGCCGTCCAGCGCAAGGTTGCGATCTATCGCTCCGACGACCTGAAGGAGTGGGAGCACCTCAGCGACTTCGGGCCCGCCAACGCCGTCGGCGGCATCTGGGAGTGCCCCGACCTGTTCCCGCTGCCGGTCGACGGCAAGCGCAAGCGGCAGAAGTGGGTGATGATCGTCAGCCTCAACCCGGGCGCGATCGCCGGCGGCTCGGGCACGCAGTACTTCGTCGGCGACTTCGACGGCACGACGTTCACGGCCGACAATGTGCAGGACTACGCGCCGCCTGCGGGCGAGGTCTACGAGGACTTCGAGGGCGCGGACTACGGCGACTGGACCACCACGGGGACGGCGTTCGGTGACGGGCCGGCGTCAGGCACGCTCCCCGGCCAGCAGCCGGTCTCCGGTTTCGAGGGCGAGCGGCTGGTCAACAGCTTCATCGACTTCGACTCCTCCCAGGGCACGCTGACCTCCCCGACGTTCCGCGTCACCCGCGACTACATCAACCTGCTCGTGGGCGGCGGCGCGCACGCGCACAACCCCGAGGCCGGCGACGGCACGCCGCCCCCCGGCGAACTATTGGGTGGCTTCGAGAGCACCTATGAGGCCGAGGGTTGGCAGCCGACGGGCGACTTCGCCGGCACGCAGCCGTTCCGCGGCGGCGAGGGACGGATGGGCGAGCAGAGCGTCGATACGTTCTTCGGACCCAACGGCAACAACGGCGACCCGCTGACGGGCAAGATCGTCTCGCCGGAGTTCGAGATCACCCGCGACTACGTCAACTTCATGGTCGCGGGCGGACGCCACACGGGCGAGACGCGCACGTCGGTCGACCTGGTCGTCGACGGACAGGTCGTGCGCAGCGCTGGGGGTCGCGAGACCGGCAACCTCAACTGGGTCGCGTGGAACGTCGAGGACCTCATCGGCCGGACAGCCCAAATCGAGATCGTTGACCTCAACACCGGTGGCTGGGGTCACATCCTCGCCGACCACTTCATGGTGGCGGACGCGCCCGCACGGATCCGGTCGGACGAGACGTCGGTCAACCTGCTGGTAGACGGCGAGGTCGTGCGTACGGCCGCCGGGAAGGAGAGCGAGGCGCTCGACTGGGTCGCCTGGAACGTCGAAGACCTCGTCGGCCGGGACGCCCGGATCCAGATCGTCGACCGCAACAGCGGCGGCTGGGGCCACATCCTCGCCGACCAGATCACGTTCGCCGACGCGCCGGCGCAATCGACCGAGGAGCGCTCGAGCTGGCTGGACTACGGCAAGGACTACTACGCGGCGGTCTCGTGGAACGACGTCCCCGACGACCGGCGGCTGATGATCGGCTGGATGAACAACTGGCAGTACGCCAACCAGATCCCGACGTCACCGTGGCGCAGCGCGATGAGCGTGCCGCGCGAGGTCAGCCTGGAGACCGTCGACGGGGACGTCCGGCTCGTCCAGCAGCCGGTGCGTGAACTGCGCCGGCTCCGCGGCGGGCCCGCCTACCGCCTCAAGCGCAAGCGGCTCTCGCAGGGCACGCACACGCTCGAGGGCAAGGGAGCGCGCGGCAAGACGCTGGAAATCCGCGCCGAGCTGGACCCACGGGCGGCCGACCGGCTCGGCCTGAAGGTACGGGTCGGCGACGGCGAGGAGACCGTGATCGGCTACGACGCCGAGACCGAGGAGCTCTACATCGATCGCACGCGCTCGGGCGATGTTGGGTTCAGCCCGAGCTTCCCCGGAGTGCACCGGGCGCCGCTCCCGCTCGACCGGCACGGAGACATCAAACTGCGGATCCTCGTTGACTGGTCCTCGGTGGAGGTGTTCGCCGACCGCGGTCAGGTGACCATCACCGACCAGGTGTTCCCGCGACCCTCGAGCGAGCAAGTGCAGCTGTTCGCCGACGGCGGGCGCGCGGAGGTCGAGTCCCTCGAGATCCGGCCACTCCGCTCGGCCTGGTCTCGTCGCGGCAGCTGAGTCCCGCGTCCGGCGGCCGCGCTCCCCGCGGCCGCCGGACCGGCCGGCTTGACTGCCTACGCGCTCGCCGGCGCCTCCGCCGCGACCCCCGCCGACGCGGCGTCGATTAGCCATCGACGATCGAGAAGCTCGACACCTCCGCGTGTTCAGGCTTCTCGTCGCAGCGCAACACCGAACCGCATTCCGAAGCAGCTCTCGATCTCGCTGAGCGGGCAAGCCCAAGCCGTGGCGCCATCCAACCAGCCGGCCCCGGCGGGCTCGTTGCGACCGACTTCGCTCCTGCCAAATACTGCTATCGCATTCCATGCCGGACAGCTGCGAGGTCGCCGACGGCCTGACGCACCGAGCCGCTATCGCCTCCGCCTGGAAGAAGCAGCGCGCGTACAGCACCGGGCCCCTCGAGCTGCCGCTGTCAATCAGCTCCTGAGACGGCGCCGTCAAGCGTCGCTGAGACAGCCCGACTGCCGGCGCCGTGTCGGCGGTTGTCGGCGCCGCGGCCGTGAGGAGTTTCTCTACGACGTCAAGGGCGGCTCGCTGCGCTCGCCGCCAGCGGTCGGCTGCGGGCGGCCGCAAGCGGCCGTCCTCGCCGGCCCGCCACGCCTCCGGGCCAGCCCGTCCGATCGCAAGAGGTCTCTCAGGTGCGGCGCACCGACGTCAGCGGGGCGCGTACGACTAGCTCCGCCGCGCGAACCCGTCAAGGGCACCGCTTCGCGACTCGCTGCGCTCGGCCCTGCCGGGCTGCCCTTGACGGAACCGCGCCGGGCTCCCCTATTGGGCAAGGTAGGAGGGCAGGACGGGCCTGCCGACGCGGGGGTCGACCGCACAACAAGAGCGCACATCCACAGCCGGTCACAACTCGTCACCCAAGTCGAAGCGCGCCCGATACAGCCGCATGGCATCGGCCGCCTGGCGCTCGATCCAGGCCGCTAGATTTGGCTCTAGCCCGTGAATCGACGAGGCCACCGGTTCGATTCCGGTCGGCGCCTCTCGTCGGAACCGCTACTGCGGGTGCGCTAAGCGACCGTCGGGTCCTTCGACAGCTCCACGACCCGCCGCGCGAGGGTGCGCAGGACCTTGCGCTCGACGCTGGGGTTCTCGTCAAGCAGGCTGCGGAAGTCCCTGTTCGTGAGCACGAACACGCGCAGCGGGGTCTTGGCGGTCACGGTCGCCGTTCGCGGCGTCTGCTCGAGCAGCGCGATCTCGCCGACGAACTCACCGCTGCCGCGCATGGCCAGCTTGCGCCCCTTCCGGGTGATCTCGACCTTGCCGTCGACGATGACGAAGAACTCGTGCCCGATCTCACCTTCCCTGCAGAGTGCCGTGCCGGCGGGGATTTCCATGTCCTCGCTGCCGCGGGCGAGCTGGGTCAGCTCCTTGCGCGAGAGTCCCTCGAACAGCGGGGCGCGCTTGAGCGCCTCGACCTTCGTGTCCTGGCTGAACAGCCTCATGCGGCCAACCCTAGTCGCGGCCGGTCGCCGAGTCGAGCCGCGAACAGGCGCCAGTCTCCCGGCACCCCCTTGAGCGATCGTACGCCACGCTCCTCGAAGTCGATCCCCGAGCCCGCCGCCAGATCGCGGACGATGCTCGAGACGAGCACCTCGCACGGCCGCGCCTCGGCCGCGATCCGCGCGCCGATGTGCACCGCGATGCCCTCGACCTTGCCGCCGATCAGCTCCACCTCCCCGGTATGCACCCCCGCCCGGATCTCGAGCCCGAGCTCCGCAACGGCGTTGACCGCCCCGCGCGCGCACGCGATCGCCCGCGCCGGCCCGTCGAACGTGGCCAAGAACCCGTCTCCGGTGCCACGCACCTCCTTGCCGCCGTACCGCGCGAGCTGGGCGCGTACCGCGGCGTGGTGAGCCTCGAGCAGCGCGGTCCAGCGCCGGTCCCCGAGATCAGCCGCGCGTGAGGTCGAGTCGACGATGTCGGTGAACAGCACTGTGGTGAGGACGCGCTCGGGCGCGCTGTCCGTACGACCCTCGGAGAGGAAGCGCTCGATCTCGTCGGGGATCTGCGGCTCGGCGTACATGCTCTTGTCCGGGCCCGTCAGCTCGACCATCTCGGCGTTCGGGATGCGCTCGGCGATGTAGGCGCCGCCGTCCCACCACTCCGCCCGGTGGAGCAGCAGCGTGGGCACCGAGATGGCCGGCAGCACCTCGCGGATGTCGGTCTCCATCAGGACCCGCATGAACCAGGCCGCGGCGCCCGGGCTGGCGGCGAGGCGCTCGTGGTTGACGTACCACTGCTCGAACACCGGGTCACCGACGTAGCTCGGGTAGTACTTGCGCAGCTGGCCGAGCTGGTAGTCGCGTTCGCCCCAGCGGACGCGGACCTCGCGCACCCGGCGGTGCCACTTCTCGACCGGATCGCCGGCCGGATAGCCAGGCGCCTCGGTGACGCGCGGCCACGTGTTCTGGAGGATCAGGGCGGTGACCCGCTCGGGATAGGTAGCGGCGAACACGGCGCACACCTGCCCGCCCGGCGAGCCGGCGCCGAGCAGGGCGGCGCGCTCCGAGCCGGCGTCGTCCATCACCGCCCGCACGTCGTCCATCCGGGTCTCGAGCGTGGGCAGCTCGCGCGGCCGGTCGGACAGCCCGGTGCCGCGCTTGTCGAGCAGGATCAGCCGCGCGAACGAGGTGATCCGGCGGCAGAAGTCGACGAAGATCGGGTGCTCCCATGCCCACACGAGGTTGATGATGTAGGGGACGAGCACCACGTCCACCGGCCCGTTCCCGACCACCTGGTAGGCGATGCTGATGTCGGCGCTGCGGGCGTAGTGGACGTCCGGCGTCTCCAGGTTCACGGCGAGAACGATAAGCGCGCGCGGTACGCAGCGTCCGCGGACGCGCCCGATCCGGCGCCGCTCGATCACGCCCGTTGTTGATGCGGCATTAGCCCGCCGTTGGGCAGATCCACGCGCGCGAGCCGTTCGATCTAGCGTCGGCATGCCGAGGGCAACGACCGAGGAGACGGCATGCGGATGATGAGGGTGTGGTTCATCAGCAGCGTGGTGGGAGGCCTCCTCGCGCTCTGTGTGCCGGGGACGGCCATCGGGGCCGCACCGCAGTGCGCGGCGGACCCGGCCCTGTACCAGCTTCCCGCCGGCCTGACGTGGCTCAACCCGCGCGCGCCGTGCACGGACGCCGACGGTGACGCCATCACGGTCGAGGTCGTCGATCCGCCCGACTTCGGCACCCTGGCGCCGGACGGCCCGCAACCGATCGGCGTCGAGCGGCGGTACACGGCGAAGCCCGACGCGGCGGGCAACCGTGACTCGATGACGTTCGTCGCGGTCGCCAACGGCGAGCGCTCGAACGAGTTCCAGGTCGACGTCTGGATCCTGCCGGCGCACAGCGCGCCGGTGTGCAAGGACCGCGCCCTCACCGTGAAGGCCGGGTCGGCGGTCGCGATCGCCCCCGACTGCGTGGACGCCGACGGCGACAGCTTCGCGCTGAGCGTCCGCAGCGCGCCCAGGCACGGGACGTACGACCCCCTGCGACGGACCTACACGGCCGCTCCCGGCTTCGCGGGCCAGGACACGATGACGTACGTCGTCCGGGACGAGTGGAAGCTCGAGTCGGTGCCGCGCAAGGTCGCGATCACGGTCACGCGCCCCCCGGGGCAGCGCACGATCGTGTCCGACAAGACGGCGCCGGCGCTCAAGCTCCGCGCCCGGGCGCGGCTGAAGGCGCGCGCGGCGCTGCGGCGCGGCATCCGGCTGGCCGCGACGGCGAGCGAGGCGGGCCGCATCGTGATCGAGGCCCATCTCGGCAACAAGACCGCGCGCAGCCTCGGGATCGACACCCGGGTCGGCTCGCGCGCGCGCGACCTGGTGGCCGGCAGGACGACCTTCAAGCTCAGGCTCTACCGCGACGTCCGCGACGAGCTGGCAGAGCTGAAGCGGCTGCGCCTGCGGCTCGTGGCCAGGATGGTCGATGCCGCCGGGAACGTCAGCACCGAACGCCTGCGCGTCACGCTCGCGAGGAGGTGAGCGCGCCGGGCGCGGGCCCGGCGCCTCTCGCGCGGCAAGCGTTGCGCAAGCCGGCGGCAAGTGGGGCGGCGGACGATGCGCGGCATGACCGCCATCGTCCCCGCCACCTCCGCCTCCTCGCCCGCCGACGCTCTCGCCCCCTGGGGCATGATGGCCGCCATCGACCTCCATGACTGTGAGCGCCCGCGGCTCGCCGACGCCGCCACCATCCGCCGCTTCGTGCCGGCCGTGATCGACGCGATCGGCATGCGCGCGCACGGGCCGCTGATGATCGAGCGGTTCGGCGAGGGCGAGCTCGAAGGCTGGTCGGCGATGCAGTTCATCGAGACGAGCTCGCTGACCATCCACGCCGACGAGTTCTCGGGCCGGTGCTACGTCGACGTCTTCTCGTGCAAGCCGTTCGACCCCGACGTCGCGGCCGCGATCGCGGAGGAGAGCTTCGGCGGCCGCGCCACGCTCACCGTCCTGCACCGCTGAGCGCTACGGCAGGCCGAGCGTGGCGTCGTAGAGCTCGCGCTCGGTGATCTCGCGCTCGTCGGCCGAGATCGTCCCGTCGGCGTCGAGGTCCCACTTCAGCTTCGGGCCACTCTCGCCGCCGGGCCCCGTCCGCACGACGTCCTCGTCGCCGTTCGGCCCGTCGACGAACGAGATGTTCACCGTGCCGTCGGGCCGGAACAGCTCGAGCGCCACCGGCGGCAGCCGGCCGTCCTCGACGGCGCGCTCGACCTTCGTACGCCGGTCGGCCTGCTGCTCGTCGACGACCTCGTTGGCCTTCTCGCCGGCGGTCGGCCCGTCGTCGCCGCAGCCGGCCGCGAACCCCGCCACGAGCACCAGTGCGATCAATCGACGGGCTGCCATTCGCCGTCCACCCGCTCCGCCAGCTTCCACTCGTCGCCCACGCGGACGTAGTGCAGGTCCTCGCCGCCTTCGACCGTCAGCTGGTACACCCGCTCGTCCGGGTCCCACTGCAGGTCGTCCTGACTCGCCACGACCTCGGAGCCGTTGGAGATCGTCCCCTCGCCCTCGGCGTCGAACGGCCACGCCCACACGCGCTCGAACGTGCTCGGGTTGTCGTTGTCGAGGCCGTCGGGCAGGGGCAGGTCGTCGATGTCGGGCCGGTTGGCGCTGTCGTACTGCACGTCGTGCAGGTTGCCGATCGCGTCCGCCGCCGCCTCCGCATTGCCAAGGCCGGCATCGTAGAGCTCGCGCTCGGTGATCTCACGCTCGTCGGCGGAGATCTCTCCGTCGCCATCGAGGTCCCACTCGAGGTTGCGGTCGGTCTCGCCGTCCCCGTCGGTGTCGACCCGCAGCACGTCCTCGTCGCCGTTCGGCCCGTCGACGATCGAGATGTCGATCGTGCCGTCCGGCCGCAGCATCTCGGCGGCCTGCGGCGGCAGCTTGCCGAGCTCCACCTGGGTCGCGATCGAAAGCTGCTTGACGTGCTGGTAGGCGTCGACCTGCGCCCCGGTGCGCTCCTCGAGCGCGTGCTCTACGGCGTCGGTGGAGAAGACCTCGCCCAGCGCGTGGTTTGCGATGTCGCCGAGGACCGGCACGCGTCCGGGCGGGGTGAGCGAGATCAGCTTGCCGCTCGCGGTGGAGGCGAGCTGGTTCATCGTGTCCGCGGTCTTGGCGGCGTCGAGCTCCGCCTCGGCGGTGGCGAGCACACTCATCTCCGACAGCGCGCCGGCGCGGTTGGCGTACTCGGTGTCATCGCGCGCGGCGGCGAGGTGGATGTTCTCCCCGACGCGGTCGCCGACGATCTCGGTGGCTCCCTCGCGCATCTCGTCGTCGCCGACCAGTGCTTCGAGGTAGTCCTGGCCCTCCTCGTAGGTGAGCCCGTCGATCGAGCCCGGCGGCGCCTCGGTCATCACGTCCGGCAGCGCGCGATCGGTGGCCACGTACTCGAAGTCGGCGATGTGGTCGTCGAGGATGGTGACGAGCGCCGGCTTGGCGCCGTCGCCGAGGTGCTCGGCGTACTCGGGGGTGACCTGGATGACGGCGTGCGCGGCGTCGTTGGCCAGCGCCAGGTCGGTCCCGCGGAGGTCGTGCGCGCCGGCGCTGATGAGCGCGCCCAGCGCCTCGCCGTCGTCGGTGTAGCGCGGCCCGTAGAGCATCAGCGCGCCGGCGTTGGAGAAGTGGCCGTCGCCGTGGGTGCCGGCCAACAGCGTGCCGGCCGCCTCGGGGTTGCCGGCCATGAAGGCCATGAAGTCCTGGTGCTCGGACAGCTCGACGTGCGGCGGTACGTCCTCGTTCGTCGGGTCCTGGGGCATGATCAGCACCTCGTGGCCGACGTCGGCCAGGAAGTCCCCCGCGTAGTTGTCGGCCTCGCCCGCCATGACGAACGCGGTCAGCTCCCGATGGCCGCCGAGCCGCTCGCGGGCCGAGAGGTCGCGCCGCAGGAAGCCGCCCGTGAAGCCGCTCGGGAGGCCGCCGGCCCGCGTCGCGGTGCCGAGCAGCGTCGCGAACGGCGCCATGACGGCCGCGAGCCCGGGGTCGTCCCAGCCGCCGCCGTCGCCCTGGAAGAACGTCAGGTTGGACACGAAGTCGCGCGTGCCCCTGCCACCGAGCTCGCCGTAGAAGCCGCCGGCGAAGTCCTCGTCGTGCTCGTAGCGCCCGGCGATGCCCGCCATCTCCTCGATCGAATGCTCGCCGCTGTCGTGGGCGGCCTCCGCCGAGTCCCGGGCCACCTCGGCGCCGATCGCCTGCTGCGTGTCCTCGGGCAGGTAGTTGAGCGGCACCTCGTCGAGCACCGAGTAATCGCCCGCCCGCACGCGCGCGAGCACGCCGTCCTCGATCGCGGTCGGCGAGCCGCCGAAGACCGCGGCGGCGACCGAGGCGCCGGCGACGCCGTCGAACGCGCCGGCCGCGGCGCGAGCCGCGTCGCGGGCACCGTCCTCGGCACGCTCGCCGCGCCGCTTGGCGCGGTCGAGGTCGTCCTGCGCCCGCTCGAGGCGGCGGCGGGCGTCCGCCTCCGCGGCCTGCGCGTCGGCGAGCGCCCGGCCCGTCTGCTCGCGCTCGGCCACGGCGCCCGCGTCGGGCATGCCGGCGCCGGCCGCGGCCAGCCGCGCGTCGGCCGCCTGGATCGCGTACGACGCCGCCATCGCGCCCCGCTGCGCGCTCTCGATGTCGGCCGTCGCGGCATCGATCCGGCCCTGGGCGTCGCGGGCTTCCGCGATCGCGGCCCGCGCCTCCTCCTGCGCCTGCTCGAGCTCGTCGGCGTACGTCGTCGCCGCTTGCGCGCACGCGTGCATGGCCTCCGCGCCGGAGTCGACGGAGCTGCCGTTGGTCACGGCCGTCGCCCCGTACGCGGCGGACGCCGGCCCCTGCCAGTCGGCCACCAGGCCCGGGACGCCGCGGATGTCCCCGCTCACGCCGTGCAGCGCGCCGGCGACGCCGCGGAACGTCGTCGCGGCCTGCCGGACCGACCCGGGCTCCCCCTCGGGCACGGTGATCCCTGCGTACGAGTCGGGCATCAGCCTGCGGGGATCGCGGACTCGTCGACGATCGTGTACGCCTCGCCTGCGCCGGTGAGGTTCGTGGCCACGCCCCCGACCGACTCAGCGACCATCGCCAGCGATGCCTGCCAGCTCTGGATCGCTCCCGTCATCGCCTCCACGAGGGCGGGCGCTCCGGCCGCCGACGCACCGTCGGCGGCGCTGGTGAGGCGGCCCGACAGCTCCTGAAGCTGGGCCGCGATCTCGGACTGGCGGCTTCCGGCGCTCGCCAGCGCCTCCGGCTGAGCTTCCATGCGCATGCGACCGGGTTACCCCGGCTTCCGGTCCATGACACGTTCGACAATCGCGCCCCGCCCCGGCACCCTTCCGGTGTGGAGGTCGTCGCCGCCACCACGATCTGGAGCATGTTCGCGTGCTTCCTGCTGTTCCCCCGACTCGGGTTCCGCGCGCTCATGCACCAGACGGCGATGATGCTGCTCGTCGCCGAGCTGGTCGCGCTGGCGATGTGGAGCTACGGGAGCGAGGGCTGCGTCCGGCGCCCGTGCGCGCCTGTGGCCGAGGCCGGGCACACCGCGGCGTCGATCGACGTGCCGCTGCTCTCGGCCGGCCTGCTCGGGCTCGCGCTGGTCCACGGGGTGCGCCGCTGGCGGCGGCTTCGTGATACTGCGCGGGCATGAGGATCCTCGTCACGGGCTCGCGCGGGAAGGTCGGCTCGGCCACCGTGGCCGCGCTGCATGACGCCGGCGACGTGGTCACGGCGTGCGATCTCGGCCCGGCCGTCTTCGAGCGCGCGGAGCCCGGCGCCCCGTCGTACCGCCAGGTCGACCTGACCCGGGCGGGCGACACGTACGCCGTCGTCCGCGGCCACGACGCCGTCGTGCACGCGGCCGCGATCCCGGACCCGCTGCATCACCCGCCGGACCAGGTGTTCTCGAACAACCTGATGGCGACCTTCAACGTCCTCGAGGCGGCCGTCCGCTGGGGCGTGCCGCGCTTCGTGAACGTCTCCAGCGAGACCGTGCCCGGGTTCTTCTTCCCCGAGCGCGCGGTCGCGCGGCCGTACGCGCCGATCGACGAGGACTACCCGCGGCTCCCGCAGGACCCGTACGCGCTGGCCAAGCACTTCGGCGAGCAGCTGATGGACGCCGCGACCCGGCGGTCGGACATCCGCTGCATCTCGATCCGGCCGTCGTGGGTGCAGTGGGAGGGCAACTACGAGACCAACATCGGCCCGTTCCTGCGCGACCCCGACGAGCCGAGCGCGAGCTTCTGGAGCTACATCGACGTCTACGACCTCGCCGACTCGCTGCGACTGGCAGCCGCGAGCGACCTGCCCGGGCACGAGGTCTTCTACATCGCCTCGCCGGACAACTGCGCGGGCCGGCCGCTGGCGGAGATGATCCGCCGCCACCACGGCGACGCGGTCGAGCTCAGGGAGCTCGACCGCGAGGACGCCTCGGGCACGTCGTCGGCGAAGGCGATGCGGATGCTCGGCTACGCGCCGACGCGCTCGTGGCGCGACTACCTGGCCGAGGACGGGACGCTGCGCGCCGAGGTCCGGGCGCGGCTGGAGGCCGGCGACACCGGCGTCGACCGCGGCCGCTCCGTCGGCTGACGGCGCAGCCAGCGGTAGCGCTTGCGCGCGGGCAGCGGCTCCGGGTCCTCGGGACCGTAGCCGCGCAGCACGTTGCGGGAGATGGCCTTCACATCGATCGGGACGTAAGCGTTCATGGCCCACATGGTGGGCCCGCGTCGCCATCAATTCAAATGATCGTTTCTACGGCACGATAAACATAGCTTATGCGGGCGCAGGCTCCCGCTCGCGTGGGACGCGGGCGGCCTCGTAGGCCGCGTCCTCGTCGAGCGTCTCGGCTGCCAGCAGCGCCTCGGTCAGCGAGTCGAGCCGGTCGCGGTGCTCGGACAGCAGCTTGGAGACCGCGTTGTGCGCCTCTTCCACGATCCGGCGGACCTCCTCGTCGACGAGCCGCTGCGTCGTCTCCGAAACGCCCGCCGCCCCGGGCAGCAGCGGGTTCTGGCCCTCGCTCGGGAGCACCGCCACCGGCCCGATCACGCGGCTCATGCCCCAGCGGCCGACCATCTGGCGGGCGATCGCGGTGAGCTGCTGGATGTCGGACTCGGCGCCCGCGCTGATCGAGTCGTACACGAGCTCCTCCGCCACGCGGCCGCCGAGGGCGACCTGGATCCTCGTGATGAGGTGCTCCTCGTCGTAGTTGGTGCGCTCGACGTCAGGCGCGGAGATCGTCACGCCGAGCGACATCGAGCGCGGGATGATCGACACCTTGCGGACGGGATCGGCGCCCGGGGTGAGCATCCCGACGAGCGCGTGCCCGGCCTCGTGGTAGGCGGTGCGGCGCTTGTCCTCTTCGGACAGCACCAGGCCGCGCGGCGCCCCGAGCACGATCTTCTCGAGCGAGTCCGTGAAGTCGGCCATCGTCACGCGCTCGTGCCCGCGGCGGGCGGCGAGCAGCGCCGCCTCGTTGGAGAGGTTGGCGAGGTCGGCGCCGACCATGCCGGGGGTGGTGCTGGCGAGGCGGTCGAGGTCGACGTCGGCGTCGAGCGGCAGCGAGCGCGTGTGGACCACGAGGATCTGGCGCCGGCCGTCCTTGTCGGGCGCCGGCACGGTCACGCGGCGGTCGAAGCGGCCGGGCCGCAGCAGCGCCGCGTCGAGCACCTCGGGACGGTTGGTGGCGGCGAGCACGATCACCGCGGCGCTGGACTCGAAGCCGTCCATCTCCGTGAGGATCTGGTTGAGCGTCTGCTCGCGCTCGTCGTTGCCGCCGAAGCCCGCCTGGCCGGACGCGCGCGAGCGGCCGATCGCATCGAGCTCGTCGATGAAGATGATCGCCGGCTGGGCCTCCTTGGCCTGCTTGAAGAGGTCGCGCACGCGGCTGGCGCCGATGCCGACGATCGCCTCCACGAACTCGGACGCCGAGACGGAGAAGAACGGCGCGCCGGCCTCCCCCGCGACGGCCCGGGCGAGCAGCGTCTTGCCGGTGCCGGGGCGGCCGGCGAGCAGCACCCCGCGCGGGATGCGGCCGCCGAGCTTGCGGTAGCGGTCCGGGTTCTTGAGGAAGTCGACGACCTCGGTGAGCTCCTGCTTGGACTCGTCGATGCCGGCGACGTCCTTGAATGTGACCTTCGTCTGAGCGCCCTCGATCCGCCGTGCGCGCGAGCGTCCGAACGTGCCCAGCGCGTTCATCTGGCCGCCGGCCGCGCGGCGCGAGAGCCACACGAACAGCGCGACGAGCAGGATCACGGGGCCGAAGCCGAGGATCAGGTTGAGCAGGAACCCGCGGCCCTCGTTGACCGGCTCGGCCTCGATCGTGACGTCGTGCTCCAGGAGCAGCCGCGAGAGCGTCTCGTTGTCGGCGAACGTCGGGATCTCGGTCTCGAAGTTCTTGGCCGGCTCGGCGTCCTCGTCGGTCGACGGCCGGACCTCGTTCTCGAGCTCGCCGCTCACCGCCGTGCCGGTGGTGGAGATCTTGACGACGTTGTCGGCCTCGATCTGCTCGACGAAGTCGGGCTGGTACGGCAGGCGCACCGACGCCTCGCGACCGGGAGCGAAGATCGCGACGCTCAGGTAGTTGACGACGAGCAGCACGACGACGAGGACCCAGAAGCGCATCCCGACGGTGCGCCAGAAGCTCTTCGGCTTCTCGGGGTCGTCGCCGGTCGAGCGCGGCATGCGTGGACGGCGTTCATGGGGAGCCTCGGCCATCCGCGAATTGTCGCAGCCGGCCGAGGCTCGTCCACGTGCGCTACAGCCAGCCCGGCACGACGAAGATCAGCCAGGCGACCGGCGGGGCGATCAGGACCATGCTCATGCCCCACTGCATGAGCCGCTTGAACACGTAGTCGCGCTTCTCCTCGGGCGTGTTGGCCACCGTCAGCGCGCCGCTGGTCGAGAACGGGCTCGAGTCGACCACCGACGAGGAGATGGCCAGCGCGATGATCAGGCCGACGGCGCCGATCGCTCCCGTCTCCAGGAACGGCACCGCGAGCGGGATCAGCGCGCCGAGGATGCCGGTCGTCGACGCGAACGCCGACACCGCGCCGCCGACGTAGCAGATCAGCAGCGCCGCGAACGTCGCCGCGCCGATGGCGGCGACCTGTTCGCCGAGCCAGTCGATCGAGCCCAGGGTCTCGAGCAGGCTGACGTAGGTCACGATGCCGCAGATCAACAGCACCGTCGGCCACGCCACCTTGCCGACCGCTTCCTTGGTCGCCTGCGGCATGAAGAGCCCCAGCACGACGGCGATCGACAGCGCGACGAAGCCGACGTCGACGTCGAACGCGAGCGCCACGACGATCAGCGTGCCGATGCCGATCAGCGTCAGGACCTTGTCGCGGTCGAGCTCGGGCATCTCGCCGGCGTCGGCGGTCGCCGCCGCGCCGCCCGCCATCGGGCGCTCGCCGGTCGTTGCGGCCTCCTCCTCCTTGCGTCGCTCGAAGCGGCCCGTCGACTCGCCGGTCTCGACGCGCCGGCGCAGCAGCTTGCGGCCGCCGAACAGGAAGAACACGACGACGCTGAGCACGAAGTTGAACAGGAACGACGAGACGAACAGCAGCGTGGCGTTCTCGGCCAGCTCCTCGCGCTCCACCACGCCGTTGACGATGCTGCCGAACACGCTGATCGGCGAGAACCCGCCTGCGGTCGCGCCGTTGATGACCATCAGCCCCATGAGCACGGGGTTGATCCCGTAGGTGAGGGCGAAGCCGATCGCGATCGGTACGACGATCGCCACCGCGCCCGGCACCACGGCGCCCGACGCCGTCAGCACCGCGGTGACCATGAAGAACACCCACGGGATCGCCGCCACGCGCCCGCCGACGGCGCGGACCGAGGCGTGGACGAGCCAGTTCACGGTGCCGTTGCTCGACGCGATGCCGAACAGGTACGTGACGCCGACGAGGATGATGAACAGGTCGCCCGGGAAGCCGAGGAAGATGTCGTCCTCCGACACACTCAACGCCGTTCCGACGACGAAGGCGGCAACGATGCCCAGCACCCCCATGTTGACGGGCATCGTGGTGCCGATCACGAAGATCAGCACCAGGACGAGTAGTGA